>Ga0315900_10007902_pt1 | contig 13828 bp, 24 predicted proteins | sample LakEriMetagenome_FD_203521 | JGI IMG/M metagenome (GOLD analysis project Ga0315900, IMG submission 203521) | Freshwater fungal communities from buoy surface, Lake Erie, Ohio, United States - Buoy 12 MA114 | ecosystem: Environmental > Aquatic > Freshwater > Lake > Lake biofilm | place: USA: Lake...
GAAACCAAGTCCCATCATACCTAATTCTGTGTCAGAGTTACGTTTAGTACTCTTACCATATTTACTAATAATGTTCTTTACATCATCAGCATCTAAACCAATACCAAAATCTTCTACAGAGAACTCATAATTATCTCTTTCGTTAGGTTTAAAACTAACAATAATAGGTTTTGTCACACCAGCTCTTCTGTGACTATCCAGTGCATTTGAAGCACATTCACGGATAGTTGAGCCTATAGCATCTGAATATAGATTCTTACTTAACATCTGCATCAGGATTTGTGCAGAATCTAAGTCTAATGACATTCCAATTGAGTCTCTTGTTTCGCCTTCTTCTTGAATAATTGCGTTTGTCTGTTTTTCGATTATCATAATTGTTTATTTACGTTTTACTAACCAAATTTTTTTGCCTTCTAATTGTTGATAGATGTCTATGTTATGATCTTCTGGTGTGCACATATATTCTGTTACAGTGTAAGTGCGTGTTCCATATTGGTGTTGAACTGCCTCTCTTCTTGTAGAACACTTCACTGCTTTATACAATGGTTGATTTGTAATCCAGTGCAACTTTTTTCCAATCTGTGGAGCTCTTAACACCTTTAGATATTTCAGGCCACCATTAGTTCCCACGATTATTTCATCTCCTTCTTTTAAATCTTTAATGTCAATTAGCATAAAATTTTATTTTAACCATTCAATTGAAAAATTATTATTGTCTTTTAATATCTTGTTCACCTTTGTAAAAGCACCTTCTGTGTCCCACTCAGACTGCTTATATGCTGCAGATGCTGGGTGACTTAGTGTGAAGGACCATGTAAAAGGTGGTAAATAGCGTTCATATACACTAGCATCCTTACCTAGAAATATGTATGGAACACCTGTTGGAGCAAGCACTTCCTCTAATAGATACTTTGTAAAAGGTTCCCATAGTTTAATATGAGAGCCTGCTTTGTTCATTTCTGTTGTAAGAGCTGCATTTAGCATAAGAACACCTTGTTTAGCTAAATAGGAAACATCAGGATTTTTTGTATACTGTAAATTAAGTCCATTATACACATCTACTTCAATACCATTATAGAATTTCTCTAAAGAAGGTTGTAATTTACCTGTTACAGTGCATCCCATCAAAAGTCCATCAGCTACAGGATTTCCATTTAAAAATGTATGATAGGGGCACATACCCATCATCACCACTTTCAAATCATCCAAAGAGGTTTCTTTGAAACATCTATAAACATCAGGAGAAAGAGGGGCAATTGATTTGCCCCTTTTGCTCTCCTTTTTGAGAAATCCATAAATGTTGTCACATGCCTCACTTTCTATAAATGGCCTCATTTTAATGTGCCAGCTCTCATGAAATAATTCTTTGAATTTCTCCCAATTCATAATCAAAACATTGTTAATTGTCTAAATTGATCAATTTCCTCTTGTGTATCTCCACTAATAGCCATGATTTGCTCTGTAAGAGCGATAGGAGGTACATTTCCCACTAACACACCACTTTCATTTACAAAGAACTCATGAGCTTTGATGTGATTTTTCATCCATAATGTAGGATGTATTTCCTTCATAGCAAATGTTGTGAAATTATACAATTCCCACATGCTATCAGGAGCACCATAATCATGTGTAGGATTTTGAAGTTCATTAGCTATAATATTCATCTGTGTACTATGAATAAAACTTTCCTCAATCAGCATTCTGCCAATAAGCTCAGCTTTTGTACGTTTTGTAATCTCCACTTGTTTCATAGCATCACGCTCTTTTTGCATTCTTTGGAACGCATCTCCTGCAGATTTAATATATTCTGAAATAGCACTGGGAGTAAACACTTGAACATCACCTACATGTTTTTTCTTGAATGCACCATAATCACCACTAACAGAACCATTCTGACAAATAAAAATTCTTGTACCAATGGCAAATTTTAAAGTAAGACTTTTGTCATAGCTATTTTGCCAACCCACTTCTAATTGCATCTCACTATCCATCACATTACTAATTGTAAATCTACCATTAGCAATATTACCATTTCTAGCTGATGAGTACAGCTCCTTATCTAGTTTAAATCCTGCATTATGAATACCCTCTAATGTAAGATCCATTAATTGTTGGTGACTTACAGGCTTGTAAGTACGTGTTTGTTGTGGTACTGCAGCGTTTAATAACATTTGTTTTGTTACACTGTAGGTTTCTGTTTTATTCATCTGTTTTTAATTTAATTGTTTGTTTAAAATATCTGGTTAATATTCCTTCCAGGTTTTCTAATGTAACACATTCATATTCATCGCCCTCTGTTGTTTCTAAATATTCAGCTTCTAGCTGAATTGCTTCAATTAAGCTTTCTAATGTCATAGTAATTGTTTTTGTTTTAAATAATCCTCAACAGCCTGTAAACCATGAACTTTACTGAGGTCAGCCCAATCCTTAATTCCTTCTTTTAAATATTTCTTTGGTACATTACAATAACCAAAATCAAAGAGTTTTGTGATTTGCTGAGAGTTCTCCACACCTGTTACATCAGAATCAAAGGATAGTATTTGTCTATCAGAGTTTGCTTTTAAATATTCTACATTCTCTGGAGAAAAACAAGCCATACCTTCATTTTGAACAGCACAGGAACATGGAAACACTTTTTTCATCACCATATAATCTTTCTTGCTCTTGTTTATGAATGCTGTGTCACAGTTAATGATATTCTCTTTCCCATCCATTGCTGTAATAGGAACATTATTAGGCACCCACTTACTCTTCTTATCACCAAACGGACGATAGATTTTCCAATGTCCATCATAGAAATACCCAAACTTAAGTTCTGTATCTTTAAGAGGAAACAGGCTTTTGTTTAAATACACTTTTTTAATGGCATATACATTGTTGTCTTTTAAATCTTGTAAATCCTGGTGATAACTGTTCCAATAGTCCAGTTCCTCTTTGTTAAACTTCCGTGTTATCACTTGGATCAGGGAATATCTTTTACCAAGCTCTTCAGGTTGTTTATATTCAGGAACTATTCTTTTCACTTCTTCAGAAGTTCTTGTGGATATACCCAAACCAAAATCTCTATCAATCAACCTCAATACATCATCTATAGATGCAAAGTTGAATAGGAGTTTGACAAATGTGAAACAATTACCTCTCTTGCTTGTATCAGCAAAATCTACAAAATATAAATTACCATACTTGTTTCCTATTAAGAATGAAGGATTTTTCTCGTTTCTAAATGGAGAATAGGTCACCTGGTTAATCTTCCAAGATCTTTCAGGCATATACCACTTAAATATATCATACTCAGTTATTTTACTAAGTATTGTTTCTGGTGTGAGAGCCTCTTTTTTTCTACCCTTAATCATAATAAATAAAAAGCCCCCACCAAAGAATGATGAGGGCTTGATGGTTTTGGTTAATCATTAATACCCAGCATCATCTTCAACGATTGTTTTATCAGAAGAGACTAAATTATCATCAGGATTATATTCTTTTAAATCTTTCAAAATGAAATAATCTTTACATCCATATTCACCTGTTACATTAATTACAAAACGCTCATGAGGCTTTAAATCTTTAGACTTCTTGGTCCTCAGGACATCAATTGTTTTAGAGTTGGAGAAATCAGCATTACGGAATTGCTTCAAGCTATAAGCTGGTAAGAACGCCTTGTTATAAATATTCTGGTATTCTTTAGTTTCTTCATCTTTAATTACAGTTTTAACTGTTGCAAGAGCTACAACTGTTGTACACCACTCACCATCAATCTGATCCTTCAGGTCTTTCACATTACCTTTCATCAGCTTTTTCCAATCTAAGCTAAGAGTGGTTTCAGCATCACGATAGTCAAGATTACCCAACCATGTGCGAAGGAAGTTATATAATTCTTCTTCTCCTGTAAAAGCTACACGATATTCTCTGGAAGCAAACCAACTGGGAAGTTCATTAGCATCAGTTGCCCAAGAACAATTACCAATAGAATTGATATATTGTTTCTTTGTGCCATCCTTGTTAATCTTCTCTTTGTTCTCCAGGAAGAATGTCACTTTAAACTTTTCATTACTTTTAACCTCTTCAAGCCATACATCCACACGAAGTGTTGTATTACCATCTTGAGAAGTTCCTAAATACTCAAGAGTTTTACTATCCTCTTTAGGTTCAAACCCAAGAATGTTTTTGCACTCTTCAGCATCAGGATTGATTGCCACCACATTTGCTTCAAACAGTCCCACCTTGCGTACAGGTGCATCAAATTGTTGTTGTTCTTTCTTTTTTCCTCCAATGTTACTCATTGTTTTCTAGTTTTAAATTGTTATTAATTATAATATTCATCCACTTTGTTTACAACTTCCTGCAAGTTATTAGGAATTTTAATTTCAGCAAACATTCCATCAGGGCTTTTTGCAGGATATTTCTTATATCTGTTTGTTACGAAATAATAATTAGCCCCTTCTTTTGTGTCTTCAACATGTGTGTAAAGACAAATAGTAAATAATCCTTCAAGAACAATTTGGTTGTCCAGCATCTTTCCAGATGTCTTCATTTTGTAACCAACTATCTCACCTGAGTCTTCAACAGTTTCAGGGTGTGAGAAGTAGAAAACCTTTAAATCATCTCTCAGTCTACGAGCTTCTCTGAACAAATCCACCATATCTTTAGCCATTACAGTGAACTTAGTAAATCCCACTTCATTAGCTTTATCAGCCATACGAAATGCCATCATGTAATTACTATCCTCGATAACTATGTTTTTGATGTGTGGAGCTTTGTCAGAAATAGTTTTGATGAGACGGGTGATTTCTACAATCTCATCCACTTCTTTGTAATTCTTGTTTTCAGCGTTGTACAGTTTCTCAGCACCTTTGAAGGGAAGTTCTTTTTTAGCTGTGTTAATAATGTACGTTTCTTTTGGGTTTAAATGTTTGATGGATGTGGATTTACCAGTACCTGTAGCACCAACAATCCCAATTAATTTGCTTGCCATGTTTATTATGTAGTTTGATTAGACTGTGAAGTTACAAAAATTTCCTGTGACTCCAAAACTTCTTTTTTAACTTGCATCAAATCAGGATTTTTTATAAAATTATCATATTCCTGTTTTGCAGTTTCATAAGTGTAACTTCCACTTACATACCTGCCATCAATTCGTATTTCATACCAAATTGGTTTTCCGAATTCCTTATCAAGGATTAATTCTATTTTCATACATATTTAATTTTTGTTCCATCTAACATTGAAAGACTTTCTTTTATTTTCTTTAGCTCAGCTTTCTCATTTAGACATACAACATGTAAATCTGCCACCTTATTCTTATAATCAAGCTTTATAGCTCTATTTAAGATTTGAGAGGTTTCCTCTGCGTTATATGTAAAATTGAGCAGAATGACAGAATCCAATTCTTTGTATGTCACTCCCACCTTACCCATAGCAGCAAGTGCTAAATGGTTGTGTTCTCCTGCCTGGAAACCTGTAAAAGCACTATCGTCAGGAGATTTACTGTGATAGGAAGGAATACCAATATCATCTGCCACCTTTGCAAGCCCTGTGAAAACTACCACTCTTTTATCGTGCAGCTTCTTTAAGAGCCTCTTGAGATAGTTAGTTTTACCTAGAGAAGATAGGGAAAGTCTGTTTCTGGCTAAGGCTAAATGCATAAAATTAGCATTTTGATCTTTTAATTTTTCAATCACCCATGTATAGGCATCATACCTTTGCTTTTCTGTTTTCAGTTTTCCTTTCTTATCTTTTGTTTTCACCATGTCATCTAGTTCCACTGTATGCACTGTAATAGTGTAATCAGCAAGAATACCATCTTCTATCCCTTGAAGAGTGGAATACTGAGCTATTTCTTCCATTCTCCAGTCAAGTTTTGTAACATCACTCACTGTACCTGATAAACCTAATGTGTATTCACAATTATCGATGATTTCATAGCACAATTCTCTCTCATTCTCAGAAGCTGAATGAAACTCATCTATTATGAACATATCAAAACAGTGTGTAACATGTTTCTTTAATGAACTAAAGTTTACATATGTGATATTAGGGTTGTTATAGCCCCAAAGCTCACATTCTGATTCCCAGGTTTGTCTAAGTTTGTTATCTGGATAGGCTATGAGCACTGTACAATCGTAATTAAACATGTCTTGGAGAAGATCTATAGTGGTTTTACATTTACCAAATCTCATTGCAAGATTTAAATATCCCTTTTTATTTGTTTTGTAAAACTCAACAGTCTTCTCAACCATGTGTTTCTGTAATTCATTCTGTTTGGTCATAAAAAAGATATTAAATTCCCTTCTGCATCTCTAAGTTCAACTATTTCAAACTTTTTGTTGTAATAATCACAAACTTTTTCAAACACTGTATGAATGTTCATATACATTTGAAGGAATACAAAAAACTCTTGTTGTCCTAAAAATGGTTTATGTTTATCTTTTTCAAACTTCTCTCTGTAGTATTCATACACCACTTGTAGAGAGTTTTGCATCTTTAAAGTGAGATAATCATTTTTTGTCATTTTCAAACAGAATTGTAAGTGACCAAAATAGCCATTCAAAATTGAGGGCTATATAAGCATCTCTTTTTGTAACACTATTTAATACACTAATTGTTGGTGTCACTACAAATTGCCAAAAATGATCTTTTTTACTGGGTAGGGTGTTAAATGTTGCTAGTTTAATGTTCATATTTTATTTATTTAAAAAATAACTTTTATTCACCACTGATTCATAATCAGCATCAGTGATGTCTCTTCTTTTAGGCAGTTCTTTGAACATACCAATTTGTCCTAAGAATGCCAAACCTATTCTTATATCGTCCTCACCGTAAGAATTTTTGATGAGTCGTAAGCTTCTGAAATATTTAGCACCATATCCATCTCTTAGTTTATCAAGAGTGTATCCAGAGGGATCTGCCACTTTATAACGCATAGGATCAAACAGAGCTAGAACAACATCAGCATCATTCTGTGTTTGTGAGCTGTCTGCAAAATCTTCTAATTGTGGCTCAACATCACCATTCTTTATCCTCATAGGATTACTAATGTCTCTGTTGAACTGACTAACCACCACTGGTGTATACCCATAGAAATCCCTGGCATACCTAAGTTCATCACTCATCTTATCAATAGCCTGTTTCTTTGTAGGTTGGTCTTTCGTAAGTTTCAACAAACCAATGTGATCTATTATAACAATAGTCACTTCGTTCTCATTATTAGGGAAATAGCATTTGTTATATTCATCTATTTGCTCAATACGTCCGTTTTGCAAAGCATGTGCTTTAAGCTCTTTAGCTATACCTACAGGGTTCTCTGGACCATCAATAATAGTGATGACACTATCCATTTCTCCTATGTAATCTTCATACATAAGAAACAAATCATGCTCATCCTTACTCATTTTGTCTGTCCATCCCAACAGCTTGGGAACAGGAATCATCACTCCTTGGTCTATAAATATCTTTCTGCTCACCCACTTTGCCAGTTTGTAGGTTTTAGAACGCTCCATTGAACGATATATGATGCGTAATTTAATTCCTGGGTTTTTCTGACTGATATACCAATCAAATGGATTTAGAACAAATGCATCATCTATAAAGGATGTTTTACCTGAACCTGTAAGACCACCTACAAGAAAGTACATACTCTTTCGTATACCAATATACCTATTCAACCTATTAAAGCCCATAGGTATACCATTGTTCCTGCCATCCAACCCACTTTTCACTTCTTGTTTCAGTTGTTGAAAACTCATATGTCTGTACCTCCTGTTATTTGTGGGGTTTCTGTAATTTTATGTCCTTCTCTAATAAGTTCAATAAATGGTTCAAATGTTCTCTGATTGAGATAGGTGAGAGAGTTTTGCATGTATTTTAGCTTATTCTCACCAGCTTTTACAGAGTTCTCTTTCTTTTGTAACACTTCATATTCTAATGCTGCAACAAGTTCTTGAACTGTGTATTCACCTTCATCAAGAATCTTTTTGAGCTTTAGTTTACAATCATCCTTTTTTGTTCTAAGACTTCTTGTTCCCTGAAAAGTTTTTCCTTTATGTATAAATGTATCTGTACCAGGATAGGCTTTCCACCACAAATCAAAGTCTGATTCTTTCAATTTAGCCTTTACAACAAGTTTTGTGTCACAATCATCTGTTCTGAGAAACTCTAAAAGAGCTTTACCTGATAGTGTAAGTTTACAACCATCTGTAATTAAACCTTTTCTGAATATTCCTTGAAAGAGAGCACCTAGTTTAGTGCTCTCTTCACAAAGACATTTAATATCAACTCCCTCCTCAATCTGCGTAAGAAGATACACCATATCTAATGTATATCCTTGTTTGTGCAAGGACTCAAAACGGGAGAATGTTAAGTTTAAGTTCTTCATTATCATTTAGTATTTTATCTTCATCTATAACTTTTACAAAAGCAGGTTTTCTATATTCTTCTTTTAACCATTCTAAATATTCTTTCTTCATCAACATCTTTTCTTCTAGTAAATATACTAAATCTTTTTGAAATTCTCTCTCCCAATCATCATTAATATGTGACATAATTTTTGGTTTTAGCTTCATACACTCTGGGAACCTCTTCTTCATCTACAGGGAATGTAAAAGGAACATATATGATTCCACAGGATGTATTTTGTTTAAGGTATTGATTACCATAATCATCTGATACAAGTTCCACGTCTTCACCATCTATAGATATATACACCTTTTCTTCCTCTTGTGGAACTTGTTTCTCTGGAGAACAACTAACAAGAAGCCCAACCATAAAAAATCCACCTACCATCTTTTTCATTTGTTGCTTTTTTATAGTTTATTCTAGCCACCTCGGTTTTACCTTTCTCAAGAACTTTTTCCATATGTACAACAGTGCTGCTCATGTTCTTTTCTGTGTGAGCTCTAGCTGCTTTAACAGCATCACCTTTTGTGTTATAAGAGCCAATTCTACCATTTGATGTATGTACAACATACTTCAGCACCCATTTCTTTGTTCCTTTCTCTACAATATGCTCCACTTGTGTCTTAATCTTATTGGTATTTGTTACAGGTTTTTCTACACAAATAGCCTCAGCACCATCATGTTTTGAAAGACTATCTAATCTTTCATCTATATACTTGTTTAAATCTTTACCACTAGCTTTCCATTTCTCTGTAACATCTCTAAACCCAGCACATGAATTAATAGCACCGCTATATCCTTGTTGATGACCATATTCACGTTCTGCTCTATCTACAGCATTATCATATGCTTCTCTAGCTGATTTACCTCTGCTATAAGTTTGAAATTGTTGTGATCCCATTAGTTTTGAGTTAAAAGGTTAAATAATTTAATAAATCTAGTGATTTCTTGTTCAAATGTTTCGAAACTTTGAGGATTGTCTAAATATGCTTCCACTTTAATATCAGCCTCTGCATCAGGCTTCCATGCTGGAATAAAGATTCTCACCTCTATTTTCTCCACATGGCCTGAAAATTCGAAAAATACAGTTGCCTTCTTAGAATTATGTATTTGTAATAAGTCTAAGGCGATTTTAGAAATATCGTAGTTCATGTTGTTTGATTTTAATTTTCATCAATAACTCTGAGTCCAAATTCCAAGAAAAACCAAGAAAATGTATGTTCAGCTCTTGACCTATTACACTTAAACACTTTTTTAATAAGAGGAATAGCGTATGCTTTGAACATATCAGCTTGTTCTTGTGTCATGGTCCAATTAAAGAACCACATATCATCCTTCTGAGCTTCTTCCCATGTTTTACCAACCATTTCCAGTTGTTTTCTAATTAAATGCTCAGCAATATTTGTGCGGTTGATAGCTCCCATATACAATAATTTAAAATAATGAAAGTTGTGATGGGTTGATTTCTATTTTCCTTTTCTTACCTTCTGTTTGTATCTTATGTATAATCTTATTTGCTCTTTCTATGTAATAATCATAATTAATATTGTCTAGGGGATGTTCTTTGGTTAAATGATTGCAAACATGCATCACCCATTCACCAGCTTCCACTTGAGAAACATCTGCAGCATTAGTGGTGCAATCAGGATTTTTCACTTTCAATAACTTTTCACCTGATTTAGAAACGTAGTAACGAATAAGCTTATTATAAATAGTGGTTTCACCTGTGTTGCGATTAATTCCCTCATAGTGAAAGTCCTTACTTGCTTTTTGCCTAAGACAAAAATCAAATATATTCCCGTGAGATTTAATAGTGTTTTCAACAGGCACACCATGTACATAGAAATGTTCAAGAGCGATAGGAACAACCCTAGCACTCTTATTCTTATGTAGCTCGAAATCTGTGAGGAAATCACCTTTCTTTTTAACTTCTCCATCTGTCTTAATAGCCAAATAATCATTCACTGTAGAGAATATAATCTTCTGATAATCAGTGCGTTCCAGTTCATACTGTGTAACATCCATCCACCATTTGTTAATTTCATGCATTTTATCTATAACATTCTTATTAACCAGAATTGTTACACCGTCCGTATTTGCAGAAATCACTTTTATACCTGCTAATTCATATTTCTCAATAAGCATGAGTAGACTTAGTTCACCTGTAATAGTGGTGAACATAGTGAGCATTCTGTCATACATCCAGCTTTGCATATCAGAACTCTTACCATAAACTGAGTTTACAGCAAGCTTTAATGCACCTACAATACCTTTAATCTTCTTATCTTTCTTTGCTAAGGGCTTGAGTTCTAATCTCTTTTCAAACATCTTTTTATAGCCAGAAAGAAATTCTTTACCGAGATGACCAGGGTAACGCTCGTTATTAATGATAATTGCAGGATAGTAAGAACTAACATCCCAATCAACAATAAGATGATTTTCATCAGCTTCAAATATCTTTGGACTATTTTCTGTATGTAGGCCACCTTTTGCAAATGTGTATGTATTACCATAAAACTGAAGTTGTTCTTTGAAATCATCCTGTAATGAGAGTTTCATCTTCTTTATCTTCTTCAAGAACTCATTAAGCTCATGTGTTTCGAACTGCACATAATCAGCAATACAACTTCTTACACTGAATGGTTTTCTGAATGTTCCCTTCTTTTTAAGATCCTTGATGGAAATACCTTTCTCCTCACAATAATACTTCTTAATCATCTCATCACCAATCTTACTATCTGAATAGTTTAAACAGGAGATTCTAAATTCTTCCTGTATATCCATTCTAAGCTGTATTTGATTGTTCCCTTTATACAAAGGATGTTCACACTCTCCTATGGTGATTTTAAAGAACTCATATGTGGCTTTTACATCATTTTTACAATAATCTTTAATAAGAACAATCTCTTCATTTGTGAGATTTTCTTTATTGTGATGTATAGGCATCTCTTCAATGTTCTCAAGATCCATCTCAAACTCTAACCTCTTTAAACTCACTCTTCTATTCTTATTATCAAAGTGATGCACCTTGAACAAGTCTATCTGTTTGAGTGTCAAAGCATATTCTGAATATTCAGGAAGCACTTCATAATTAGCATCATGTATAACATCTTGGGCTTTCTGTGCAATTTTAGCACACACCTCTAATGCTGTAAGCTCTTCCCAATCTTCATGATTTCTCAATATCCATTCTATCACCTGAGAGTCAAACCTGAGATTGTTATATCCCACCCAGTAATAGTTTTTATGTGATTGTGCAAATCTTATAAATGCTCCAAGTTGATTTGTACCGTCACTCACTTCAAATTCAAAATATAAACCTGTTTCTACATCAAACAGTCCAACTAAAAATAACTCTTTAAGGGTCTCTATATCGTATATTAAATATTTCATCTAAGTTTACTTTTTACGTAATCACGTAAAGTTAAAAATAAATCAATTGGAAACAAAATCATACATAAAAGAACTATAACAATAGTGTCTAAACCAGGAGTGATTCCTATAACACCATCTAATGATGATTCTTTATATCTATTAAGTATTTTGAACATACAATATATTAAAGATATAATGTAATAAATTAGTAATAATTGCATTAGTTAAATTTTATTTGTTTTTCATTTTATTTCTTTTTAAATTGTTTAAGCCATTCAAAAATGTCTTCCCAGCCACCATCTCTTAATGCTGGTGTATGCAATATTTCTGCTATAATAGCAAACATTTCTTCCTCACTATACATTCTTCCTGTTTGCTCTTTTTCCATTTGTTTGGCTTTATTAAATAATACATTATCATGATGAGTTCCTTCAGGAACTAATTTATATTTAATTATTTGCTCAATTAACCATTCTACTGCTGTTTGTTTCATTTTATTTCTTTTTAAATTGTTGAAATAATTCTTTTAAAACCGTTCTTATAAAAGATTCTGTAATTGTTTTACCAACCATATTCCATGCAATCATTTCTCCAAATTCAATTACTTCTTCCTCAATATACATTCTTTCTTGTTGCCATTTAGCACCTGCAATAAATATTTCTCTTTCTCTCCAATCCCATTCTTCTGGATGCAATCTTTCAGCAGCTTCTTCAAGTGTTTCTTGTTTAGGTTCTTCATAAGGAAAATCTTTTGGATTATCTCCATAAGCTTCCATTAAAACCTTAGTAGATTCTTTCCAATCAGTTTGTTTAGGTTCTTCTTTTGGAATGATTATTTTGTATTTTAAATTTCCATAAAAAGGAGGTTCATTTATACTTTCGGGGAAAGTCATATAACTCTTGAACATTGCTTCTATTTCTACTTCAACAAATTCACAAGTAGAGTTTTTAACAAACCATTCTAAAAAACTATCGTCTATGTTTCTTACACCATCTTTTATTAAGTCTTGGTCTGTTGTTAGGATAATTTTTTTGCAATCGTTACCTGTTTTTTTAGCGTATCTTTCAAGTTCTAAATGATTATCTATTCTACATAGTTCTTTGTGAGGATAAGGGGAATTAAGATTAATACACCAATCACCCACTTTAATTTCTTCATCAGAAGTAATGTAGATGTAAAATCCTTCATTGGTTGTTCTTACTTTATCCGTAATAGAAAAAAGTAAATTATCACTCGATTTAAATATACCAGTTGGTTTGTCTGTTGGTAATACGTGAATGTTTTTCATCTTATTCTGATTTAAAGGTTTCGTTGTAGTATTGTTCTGCTGTACTGTTATCCATTGCACATACTCCTATAGACCAAGCATTCTCTATCTGCTCCTTCTCCATTTGTTTGGCTTGTTCAAATACTTTATCCATTTCCATGCCATCTCCTTTCATTTCAAATTTTTCGTATAGTTGGATGAATAACCAATCTACTGCTGTTTGTTGTGCCATAGTTATTTGTTTTTTAATATTTATTTAGTAGTCAGGACATGATTCGAACCTGTGATAGTATCCATCAGCCATACACAGCAGATACTCCGTTGACATTGCACTGGGAATTTAATGTTTATTTGTGTATATTCGGTGCGTGTTCCAACTCGCCTACTGACTATATATGTTTAAGGTAAAATGTTAATAGCAAGTCCAATAATAGTAACAATACACGTTACCGTGCCAATTATAAACGCAATAATAGTCATATGATTAGTTTCACTTGGGTCAAAATCTTCCCATGACCCTGAGTCAATTCTAATTTTGTAGATACTATAAGCATATATTAGTATCAAAATTGTTGATATTGTTATCATATTTTTTGTTTTATTTGTTTTATTTAGTAGTCAGAACAGGATTTGAACCTGTATTCTCATAGATTGACCAAATCTACTTGTACCGAGAACCTACGCTATCTTTGAACTTGGCCTTTGTTCTAAATAACGGCTACCCTTCTGCCTTGTCATTAACGCTCGTAGGGTCATTGCTAAGTGTAGTGCGTCTACCATTCCGCCACCTGACT
>Ga0315900_10007905_pt1 | contig 13823 bp, 12 predicted proteins | sample LakEriMetagenome_FD_203521 | JGI IMG/M metagenome (GOLD analysis project Ga0315900, IMG submission 203521) | Freshwater fungal communities from buoy surface, Lake Erie, Ohio, United States - Buoy 12 MA114 | ecosystem: Environmental > Aquatic > Freshwater > Lake > Lake biofilm | place: USA: Lake...
CATGCGCGCACCGCGCACGCCGATCTCGCGCGCCAGTCGCGCACCCTCGCGCGATCGGGTGGCGACGAACTGCGCGAGCGCCTCGCGGGCCGTCGACACCATGTCGCGCTGCATCGCATCCGGATCGGTCGACGCCTCGGCGATCACGCCGGGCCAGCGCAGCAGTTCAGCCACCGACAGCGGCTGCGCGGTCGGCGCGAGGCTCTGGATCTGCTCGGCGGTCGCGAGCAGCTGTGCCAGCAGTCCGCGGTCGATCGCCGGCTGTCGGCTCTCGGCGGCCGGCCGTGAAAGCCCGATGCGACACTCGACCTTGCCACGGACGAGACCGCCGGTGAGCAGTTCTCGCAATGCGGGTTCGACCGCCCGCAACTCGTCCGGGATGCGGAACTGCAGGTCGAGAAAGCGGGAATTCACGCCGCGCAGCTCCACATGCAGGCGGCCGGCCTCGGCCTCGCGGGTGACCGCGGCGAAGCCGGTCATGCTCTGGATGGGTGATTGCTTGCTCAAGGGATGCCATGCCCTCTCAGATGAACGCTGCGCTGCCCGATGGCCTGGAGATCGGGGGTTACCGGATTCTAAGGAAGATCGCGAGCGGTGGCTTCTCGGTCGTCTACCTGGCGCGTGATGCCGAGGGCATCAGCTATGCGATCAAGGAGTACTTGCCCGCCACGCTGGTCACGCGCAAGCCCGGCGAGCTGCGGCCGGTGGTCGCGCCGGAGCATCTGAACACCTACCGCAACGGTCTGAAGTGCTTCTTCGAGGAGGGCCGTGCGCTCGCGCGGATCCTGCACCCGAACGTCGTGCGCGTGGTGAACTTCCTGCGCGCCAACGACACCGTCTACCTGGTGATGGCCCACGAGGAGGGCCGCACGCTGCAGGACCTGGTCCTGCGCCGCCGCGCCAACGCCACCGGTCAGGTGATCGCCGAGCGACACATCCGGCGCATCTTCCACCTGGTGATGAACGGGCTGCGCGAGGTCCATGCGAACCGCCTGCTGCACCTGGACATCAAGCCTGCCAACGTCTACCTGCGCCTGGATGCCTCGCCGATGCTGCTGGATTTCGGCGCTGCCCGTCAGACGCTCTCGCTCGACGCGCCGAAGCTCTTCCCGATGTACACCCCCGGCTTCGCGGCGCCCGAGCTCTACCGCAGGGGCATGACGCTCGGGCCCTGGACCGATGTCTACGGTCTCGGCGCGACGATGCTCGCCTGCATGGTCGGCCAGCCGCCGCAGGCCGCCGATCAGCGTCAGGTCAGCGATCGCATCGACGAGATGCTCGATCGGGCGCGTGACCACTATGCCGAGGAGCTGGTCGATACCGTCGACTGGTGCCTGAGTCTCGATCCGATGGACCGTCCGCAAAGTGTGTTCGCGCTCCAGAAGACCCTGCGCGCTTCCTCGCGGTCGCGCAGCGAGCGTGAAGACGATGGCCGCACCGCGCTAGGCGGCCTGTCGCGCTTCGTCGACACCGTGGTCGATGTGCTCGGTCGCCGTCGTCGCGACCCGGTGGCGCACGCCGCCGATTCCTGAGACCCTCGGAAGCAGGCGCCCGCCACGCGGCGGCCAGCGCCCCGGGAAGCAGGGCCTCAATGAAGTTCAGCATCTATCAGGACACCGACATCGGTGGCCGGCCGGTCAACCAGGACAGGATGGGTTACGCGTTCACGCGCGAATGCCTGCTGATGCTGGTTGCCGACGGCATGGGAGGCCATCTTCGCGGCGAGATCGCGGCGCAGGTGGCGATGCAGTCGATCGCGGCGAGCTTCCAGCGCGAGGCACGTCCTTCGCTCGGCGATCCCGCTGCCTTTCTCGAGCAGGCGCTGCGCCGCGCCCACGACGAGATCCTGGCCTGCCGGGCAAGTCATGGCCTGCCCGAGGCTCCGCGCACGACGGTGGTTGCCTGCGTCGTGCAGGACGAGCGGGCGTGGTGGGCGCATGCCGGCGACTCGCGCGCCTGCTGGATTCGCGAAGGGTCGATCCTCGCCCGCACGCGGGATCACTCGCGGGTCGAGACGCTGGTGGCGATGGGCGTGCTGCAACCCGACGATGCCGCGGTGCATCCCGATCGCAACAAGCTCTACAACTGCCTCGGTTCGCCGGCCGAGCCGCAGATCGACATCGGCCATGCGCCGGCGCTGCGGGCGGGCGATCTGCTGCTGCTCTGCAGCGATGGGGTGTGGGGCGCGCTCGCCGAGGCCGACCTGTTGCGGGTGCTTGCGGCGGGTACGGTGCAGCAGTCGGTTCCCGAACTCGTGCGGCGCTGCGTGGCTGCGGGCGGGCGCTTCGCCGACAACGCGACGGCGCTGGCGATGCGCTGGGAGAGCGGCGCCGATCCCGAGCGCGCCGCTGCCGGGGCGATGCCCGAAGGCGCGGTGACCACCAGCATCCCCTACGGACGGGCGGGCGAACCGGCGTAACGGCTAAACTGCGAGCCATGAGCTCATCGTCTGCCAGTTCCGTCGTCGGCGTGGGCGCGCCGCGTCCCAGCGGCCGCGCGCCCCACCAGTTGCGTCCGGTGCGCATCACCCGCGGTTTCACCCGTCACGCCGAAGGCTCGGTGCTCGTCGAATTCGGCGACACCCGGGTGCTCTGCACGGCGAGCATCGAGGAGAAGGTGCCCGGTTTCCTGCGCGGTCGCGGCCAGGGCTGGGTGACGGCCGAGTACGGGATGCTGCCGCGCGCCACGCACACCCGCGGCGAGCGCGAGGCCGCGCGCGGGCGGCAGTCCGGGCGCACGCAGGAGATCCAGCGCCTGATCGGCCGCAGCCTGCGCGCGGTCTTCGATCTGCGCGCGCTCGGCGAGCGCACGCTGACGCTCGATTGCGACGTGCTGCAGGCCGACGGGGGAACGCGCACCGCCGCGATCACCGGTGCCTGGGTGGCAGCCCACGACGCGGTCGCGCGGCTGCTCGACTCCGGGCTGCTCGCCGTTTCGCCGATCCGCGACGCGGTGGCGGCGGTGTCGGTCGGGCTCTGGCAGGGGGTCGCGGTGCTCGACCTCGACTACGCCGAGGATTCCGCCTGCGACACCGACATGAATGTCGTGATGACCGGATCCGGCGGCTTCGTCGAGATCCAGGGCACCGCGGAGGGCGCACCCTTCGATCGCGCGCAGGCTGACACGATGCTCGGGCTTGCAGCCGCCGGCATCGCCGACCTGGTCCGGGCCCAGCAGGACGCGCTGAAGCCGGCGCGCTGATCCGCCGATGGCCCCGCCGTTGCGACGTCTGGTGCTCGCCTCGGGCAACGCCGGCAAGCTGCGCGAGTTCGCCAGCCTGCTCGCGCCGCTCGACATCGAGCTGATCGGCCAGCGCAGCCTGGGTATCGCCGATGCCGAGGAGCCCCATCTCACCTTCCTCGAGAACGCGCTCGCGAAGGCACGGCACGCCAGCGCGGCCGCCGGATTGCCCGCGCTCGCCGACGATTCCGGCCTGTGTGTCGACGCACTGGCTGGCGCGCCCGGGGTGCACTCGGCCCGCTGGGCGCAGCTCGCGGGCGGCCCCCGCGACGACCTCGCCAACAACCGGCGGGTGATCGAGCAGTTGCGCACGGTGACCGACCGCAGCGCGCACTATGTTTGCGTGCTGGTGCTCGTGCGCGCCCCGGACGATCCGCACCCGCTGGTGGCCGACGCGAGCTGGCACGGTCGCCTGATCGACGAGCCCCGGGGCGACGGCGGTTTCGGCTACGACCCGCATTTCCTCCTTCCCGAGCTCGGGTGCACGGCGGCCGAGCTGAGCCCAGAGCGCAAGAACGCGCTCGGCCACCGGGGTCGGGCGATGCGCGAGCTTCTCGAGCGTCTGCGTGCCCCCACGCGTCCCTGATCCCGCAACGGAGTCGCCCATCCGCCTCGTCGGCACGACCCGCGGCGCGCCGAGCCTCGCGCAGCTGCCGCCGCTCGGGCTCTACATCCACCTGCCGTGGTGCCTCCGGAAGTGCCCCTACTGCGACTTCAACTCGCACGAATGGCGCGGGCAGGACGATGCGTTGCCCGCCGAGGTCGAGCGCCGATACATCGAGGCGCTGGTCGCCGATCTCGAATCCGTGCTGCCCTCGGTCTGGGGCCGTGGCGTGCAGACGATCTTCATCGGTGGCGGCACGCCCAGCCTCTTTTCGCCCGACGCGATCGATGCGCTGCTCGCCGCGGTGCGTGCCCGGGTGAGGCTCGCGGCGCAGGCCGAGATCACCCTCGAGGCCAATCCGGGCACCTTCGAGGCGGGGCGTTTCGCGGCCTTTGCGCGAGCCGGCGTCACCCGACTGTCGATCGGGGTGCAGAGCTTCGACGACGTCTCGCTGCGCGCAATCGGCCGCGTTCATGACGGCGCGCAGGCGCGCGCCGCGGTGGCCGAGGCGGCGCGGCACTTCGAGACCTTCAACATCGACCTGATGTACGCGCTGCCCGGTCAGACCCTGCCGATGCTCGAGCGCGATCTCGAGACCGCGCTCGGTTTCGAGCCTCCCCACCTGAGCGCCTATCACCTGAGCCTCGAGCCCAATACGCTGTTCGCCAGCCGGCCGCCCGCCGATCTTCCCGACGATGACGCAGCCGCCGACATGCAGTCGCTGATCGAGGCGCGACTGGCTGATGCCGGGTTGCGCCGCTACGAGGTTTCGGCCTTCGCGCGACCGGGCCATCGCTGCCGTCACAACCTCAACTACTGGGAATTCGGTGACTACCTCGGCATCGGCGCCGGCGCGCACGCGAAGATCTCGTCGCACGCGGGCATCGTCCGCCAGGCGCGGCTGCGTCATCCGCAGCGCTACCTCGACGCGGCCCTCGGCGGCGCCGCGGTCGAGACCGAGCGTCGTGTGACCGCGAGCGAGCTTCCCTTCGAGTTCATGCTCAATGCGCTGCGTCTGGTCGATGGGGTGCCTGCCGCGATGTTCGGCGAACGCACCGGGCTGTCGCTGTCGGCGATCGCGACGCCGCTGCGCCGTGCCCTCGATGCCGGGCTGCTCGACCCGGATCCGGCCTGGCTGCGTGCATCGCCGCGCGGCCTCGACTTCCTCAACGATCTGCAGGCGCTCTTCCTCGCATCCGGCTGAGCGTTTGCCAGGCGGTCCTATGCTCCAATTTGGGGCATTTCAGTGCTGTGCACTATGATTGGGCGCCCGTCGATGGTGCGTTCGACCAGCGGAATGGCTAAGTCCCTGAATTGTCGCGCCCCACGGCGGGGCGATCGACCGAGTTCGATGGCACGTTTTCTGCTACATCGTCGGTCAGCCGAAGCCTTGCGCAAAGCCTGGGCTTTCGCGGATACCCCCAACCCATCGCTTGAGAAGCACACAGGAGAGCCCGAATGGCGAGCGTCGCAGACGTGATGAAGATGGTGACGGACAACGAGGTCAAGTTCGTTGATTTCCGCTTCACCGATACCCGCGGCAAGGAACAGCACGTCACGGTGCCGATCAGCCACTTCGACGAGGACAAGTTCATCAGCGGCCATGCCTTCGACGGTTCGTCGATCGCCGGCTGGAAGGGCATCGAGGCCTCCGACATGCTGCTGATGCCGGATCCGGGCACCGCCAACATGGACCCCTTCCGCGAGGAGCCCACGCTGCTGCTGTCGTGCGATGTCATCGAGCCCTCCGATGGCAAGGGCTACTCGCGCGATCCCCGCTCGCTCGCCAAGCGCGCCGAGGCCTACCTGAAGGCCTCGGGCATCGGCGACACCGCCTTCTTTGGCCCGGAGCCCGAGTTCTTCATCTTCGACTCCGTGACCTGGAACGTCGACATGTCGGGCTGCTTCGTCAAGATCAACTCCGAGGAAGCGCCCTGGAGCACGGGCAAGGAGTTCGAGGGCGGCAACCTTGCGCATCGTCCGGCGGTCAAGGGTGGCTACTTCCCGGTGCCCCCGGTCGACTCCTTCCAGGACATGCGCTCCGAGATGTGCCTGCTGCTCGAGCAGATGGGCGTGCCGGTGGAAGTGCACCACCATGAGGTGGCCGCACCGGGACAGTGCGAGATCGGCACGAAGTTCTCCACGCTGGTGCAGCGCGCCGACTGGCTGCAGATCCTGAAGTACGTCGTCACGAACGTGGCGCACAGCTACGGCAAGACCGCCACCTTCATGCCCAAGCCCGTGGTCGGCGACAACGGCTCCGGCATGCACTGCCACCAGTCGGTCTGGAAGGACGGCCAAAACCTGTTCGCGGGCAATGGCTACGCGGGTCTCTCCGACTTCGCCCTCTACTACATCGGCGGCATCATCAAGCACGCCCGCGCGCTGAACGCGATCACCAACCCCGGCACCAACTCGTACAAGCGGCTGGTGCCGGGCTTCGAAGCGCCGGTCAAGCTCGCCTATTCGGCGCGCAACCGCTCGGCCTCGATCCGCATCCCCTACGTCAGCAACCCGAAGGGCCGTCGCATCGAGGTGCGCTTCCCGGATCCCACGGCCAACCCCTACCTCGCCTTTTCGGCGATGCTGATGGCGGGCCTCGATGGCGTCCAGAACAAGATCCACCCCGGCGAAGCCGCCGACAAGAACCTCTACGACCTGCCGCCCGAAGAGGACGCGAAGATCCCCACCGTGTGCTCCTCGCTCGACCAGGCCCTCGAGCACCTCGACAAGGATCGCGAGTTCCTCACCCGCGGCGGCGTGTTCAGCGACGAAATGATCGACGCCTACATCGCGCTGAAGAGCGAGGAAGTCACCCGCTTCCGCATGACCACGCATCCGGTCGAGTTCGACATGTACTACTCGCTCTGAACGGGCGAAACGCGCAGGATCGCGCGTGAGCACCGCAGTGCGTCTCGGGGGCCGGCTTGCCGGCCCTTTTTTCTTCGCCGCGGTCCGGCGGGCGATGCCCTTTGGCCGTCTGGCCGATCGGTCCCCACCGCCCGACCGAGGCGACAGCGCCGCGGCGCCGTCATCGCGCTATAGTCGTCCGGTTCCCCGACCGCGACGGAAATGCTGTGACTGCAAGATGCTCCGGTCTCGTGCTGGTTGCCCTGCTGGCGACGGCGAGCGCGCCAGCCTTGGGCCAGATCTACCGATGCGAGGGCCCCGATGGGGTCGTCGAGTACACGAACACGCCCTCGTCGGGCCCGCAGGGCAATCGCGAGTGCCGGCGGGTCCAGAGTGGCATCACCGTGATTCCCGCCCCGAAGCTGCCGCCGCGCGCTCCCGGGTCGGCCGCCGCCCCCGGGACCTCGCCAGCGCCGGCTGCCGCGGGTACCGCCCCCGGTGCGAGTCCCGCCCCGACAACCGGCGGCGCGCCCGCGGCAGGGGCGTCGCCTGCCAGGCCCGACGGCTTCCCCAAGGTCGATTCCGCGACGCAGCGCGCCCGCGACACCGACCGTCGTCGCATCCTCGAGGACGAGCAGCGCAAGGAGGAGGCGAAGCTCGCGGAACTCAAGGCCGAGTTCAACAACGGCGAGCCCGAGCGCCGTGGGGACGAGCGCAACTACCAGAAGTACCTCGATCGCGTGCAGCGGCTGCGCGACGACATTGCCCGCACCGAAGGCAACCTCTCGGCCATCCGCAAGGAACTCGGCATGCAGCGCTGAGCGCGCGCAGCGCGGGAGGCAACCGGTGAGGCAGCCTCCTGGCGATGCGCCCGAGCGGCGTCGGGAGCCCGAGTCGCTGCTCGCCGGTCTCGATCTTCTCGGCAGTGCGGTCGTGGTGCTCGATGCCGAGGGCATCGTCGTCTTCCTGAACCAGGCCGCCGAGCAGCTCTTCGAGCTGTCTCAGCGCACGATCCGGGGGCAGGCCTTCGCAAGGCTCTTCGTCAACGGCGCGATCATCGACGGCCTGCTCGAGGAGGCCTGCAACAATGCGTTCGGCCAGAAGCATCAGGAACTGGTGCTCGAGCGCAGCGGGCGCGATCCGCTGACCCTGTCGTCCACCGCGGCCGTGCTCGACAGCCCGCTCGGTGCGCTGCTTCTCGAGTTCCGACCGGTCGCCCAGCGCCTGAAGCACGAGCGCGAATCCAAGCTCTTCGATTCGGCCGAGGCCAATCGCGAGCTGGTGCGCAACCTCGCGCACGAGATCAAGAATCCGCTGGGCGGGTTGCGTGGCGCGGCGCAGTTGCTCGAAACCGAGCTGCCGTCGCCGGCGCTGCGCGAGTACACGCAGGTCATCATCAAGGAAGCCGATCGCCTGCAGGCGCTGGTCGATCGGCTTCTCGCACCCCATCGCCACGCGCGCCAGGTCGCGCCGATGAACATCCACGAGGTCTACGAACGGGTGCGTTCCGTCGTGCAGGCCGAGTACGGTCCGGGGCTGCAGATTGTTCGCGACTACGACGCGAGCCTTCCCGAATTCAGCGGCGACAAGGAGCAGCTGATCCAGGTCGTGATGAATATCGTGCGCAACGCGGCGCAGGCGCTGGCCGGCGCGGGCCGCATCACGCTGCGCTCCCGGATCACCCGTCAGGTGACGATCGCGCAGCGCAGATACAAGCTGGCACTGGATTTGCATGTGATCGACAACGGACCGGGCATCCCGGAGTCGATCCGCGATCGGATCTTCTTTCCACTGGTGTCCGGCCGTGAGGGAGGCAGCGGTCTGGGCCTGTCGCTCGCGCAGAGTTTCGTGCAGCAGCACGGAGGCGTCATCGAGTGCGAGAGCAGGCCCGGTCGAACGGATTTCAGGATTCTGCTGCCGTTGCAATGACGGCACCGATCCGCTGGGGGGAGGTCAGCGCGCATCATGAACTCGGTCTGGGTGGTGGATGACGATCAGTCGATTCGCTGGGTGCTCGAGCGCGCCCTGACGCGCGAGGGCTTCGACGTGCGAGTGTTCGCGAGCGCTCGCGACTGCCTGCGGGCCTTCGAGGATGGCGTGCCGCGCGTGCTGGTTTCCGACATCCGGATGCCGGGTGAAAACGGGATCGAGCTGCTGCAGAAGGTCAAGGAGCGCAAGCCTGCGCTGCCGGTGATCATCATGACCGCGTTCTCGGATCTCGAGAGTGCCGTCTCCGCGTTCCAGGCAGGCGCCTTCGAGTACCTTCCCAAGCCCTTCGACCTGCCCAAGGCGGTCGAGCTGATCCGGCGCGCGGTGCAGGAAAGCGCGCCCGAGGAACCACCCGACGAGGTCGCTGCCGGCGATCTCGAGATCCTGGGCAAGGCGCCCGCGATGCAGGAGGTGTTCCGGGCGATCGGACGCCTGTCGAACTCGCATGTCACGGTGCTGATCACCGGCGAGTCCGGGTCGGGCAAGGAACTTGTCGCGAGAGCGCTGCACGATCACAGCCCGCGCGCCGGCAAGGCCTATCTCGCGCTGAACACCGCGGCGATTCCGCGCGACCTGCTGGAGTCCGAGCTCTTCGGCCACGAGCGTGGCGCCTTCACCGGTGCTCAGCAGATGCGCCGTGGCCGCTTCGAGCAGGCCGAAGGCGGCACGCTCTTTCTCGACGAGATTGGAGACATGCCCCCCGATCTGCAGACCCGCCTGCTGCGCGTGCTGGCCGACGGCTACTTCTATCGGGTTGGCGGTCACCAGCCGCTGCGTGCGAACGTCCGGGTGATCGCGGCAACCCATCAGAACCTCGAGGAGCGGGTGCGCAAGGGGCTCTTTCGCGAGGACCTGTTCCATCGGCTGAACGTCATCCGTCTTCGGCTGCCGGCGCTGCGCGAGCGGGTCGAGGACGTTCCGCTGCTGGCCCGGCATTTCCTGCAGCGCAGCGCCCGCGAGCTCGGCGTCGAGCCTAAGCGTCTCACCGAAGGGGCGCACGCGGCGCTTGCGCGTTTCGCCTGGCCGGGCAACGTCCGGCAGCTCGAGAACGTCTGCCACTGGCTGACCGTGATGGCACCGACCCAGTCGGTAGGGCTCGAGGATCTGCCCCCCGAGATCCGGGCCGAAGTGGGCGGGATCGCCGCTGCGGGCGCCGGCTCGCCCGCCGACACGGCGGTGTCGCCCGCTGTCTTCGCGGCGCCGGCAGCGGGATTCCCCACAGCGACGGGCAGCCCGGCTTCATTGCCGAGCGCCGCGCCGGCGGCCCCATTCGCGGTGGCGTCCGCTTCCACGGTGTCGTCGGCGGGCGGGTCGTCATCCCGAGCGGACACGACGCAGGCCGCGTCGGCTCGCTGGGCTTCGCTGCTCGAGCGCGAGGTGTCGGCGATGCTGGCGGCGCAGGTCGATCAGGCGATCGACGGCTTCGGCGAAAGCCAGAGCGACCTGATGGATCGCCTGACGCGCGAGTTCGAGAGCGCGGTCATCCGCACCGCGCTGCGTCATACCCGGGGGAGGCGCATCGATGCGGCGCAGCGCCTGGGCATCGGCCGCAACACGATCACCCGGAAGATCCAGGACCTGCACCTCGAGGACGACGCGCGCTGAGGTGTCGCGTCCCCGGCCCGCGGGTTGGCGCGCGTTGGCGCCTGCGACTCAGCCGGCTGGCGAGAGCTCCACGATCACCGGCGCGTGATCCGATGGTTGTTCGCGCGCGCGCATCGCGCGCTCGACCCGGCACGAACGCACACGCTCGCGCATCGTGGCCGCGACCAGCACGTGATCGATGCGCAGCCCGTCATTGCGCCGGAACGCCATCTGGCGGTAGTCCCACCACGTGAAGGTCTTCTCGGGCTGCTCGAAGAGCCGGAAGCTGTCGATAAGCCCCGCGCCGAGCAGGCGCGCGAAGCGCTCGCGCTCGGGCGCCGAGCACAGCACCTGGCCCTCCCAGTTGTCCGGATACCGCACGTCGCGCGCCTCGGGCGCGATGTTGTAGTCGCCGGCCAGCGCGATCGGAGCACCGGCAAGCAGTTGCGGTGTCAACCATTCGACCAGGTGGTCGAGCCACGCGAGCTTGTAGCGGTACTTGTCGGAGTCCACGCTCTGGCCGTTGGGCACGTACGCGCAGACGACGCGCACTCCGGCTACGGTCGCGCTGATCAGCCGGCGCTGCTCGTCCGGAAACAGCGGGTTGCCGATCTGCACGTCGACCGGCTCGCCGACGCTTGCGCGCCGGCTCAGGATGGCCACCCCGTTGTAGGTCGGCTGACCGCTGAACACCGCCGCGTAGCCGGCGTCGGCCAGTGCCTGCGTCGGGAAGCGATCGTCGGTCAGCTTGGTCTCCTGCAGACAGACGACATCGACCGGACTGGCGGCGAGCCAGTCGAGCAGCTGCGGCAGGCGTATCTTCAGCGAGTTGACGTTCCAGGTTGCGAGCAGCATCGAGATCTCACTTGCGGGCGGCCTTGTGGCGCGCGATTGCCGCGCGCAGGTCGCGAAGTTCCTCGCAACCGAAGCGGCAGGCCTTGTTCAGGCGTTCGAGCATCGCTTCGGCGCCGGCGAGGTCGTTCTTCATCAGCAGAAGCTCGCCGTAGTACTCGAGCGCGCTGCGGTGTCGCGGCTCGAGTTCGAGCGCCTTGCGGTAATGGATCTCGGCGGTCGCAAGATCCGGCGGCGTGCCGCTGCGCAGCGTGTAGCCCATCAGGTTGTGCCATTCGGCACTGCTGGTGTCGCCCGCCTTGCGCAGCGTCGCGAGCGCGGCCTCGAACTGCCGACTCCTGAGTTCCTGTCTCGCCGCGACCAGCCACGCGGGGTCGGAGGGCGTGGGGTCGCTCGTCGCGCCCCGCGCCTCGGGGAGCACGGCGAGCATGCCGATCAGCGCAGCGCCCAGCAGCGCGATCGCCAGGCGCGCGAACGCGGGGCGGCGTCGGGCGCTGTCGGGCGCCGATCGATGCCGAGCCATTGTCACCGGGGAGGTCGACATCGCGGTGCGGGTCTCGTTCATGCGGATCGTCGATCAGGAGGGATTGGCATAGTGCCGGCGCCGGGGCGAGCGGTGGCGCGCGGGCGCGCGGTGGCTGCCTGCTCGCCGAGGTGCCGCTCGACCGACATCATGCCCTGTCCGCCGCCATCGCAGGGGCTGGTCGCCCGGACAGCAGCATCACCACGCGGATCGCGAGGGGCTCGTCGTGACCCCGCACGCGCACGTCGTGCCGCTCGCCCCGGGGCTCCTCGATGCCGGCCAGCGCGAACAGCTCCTCGGAGGCCACCAGCTGCGCGCCGTAGTCCTTCGACAGCGACTCGAGCCGGCTCGCGGTGTTGACGGTGTCGCCGATCGCGGTCAGCCCGACCGCGCGGCCGTGACCGAGCTCGCCGACGATCGCGGGACCGGCATGAAGCCCGATGCCGATGCGAAAGGGGGCATCGAGTTCGGCGGCGAGCGCGCTGTTGAGTTCATCGAGCGCCGCGACGATCCCGTGCGCCGCATCGAGCGCCTGACGCGCCGCGCGCGCCGCATCGACCTCGAGGCCGAAGAGCGCCATGACGCCGTCGCCGATGAACTTGTCGACGCGACCGCCTGCGCGCTCGACCGCGAGCCCGACCGAGCGGAAGTAGCGGTTCAGGATGAACACCACGTCATAGGGCAGCCGCTTCTGCGCGAAGGCCGTGAATCCGCGCAGATCGACGAACATCACGGCGAGCATCCGCTCCTCGCCAACCGCGAGCGTCGTGCCGCGGTAGGCGTCGGCAGGCTGCGCGTCGGGTGGCAGCAGCGGCGTGATCCGGTACTGGCCCGGCGGGGGGCGAAGCTGGCAGGCGAGGCGCACCTGCGGCGGGCTGCCGAGGCGGCTGAGCACCCGACGCTCGTCGGCCGAAGGCGGTGGCAGGCGATGCGCATCGGCGCCGCTCACCCTCACCCTGCAGGTGGAGCAGCGCCCGCGGCCGCCGCATACCGAGGCGTGGGCTACGCCGCAGATGCGGCTGGCCTCGAGTACCGAGACCCCGCCGCAGATGTGGAAGCGGCCGCCCTCCGGGTAGGCCAGATGCAGGCCGCCGCGTTTCCGCATCCAGGCATTGCGCAGCCAGCGCCCGCCGAAGGCAAGCGCGAGTAGCCCGGCCGCAAGCGCCTTCAGCAGGTCGGACATCAGGTAAAGATCGGCGACTTCCGCGCGGCTCGGGGGGCCTACCTCGGCGATCGCTGCCCGCAGGCGCTCAGGATCCTCGAGAATCGCGAGCACATGACCGAGCCCCACGCCGGCACCCGCGAGCGCCAGCGCCGGCAGCAGCAGCGCGAAGGCGTACAGCGCGGGCAGCGCGCGCGCATACCACGGCTGCAGGCGCCACCAGAAATGAATGCCGATGCAGGCGTGAAGCCAGACGGCGAGCACGAGGCCGAACTGCCGCGCGAGCTGCGATGGATCGGCGGCCATCGACCACAGCACCCAGAAGTGGTTGGTGCGGACCTCGTACAGCTCCCACGCGACGCGGGTGCTGATCACGTGCGAGGCGGCCAGTGGCACGATCGCCACGCCGAGCAACAGTTGAGCGCCTTCCCAGCGGCTCATCCGGAAGGTGCGGCGCCGCGCGATCGCATGCAGGGCAAGCGTGAAGTGGACGATGAAGGCCGAGCCGAACAGCAGGGTTGCCGGCGGCGATCGCCATACTCTCGACAGCGTCTCGAGCAGCGCGTCGGCCGCCTGCAGCGACACCAGCGCGAGCGCGTGGTTCAGCAGGTGCGTGATCACGTAGGCCAGCAGCACGAACGCCGACAGCGAGCGCAGGCGCGCGGCGATCATCGTTGCGCCCACACCCGCCGAATTTCGAGGTGGAAGGGGCCTGCCTGGCGGTCGGCGATCAGCAGGCCGATCGCGCGCTGATGCTCGAGGTCCGGTGGCGGCATCGCCACCGGGCGGCCGCGAAAGCTCGCCTGGAAGTCGCGCGCCTCGAAGCGCATCGTCGTCCAGTCGGGAGGGGCCGTGAAGCTCGCCTGGTGCTGCGGCCCGCCGTTGTCGTCGGGGTCCTTCAGCGTGAGCCGGTAGCGCTTGCCGTCACCGCGCAACTCGACCAGCAGCGCGCGGGTGCCGGATGGCAGTGTTACCGGCCCGCGACAGGACGCGAAACCCCCGCCACGCTCGAGCGAGAC
>Ga0315900_10007906_pt1 | contig 13823 bp, 9 predicted proteins | sample LakEriMetagenome_FD_203521 | JGI IMG/M metagenome (GOLD analysis project Ga0315900, IMG submission 203521) | Freshwater fungal communities from buoy surface, Lake Erie, Ohio, United States - Buoy 12 MA114 | ecosystem: Environmental > Aquatic > Freshwater > Lake > Lake biofilm | place: USA: Lake...
TTCCAAATACTGTACCTCTCCTGGAAATAAAAATTTCATCAATTCCCTGGATGCCACGGCGACCGCAGCATCCTCCGAAGGATAGGAAGGTAGAGAATTAAAGGGTAATAAAGATACAATATTTTTATCATAACTGGAGGGGCTTAGCCGATTGTGCTCGTACTTAGCTTTCCAAACGGCTACTAAAGCATCGTATTGCGCCACCGCAAGCAAGGCAAATGCCCTGGCTGCATAGGGTGGATTCGCAAATGGAAACCGTGGATATACCGTCGGATTCATTGGATCTGGTGCTGGATATGTTCCATCCTCCTTGTTATTAGGTGGAACATTATAGTCAGCAGCGATCTCACGGGCAATCTCATGCCACCTCAACACCCCATTACCGCCCCAATAGAGGGCAGCCTGACGCTGCTCTTCCGTGACCGTTGCAAGTACCGACTTTAAGGATTGCAGCTCCTCAAAGTAATCCACCGAAGTCGGTCCTGCTGGGGCAGGCACCTGCAAAAGTTCTGGTTGATATTCCAAGTACGTTTTCCATTGTCCCCCATCAGGATCCAACGTCAATTCCGCATAAGGAGCCCGAACTTCTAGCTCTGGAGTTTTATTGCACTGAACGAATACCAGTGCTAACGACAAAATCAACAATTTATTTGTAAAGAGATTTCTCATTTTTTTTCTTCTTTTTTTTCCAAGTGAACTAAATAGAATATGCCAGCACCAAATGAAGTCGCCTTACCCACGTTTCGGCCACTTAGTACCCGACCATAATTAGCAGATACAGCTAATTTCCCAATCCAGTACCGCCCCCAAAAACCATACGTTATAGCTTGCATTTTATTAGTCAAGAACGGGGCCTCATTATAACGCATGTCATCTCCTGACAGACCGGTACTCCCCTCAAGCCAACCCTCGACTTGAAACCTTGACTTTAACAGACCTAAGCGAAGCGTCGCATCCGCCAAGTTGGGAACTGGAACGTTATTGGTGTAGTACAATTTATCGAAAAAAATGAAGGCATTTCGATCAATTTCCACGTTAGAGCGCCAAGTGTGACCCGCTTGTGCAGTCGAATATATACCAATTGGTAACTGGTAATGAGCAATCAGGCGCAATGAGCTCGTGCGGCTTTGCATCCCAATATTGAGGGGCATGTAATCCGCAACATAGTCGGTAACTGGGCTGGAAAGACCTCCCGTCGTAAACAATTGAAGAGAGCCGCCAAGGATGGACCGATTCAGCAGCCTCCATTTCAGCCAAACAGAAAGATCCTGAATGCCTCTTTGCCCATTTAAATAGGTGTTGGTTGCGCCCGTTTGAACCCAAGGCAATGAAATGAGTGCATTGAGCCTGTCGGAAATTCCGAAAGCACTCATCGCTTGCAACTGACGCTGGTAAATGGTCCCAAAATTAGCATTGCTTCGAAGACGATCGCCCTCCCAATACTGATCCCACTGAGTATGATTGAACTGTACAACCGTGCATAAATCACGACGTGCCATCATCAACCCATCGGTAGGGGTTTGCCCCTCCAATCGAGGTGGTAGCAAAAAAAGTAGAACAATAATTAATGAAGAATAACCTTTAAACATCCTTTAAAGCGATTAATTAATAGGTGATAGTTTTACTGCGGCAGAACAAAAGTAGAAGCACCCATTAAACTAAGAAAGAGCCAAAGATGATTTTAAGGGCATTTTAAGGAGTTAAAACACCCCCATTCAGGATAGGAATTTATTAAATCAACCACTAAATGACAAAAAAAGCTCAAATACTAGCGGTTTTCAATAGGGAGTTCGGCAATCTTATGGCCAATAATGCTACCCAATCTAGCGCCCTCGTCACAGTCCATTCTAAAATGAACGCCTGCCCAAAGCCTTGATAGAGCATTCTCGTGTGCCATTTCAGTAAAGGAATGAAATGTCCTAGGCATGCCAGCATATTCCTGGCGTCCATCATGGGTGTAATCAGTTAATTGATAGGAACTCCCAAATGCATCTTCCAACACAACAGCAGCGGCAGCGGAAAGCATCGCATGGCCGGCAGGATAACTAGGAAACGGTGGATCCTCTATATAGGGCTGCCAATCACTCTGAATGACACGATTAATGTATGTCTGAGGTCGTTCAATATTATACCGGTACTTCAAGCCCCAACACGCTACCAAAGCGTCCGATAACGCAAGGGAGGTTTTCAAATACACCACTATCGTTTTGATTGAGGAGGGCTTCTCTTTTTCAATTACCTGATTGGCAATGGAGATCCACCGTCCAGCGGGAGTAATGGTAAGACCAGATACATCATCACTCCAAAATTCAGATATCCATTGATTGCTCTTTGACATTGCATGAGAGAGGGTAAATACCTCCATCGCCTGATTGTAGAATGGGCTACCTGGCACCTCACTATAACCAGCTGGCGGCTTCGGCTCTAGGTCTTTAATGCCAATTAAGAACGGCCGAACTCCTCCCCAAAATGGCAACATCGGTTGAACAAACCTGCCCTTCGCAGGCTGCCAACACCCGGCACAAACCGGAATTTGATAGTTTGGATTAAAACAACTCAGATAGGCGTCGTGCCCAATCGTATCCGTTGTTGACCACTTCCAAACCCCGTCTGCAATTTCACGTCCTAACCGTTCCGATTGAAAAATCGTAGCAGAATCACAAACCAACCTAGCCTCTTCAGCAAGCTGTCTTTCTAAAAAGGATGCTTTCTCCAATAAGGCAATTGATGCCTTTGGAAAAAAATACCGAACCATAGCTGAATAACTGGCATTTAAAGCCGCCCCCGTACAAACCTTACTGCCTGAATAACTCCAAGCCGATCGCTGATACCCCTTGAAATAGGCTTCCATAGATGGCAGCTCGGAAAAACCCTCGCTTATTGTTTCATAAGCTGCCAAATTTACATAAGCAAACATTCTTGCGCTTACAGGTGGCTTGTAGCCAGGGGTAAAACGCTCCAATTCCAACAGCATCTGATTCCAATGAACAGCTACCGTCCTAGCATATTCATCAGATCTCTCGGCAGTGCCTCGTAGACCAGAACACTCCCAACCGGTCAGTAACATGACCCAAAACACCAAAGAACGGATTACTTTTGGGGAAAACATAATCGAAAAATAGTGCCCCCCTTGGGATTAGAAGTAATTTCAATTGTAGTCTGATGCAGCCTCAAAATACTGTCTACCAAAGATAATCCAATCCCTGAACCAGGGGCCTTAGCCTGCTGAACCCCTCGATAAAACGGTTGAAATACCAGTGGTAAATCCTTATCGGGTATACCCGGACCATTGTCTTGAATAAAAAGTTCAAATCCTCCACTTACTCCGCGCCTCAATACTACAGATACCGATTTGTCTGGTGAAAACTTACACCCATTTTCAATCAAATTAGAAATTGCCAATTTCAAAAGCGCTTCGTTCCCAAGTACCGCCATCTGCGAATCTTCCGCTGAATTCAATTCAAAATCAACCTTAATTGTGTAGTCAGGATGCCCCCTTAACAACATTTCCCGAACCTGTAAAACCAACGTATCGAGCTGAATATCCGAAAACGAAATCGACGAATCCTCCGAGTACACCCTAGCCATTTGCAGCAGCTTGTCCGTAATATCAGCCATATGCTTGCTATCCTCCAAAACCGATTGCATGGTCTCTTGGTATTCCTCTGAGGTCCTACTTTTCCCAAGCGATACCTCTAACTGAGCAATAATGATTGAAATTGGGTTTTTCAACTCATGAGACACATTTGATACAAAACGCTTCTGCATCTGAAATGCAAAATAAATACGGTCTAATAACCCATTAAACGTTTGAACCAACCTGCCTATTTCATCATGCGTAGTGGGTGATTGCAGAAGAACCCCCAGATTAGAGGGCAAAATCCGCTCCACCTGATCCACAATTCTGGAAACAGGTGCAAGCGCCTGCCCTGCAAAAAACCATCCACCAATCGCAACCAGCGCAACGGCAATGAAAAAACTAAGTAACAAGATATTTCTAAGCTGCTTAAGCTCTTCCGACTGAAAAACGGAAGCCGCGACCACCACATATTCATTGCCGGAAACACTGTAATGCTTGATTCCCAAGGCTGGTAAATCTCCAAATGTAATCCGACACTCCCCTAAACTTCGGATCCCCTCGAAGGTCTGCTCAGGCAGAAAATTCCGGCCCTGGTTCATCGCAAACACCTTCTCCTTCCTATTATTGTAAATGGCAATCGCTTCACTTGCTGGCAATAAAGCAAGGCTGTCCGGAGATTCCTGCTCTGGAAATATTATTTTGTCCTCCTGCCTCAAAACCATTTGGGCCGTCATAATGGCCTTGAACCGAAGCCCTCTATAAAACTCCTCTTCTAACGACCGCTTATACCGGATATAAACAAAACCCAGCGCCAGCGCTAGGATGGACGCCACCGTAAAGATAAACTGAAGTGTTAAGCGGGTCCTGATTTGCATGGTTATCCTCTTAACATATATCCGTTACCAAATTGAGTGTGTAAAACGCGTTTACCCAAATGCTTCTCAATCTTTTTTCTTAAAAAATTAACATATACCTCTACCACATTCGTGCCCGTATCGAAATGAATGTCCCAGACACGCTCCGCGATTTCCTTTTTTGATATAACACGCTCAGGGTGACGCAAAAAATATTCCATCAGCCCATACTCTCGAGGAGTAAGCGTAATCCGATTCCCGGAAACAAACAGCTCCTTTGTAGCTAGATTGAGTTCCAACAGGTCGTACCGAAGCAGATCAAGCACTGGCTGTGGAGAGGTGGTTATTCTGCGTGAAAGTGCTTTTACCCGAAATAGAAGCTCCCTAAACTCAAAGGGCTTAGGCAAATAGTCATCCGCACCAGCAACAAACCCCATTTCCTTATCTTCTATTTGCCCAAGGGCAGTCAGTAGCAATACCGGGGTAGTATTTCCTTGTGCACGAAGCTTCCTCAATAAGTCTATACCCGAATCTCCAGGAAGAATCACATCCGAAACAATTACTGAAAATATCTGATCATTTACCAATAAAGCAGCTGCCTCTGCATTATAGGCTACTTCCACCTCATAACCATTCTCCTGCAAACCCTTTTGTAGGGTTTGGGCAAGCTTTACCTCATCTTCTATGACCAATACTCGTACCATTACTTAACCGTCGACTGGCGCAATTCAATTGCTTTATTCGTCATTCCTGAGGCCTCGTAAACTTCCGCCAAGGCAATCCGAGTGGCTGGCTCTAACTGCTGGGTCAACACCGCATATTCTAAAAATTGCTGGGCAGATTTATTGTCCTTTAATTTTTTGAAATAAAGCTCATAGCCCGTTTTGTATGCAAACTCATTGATCAACGGCGCGTTACTGCCACTCTTTGCCAAATATTTTACATAAGCATCAATATTCGAGCGTAACAAATTTACATAAGCCGCATTATTTAAGGCATACGTCCACTGATTCAACAAGGTAGATACATTCTTGTCCAACTCGAACCGAGCTGCTGCCACATTGGCGTACATCACCCAGGCAGATCCATATTGTGGATAAATCTCTAACGCCCTTTTTACATGCACCTCCATAGTATCCACCCATTGCATTTTCTCCTCATTGGTCTGTGCTTTCAAATAACGCTCCTCATAAATCGCCGTAGAATAAAAACTCTGAGCCCTAGCACTGTTCGGAGAAGCAATCACCGCTGAACGATTAAGCGCGAATGCATTCTCCCAAGCCGGTATACGATTGACGGTTCTCCATGATAAAAAAGCCGCAAAGGGAAGAAACAAGACTATACCAGCATAATGAAAGGATGGATTTTTGAATAATGCTGGCACCTTTTCTACCAAAAACCAAGCAGCTAATAAACAAAAACCCACTGAAGGCATATAGGCAAACCGTTCATTCATAAACGAACCCACAGACACCAACAGATTGGAAACGATACTCAACGTGATTACAAAATATAAAATAGAGTAGGCCACTGTAGAGCGTTTCCGTATAGCTATCACAGACCATGCAATCGCTCCAGCATACAATACAAGAGATAACAGGGCCCGCCAATCCGTCCAATTCACCTTTGGAACATGGTACGGATAATAATCATGCGTGAGCGGAATCGGATAGATTAATAGTTTCAAATACCACAAAAGGGTCAAAAAAATAGTTGCCGTACGCTCTCCCAAATTCATCCCTAGAAAAGAATCATTCATCAAATCTGGTGTCCCTTTTCCGTGGTCAAGCATATAGCCCAACGCATTGTACCTAATTAAAATGAATACAAATGCCGATAAAAACAAAGGCCAAACCCCTAAAATCGCCCGCCCAAAGGAAACCCTGCCGAATACCCAAATTGTTAAGGGTATAACCGCCAAAAAAGTAAGTGTGTTCTCTTTTGATAACAGGCCAAGTAAAAATACTGCCGAAGAAAGCCACATCCAACTGGACTTGCCACTATCAAAATAACGCATAGCAAGATACAAAGCTCCCAAACTGCCCATCAAGGCCATGATTTCATCACGTCCCTTGATGTTCGCTATACACTCCGTGTGTAAAGGGTGTACCATAAATAGTAAACTGCCTATCATTGGAATACTCCACCACCAGTGGCGATTCGCCATCGGAAACAGGGCAAGCAAAACTGCATACAACAAAACCCCATTCAAACCGTACAATATAATATTTATCCAATGGCTGATCTCTGGAATTCCCCTCCCACGGTACACAATACCCTTTCTAGGATCCGCCATCTTTTGCTCTGCTTCCGCTGCTGCTCTTTCTTTGCCGAATAACTCCACCTCTACAGCAAAGGTCACTAAAGATAATGGGCGGTATCGACCGCCCTCCAGCTTGTAAAGGCCCTCTTTTCGTTGAAAGTAGCCCATAAAACTGTCAGATCCAAAAATTTTCCCAATACCACTAAGCCCCTCCTGGACATAAGCATTTTTCCAAATAACCATCTCATCATCCAAAATGTATCCGTACCGTCCAGAGGCCTGATAAAGCCCCACTGAACTTAAGACAATCAGCAGAGCCGGAATCCAATGCCGCTTCCAAAAGCCCGATGCAATAAAAGAGGTACGAACCGGTGCTGAAACAGCCTTCATGGCTGCCGCTGGGCTTCCCTGGCCCTTTTTATTGGTGGTATTCTTTGCCATGAGTATTGGAATAACTTTTTATTTATACAGCAAATACAGTTCCCCAAACCTTGCCTTTTAAAGACCTTCCCAGCAAAGGGGAATTGCTGGACTTTGATACAGGACGGGTATATTCCCAAGAATGTTCTTTTTCAACAATGGTTAAATTGGCAGAAGCTCCTACCTCTATTGCAGGCATATCTAAGCCAAATAACTTACGGGGAGCGGTGGAAACCGCTTCGGTCCAACGCTCCAATGATATTTTATCCGCCAAATACATACAATACATCGACCAAGCTGTTTCTAACCCCGTTATCCCAAATTCCGCATATGGGAATTCCAGGTTTTTTGCCTCTGGATCCCATGGAAGGTGGCCCGTGCTGATCAAATCAATGGTGCCATCCAAAACACCATCCACCAAAGCCTCTCGGTCTACCTTACCACGCAACGGGGGAAGTACTTTGAAATTACTCTCAAAAGGAGCCCCTCCAGGAACCATTGCCATATCCTCTTCCGTCCAACATAAATTCGCAATGGCAACAGAGGCAGTAACAGGTAAGCCCTTCGATTTGGCTTCTCTTACCATCAAAACACTCTCCGCCGAAGAAATCAAATGAATATGCAAGCGAGCAGCAGTCCCTGCATATTCCAACAAGCTCAAATCCCGCTGAAGCATTAAGTGCTCCGCCAAAGAAGGCAATCCTTTTAATCCTAATTCCGTACTGACCCTTCCCTCATGCATCTGCCCCCCTCCAGCAATCCCTTTGTGATGAGGATGATTCATAATTAATCCCCCAAAGGCTGTTGAGTATTGAAGTGCCCGCAGCAATAATCCTGCATCCTGCACTGGATGTAATCCATCGCTAAAAGCCAAAGCTCCTGCCTGATGCATATCGTACAGCTCCGCTAGATCCTTTCCCGCACAATCCTGCGACAACGCACCTATTGGATATACGTTCACTGGACCAGAATTAACTCGCTGTTGAACAAAACTAATTTCAGACTTTGAATGCAACGCTGGTTTGGTATTTGGCAAACAGGCAATGGCGGTAAAGCCCCCAGCAGCAGCAGCAGCAACCACACTACCCAAATCCTCTCGGTGCTCATATCCTGGCTCCCCGGCAAAAACACCGACGTCTAACCAACCAATCGTTGCATACCCATCTTCTAGTCGCACTACCTCCACGTCGTCCCCAATAGGCAGATCAGCCGCAATCGCCGCAATCTTTCCGCTTTTAACCATTAAATCAGTCGGCGCTGAAATCCCCTTGCCAGGTTCTATGATTCGAATTTGCTTGAAGAGTAGGTTCGGTCCAGCCACTTTATTGCTTCTTTTTTTCTGAAAAGATAAATGATGCCCAACCTAGGGCGCACAAAAGTACTGCGTCTCCACACAATTTTAACGTGTTTTATAGCCCATCTCTCTAAATAAAGAGGAATACAACATCAAAACCTAAACACAAGCAACCCTTTTTTACCACACATTGCACCAAACAACCACCAGCAGGTCCAGCTCCTTTCCAATACTAATGAATAAACAACTTTTGTGGCTTGCATCGAAAACCTACACCAGTAACAAACACGGAGTACCATCCACTAGGCAATGTAAGCAAGAATGGCACTCCCTCAACCACCTCTCGGTCCAAAACATGCTGACCCAAGGCTGTACACAACTGCACCCGAATTGACTCTCCAGAAAAATCACCCTCCACTACCAAAAAATCCTGTGCCGGATTTGGAAACAATCGAAACGACACTTGCGGCAACACCAGCTCCTCCTGCCCAACCAATCCGGCAATCTGACTCTTCGTCTTTAATCCACGCTGAATCAAAAAGGGCTTAATGCCATAAGGTGTGTGACTATCTACTGTCTGGTCAAAACCAGCATGAAAATCTGCTAAATCATACCCGTAATCCAATGTCCGGTAGGTATCCTCCGCTGCAGCATCCGTAATTAATGCCTCATAGTCATTGATACGTGGAAATATACTATCGGGATGTACTACAAACCGAGTCAGCGAATCCAAATAGTAGACAAACTGGCTTTTATAGGCCGGAACAGCCAACAATTTCGTCGCCAAGGGACGGGGATCGCTGTTGTTATGCCAGGCCAGACAATTGCGCGTCGTCCAATCTTTTCCCAACCAGTCAATCCCAAAGGTATTATCCGTATCAAATGTAATAAACTCAAACCGTCCAGTAACTGGGTTGTCATACAAGTAATAATTATTCTTGTTGTAAAAATAATCATCCCAATTTCCTGTAACAACATCAATCGCAAATGCTCTCAGAACCTGATCCACATTCAAAATAGACTCAATCTGACCTGGGAAAGCAGCGTTCACAGGTAGATTCAAAGTAGTGATCAATGCAGCCAATCGGGTGTAATCATCCTCCGCTTCATTCGTCACCAACTCATACGCCCTCGTCTCCGCATCGTGCATCACCTGTTGGTAAGAAACCGGATTCGTTCCAAGGTAAGCTAAACTGGCTGGCCAGGTACATTTGAAAAGGTTGCCATCATTGTCCCCATACACCGACTTTAGCCATAATTTGTCAATCTCCTCCAAATTGGTGTACAAACCTCTATACTCATTATTGATGTAGAGCCGGACAAAGGCAGATCGCCTGTCTGGTAGACCCATCGAACGCCATACGTGTCCAAACAAGTGCTCGCGAACCATCGTAGGGTCATTGTGCGAACCCCTTAAATTAAGCTTTCGAACGCCCTGATACTTCTGATTTTCATCAAATTCATTAAAACTAATCTTAAACGATTTCTTCTGCGCAAACAAGGAGGTATTTCCCCTTAACCGAACACCAACCTCCTGGACCACATCCGTTTGCCCCCCATACGAAAACGAAAAAGAAGCTTTGTAATATCGATCATTCACCAATTCATCCAATAGCTCATTCAGTGAATCGACCGGCAAAATAAGGTGAATAGAAGCAACCTTCGTATCATCATACAACGCAGCTGGCTGGGCAATTAACTGACCCGTCAGTCCATAAATACCTACCCACCACCAAAACCGCAACCTGCCAGTTTGTAAAACCGAGCGCAATCGAAAGGGAAAACAACTTTTTAAAATATTCATTTTCATTTTTTTATACTTCTTCAAAAAAGAACTTACTGTAAATCCTGGCAAGACAATCCAGTTAAAATACAAAGAACCCTCCAGCCAACGCGCCCTCCATCAAGCTACTACCAACACTTCTTTAAATAAGTTAACCGGCTCCGCTCACCCTGCTGTACCAACTAATTAGGCAAAGCTCAAATGTACAATAAACAGCTGATCGCCAAAGATTCGATTTGCATTTTCAGCAAACATGTGTTATCTTTGCCTAGTAACGACAAATAGCAGGATATGCAGGAAACGGTAGTAGAAAAGATGCCAGAGGAGCTCCCCGATGAGGAACGAAAACTGATCAGCTCCATGTACCGCGATTTACTTCGCTCGTTCAAAAGCAACCTTAGCGAAGAGGATCAAAGACTACTGAGAGAGGCATTCGAAATGGCCGCTGAAGCACACAAACAACAGCGAAGAAAAGATGGAACGCCCTATATCACGCACCCCATTCAAGTTGCAAAAATTTGTGTGGAGGAAATTGGTTTGGGTCCAACTGCCGCTGCTTGCGCCCTCCTTCATGATGTGGTGGAAGACACAGAAGTAACCCAAGAAGAAATTCGAATAAAATTCCCAGACAGATCAGGTCTGCTCGAAAAAGATGGCAAACCCAAAAGTAGGGTAGCAGCCATCGTCGAGGGACTCACCAAACTTGACAGCCTTGATGATTACGAATACCCTCAAGCAGAAAATATTCGAAGAGTACTAGAAGCAATGCTCGCCGATGTCCGAGTCGTATTAATTAAAATGGCAGATCGACTCCACAACCTCCGAACCATCGGCTCAATGCCCGTACATAAACAAATCCGAATCGCCGCAGAAACAGAAAGTATTTACGCCCCATTAGCACATCAACTCGGCCTTTACCAAATCAAGACGGAATTTCAAGACAACTGCCTAAAAATAAATAACCGAAAAGCCTACGATGACATCGCCGATAAATTGGCCGAAACAAAAGTCGCACGAGAAAAATACATCAAGCAATTCATAGCACCACTCCTCGGCCCACTTGAGGAAAATGGACTGGAGGCTAAAGTATTTGGACGACCAAAGAGTATCCACTCCATTTACGAAAAAATGGTCAAGAAAAAAGTCCGCTTCGAAGACATCTTTGACCTGTTCGCCATACGAATCATCCTCTCCACTCCACTAAAAACAGAACGAATGGCCTGCTGGCAGGCCTACGCCGTCGTAACCGATATCTACCAACCAGTCCCTGAACGCCAAAAAGACTGGATATCAATGCCTAAAACAAATGGTTATGAATCCCTCCATACTACAGTGGCAGGACCCGATGGACGCTATGTGGAGGTTCAAATCCGCACAGAACGAATGGATGATATCGCGGAAAGAGGATTCGCCGCCCACTGGAAATACAAAGGCGTCCAAGGCTTCGGAGCACAAGCAGGGGTTTTTGATAAGTGGCTGACTGACCTACGAGATGTCCTCAAAGATAAAAACAATGCGGTTGAATTCATCGCCGACTTCCAAAGCAGTATTTACGTAGAAGATGCCGTTCAGGTATTTACGCCAAAAGGCGATATCAAACTCCTGCCCAAAGGTGCTACCGCATTGGATTATGCCTTCGCCATCCACTCCGATATCGGGCAAAGCTGTCAGGTAGTTCGGGTAAATGGGGTGCTCCAACCCTTCAATTATAAACTGCAAAACGGCGATCAAATTGAAATCGTCACCAACAAAAATCAAAAACCAACGGAAGACTGGCTTTTGTTTGTAGTCACCTCAAAGGCAAAAACCAGAATTAAGGTAGCCCTAAACGAGGAAAAACGCAAATTGGCCGCCCAAGGGAAGGAAATACTCGACCGAAAACTCCACAATTTGTTCAAAGTCACTACCGATGACAATGTGGACAACCTCGCCCGTTGGTTAAGCTATCCGAACCGTCTCGAACTCCTCTGTGCAGTTGCCCTCAAGCAATTTAACATGAGCTTGCTGAAAAAATTTAGAGCCGAAGGAAAATACCTCGTCCAACCTGAACCCGCTGGCAAACCTGATACTGCCCTCCAACCTGGCGAGGTAAAGCCCTCTCCTAATTACCGAAGAAGTGTCAAACAAGAGGTCATTATCAACGACGAGCCCGGAGTCTATTATAATTACAGCTTTGCTAAATGCTGCAACCCAAAACCTGGAGAGCCTATCTTCGCCTACCTTAACGGCGAATCAGGCGCAAATATCCACTCAGCAACTTGTAACAATGCCAAATACCTGCTCTCCAACCACGCCTACCGAATCCTAAAAGCCGAATGGGGTAACACCATCCGCTCCAAATTCTCTACAGAAATCATCATTGAAGGCCGAGACATAGGAAGAGGCGTCATCCGACAAGTATCTGAATGCATAGAAAACCTGGGCATTAACATGCAGTCTTTTAATATGACTGGAAATAAAGGAGGAGACTTTGTAGGAAAAGTAAAATTGGAAGTAAGCACACCTGAACACCTTAACCTGGCAATCGCAGCCCTAAAAAGCTTTGATTATGTCTCCAATGTAGAAATTATCCCCTAAACATGTCCCTAACAATTCTATTCGAAGACGATCAACTCCTGATTGTAAACAAACCTGCTACCACAGCCATTCAATCCGCAAACCCAATCGAAGCAACGTTGGAGCAGGAAGCAAAGCTCCATTGTGCCAACGGTATCTGGCTGGTTCATCGAATCGACCAACCTGTGAGTGGTATCGTACTTTTCGCAAAAACAGCGGAAGCCGCCGCCGCACTCAGCCAACAATTTAAAAATAGGTCCATCAATAAAGAGTACTTAGCCTTCACCCCTAAAACAGACCTGCCTAAGGAAGGCATCCTAGTGCACTATTTTGAACGATATGCTAAAAACAACAAAACCAAAGCCTACACGGATAACAAACCCGGTCGTTACCAAGCAGAACTTTCGTTTAGAAAAATTCACGCTACCGATCACTACCAGCTTCTATTGGTAAAACCGCTCACCGGTCGACAACACCAGATAAGAGCTCAGCTTTCCGCAGCAGGCTGCCCTATCAAAGGTGACGTGAAATACGGAGCTCGTCGTAAAAACCAAGACCGATCTATTCACTTACATGCCTGGAGATTGCACTTTTTACACCCAACAAGCCAGCTGCCTGTACAGATCACTTGTGAACCACCTCAGCAGGACGTCCTTTGGAACTCAACTAAAGAGACCCTCCAACAGCTTACTCATCCAATTACCTAAATCAGGCTCCGCGTTGATCAGCGTTTCAATATCGCTTCCCCAATCCAATTCGCCATTGCCTGACGATTGCTACTGATGACCAACCGCTGCTGATCCCAGTCATTTCGAATATTGGCCAATTCAATGTAGACAGCCTTTTTGGTATTCGTTTCACGGAATGTAAAAAGGTCCCTCGTAGATACAGAACCACTGTATTCGCGGGCAGAATTGCGCCGCTCTTTGTAATTATCCGAGAAAACCTGCTGCATCGTTTCCGCCAATCGCATACTGGGTGTACTCCCAGATTTATAATAAAAAAAGACATCAATCTCAGTCGCCACACTCCTCGAATCAATATGAATCTCAATTATAGTCTGATCGGACTGC
>Ga0315900_10007909_pt1 | contig 13820 bp, 15 predicted proteins | sample LakEriMetagenome_FD_203521 | JGI IMG/M metagenome (GOLD analysis project Ga0315900, IMG submission 203521) | Freshwater fungal communities from buoy surface, Lake Erie, Ohio, United States - Buoy 12 MA114 | ecosystem: Environmental > Aquatic > Freshwater > Lake > Lake biofilm | place: USA: Lake...
GATTAGCGGTGATTGTTCCGGAAACAGGTAAAGTAACTGGCCTCATAATCTCCACAGCTAAAGGACTGCCTGGATTCATTGGCCTTACGTCTTGAATACTTACGTCTGTATTGGCATAATGAGCAACGCCTATAAAACCTATCGTCCATGTTATTGAACTTGCCGGGGCTGTCGATCCGTTAGCGATCCTGATTTGCAACCTTAGATTTTTATCGTCCGGTATATTTTCTTTTCGATCTGCCCGGTATGTAACGCTTGCTCCAGTAGAAGTAGCTACCAATTGATCTGAAAACGTTGAAAGCAAATCGTTACCAGTAATGATAGCTAGGTGTCCAGGAGATGCTGTTGTGTTAATTGTGGCATTGGTTGCTCCAGTTGCATATCCGTTTCTTTGCGTGTCAAAGTTTGCGCTTGTTGCTGTCGTACCCGTATAGTGTAATTGGTAGTAGTTCCAACCAAAAGCCGAACAAGTACCCGTACCTGCCGCAAAGCCTGAAACAGTAAATGTAATATTGTCACCACTTACCGAGGCTATTGGATAACGACCTGATAGAAATGTTCCCGTTCCTGAAAACAATCCTACATACATTGATTGTCCTACGTTTTCAGAAGTAAATCCGTGACCGCTTGGAAATGTTACGGTCATTGCTGTGGCTGAACTTATGGTATAGGCAAGCCCGTCACCAATCACATCAACCAATTCAACAAAGAAGTTAGTATTGATAATCCTATTTGATAATATTGACCTAGCTCTTAATCTAAGACCACCTATCCATGATTCTGTTGAACGGATAATCGTTTCGCTTCGCGCTGTAGTGCCAGTTGTAATAACTAAGTTACCGCCTGTCTGGTCAACGTCCATTCCTGATCCAATTCCAGAAACAATAGTACCCCAGTCTGAATCTACTGAATTTGAAAGTGCCTTTGTGAAGCCGATACGATCAATGTCTTGAGGTATTTGGCGAACAAGCGTTCCGAGTTCATTGCCTTGCGGAGTTGTATTAATTGATCTCGAAGAACCGTTATAAGGTGGCCCCGCTTGACCAAATGCAGCCGTTGAGATTAAAAGAAAGAAAAGTATTTTTTTCATGTGGTTTAGTTTTCGATTATCCAAAGTCCGTTTATTTTTTGAATGATAGTGGGCACGTTGTACAACAACTGCGTTACTACCGTTGTCCGATCAGCCAAGTACACGGGAGCGCCACTCAAGAACCAGATAAAGGTGTCTTCATTGTTCAGCAATTTTATCACATCTCCATCCGCGCCCGTTGGGATTGTGATGGTGCGGTTTGCTGTCAATACACCATCTGGCAAATGGCGTATTGAGTTTACTGCTGCTGTGAAGTTTGCATCAGTGGCGTTGGGGCTAAGTACGTTGGGCGCGTAGTATGTGCCGCCACCACCGCTTATTGTTGCCCACTCAGTATCAGTACCACCAGCGTTTACCCTCAATACTTGTAATGGTGAACCCAAAGAACTTTTGTTTGTGCCACCGTTGGCAATTGGTAAAGTACCAGTCACACCGCTCGTCAAAGATACAGCACTCCATATTGGTGCGCTGCTGCTGCCCTGCGAGGTAAGCACTTGGCCACTGGTGCCTGCCGTATTGTTGGGCATCAGTGCGCCCGAAAATTTTACGTTTCCAGTCACGTCTAAAACCTCGGTAGGCGTCAGAGTGCCTATACCTACTCGGCCAGAGCCAAACACAGCTGCGTAGTGTGTTGAACCACCTGTCAATCCTGTTGTAGACGGATTGTAATGAATCCCTGTCCACGTATCATTAAAACCACCATCATTGAAAGTTTCAGTGATTTCTAAAGATCGATGAACACTTGAGGCTAGTGTTGACGTAAATGAGCCCAAAAGATTGACTGTTGAATTTGTTTGTGTTCCCGAAATCGTGTAGTTAGGTGAAACCGAAAAAGGCCTTCCTGGATTAATGCTGGTTTGAGTAACTGTCGGGTTGATGTTAATGGTTCTAAGTGTACCTGTTGTGTTTGAATTTTGAAAATTCCAGATACCCGAACCTGATATGGTTGTCGCTGATGCTGAATAACTGTTTATGCCACCCATAACAAAAACGTTACCGCTAAAATCAGGCATTGTGTAAGTTCTTGTGGTACCTGTACTAATGCCAGCCAAATCAAAACGCGCCTGCTTAGTGTTGTCTGCTTGGTTTTGCAGCAATGATACGTTGTCGTTAAATGGAAGAGATGCAGATGTAAATTCAGAGATGGCAAGATTTCCACTACCAAGTAATGAATTCCCATTTACTGTTTTAATGTTTGTGCCAGATACTAACATAGCCTGAAAAATAGGCGATAGGTATGTTTGCCAAAGTAAAGGAGTAGCTTTTTTATTTACCCCACTTTGAACGATTGGCACTAATTCAGTACCAGTCAAAGATGTTGCGGCAGGCATATCCGAAATCTTTACCTGACCTAAAGCCGACAAACTTAAAATCGAAAAGAAAAGTATAATTAGTTTTTTCATTCTGGTATTATTACTTGACCGTCCTCTGTGATAATGTTAAACCCGTCCTCGGTTAATATTCCAGTAAGAACCGCCCCTGATGCAGTAACAAATTTAAAGACTTCATCTATAATTCCTGACCTGAAAGAGTCTGAAATTTTGCCTGTTGAAAATGAATCGTCTATTACTCCGTAAACGATCTTGTTCGTCATGGCAATGCTTTTCTAACGTTACCGTAAATTCTTACCTCGTTTATCCCGTTCCTGATTACAGTCACACCGTCCGCAAGTTTAGCAACCGTTTCGTAATAAACTTGCTTTAATGTAAGATTTGTATCGGTTGCTGTAAAAGCAATATTACAACGCCCGGCCAATGGTGTGACTATTGTAATTCCAGAACCTACCGATTTGCTGAATAATGCCTCGCTGTCTAAATCTTCAGGTCGCTTTTTTACGATGCAAAATATTGTAGCCCCTGTAATGTCAGCCGCTACCGTCTTGGTATGGTCAGTGTAAATCGTTGCTTCTATTGTGAGGCTTGACCCTCTGATAAATGCCTTTTCCATTATGCACTAAAAAAGTTTAAGCCAAATTCTGCCTCATCTTTTCCGTTTGAAACATCGAACAAAGGATATGTAGTTTGGTTATCTCTCAAAAAAGTAACTACCCTCGTTTGGTAGCTATTCGCCACGTCCCGTAATTCCGTAACCAATGCGCCTAGTATTCTTTGATCGATCGGCTCCGACCCTTCGACACGCTTTTGAACCGCACCGTAGGAGGTCAAATTGATCGCGTTGTTTTGTGTAATCCTTGCCAATGAGAAATAACAAAGCATAGGTTTAACACCTGGAAAGAATATTGAATAACCGTCTTTGGTGTAAGTCTTCCCGTTTAGTAACTCGCGATACTTTGTAGTCTCAATATTTGTGATGAAGTCATAAAACAAAGCGTCACCAAGAGCCGGGCGCAAATCATTCTCCTGCGCCTCGGCAATATACGGGTCAACCCTTTGCGGGTCTAGTTGCGCAAATGGCCTGACCTCTTTTATATCCTGTATCGTGATTATATTAGGCATCGGCTCCGTCCCCTTCTGGGTCTTGTAAGAATTTCATTACGTTTTCATCCGTTCCGAGGAATGGCATTAAAAATGTTTTGGCCTGTTCTAAATTCATTCGCCCATTCTTAAAGTCGTTCACGTAAGCGAATACTTTTGAAGCATCTCTTCGAGACAGTCCACGTATTACCGTGTCAATGGCTTGCTGGGCTTCGTCAACTGCTTTAACTTCGGTAGGTTGGTTTGGCTGGGCTTGTTGCGCTCCTTGAGCTGGTAAAGCTGCCCCCGCAACGTCATAAACCTGTGGCTTAATGGTAAAGTCTGAATTTATAGGCTTATTCCAAAACTGGAAAACCTTTTTAAACACTCGGCTTAACTCTACCCTTTCGTCACGGGTTACCGAGTTGTAGTACGTGTAAGCGTCTTCGATTTGTTGACGGCTGAACATAGCGCCCTCGGTCTGCCTGCCTACGATCTCATAAGGCATCCCGTAGTTTTGAAGTATGCTTTTTTCGATCCAGTTCAATGTGTTTTGGAACATGGTATCGTTGTTTTGCAAATCAGTTTTTGCAAGCAGGTCACCTACTTTGATGTCCTTAGTTCCTGCTTCGATTATCATTATTGAACCAGCACCTAGACCTCCTTTGTGAGATAATAACCTTTTCTTGTATGCTTCCCGCTCCTGGTCGTTTTGAAACGAACCTGGGAAAACAAAGATATGTCCCGCGCTAAAACCGTTAGCCGACTGGTTAAGCGAGTATAGCATTATCTCGTATTGGTTTTGTGCTAACTCGAAAACAGAATCAAAAGAACAAAGAGGGTATTTATTTTTCTCTGGTGTCCAGTACATGATCTGGCCTTTGTAGCCTTCTACCCCATACTCGGCAAACTCTTCAGCTAGATGTTCAGGATCTGGGTCAAACTTATCGTAAAAGATAATTTCCCTTTGCTTTTCTTCCTTGCCGTAGTCACGCTCCCAATTGGTGCAATAAGCTATCTTTTCAACGTTGCCGTCATGGTCTGCAATACCTAATCTGCAATACTCAAAAGGGATTGGCTTGATCGATGCAATGGTGTAATTCAGATTGTAGTTGATATGCCACGCAAAACCTTTAGCCCATGCTTTTGCATAGGCCGTGTTATCTAAAAGCTCGCGCATGGTAACGGCCTCAAGACCTTCACCGTGAACTACTAAATCATTAAGCTCTACTTGCTCGAAGCCCTCACCATTCAGAAACCCGGCTTTTTTAGGAATGATGCCCGAAAGCGTGTAGCTCCTATACCACGTTTCTTGAGACCTTTGAGGGTATAGGTTATCCGTGTCGAAAGATTGTACTCGATCAACATTGCGAGTCCTTATAGGCAACCGCTTAACTAATACCTCACGTCCGGGAATAATCACTCAAATATTGATTTGATAGCTTTTTCTTTGTCGAAACCTTCGATAGTATCCCAGAATTCTAGGATCGCGTATGCGTCAACATCGGTGAAATCTTCCTTTGTTATGTTTTTCCATCCTTCACCATTAGGAACGGAAACAACTGAATAACGTGGCTTTAATGTTTTTGCCAACGCTTCGTTATCGTTACTCTTTTTCTCCTTTGCCATTTGCTTTTGTTTTTGGTTCATCTTCAGTTACTACAAATTTTGGAACGAGTGCCGGGTGATTTAATTTCACCCACTCATATTTTTCCCATGTGAGATTTTCTCTTGTGATGTCGGCCGACCGACCATTGAAGGTTATCCGCTCTGTTTCGTCTTTCAATTTTACTTGTGCCATATTTTTTAATTTGAATTTTTAAAAAAAAGGGGCAAGGCTCATATTTAAACCCCGCCCCTCTTCCAACTTCTATGAAAACCTAAACCCCTAATTCCTTACGAAGTCACTAGTGCGACCGTCAACGCAACGCCTCTGGTAGTAGTTACCTCAAGTTTATGACTGTTACCAGCCGTTACCGCTACTGATGAAGCGATTGTAATGTTCGTGTTAGTGATACCAGACAAACCCGTTTGAGTTACCCTCGCACCTGTATTCTGATTTACCCACACAACGCTTATTACCTGATTCACGCCTGCACCTCCGAAGAAGTTCGTACCTGTTACGGTTACCGCTGTACCTCCTGCGGCTGCTATTGCTGTAACGTTTAACGAAGTGATAGTAGGCTGGAATGCTAACCCTTGCACTAAAGCTCTGGTTGTAGCCCAATCAGTAGCTAGAATTGTCTGCTGCATCTTAGACTCTTCCTGACCATCCAAAGAAGCAAGGCTTACTTTGAATACCCCACCGTTTTCGTTAGACGAATAAAGCGTTCCGGGTACTACATACAATCCCGCATCTGCACCGTAAAGCTCAAATGAATCCGAGTTCTTCTTTCTCTTTTCTACAAAAGCAGAAACAGAACCGCGACACATCCGCTCTAAGTTTTGACGCTGCACCGGGCTAACATCGTAAACAACTAAGTCTACCATGTGCTTATACATCGGGCCTGTATCGGTCTGAACTAAGTCAATCTTTGACTTTACAGAATCCTTAAACCCTTCGAACAAATACGCGGGCTTGTTTGTGGCAAGCGTTAAGTTCGTGATAAGCGTCCCAGCGGTGTTGTAAGTAATAGACCCAGCGTTCAAATCGTCTTTGTTAACCAATACTAAGTAGGGCGAGTTGCCCGGCTGTGGTAGGTTAAGGCAGTCATAGACCGCCCCAATTTGTATGTTCCCGCAATCGGCCATATTATAACGTTACAAGCATGGTTTGAGAATAGACGTGCAGTTTGCCATCTAAGAATAAACACTTAGCCAAACCGGTTCCGTTAATAGGGATTACCCATGTAGCGGCTACCGCAGGGCGGAACAAAGTGCCCCATGTGATAGTCCTAGCAGTACCGTCACACGTTACGCAAATATTTACTTCGTCACCGTCTTCGTAATCGCCACGCGTTACAATGTTTGTTGCATTGAGTGTTAACGCTCCTGTAAGTTGCGCAATTTGAACAAAATGTTTTAACGCTCTCTTAGGAGGTCTTGGCATTTCTAAAGTTGCCGCGTATGCAATGGCTGCACCGTTTGAGCTAATGCCCTCGTTGCCGAGGACGTTAGGATCATTTTGATTTGAGAATCTTGTTGTTACTGGCATATTCTTAAATTAAGAAGGGTTATACAATACTAATTCTTCACCAAAACCGTAGTTTACATCCAAGCTGAAATTAGCTTTGATGAAATACGTGTCGCCTTCTGGTCTCCAACGCTCGATCTTAATATCGTCAACGTCCGAGTTCTTATTCATTCCCGCTACCAAGTTTGAAGTAGCTCCGTTAGAAGCCTTTGCAAACAAAATCCGGTTTGTAGGGAAAGTGCTGTAATGCTTAATTGGCATACCTTTGAAGGTAGTCACAGGTGCATTCAATGAATCAGGAGTAGGCCCCTTTGCGCTTATTGCAATCAACGCATCTTGATAGAAGCGAAAATCGCGTGTACTCATGTGCAATGTTCCATCTGCATCTGCAAACAACGCATCCGAAATAAGAGCGTGTGTGGCCGTCAAACGAGCGATAACGTTAGTCGCATCGATGTTACCAGCTGGGCTAACCTTTGGAACGTTCGCATCGGCTGTGGCCTTTGTGATAATACCGTTGATGAATCGCAACGCCCCGGTAGTAGTGGTGTCACCTGACCAGATCAATTGACCTAGCTGGTTGTTCACACGCTTTGCGTAGTTTGCTACGATTGCATTTTTGATTTCTGGCGCAATGTCTTTGTCCGCCAATGATCCCTCTTTTTGAAACTCCTTCCAATAAGAACGGAACTCCTTAGGGTTGAAATGGTCGTAAAGCATTACCTCGACAGGGTCAAGTCTGCGAGGACTAAAGGTCATCGCTTCACTAGGGTTTGAAGGTTGTGCCGCGTAAGGTTGGATTAGGTTTGCACCTACAACCATACGAGTCAATTCAAGACCTTTATCGTCAATGTCTTCGTGAAACATGAAGCTGTTTTTTTCAAACGCTTCGTTACCAAGTACAAGCAGCTGGAGGGCTTCTCCGGTGGTTATACCTGCGTAGTTGCTGGTTATTGATGGATTTGGCATTTTGTTTTTTCGTTTTTATTTTCTTTTTAAATACTGCTCTGCTGGACTTAATCCCCCCTCGTTTACGCGCTGTGTGGGTGGCGTGTGTTTTCCTTTGATTTGGTTTTTTATGTTCACCAATTCGCTGTCAAAGTTTGCTTTCAACTCGTTCACAGGTTTTACCACCGCGCTCAAAGAGTCTTTCACCATCGCAGCAAATTCTTGGAATTGCGCTACGGTTACATATTTGTCTTCTATTTCTGCCGCTGGCTTCACCTCGGTAATCTTACCGCCTGCAACTACGATTGACGAACCGTTTGCAAGAGGGTGAGTTCCATCAGGTGCATTTGTTGCGCTACCTACAAGAGCAGAAGCGTCAGCCGCGTCACTCGTTACAATTGAACCGTCCGCAAGTTTTAATTCCATTGCCTTAGGCTTTTGCTCTGGCTGCATTGGTAACATTGCTTTGATTTCAGATTTGAAATCCTCAAACATTTTTTTGAAGTCCATATTTTTTTTAATTGTTGCGTACTCTTTTTGGGTAGATACTTTTTTTGTGGCAAAACCTAACGCCACCGCCTGATCTGCCGAAAGGCTTGTTTCTTCATTCATTAATGGCTCAATAGCCGCCTGATTATTTCCCGTTTTGTCAATGTAGAATTGCATTAAACGCTTCTTGGATTGCTCTAATTGATTAGCGATTGACTGCATTACGTTGGCGTCACCTGACACATTTTGCACTAAAGGATTGTGTATAAAGAACTCTTGAGAATCGTTTACTATCCTTTGGTCACCTGCTAAAAATATCTTTGTGGCAATCGATCCAACTATACCGCGTTGGACGGTTGTAATATTGTAACCTTCTGCTTTCTTTGATTCGAGATAATTATAGATTGAGTCTCCCGTGTCTACATATCCACCCGGTGAATCAATAACTACCTCAATATCTTTTTTTGATTCTGGGATGGCTCTGAATTGGGCAATAACATCGACAAGCTCAACGCCTTTAATGAATGCGCCTGTTTGCTCATCTTGCCCTGACCCTATCTGACCGACAATGAATATGTCTCCCATGCGCGTAAAATTCGCACCGTTGGGGCTGTGAACTATTGAACTTTGTTCAAATTGTGTATATTTGCACTAAGATTTAAAGGTAAACCAAGTCGCCTTTAACTGACTTGCGGGGAGTATAGCAACTCGTTCGAGAAAACAAAATTGCCAAAGAGAGGACACTTAGCTATGCCCTCTTTTTATTTTAGCCTATACTTTACATGGGAAAAACTATCGTAACCGCTGTATCTTCTTCGCCCTGTTATTTTTTCGTGAATTACCTCGACCTCTTCATAAGCCATTACGAACGTCTTACACCTCGATAGGTTACTTTCAAACATCTCAATAAAGCCGCGAGAATCTAAAACACTTCGAACGGTTGAAAGGTCTACAAATTCCTTTCCATCAATTATTTTTATCTCCATGCTTTAAAATTGCGCCCTGTCGGTTATTTCTGCGTAGTTCTTTTGGCCATCGTTTATATCCTCAACCGCTACTTGTACTTTTAGATTGGCTATAAATGACTCAAGCCGTGAAATGTCAAAGCCCGGGTTTGCAAAGCTGTCTATTGCTGAAGATGGGAAGCCCAAAACACCACCTTCCGCAAATTGTACCCCACCCCCAGCCACGTTGATAGCTGATAGCATAGGCCGAAACATTGCGCTTGATTTCTTATTGATTATCGTTTCGCCTCCCTCGGCCTCAAAGCCTAGTCTGCCACCGACCGAAAAAGGAATACCTCCGTTAGCGTGACTAGGACCATTGAGTACGCCTCCGTTATTGAATTTTAGTAAGCCGCCTCTTTCAAAACCTAGAACGGATTTAGCTTGTGCAGCTCCAGATAAAACGGCTGTTATTCCTGACAATATCGCAACAATATTTTTAGGAAAAATCAAACCTGCACCTGCGGCAGTAGCTTTGGCAATACCTTCGGCAGTTGAACTGGCTATGCTTAACACCGCTGCTGCTTTTCCCTCTGCTGTGTTTTTTCCAAGCAATTGAGTAATGCTTGCAAAAAAACCAGAAGCGATTTGAAACCTATTTTGATAAAGTGCCTTTTCGCGTTCGGCTGTTTCTTTCGCGAATTGTTCTTCTTGTTTTTTTCTGTTTAAAATCCCATTGATCCACTGTTCGTTTATAATTTCATCAGCTTCCGTTTTTTCTTGTTGCCACTCTTGGTTTTGTTGCATCTCTTGGACAGTCCTTTCAAACTCAGCATCCCTTCTCCTAATTTCTGCAACCTCTGCCGCTTCATTATTGGCATTGATCCAATCTTGTAATTCTTGTAAAACCTGTTTTTTCTGTTCGTTTTCTTCGCGCAAAAGTTGAACCCTAAAATCGGATTCCGCTTGTTCTAGTTCACGCGCTGTTCTGGCATTATCTGATTTTAAACTAGCTTCCTCTTTGGCCAGCAAAATATTTATTCTGGTTGATCTTGTTGCTGCTGCAATTTTCTTTTCTTCGTTTGCCTCAAAAACAACTGTTTCTAATTCTACTAATCTTGTTTCCTCTTCGCCTGATAGCGTCTTACCTTTTAATCTTAATTGCTCGTTAGCCAATTCATCGGATGCAATTTTAGCCCGCCTTTCTGAATTGGCTATTTCCATGTCAGCAATCTGGTTAGCTATTGCAATCCGTTCCTGTTCGTTTTTAGTCCTATCCTTTAGGCTTTTTTCAAGTGACGTTATCTGAATGTCTGCAATCTTTATTTGTTGAGCCGCCCTTGCCTGTGCTGCTCCAAATGCGTCTGCTGCCTCCGCTGCTTCATATCCTGCAACTGCCGCCTGTTTTGTTTTGGAAAAAAATGAAGTGATAGTGTCAATTGGATTTAGAAATGCTGCCTTTAAATTATCCAATGAGCTGACAGTTGTAACTATTGAATCAATTATACTTTGAAGACCTTTATTAAAACCTTCAAAAATAAAAGATAACTTGTCGGCTACTACCGCATTTTGCGAAAAGATACCCTTTAAAGCAACCAAAGCAGTAATTACTAAGCCGATCGGGTTAGCCTTAAACGCCATGTTTAAACCGTTGATGCCTCCGGAAAACTTACCAAGCCCCGGAACTGCTTGAAGGATTGAATCGGTATAGTTACCGACATTCATTCGCTGCTTATTTAGAGCCGAAGCGTTTTCTTTTATAATGGCATTATTTTTATTTAGCTGTTCGTTTGCCAGTAAGATGGCTTTCCTTCCTTCTTCAGTTCTAAAGTCAAGTTGCCTTTTTGCTTTTTCAAGTTCACGCGTTGACTTTGCAACCTCGTCTAAGTTTCTTGCACTTTGTGCTTGGTCAATTTTCAAATCAATTAGTATCTCCTCTTTTGCCATCGCCTCTAATCGTTTACTGTATCTTGAATAATTCTACTTCCGTAATCTTTCCACTGCGAAAGTTTTTGATTTTGTTTATCAAATAATAACTTCCATTGTCAAATATCATTTTATGCGGATCGTAATTTGCAATATCCGTTTCGTTTAGGTTGTATTGGTATTTGCAAATCTTGTTTTTTTGTAAGGCATTAGACAAAGCCGCGTAATACCTGGAAAGAAAATAACGGAAAGAACTATCCTTTACTTGGGTAGCGTCTGCATGGTAAGCAAGTTTATAGTCAGTACGTGCGCTTGCATTGAATGTAATTGCGGCCTCTGTGGTTCTAGCCTTTAGAGTTCCGATCATTAAAGGCGCTTCGTTTTTAACATCGTCTATTCCTGTCGAAGTTGAATCGTAAACAGGTGAACTCATTACCTCATAACCCGTCCCGGTCCAACGCTTCACGTTTGCAAATACAGAAGTAAAGAAATCTTTAACTGCTGTTAATGTTGTGTTTGCAATTGCCAGAATGCCCGATCCTAAAAACTTATCCTTTGCCTCATCTTCGTGGAGAAAATAGTTTGATTGAGCGTAATTTGTTTTGAACTCAATAATAGATTTCTTTTTGTCAACTCGTTTTAAAGTCCAATCTATCGCGCTGCCTGTATCGGTGCAAATGTCTTCAAGTGTTTTAAGGTAAACCGTGTTATCCACTATCTTGTAAACAAGCCCGAACCTTACAAAGAAATCTTTAACGATGTCTTTTAGTTGTTTGTTGTTTGCTAATTTCTGCCAGTAAACTTCTGTTCTTACTACATTTAAAGTGTCTATTACTTCAATAGAACTAGCAACCTGATTTGTTTGAACATCTACCACGTCAGGGTATCCAGCGTCTTTAGAAAATAATATTTTTATTCCTAAAGTTTGAGACGTGATAGTGTCAACATCGTTAGCAGTAAATATTATTGTTGCTGATTGATTGGTTGTGTAATTAGTGCTAGTTACAAATGTCCCAACCAAAAATCCATATACATAAAATTGAACGTAGGACGTAGATGACGGATTCCTTGAAACCCAATTTATGGTAATCCCTACCGTCATTTTAATGTTTGACCTAGTTCTGTAAGGTATCGGATTGGTGGCAAAAGGGATTGTTATTGTTGTGGTTGCATTAAGCCCAAAGTTATTTGTATCAGCGGTTGGCTTTGTTGTTTTTGAATAACCGTCTTTGTATTTAAACGCTGTTATCGGAGTGCAAACTAAATCGGTGTAATCAGTATTTGAAAGGATTGCACCGCTTAATGAGTAGCCTCCAAGTGTAAATATTTTTTGAATTAGTGAGTGGTAATAATAGCAAGGCAAAAAATAATTCACTTCATAAATTGAACTCCTGCCCCAGTTCATTACTGCTGCTATAAAATCACTTGTACTTAGTCTGGCCGTGTCTATTGCGCTTGCAGCCCATGAACTAGCCCCGTAATCTACATTTGAAAGGTCTTTACCGTCAAGAAAAGAAAGTAGCGAAACAATTGAATCGTAAATTACAAGCGTGTAAGTAGTACCGTCAAATCCGGTTAATTGGGCTTTGCCTACGATTGTCTCTATCCCGTTTTGAACTACCTTACAATCTTGGAAAGTGTATTGAACTACCCCGGCTGAATTATCTAGTTTAGCGTGTTGGAATATCCGGTTATTATTTTCGCTGTCGGATGCCTTAATAGTGTTGGAAAATGAAGCGTAGTTTTTAGATAGGTCTCCAATGTCGACCCTTTGTATAGTCCATGCAATGGATGTCTTTGGGTCAAGGTCTATAATCTGGCTATCTATGTAGACTACATCCATTACAATTTTCTTGAGAACTTTACAAGTCTGTTTCTATCAAAGTATTTTATTGATCGGTCGTTAATCAAAATCAAGTTAGACTCCGTTTTATAAATTCTTTCTCTGTCGATCTTGTCGGCTCTGACTATTGATTCTTTTACATAGCGATCACCGCGCCAATAGGTAATCGAATCGTTTTTAATCTGAACCACTCCCGCGCACCAATGCGAATTTAACCAAAATGAAATGTAAATGATTTCTTTCATGTTAGTAGATTTCGGGTAGTTCGATTGTGATTTGAATCTTATTGCGGCTAAATCTTGTCTTAGTGCTTACCTCGGTAGGTATAACTATAACGCCCGTTTTCTTTCCGGTTGCGTCCATCATGTAAACCTGGGAACCGATCCGTGCCTGTGACTTGTTTACAGAAGTGGTTAACTCTGTGTAAGCAGGTTCGTAAACTTCGCCTAAAGTGTTTAATTCGCTGATCGAATCGAATTCATTATCGGTCAAATTAGAAGCAAACAAAACATATCTTTTTGCCTTTCGGTTTCCGTCAATCCTATACGAAAATGTTTGGTTATACTCAAACATCCACCAAGCATCACCGCCCAGTGAGTTTCTCCAATACAAAAGAATAGGATTGCTACATGGGTCTTTTATATCGCAGGTAATTGTTTGAGACAAAACCACTATTCCTGTCTTTTCGTAACGAATCTGGACAGTGGCAGCGTTGGAAGGGATTGACAAAGCATTGTTAGGACTAAGGCGTAAAAGTTTTCCAGCGTTGGCGGCCTTTGTAACCGCGTTGCTACTGATCGAAGCCCCCGTAATATCAAAGTATTCTATTCTAAAGTTTGAGTTTGTGGCAACGTTATCTGATGTGATTGTAGAAATAGAGAACGGATACCCGCGCCAAATTGAAGGTCTTGTAAACTTGGTAAGGAATGAAACCAACGGGGTAGCGTTCTCATAGTTCACATATTCGGCAAGATTGCATCCGTATAATTCACCTATCTGCCTAGCACCGTACAAATCAATTCTTTGCTTTGTA
>Ga0315900_10007911_pt1 | contig 13817 bp, 10 predicted proteins | sample LakEriMetagenome_FD_203521 | JGI IMG/M metagenome (GOLD analysis project Ga0315900, IMG submission 203521) | Freshwater fungal communities from buoy surface, Lake Erie, Ohio, United States - Buoy 12 MA114 | ecosystem: Environmental > Aquatic > Freshwater > Lake > Lake biofilm | place: USA: Lake...
TGTCGGCAATATGACCAAAAAGCTCATGGAAGATTACGCAGAGATGGTGCGGAAATAAATCTCGCAGGGGATATATTCCCCTGCCCCTTGGGGCGAGAAGGGAGGAGCGTAGCGACGACTAGCGCCATTGAGGCGCGCAGCCTGCGTGGCGCTTGAACGCAATACCTCGCCCCTTGGGGCGAGGAAGTTTATTGCTTTGGCCAACCCACCAGGTCTTATGGTCTTGCCAGAGTACTAATTTCTGAGGTGTTTAACGCCTTCTCTGAAATACGCATAACCCGTCACTAGAGTGAGTATCGCTGCAAGCCATAAAAGCACATTGCCGATCCAGAACATGAGCTCAGAAAGCGGGTCGGATGCAACCCGATCTGGGGGAATTTCGGGATAAAGCGACAGCGTCAGCCCGTTACCAAGCAGTAAAATACCGATCGCGAGCATCTGCGCCGCCGTTTTGTATTTTGCAAGTGTCGTGACCGGCACGCTGATACGCAGTTCTGCCAGAAATTCGCGCAGGCCCGACACCAGAATCTCGCGGCACAAAATGGCGATGGCCGGAATGATATGGGCGCGATTCTCGCTGACCAGCAGCATCAGGCAGGTGGCAACCAGCAGCTTATCCGCAACGGGATCGAGGAAGCGGCCCAGCGAAGAAGACACACTCCACATACGCGCGAGATACCCATCGAGATAATCGGTGATGCAGGCATACAAAAACAACCATGCCGGTACCCAGTATCCCCACTTATCCGGCAAATAAAAGGTAGCAACCACCGCAGGAATTACAAGAATCCGAGAGTAGGTAAGCCAATTGGGAATTGATTGTCGCATATCCATCTTTTATGCCATGCAAAATAAAGTTATGTCCAGCATTCTTAAGCAGAGTGAAAATGATCGTAAATTTTTCGCGCGATCTGTTTGCTTACACCCTGCACACTTTCCAGCTCTTCCAGACTCGCAGCTTCGACACCCTTCGCGGAGCCGAAATGCAGGAGCAATGCTTTCTTGCGCGACGCGCCAATGCCGCTGATTTCATCAAGCGGAGACGCATGCATCGCTTTTGCCCGCTTCATCCGGTGCGAACCGATAGCGAAGCGGTGTGCTTCGTCCCGGAGCCTCTGAAGATAGTGTAATACCGGGTGATTTTTTTCCACCTGAAACGGTTCCTTATCTGAACGGTGAAACCACTCGCGCCCAGCATTGCGATCGGGACCTTTGGAAATTGCAACGTAGGCGAGATCGCTCACCCCCAGATCATTCATAATCTGCGTGACTGCATTCAGCTGCCCCACACCGCCATCGATGAGAATCAAACTTGGCCAGAGATTTTGTGTGCGGTCGGGGTCTTCTTTCTGCAATCGCTGAAACCGGCGAGTAAACACTTCGCGCATCATCGCGTAGTCGTCCCCGGGCGTAAGCTCGGTGGATCTGAAGTTGAAGCGACGATACTGCTTTTTAGCAAACCCATCCGGGGTGGCGACGATCATTGCCCCCACCGCATGCGTTCCCGATATATGGCTGTTATCGTACACTTCAATGCGTTCTGGTGTTTCGTCCAGTCCGAATAATTCTGCCACCCCTTCGAGTAGTTCCCGTGTGGAGGCCTGCTCGGAAAGTCGCGCAAGCAACGCCTGCTTTGCATTGTGCAAGGCCTGTTCGATAATGTCTTTTTTATCGCCACGCAGCGGCGCAGAAATTTCTACCTTGCGATCTGCATGCAGTGCGAAAGCTTCTTCCAGTAAATCTGCATCCGGTAAGATCAGGTTGGTGAGAATGAGTTTCGGGATAGCATGCGTCTGATAAAACTGCCCGATGAACGCGGAGAGAATTTCCGCCTCCGTTGCGTCGCTTGCGGCGCGTGGAAAAAATGGCTGATTGCCAAAATTCTGGCCGCCACGAAAAAAGAACACTTGAACGCAGCATTTATCCCCTTCGCGGTAGAGCGCAATCACATCCGCGTCTTCCACGCCGACAGGTGCAAGTCTCTGCTGCTGTTGAATGGTGGTGAGTGCTTTAATTCGGTCGCGCATGGAGGCCGCTTTTTCGTATTCCATCGCTTCGCTGTAAACCTGCATCTGACGCGCGAACTCTTCCTGCACTTCTCGGCTTTTGCCTTTTAGAAACCGAATCGCCTGATCCATTTGCGTGCGGTATTCCGCCTCGCTTACATAGCCAACGCACGGCGCGCTGCAACGCTTGATCTGATATTGCAGACAGGGGCGCGTACGATTCTTGAATATCGTATCCGCGCAAGGCCTCAGTAAAAATGCACGCTGCAAAATAGTGAGGGAATGGTTGACTGCCTGCACAGATGCAAACGGTCCGAAATATTGGCCTTTATTGTTCACCGCACCGCGAAACTTCGTGATTTGCGGATAGGATGGATGCGCTGTAAAATGAATATACGGGAATGACTTATCATCGCGTAGCAGAATATTGTATCGAGGCTTGAGTGATTTGATGAGATTACATTCGAGCAGCAACGCCTCTGCTTCGGTTTTTGTTTCGACGATTTCCATGCGACGTGTGGCAGCGACCATCGCCATGATGCGTGAATTGAGCCCCGATGGATTGATGTAGTTCGATACGCGGTTGCGTAAATTTTTGGCTTTGCCGACATAAAGCACATCATCTTTTTCACCGATCATCCGGTAAACACCAGCAGACGAAGACAGGTTTTTCAGAATATCTTTGATGATTTCCGCGCCGTCAGAATAGCGAAACATGCTGCAAATCCAGTTGTTTTGTGTGCATCGGTTTTTATCGAAATGCGAACGTATCCGCATCGATTATTTTCGCAGCATCTTTATCCACTAAATCTGTGGATAACATTGTGCGCCAAACCAGTTCGAAATCGTAAACGCAGCGAGAATGCTGGAGTAGGAAGATTTTGCCTAAAAAGTAAGCACGAAAATTAACAGGCTGTTTTTCAACATTTTTATCTTTGTAGTCGCCTATTTTGAGTAGTTAATTTTTCGTAAGCGGCTCTCACTGCGGGTTTGAAAAAAATGAGAAAGCGCGTGTGCATAATCCCGGCCGCTCAAGACACGCCACCAGCCTAATATAAAGTGAACCATTCTTGTCCGGAAGCGCTAAAAAAATGCGTTTTTCAAAGTCTGTGATCCACCGCCAAGCTCAATAACCTGACCGGTAACAGAAGGGGCTTCGAGCAGATACCGCAGCGCGTTGCAGACTTCTTCCGGTGAGCTATTACGTTTCAGAGGAACATACTGTTTGATTTTTTCAAACGTATCTTCCTTGTCCTGAATACCAGGAATTGTGGATCCAGGAGCAATCGCGTTGATGCGAATATGGGGTGCGAGTTCTCGCGCAAGCAACGTGGTGATGTTCCACAGCGTCATCTTGCTCAAGCTGTAGGTTAGAAACGAGGGTGACATGCTCCAGCCCCACATGCCATCGAGCAGATTGATCACGTTGCCGGGAGTTTCTTTGGGGAGCTGCAAAGCAAATGACTGAATCAAAAACAACGGCGCGATAGCATGGATTGCAAAATGGTCGCTCAGCGTCGATTCAGAAAATGATGATAGCGTGTCTTTATAAAAAATCGAAGCGTTGTTGATGAGGCATGAAACGGGACCAAGCGTATTATGTATATCCAAATATAAGGATGCAATGCGAGAGGTGCTTTTGAGATCGGCCTGCACACAGATTGCTTTTCGCCCAAGCGATTCAATGCGTTTCTGCGTTTCCTTCGCGGCATCATCAGACGCGTTGTAGTGCACCGCGATATCGTATCCCTTGTCCGCAAGGCAAAGAGCGATCTCGCGACCAACGCGATTGCTGCTACCGGTTATCAAAGCGACGGGATTTTTACGCATAGATATTAGTTGATGCAAAGACTCTCAAAAAACGATAAATAAATGATGCAGATTCAAAAGGCTACTACCGAATGCATGATTTTTCAGGACTCTATGTTGTTTTGATACTACTTGCTGCCGCAGTTTTAGTGGTGGCGGTATTTAAGCGGCTGAATCTCAGCCCGGTACTTGGCTATCTGGCGGCCGGTGCAATGATCGGCCCATCGGGGTTTGCCATTGTTAAAGACGTGCATGGAACCGCCACAATTGCAGAATTCGGTGTTGTTTTCCTCCTGTTTGTGATCGGACTAGAATTGTCTTTCGAACGCCTCAAGGCAATGCGAAGCCATGTATTCGGGTTAGGTTCATTACAGGTTTTGCTTACCGCACTGGTAATTGGGTTTATTTGCAGCCTGCTTGGATTCAGTAACGAGGCATCTCTAATCATTGGATTCGGTCTTGCCTTTTCATCCACTGCTCTGGTGCTGCAGGTGGTGAAGGAAACCGGAGAGAAATCCTCTCAGGTGGGCAGGTTGTCGCTGGCAATTCTAATACTGCAGGATCTTGCTGTATTGCCTTTGCTTGTATTGGTTCCACTACTTGCGGAATCGGATCGTTCCATCGGTATCGCCCTGACCGACGCAACAATACGTGCAGCTATTGCGCTTGTGATTGTTTTTATTGCCGGGCGTATTTTTCTGCGCCCCCTGTTTCGACAAGTCACTGCGCTGAACAATCCAGAAATATTTACCGCGCTAACACTGCTGATTGTGCTGGGTATTTCGTTTGGCCTGTATAAAGCTGCGGGCCTCTCGCTTGCATTTGGTGCGTTCATTGCGGGATTGCTGGTTGCAGAAACCGAATACAAGCATCAGGTGGAAGCGGACATCATGCCGTATAAATCCCTGCTGCTTGGGCTATTTTTTATGGCGGTCGGTATGCAGATCGATCTGACACTGGTGCAGGAACAATTCTTTATGATTGTTGCATTGTGCATCGCGCTCATGATCGGCAAAACCGCGATCATCGCGTTGCTATGTCGCATGTTTAAATTTTCACGCGGAAATTCTATTCATACCGGCCTGCTCTTGTCGCAGGGGGGAGAATTTGGTTTCATCCTGTTTCAGCTTGCCGCCATGCAGGGGGTAATCACCGTGCCACACAGTCAGGTGCTGCTTGTGGTTGTTACGACCACCATGGCATTAACCCCGCTGTTTGCAAATCTTGGAAAACGCATCGCGTTGCGATTCGATTCAGAAACACCCACGGCACAAACCCCATCCGTGGAAATCAAAGATATTACAAACCATGTTATTATTCTTGGATTTGGTCGTGTGGGTCAGACCCTTGGAAAATTGCTCGCAGCGGAAAATATTCCCTATGTGGCGATCGACGGAAACTCGGCGATTGCATCCACCGGAAAGAAATCGGGTTTTCCTGTGTATTTTGGGGACGGTACACGCCGTGAGATATTGAATGGTATGGGAATCGAACATGCGCGCAGCGTAGCGATCACCGTCAACGATTTTGAAAGCGCGCAGAAAATGCTGGCGGCCGTGCGTGCGCTCGACAAAGATATTCCTGTGGTGGCCAGAAGCCGCGATTTGAGACAGCTTCATCACCTCGAGATGATGGGGGCGAATGTCGCGATCTCGGACATGTTCGAAGCGAGCATCGAGTTAGGTGCTGCATTACTTCGCACCATCGGCGTCGTGGATAATGAAGTGACGCGCATCACCAAAGTGTTTCGTGACAAGGATTACGCGCTGGCGCGCCAAAGTATCGAGATGCAGGTGGCGGATCGCCCGCACGCACCCAAGCTCGAGTTTTTTGCCTTCAAAAAAGCCAAAGTGTATCACTCCATCGGCGCAACAAACGAAGAAAAAGACAAGTAAAACAGACGTTTGCGATATTTTATTTTCACATTTACTTCCCGCAAGCCACTTGCTATACAGGCCCACCTTAAACGGTAGCGTTTTAAGAGCCTATGCCATGTGCCCTAATATATAGGAGCAGCCGTGTGGTGAGACTCGCAAAGACTCGCTGCAAACGAAACGGATACTATGAAACTGATCGCATGTAACAGCAATGCGCCGCTCGCCGAATCCATGTCGGCGTATCTGAACAGCCCGCTTACCAAAACCACGGTACGACGCTTTGCGGATCAGGAAGTATTTGTCGAAATTCAGGAGAATGTGCGCGGCGAAGACGTATTTGTCATTCAGTCCACCTCCTATCCTGCGAACGATCACATTATGGAATTGCTGGTGATGCTCGATGCACTCAAACGCTCCTCGGCAAAACGCGTGACTGCTGTTATCCCCTATTTCGGATACGCAAGACAGGATCGAAAACCCGGTCCACGCACACCGATTTCAGCCAAGCTGGTTGCAAATATTATTACCTCCGCCGGTGCGGATCGTGTGCTGACGCTTGATCTTCATGCCGGGCAGATTCAGGGCTTTTTCGATATTCCGGTGGATAACCTCTATTCCGCTCCGGTGCTGGTTGGTGACATCAAGGCAAATTATAAAAATAAAAACCTGATGATCGTATCGCCCGACGTAGGCGGTGTGGTGCGCGCCCGTGCGTTGGCAAAACGACTGGATGCAGACCTCGCTATCGTCGATAAGCGTCGCGAGAAAGCCGGAGTGTCAGAAGTAATGAATATTATCGGTGACGTAGAAGGCCGTGATTGTTTGCTGGTGGACGACATCGTGGACACCGCAGGCACGCTTGCCAACGCAGCCGACGCGCTGAAAGCAGCTGGTGCAAGCTCGGTCTCGGCATATGTAACGCATGGGGTGCTTTCAGGGCCTGCAATTGAGCGCATCACCAAATCGTCGCTTGCAGAAGTGGTGATCACAGACAGCATAAAACCTACCGATGCTATCAATGCCTGCAAAAAAATCCGCGCCGTTTCCGTCGCTCCGCTTCTAGCCGAAGCCGTGCGCAGAATCAGCGAGGAGACATCGGTATCGTCATTATTTGATTAGGAGATAAATAAAATACGAGCGCAGTAGCGCAAGTCAGCCATGAGCCCGCATAGCGGCGTTTCATGGTGAGGTCAGGAGACCGAACCGGAAACAACTATTTAATTTTAGGAGACTAGTTATGAAAATTGCACACACATTTACCGCAGAGGCCCGTGAAGGATCAGGAAAAGGTGCCGCACGCGCGCTGCGTCGCAACAACCGCATTCCTGCCATCGTATACGGACACAATGATTCGCCAGTGAAAATCTCGCTGCCGATCAAAGACATTACTCTGGCATATCAGAAGGGTTCGTTCTTCAACCGTATCGTAGATATCAACGTGGGTGGCAAAAAAATCAATGCGCTACCGCGCGATATTCAGATGCATCCGGTGACTGATGTGATCGAACACGCTGATTTCCAGCAGGTGGATGACAAAACCCCGGTCCACGTAATGGTGCCAGTGAAGGTCATTGGCGCAGATAAGTCCGCCGGTCTTAAGCGTGGCGGTGTTCTCAACATCGTACGCCATGAAATCGAATTCATCTGCTTGCCAGCTGCGATTCCAGCCCATATCGAAATCGATGTGAAAGACGTAAATATCGGCGGCTCGATCCATATTAAAGACGTCGTACTGCCAAAAGACGTCACGCCGGCGATCAAGCGCAACTTCACGATCATCACCGTTGCGGGCCGTCGTGAAGAAGAAGAAACCCCAGTGGCAGCAGCAGCGACCGCAGAAGGAGCAGCAGCACCAGCAGCCGGAGCAGCAGCACCAGCCGCCGGTGCGAAAGCCGGAGCAGCAGCACCAGCCGCCGCCGCAGCCAAACCAGCCGCGAAGAAGTAATCCAAAGGCTTTCCGTTTGGCGATTACGTTGTCACAAGCCATTTTTTGTCCTCACGTACAAGCCCGTACGCTCCGGTCAAAAAATGTCTTATTCCTCGTACTCGCCAAAACGGACAAGCCTTTGCTTCCAATGTCTTAAAACGCGCTCTTTCGGGAGCGCGTTTTTTTGTGTAGGCATATTCTATGAAATTGCTGGTAGGACTTGGTAACCCCGGAACGCAGTATGAGCGCACCCGACATAATATCGGGTTTATGGCGGTGGATCGTATTGCAGAAAAATATCGCTTTTCTGACTGGGGTAAAAAATTCAAAGGACTGATCTGCGAAGGAGAAATGGCGGGCGAGAAAATTCTCGCGCTCAAACCGCAGACATTTATGAATCTCTCCGGCGAGTCGGTAGGGGAATGTATGCGCTATTACAAAATTGAACATGAGGATGTGATCGTGTTTCACGATGAGCTGGAGCTTGTTCCGGGGAAAATGCGTATGAAGCGCGGCGGCGGAAATGCCGGTCATAATGGACTCAAAAGCCTCGATCAGCATATCGGTAAAGACTATCACCGCGTTCGTATTGGTATCGGGCATCCGGGGCACCCCGACCGTGTGACAGGGTATGTGCTAGGCGCAGCGCAAGCGGTGGAGGCCGAAACCCATGAAAAAATGATTTCCGCGCTTGCTGACGGGTTTAAGGTTCTGATACAAGACGGCCGATTGAATGAGGCGGGATATATGAATCATGTGGCTTTGGTGCTAAATCCACCCCCGCCCAAACCGATAAGGAAAACTGAAGATGGGATTTAAATGCGGAATTGTTGGCTTGCCGAATGTCGGTAAATCAACCCTGTTCAATGCGTTAGTGCAGCAACAGCAGGCAGAGGCAGCCAATTATCCGTTCTGCACAATCGAGCCGAACGTGGGGAGGGTAAGTGTGCCGGATACACGTCTGGATATCGTTGCAAAAATTGGTGGGTCTGCCCAGATTATCCCGACCCAGCTTGAGTTCGTGGATATTGCAGGACTCGTTAAAGGCGCAAGCAAGGGCGAGGGGCTGGGTAACCAGTTTCTTTCGCACATCCGTGAGTGCGACGCGATTGTATATGTGCTTCGCTGTTTCGATAACGACGACATCACCCATGTTGAAGGCTCGATAAATCCACTACGCGATAAAGAAATTATCGAAACCGAACTGGTGCTTGCGGATCTGGAAAGCCTCGAAAAACGTGTGCCGAATTTGCAGAAAAAAGCCAAGGGCGGTGACAAGGATTCCAAAGAACAGCTCGAAGTCGTTGAGAAAATGCTGGTAGTTGTATCGGAGGGAAAAGCCGCGCGCGAAACTGTGCTTGCCACAGAACAGGAAAAGAAAATTGCGAAAAACCTTCAGCTACTCACCACAAAACCCGCCATGTTTGTGTGCAATGTGAGCGAAGACGAGGCGACCACCGGCAATGCCTATTCGCAAACCGTGGAAGCGCAGGCCAAAAAAGAAAACGCAGCGACCGTGATTATTTCCGCCAAAATTGAAGCGGAAGTTGCCATGCTGCCGACCGAGGCAGAAAAAACAGAATTTCTCGAGGCATTGGGATTAAAAGAGACGGGACTTGCCCGCGTGATTCGCTCAGGTTACGCGCTTCTGCATCTGATCACATTTTTCACTGTGGGCCCCAAAGAGGCCCGCGCATGGACCGTGGGACAAGGCTCAACAGCACCAAACGCCGCAGGTGTGATCCACACGGATTTTGAAAAAGGGTTCATCCGGGCCGAGACCATCGCCTATGACGACTTCGTGAAATATAACGGCGAATCCGGCTCCAAAGATGCAGGAAAGTTGCGGCTCGAAGGAAAGGAGTATATCGTCAAGGACGGCGATATTTTCCATTTCCGATTCAATGTGTAGAACCTGCGTATGAAAAAACCCGCAACCCAGTTCAGTCGATTGTTGAATTACGTGGTATTCGCATTCATTGGCTATGCGGTGTATATCACATATATCAACCCTCCCAAGCCCGAGCCAAAGGGTAATGCGCCGCAAAACTCACTGCTGTATGAAACACGTCAGACCGATCATAATTCCAGGGAATCCAAAGACCTGCTCGGCATGTTTTCGGTCCTGAGTAACCCGATGCAGCCCCGGCTCAATGTCATAAACGAAGTGCAGGGAAAGGGATCGGAAGTGGTATGCGGGCAGAATCTGACCTATCGCTACAGTGATACGATCATCGGGGAGAGTGAGCCGTTTCAGAAAAATAAGGAATCCACCCTGCGGTTTGGCAAAGACCCTATTATACTGGGACATCTTCAGACGTTGCTAACGCTTAAAGTCGGTGGCAGTAAAACCGTTCAGTATCCGCATCTGTGGGGATATGTGAACACAGGCCCAGAAAACGCCAGAGGCAAAGATTTGCAAAGCGAAATCCACCTCGTGTCTGCCACGCCGGAAATGCCTTTGACCGCGATGCCGATGCGCCTGTTTGCCGATCCACCGCAGCCCAGCGGGAAGCGTTTTCTATGCGGAAGTCAGGTGCAGGCAAATCTCGAAATTCGTTCTGTAGAGGGCACGCTGATTTATCCGAAAGAAGGCGAAGCTAAAAAGGCAATTGCTATTCGCATCGGCGCGGGAGAAGTGCCATATGGCATCGAAAGTGCGCTCCAGCTATTATCGGCTGGCGATAAGGCGTCGATTCTCATCCCTCCCGCTTTCCAGAAACGGTTTAACCCGCTGAAGCCGGGATCCGAAACCGCAAAGCTATTTGATTCGATCGCCTTGCCAGAAAAGCAAATGGTGCTGGTGGATGTATCTGAGCTTTCGGAGCTCGAACCTTCCATCATCGAAAAACCGGCAACTGCTGCCGCAATCTCTGAACCACAAAAACAATAAAAGGATTTTTTATGTCGATACTTGCCTCCCGCCTGTCTCTTATCAAACCATCACCCACGATCGCGGTGACAACCAAAGCAGCCGAACTCAAAGCCTCGGGCAAGGACGTGATTGGTCTTGGCGCAGGGGAGCCGGATTTCGATACACCGGAGCATATTAAGAAAGCGGCAGTCGTTGCACTTGAGAAGGGTCAGACGAAATACACCCCCGTAGGTGGAACACCAGCGATGAAAAAAGCGGTGATCGATAAGTTCAAACGTGAAAACGGGCTTGAGTATGCACCGAACCAGATCATTGTTTCCACCGGCGGCAAGCAGGTGATCTTCAATGCGTTTCTCGCAACGCTCAACAAAGGTGATGAGGTTATTATTCCGGCACCGTACTGGGTGTCGTATCCGGATATGGTGGCGTTTGCGGAAGGTGCGCCGGTGATTGTGCAGGGACCGGAAGAAACAGGTTTCAAAATTACGCCGCAGACACTCGAGAAAGCCATTACGCCCAAAACCAAATGGGTGATTTTGAACTCGCCGTCGAACCCGACCGGCGCAGGATATACAAAAACCGAACTGCGCGCACTGGCGGACGTGCTTCTCAAGCATCCGCACGTATGGGTAATGACCGATGATATCTATGAACATATCACCTATGACGGATTTGAATTCGCGACTATCGCGCAGGTGGAACCAAAACTCTATCCGCGTACGCTAACGGTGAACGGGCTTTCCAAAGCGTACTCCATGACCGGCTGGCGGATTGGTTATGCCGGAGGAGATAAAGCACTCATTACCGCAATGACGGATATTCAGTCGCAATCCACCTCCAACCCAAGCTCGATCTCGCAGGCGGCCGGTGTGGAAGCACTGAATGGCACACAGGATTTTCTGCCTGTCTGGGTTTCGGCATTCAAGACCCGCCGCGATCTGGTGGTGAAGGCACTTAACGCCATCCCCGGCATGACCTGCGCAACTCCACAGGGCGCGTTCTATGTATTTCCAAACTGTAAGGGATTTCTGGGCAAGAAAACGCCTGCGGGAAAAACGATCACGGATAGCTACGCATTCTGCGAATATCTGCTTGAAGAAGCACTCGTTGCGGCGGTTGCCGGTGCCGCATTCGGCACCGACGGTTACTTCCGTATTTCGTATGCAACCTCGGATTCCATCCTGAACGAGGCATGCAGCCGAATCGCAACAGCATGCAGCAAGTTACTGTAGATTAAAGATATATACGGTTTCCTGAAAATTAAATAAGTAAATAAACCGTAAATATCCGGTCCCTTTCGCTTAAACGAATATTTACTCAGAACCGCTAGGATTCTCCTATCATAGGAGAATTCTGTCATGTCAGACCAAAAGAATACAGTAGAAGTAATCGAAACTTATCCGAACGGTCAGGTGAAAGACCAATGCACCACTGTTCCACTGGACGGTGTGAACTGGCAAGTGGTCGAAAGTTTCGACGAGCAGGGAAAGCGCACCCAGCTGATGCAGATTTCTCCTCCGCCAGTATCCAAGGTAGTGCGAGAAATTAAATATGATAATGGCATAGCGAGCAGTATTTTTCTTCCCGCAACCACAGCAAAATATGCCGATGTTAGGCTCACACTGAAACCGGACCGCATGCCAGATACCATACAGGTGGGGGACAAAAAGGACTCGCGCAGAGGAACCTTTATCGGAACCGATCAGATCGATATGGGCACATTGAAAATTGTTCCTGCGGGATCAGAACATCTGGAAATAACCGCCGGGTTTGATTTTGTAGAACCTCTGTCTACCAGACCCTTCAACCTTGCTCCTTCTGATATTCCTCCGGAAAAACTATTGGGGCTTGGCGGCAACGGCGGAAGAGCAGATCTATTAAATGTTGGCACTAGTATGTCCCAACGGGGAGAATTAAGAAACATCAGGAGAGAATTGGAAGGAGAAGAAAAGAGATTAAAGAGCGAGCTTGCTGCTCTTGGAGTAGACCTTACTTCTCGGAGTGCTCAACCTGCTAATGAGGAGCCAAAGACACTCAAACCATCTGATATAATTGCAGCCGGAAAAAAACCGGCATCCGCTGTAACTGCGCAAAAATCCTATTTGAGCTTGTACGATCAAACAGGAGACGGTGCGGTTATTCGTGGCGACCTCGCGAGAGCATACATGCCGCTTCCGGGTATCGATATGGGAATCCCCGAGTCACCCAACCCGTTCAGGGCCGTAACACTTTGGCCTAATGGTGCGGTTAAATCCGCAATGGCGGTATCCCGGGCGGGGTATAAACAGGAGTTGCGGTTTGATGAAAACAGAAAACTCACCATGACCAAAACCTACGAACCGAACCAGATCATGTACCGGGCGATAACCGCTTACGATCTGAATAAAATGGTCAATAGCGATGTTATTATCGAGACACCGGAAGGTGCGCTACAGGCCTATGCGCATAACTACCCGAGCGGAAAGCCACATTTCATCATGGCGTTCTATAAAGGGAATGAGACATTTCCAATGATGGTACGCTTCCAGGAATTCGATGAAAAAAATGATAAGCCTAAATTGTCGGTAGAAGGTGTTCCGGTCCTTGCCACGGACAAACAGGCGGAATCGTTGAATTTAACGCCTGAGCAAAAACGTGCAATGTCGATAACACGGTATCTGATGGAAGTGGAGTTCTCGCCGCTTAAGACCGCATTTCATCCGGAGATGGATACCACATTAGAACATCCAAAATCTGAAAGAATTCACCCGACTAAGCAGGTGCAGTCAATATGGAAAGCACCCGCGGATGCGACCTGTGATTCCCATCATACCGTATTCAATGGGGTGCCGGCGGAAACACAGCATTGGAAAGATAAGGCTGGAAATACGTTGCATATCCGTGAGTTAAAACCAAACCGCCAGATTTTGTCGGAGATCTGGTACAAGGATGGCAAGCCTTCGCAGGTCGATTATTATGGTCCGGCGCAAGATCGCATACTCACCGTCATACTCGGTGAAAACGCCCGCACCATGGCCATGATAACGTGGAAGCAGGCAAGCAAATATCCTCAGGAAATATACCGCTTTGATATTCACCCCGATATGATGCAGGTTGAGAGCTATCACGAAAAACGAAACGAGCTGAATCATACTTTTAATATTGCGATGCAGGATGCCATGGAACGTATGCCCATGATGACGCACGCGGCATATGCACATGCCATGAGTCCAAGGTCCTATGAAACCGGCCTGCCGTCTTATGAATATTCCACGATACTGGATACTCATGAGACCGGCGCGATTCGTCTCGCCAGTTTTAATGAAGCGGACGGCACTAAACCG
>Ga0315900_10007912_pt1 | contig 13815 bp, 15 predicted proteins | sample LakEriMetagenome_FD_203521 | JGI IMG/M metagenome (GOLD analysis project Ga0315900, IMG submission 203521) | Freshwater fungal communities from buoy surface, Lake Erie, Ohio, United States - Buoy 12 MA114 | ecosystem: Environmental > Aquatic > Freshwater > Lake > Lake biofilm | place: USA: Lake...
TGGATTTAAAATACGTGTTAATGGCGAATGGAAAGATACTACTGCTTTTATAAAAGATGGTACTTGGAAAGTCGTCACTCCTCGTATAAAAATAAATGGAACATGGAAATAAACTATGGAATCTATTACATACACAGACAGCACTCCAGGAACAATTATAGATTGTTTCTTGTTAACAAATCCATTAGGCACATGGGCCACAACTAAAGTAAGACTAAACGAACACCTCCCAGGAATATGGACCGGAATACTGGATAACGGTAACTGGGGTGTGTTTGAAGGTGGAACACAACCAGCAAGTCTTGACGAAAGTGTTGGTACATTTGTAATAACAACAGAAGTTGCTGGATCATTAGCAGAAGAAATAAAATTAATCAATGATACTCTTGGTCCTAAAAGGATTAAAACTCCTAATATGGAAACCGAAGATCATGATTTAAAAGATCTTTTGTATTTACAACGAACCACAACAGTAGTTCGACCACATTTCTCTAACTTTGCTTTTGCAAAAGCAGTACCGAAAGGAGGTTGTAGTTGTGAAGATTCCGTCACCCAGTCTACTTGCAACAGAAACTATTAAAGTTTTTAAAAATATGTCTAGATTGTCATCTAGATTATTTAGCAATAGATCTGTTAAGGAAGTCTACAACGAAATACCTAAAGATAGGTTCAGGTATATAACTCGACATCCTTGGGCAGTTAGAAAATTAGTTAGCGTTTCATTAGAACAAGATCAAGAAGGTAGTCATTATCACGGTATATTAAATACAATTGCAAATGATTGTATTGGCCCTTGCCCAATTATTATTGGACAAACACCAGAATATGTTGTGAACATTGATATTGAACAACAATGGCTAAAATTCTGTCAACTTAATGAAATAGGTAAATCATTTCGACTTCTCAGGAGAGCAGCAGCTAAAACAGGTGTTGCTATTGGAATCCCTTATAAAATTACTCATGATTTTGCCGATGATGTAAAATTAGGACTTAAAGTTCTTTCATCAGAAAGATTACAAAATCCACCAATTTCACGGTTACTTGATGAGAATATTTATGAAGGAATCAAATACGACGAGAATTGGAACCCAGAACGTATTTGGGTTGACACTGGTGAAGAATTTGAAGTAAACAAAATTCTTTTATGGTGGAAACAAAAAGATGAAGCTTTGTTACGTGGTATACCTGAGTGTAGCCCAGCTTTATGTATCTTCCCTTCTGTGCAACGATATCTAACAGCACTAGTAAGATCAGCAGAATTTAAATCCTGCATCCCTATTGTTGTTAAATTAGATCCACACGTATGGGGAAAATCAGATGCTATAGCAGATGGAGTACCTTCAGGTATGTGGGAAATGGAACCAGGTCAAATACCTACACTTCCCCCAGGAACGAGCTTGGAGAGTTTAAGTAACTCAGGAACGTCAGCAGAAGATATCAATGCTATTGATGCAATGGTAGGATCTGCTGCTCGCTGTGTTAACATGCCACTTAATTTAGCAATTGGTAACAGTGCTAAACTTAATATGGCAGCTTCCCAAGTAGATCTTGGTCCTTGGAAAAATACTGTAAAGATAGATAGAGAAGATTTCTCTGTTGTGATTCACAGATTTTTCAAGATGTGGCTTAGAATGGGTAGAATGATTCCAGGTTATTTTAGAGAAATTACTAATAAGTATATCGATGAGTCAGGTATAGCTTACAGTATTGGTAATGCTCAATTATTTTCCCACCCTGATCCTAACAAAGTAGCATCAAGTCGTTTAACAGACTTAATTAGTGGAGCAAATACTTTAACTCGCCTCTATGCAGAAGAAGGATTAAATGCCAAAAGAGAACTCACAAGAGAAGCCGAACTTATGGGCATCACTTATGAAGAGCTTTGCAAAATAATTCTATCTGCTCGTTCCTCAACTTCAATTCAAATTATTCATGACAACAAAGAACTCGTTAAATCAACAGACGACGAAGACGACTAGACCTTCTTCTGAATTTTTTGATATTGCTTTGTCTAGTCCAACTTCTGCTACTAAAACAGAAAGTGGTTTAACTAAACTTAGCTTTGAAGGATATTCAGGAGCACCTGTTGATCTTAGTGATTACGGTTTGCAACATCCAATGGTTTATGATTTAGCAGGTATCAAATTTAAAAATAAGATACCAATTCTTGCTGAACATTATCATCCAATCGGACACACAACCAGTATCATTAAAACAGAAAACAGCTTATCAGGTGAAGGCTTAGCCTCCTACCCAGGAGAAGCTAGGGATCAAATCCTAGAAGCTCTCAATAATGACTTTCCTTTTGAAGCATCAATGGGACTTAGAGCTAACAAAAGTTCTATAACATTGCTGGCTGCAAAAGAAAAGAAAACCATCAATGGACGTACCATTGAAGGACCAATGTACGTTGCCAATTCTTCGGTACTTCGAGAAATGACTATCACGTTAATGGGACGAGATAGCAATACCGAATTCACAACCAAAAATTCAGAGGTAGTAAATTTACTAAATAGTATGGACCCAGAACAAACACCAACACCTGCTCAAACTCCTGCTCCTGCCCCAGTTGCAACTCCTGCCCCAGCGACTCCTGTCAACAACTCGAATCCAGTTGCTGCTCCAGTTGCTCCGATCAACAATTCAACCCCTGTTGCTCCTTCAACCAAGGATTTGTTTAAGCTAGCTAAGCTATCAATGGCTTATCCAGCACATGCAGAAAAAATTGATAAAATGGTTGATGAAGGAAAGAGTGCTACTGAAATTGAAAACAGTATCAAACTTGAGCTATACGAAAATAGCCTTCCAAAAATGCCTGATATCAAAAACAAGTCCCAAAAAGCTGAACAAGAAATCACCATTCGATTTGCATTGTCATGCGGTGTTGCACCAGAGACATTGGACAAAGCTGGCTACGATAAGAAACTTATCGAAAATGCCGATAGTGATTACAAGTGGTCCTTTGTGGAATCCTTGGTAAACATTGCTAATTCTTCTGGTGGTCGATACACTGGATTTAGTGACGTTGAAACCATGTGTAAGTTTATCAAGAACAATTGCAATCAATCATTGCAATTTAATAACACTGGTGGATTTAGCACATTCGATATGCCTAACTTGTTTCAACGAGTTACCGACTTTATGTTGGAAGAACGATGGGCATTGTCTGCACCATTTGCTATGACTGCTTGCGAAGAAGACTCTAACAAAGACTTCCGTAAGAAACAACAAGTTCGCCCAGGTGGTGGAGAGTTGTGGGAAGAAATTTCCAATGAAGGAAAACTACCACATGCCCAATTTGGAGAAGAATCTCGTTACGAATCTGATCTAAAGACTATCGGTCAAGTAGTTAGTTTTGATCGTAAGACTATTGTAAACGATGATATGGGAGTTATCTCTCGTCTTCTCGAAGCAATGGTTGAAGGAGCTATCTACAATCCAGACGTTCAACTTGGTCAACTTATGCTTAACCAAGCTGCTGCTGCCGGTACTTTCTGGGTTGATGCAGATAACAGTCGTACAGGTCTAGCTCTTAACCGAGCTAACTTGTCTACTGCTTACCTTGCAGTTCAAGACTACATTGAAACTCGTGGCACCAAGTCAATCAATCAGATGCAAACTGATAAATGGACTTTGATTACAGGTCCAGCTTTGGAAGAAACAGCTTGGGATATCCTTAAGCAAGATCGTATTGTTAACGATACCACATCTAACACCAAGACAGGAGATAAAAACTTCTGGTTTGGTAAAATGGATTATGCTAAGTTCTTGCAAATGTCAAACACTAATTTGCTAGGATCAGGTACATTCGTTCACTCTAGCAGTTGGGTTTTGTGGCCTTCTTCTAAGAAAGCATCACCATATACGATCAATTTCCTCCGAGGCAAGAAACGACCAACAATCGAATCTATCGACCTCCCAGGAGACATGCTCGGTATGGGCGTAAGAGGATACTGGGATGTCAAGATCAACGAACGAGAACGACTCTTCATCTTGCGAGCCAGAAGCTAATTCTGATATAACTTGTAGTGAATCTAAAGATGTCTATTTAGATCCTCTAGTTACAAAATATGATGTAGGGATGGTGGTTGAAGGACCACCTCCCTTGCAGGCTTGCAATAGTTGCCGTCACTTTGAAACAGTATTAGCATGCTCAAAAGACAAATACTATGGTACTTGTCGTAACAATTTACAAATTCTAGATAAATCTTTAGTCTCAGAAGATTTAAATGCTACATGTTGGAATTTCTGTCTGAGAGAAGATCTGTTAAAACTTAAAATCAAAAGACTTAGGAGTCAAAATGCCAACCGCAGTAACAAACTACTCGAATAACAATTGGATCACAAAAGTAGGAATCGCTGGTATCATTCGTCAACATGGTGGTCTGTTGATGAACTACTGGAATAGATCCACAACTTTGGCAATTATGCCAGGTGAACCGATCATCATTAACCAAATGGTTTGTGTATGTTCAAAACTTATTTTGCCTAGCACAATGGGTGAAGTCTACACAAACTGGATTTGTGACTTCCGAATGAACCCTGCTCATACGGGTGACGTTCTAGCTAACGATCAACTATGGTGGTCTTACGATGTTGAAGCTCTTCAAGACAACGTAGGTTGTGCTGTTGCATCAGCCCCAACTAACGGATTCATTTTAGGTCGTGCAGTGGCTAAAGTTGAAGATCCATTGAATGGTAGTAATCAAAGAGTTGTAGCTAGCACAACAAGTCGTACTTGGGTTCGAGTAGCTTCCCTACAAGAACCAGTTACAGCTATCGGAACCATTCCAACATTCTTCTAAGACTTTACGTCTCTCTTTAGAAAGACTGCTCTAAGAACACCTTTTAGAACGTCTTGTTTGATCGAAACGAAAGTTATTCTTGACGTTCTAAATTTACTTTGAAAGTCTAACAATATGAGTAAATTACAAATTGGTATTGAAAAATTACAAAGACATGTATCTAATCATACTGCTCTTGATGCAACAATTCAATACAATGAGGCTAGTGAACTCATACATGTTAAACTTACCCCTGTAGATTTAGTTTCACTATTAGATTCAGCCAGAATAAAAGTATCAAGCCAAACATACAAATTTCTCATAGCTCGTGAAGATTACATTGCTCTCAATTTAATAGCAAATAGAGGGTACATAATCAATATTAATGGGCTAAAATTTCAAACTGTGCTTGGCAATAAAGGTACTGTGGTCGATAATGACAATCACAATGGTTTCGTAGTCATTTCAGCAAATGTAATACAATGAGTCTATTCACCCTTTGTTCTAGTATAGTTAGTAGTCTAAATAATTCAACCCCAGAAAATTGGGGGAACATAATAGTTCCCACAGATTTACAAGCGGTATTAGTTTTAGACCCTGACGTACTGTACCAAACAAGAGATCGTAGACTCTTTGTTATGCCTGTACAACATATGCCAATGGATTTTTCAGGTAGAAATTCTACTAGATCACAATTCTTAATGAATTATGTTTTTAGTATAGGACTGCTTCTTCCACTTGATTCATTCCAAAACGAAGATGTTTCAGAAGCTGGAGATATTTCTGCTGCTTTAGAATTATGGGAGCGTATAGATATGTTCGTAATACGAAACATACCTGAGCCTTATACTCTTAAAGAAGTAGTACCAGAACCTCCTGTTGAAGTTGAGATGAACCAAAAGAATTTTCTGGTCTTAACTGAATTTACTGTAGAAGCAGAAAAGTGCATATGAGTCTTAAATGGTTCTTCAAGGGTGTATTTTATAGCACCAAGTTCAATGCGAGTGTTGCACGCTCAAAGAAAGCTGGTCTACAAAGACTAGCTGCATATATTCGTGGTGCAACAATCAAATCACTACGAATATCACAAAAGACTTCCTCCCCAGGAAAGCCACCATATGCCAAAACACGTGGTGGTCTAAGAATTATAATGTATTCTCTGTATCGTAACGGAGCTATCATTGGTCCTGTTAAATTTCCTGGAAGTGATTTCTTTAATAAACCTATCCCTCATATTCATGAATTTGGGGGAACCTTTATGAGTAGAAAAGGATTCACACGATATCCGCAAAGATCGTATATGAATCATACTCTACAACAACTTCAAAAACGTGGAGCAATATCTAAAGAATATTCTGTAGGTATGGCCCGACAATGGTCTTAAGTAATTTTCACGTAGCTTAAGAAAACATTCTTCCAACATCCTTAAAGGAAAATTATGCCAGTTACAACAGCAGAACTTACCCTGTGCAACCGTAAAGGTAGAGAAATGGTTCTCTACTATGATACTGCGGTTGCTAACAATTGTGCTACTCCAGTATGGGTAGCTAACAAAGCAGTCACAGGAGATCTTGATATCAATGATACCATTGATAAAGAAGAACAAACTTCTCGTGATCCTTTGGTAAAGTACAAACAATATAGTCAGTCACAATCTGACTTAGAAATCACAGGAGAAATGTTTGTTGATCCTAAATATGAAGGATATTCTTACATTGCTTCAATGAAACAAGGAGTACCAAGAAACATTCTTATTCTTACTTACGGACTATCTGTAGTAGGATCTGTTGGATACAAAGGAAAGTTTAACAACTACGATGGATCTATCAAAGGACCAGAGTCAGGCCCAGGAAGAACGTCGTTCAGCCTAGCTCCAGCATCTTGCGTTATTACTGCTTGTAACATTACAACAGTTGAAGTTGCTGTAGCTGCTGCGATTGTTAATTATGACGAAGGCGTTTTTGTTCCTGCTGCTAGTGTTGGAATGTCAGCACCTACTCTTGGACAAATGATTGTTGAATCTGATGTTTATCAAGGATTGAACAACACTGGTGCAGAAATAGTTTACACAGACATAGCTCCTTTGATTGGTTTTCTGGGTGTAGATAAAGTAGATAGTCTACTTGATAACCTTGTAGAAGCTAATTACATCCCAACAGGTATTGTTTCTAGCCGACGTATGGCTAAAATCAAACCACGAGGAATGGGTGAATTTCATCGAGAAGATCTATTAAAAGTTCTTAATGAAATCGTTTTAAACGAGAAAGTATCCGCAGCAACAATTGCTAAAGCTCCTAAAGCTCCTAAAGAATAGTTCTCCGTCAAGAATTATCTAGGCAGACCGCGACAATTTTTAGGGATCAATCTTATTCTAGTAAACTGTGACGGCGGTTTATAGGGTAGGGTTGGTCCCTAAAAGTATGTCTATACCCATTTTTTATGCTTTTTAGACTCCCTTTTCTGGAGACACTATGTATTCTTATCAAGCAACAATCAATCGAATTATAGATGGAGATACAGTAGAAGTTACTATTGACTTAGGTTTCTCTATTAGTTTTAAACAAATAATAAGAATCTATGGAATCAATGCTCCTGAAAAAAATACTGATTATGGAAAGACAACACTACACAGAATAACTCAACTCATTCCCCCAGGAACAATCGTCAAGATTGAAACCATCAAAGACAAAAAAGAAAAGTTTGGTAGATATCTTGGCATTATTTATCATAACTCAATTAACATTGGATTACAGTTAATCTCCGAAGGATTAGCTATATCATATTACCCCTGATACTTCGAGCCGTCTCTCACTTTTAGGAAATCACGTGGCAAAAGAAATCGTTCGTTACAAAATTGGTTCTTACGAAATCATTATTGAAATTAATTTGATTGAATCTAGAAAACTAGAAAAACAATTTGGACTTAAGTTATTAGACTTCTTTGTTGATAATGAAAAAACAATGGAAGCAGTTCAAAAATTAATTCTTGATGATGACTTTACAATTGATCTTCTATGGTATTACTTTGGTAATCAACATAAAGTAGACAAAGAAACAATGGAAGCCTGCATTAGTAGTTTAGATCTACTGGATGAATTCAGAGAGAAGTTCTGGGCAGCAGTTGTAAATTTTACGTCAGCCCACAAAAAGAAAATTCTCCTGGACTTGTGGGCACAGATGAAGATACAAATCAAGAAGTTCGATGTAGCAGAGATGATGTCGAATGTATCATCCTCCGAGTTAGAGGAAGAGGAATCGACGTTGACACCCTTACCATCGGAGACATTCTCTACATAGAACAAGAAGCCTTTCATAGAGATAGAATCTATTGGGCATGTTCAGCACAAGATTCATCACTATTACCAAAAGTACCACCACCCCCAGGAACAGGCCAAGCCAAACTGGAGGCATCAGTTAAAAGAGCAAAAGGACAAGCATAGCCATGACACGAAGAAGTATAGAAGCCGGTAAAGCAGTTATTGTTATTGATGTATTAGATAAAGCTAATGCTTCATTTAATAAGCTCACATCAAAAATGATGGCTAGTGCTAGAGGATTACGTAATCTAGGACAACAAGCTGCTGGTGCTGGTCTTCTTACTGGACTAGTGTCTCGTGGTGTTATTAATAACTTTGTTGAGTTTGAAGATAAGATTCTTAATTTAACAGCTAAATTAGGTATCTTTGGTGTAGAAACAAATCAACAAAAAGCTAATATCAAAGATCTCACAAAGACTATCATTGATTTAGGTAGAGTAACATCTTATACTTCTGCTGAAGTAGCTGATGCTGCTATCTCTCTAGCTCAAGCTGGTTTTAGTATTACTGAAATTAAGTCTAGTCTTAAAGCAGTTCTTGATCTTGCTCGTGGTACTGGCTATGCTCTTGGAGATACTGCTGATCTTTTAGCTAATACTGTTCGTACTTTTAATCTGCTTAAACCAGGTAATAGTGCCGCAGTCTTGGCTGAAAATATGGCTACTATTAACCACGTAGCATCTATGATGGTTAAAGCTACTCGATTAGGTACAATCGAGATCCAAGATCTTCGTGAATCAATGAAGTACGCAGGTGGTACTTCTGTTAATCTAGGTGCTAACCTATCTACAGTTCTTGGATTGCTAGTACAGATGTCAGAATCAGGACTTAAAGCAAGTCTTGCTGGTACATCTATGAACACTGCTTTTCTTAATCTAGCTAATAACCTAGAACAACTTCAAGGAAGATTACCTAAGTTTCAATTGTTTATGTCTACTCTTCAAGATGGAACTAAAGGAGTTGATTTTGGTCAAACATTAAAGAGCTTAATGGATGCTACCAAAGGTATGGATAGGATGGAAAAGACTAAACTCTTTGGAGATATCTTTAACATCAGAGGAGCACGTATGGTGTCTTCCGTCCAGGAAATGGAGCGAGTAGAGTTCTTCATCAAAGAGATAGCAGCAGCAGGTGAAGAAGGTGCCCTTGCCTCAGCTAAGATGGAATCAGGATTGGGTGGAGCTATTCGTAGATTAGTTGGTAATTTAGACTCACTTAATATCGCTATGGGATATACATTTAGAGATGGTGCTATAGCAATAGCTAACTTTGCTACAATAGGAGTAGCAGCACTAGAAAGACTAACAGCCTCACATAAAATTCTTGTAGGAGCATTAGTATTCAGCCCAGTAATTTTTATTGGTATTGCTGGTAGTGCTATGATTCTATCTGTAGCTTTAGCTAGACTAAGAACAATGCTCATAGGACTAGCTACTGCCTTTAATGCCCTCAAAAGATTCGGAGGATTCCTGGGTGGTAGTTTGATGTCTTTAGGAAATCCATTAGCTGCATTAAAAGCTAGTAGAATAGCTAAAGCAGCACAATATAAAGCTTTGCAAATGAAGGTAGCTAAGCAAGGTGCAGCAATTGAAGCTAAACTTCAAAAAGCATCTGCATCTAAAAATTCTGCCGCAGCTACTCAAAAGATATTTTCTACTAAAGCATATCAATCATTTCTTTCGAATACAATGAAACTTCGAGGAATGAAAGGTGCTGGAATAAATCCATTAGATGTAATGGATAAAACTTTGTCTAGATTTTTAGCTACTAGTAAAAATAGTCAAGCAATAATCAAAGGATTAATTGCTACATTATCTACAGTATTTAAAATGCCTATTGGATCTATGCGAGAATTCGGGCTTAGATTAAATAATATTAAGAATGGATTCAAAGCATTAATGGTATCAGGTAAAGCATTGCCTGGTATGCTAAAAAGAATAATGCTAACAATGAGTGCTAAAATACCAACTAAGTCTAGGTCTCTTGAAGGACTCAAAGGTTTATTTGGTGCAGCAAATCAAGTAAGAGGAGGATTAAGTACAGGGCACGTACCTAATATACTTGATACTAGAAAGCTAAGATCTTCACTGAGTTTACTTAAAGCAGGATCACTAGCTAAGTCAGCTTCAGGATTAGTAAGTCTTTCTATGGGATTTGTTAGATTAACAGCAACTATGGGAAGATTTGTTTTTAGCTGGAACTTTGTTGGTTTAGCTCTTAATGCTTTATTAATGTTTGGTCATAAAATTCCTTTTATTGCTAATACATTTAAAACAATAGGTGATGCATTTACTAATGCTTTTAGACAAATAGGTCGTATTGCCACATATGCTGCACCTGCTTTAGACTTATTTAGTCTAGCTTTTAAAGCATTTGTTAAAGGTGATACTGCTCTCGGTGTTACCGCTGTCAGTGCTGGTTTTCAAGGATTAGTTGCAATCATTCAAAATCAACTTAGTGCTGCTTGGAATGCTTTTGCTGCTAAAGTTGCTGGAATATGGGTAACATTCAAACAAATCGGTACAGTAATTTGGGCAACTATTGATGCATTAATGCAAGGTCTTATATCTATTGGGACAACATTAGCAGGACCACTAATGCAAGGACTGACAGATATGTTTTCTGGTAAGTCTAATTTTGCAGAAGGATTTAGTAAAGTAATGCTTAATATAGCATTAACTCTGAATTCTTTCGTAACAAATTTTAGCATTGTAGTAGTAAGATTCATAACTCAAGGCTTTGAATTTGTTAATAGATTCCAAAAAGCATTAGGAGAAGCAATCAGTTACATCCCAGGAACAGGTAATGCTGGAGCAGCCATTGTAGAACAAGCAGAAGTTAACTCTTATATGGATCAATTTAAAGAAAATCTTTCTGTAGGTAAACTCAAGGGTGAATCTATGAAAAGAGAAAGAGTTATAAAAAAAGCTTTTACAGAAGTAGCAGCTACACTTGCTGCACAAAGAACATCTAAAGCACAAGACTTAAATAAGAACTCACAAATGATTAGCAATGATATGGCTAATATGGCTGCTACATTAAATCGTCAATTACAAGCAAGGCAAATGATAAGAGATAGTGAAACGGCAAGACTAGCAGCTCTACAAAATAGAGATAAGTCAGCCCCAGGAGTACCGAATCCAGCGGTAGCTATGAAAACTTTTGAGTATAAACTTTCAGCTTTAGTAGGATCTATTCAAGCCGTATCTGGTAACAAACTACTAAAAGAATCTCCTAAAGAAATCGAACTAGCTCAAGAAACTAATGCTAAGTTAGATAAACTTATTAATGTAGTTCAAACTCAAGGTATGTAATCCGTGAATCGCGATCAAATTAACCAAGGTGTTTACATATTACTTCGTACTCTTTCTTCAGCTAAAAGAGACGAAGTAACTATGTTCAAATCAACATACAGAGAATTCTTTTCTATAGTTCAAGTACCTATGATAAAAGACTTTGGTGAACTTGTTTTGATTAATCGACATCAAGCATTAGATTTCTTAAAAAGAACTTACGACTTCTATACTAGAGAAGAACTTCATCAAACATTATCAGCAATAGCGGAGGAAATAAATGGCTCTAAAAATGATTGAGATTTATAGAGAATCTCGTAAGTTTGAAGTATCACGTAGAGCTGTATCTAAAGAATTTGTATTCTTAGTTGATGACGATGAATTCTTAGAATATGCAAATACTCAATCTGTTCCTGATGCAGATTTAGTATTAATACTTGATGATGATGTAATGCAACGTAAAGTTCTTCCATACTTTATTTCAATCATTCCCGTCAATTATCAATTCTTCTTAAATGAAGATGGTGATTATGTATTTCTCTATGCTGCCAACATAAGAGCAGAGCAAATTAACTGGAGACAATGGAAACTATTTGTTACATTCGACATACCAGAAGATAATGGTCAGTCCCAGGGAGGAGGAGGCGGAGAATCAGGGCCAGCTAATGGTGAAGCTAATTCACAAGAGTTTACTCAACTTACATTTAATTGTACAGCAGTATTTGAAAAACGTCAGATGGGATATCTACTTGAATCTCAAAGAAGAATAGGACTTCCTGGTACAGCAGCACTTACTCCTGGAAAGTATCAACCTATTGGAGAAACAGATGATGGTATTGAAGGTGCTGAACAACCAGTAAGATCATTTACTTTTGAAATTGTTCAATACATGTCTCCTCGTAAATTAACTTATGAATACAAGAGAAGAATCAGCAGATTAGTTACATCAATTAATCTTGATGATTTTTTTGGTAATGCTCCTGGGAGTGTTATGTGTGTAGGTGCTAATGCTACAGGACACTTATACCAAAATGTTCCTGTTAGTCTATCATTTGAAATAAGACCTAACTTTAGATGGTTACAATCAGGTCTTAGATCTATTGCTTCTTTACAAGATACTTATGTTACTGTTGATAATAAAAAGAAAGTATTAACATCAACTCAATACGATACTTATGTTGATTCGACTTTCCCTTCAACAGCAGTAGTTCATGCTAGTCATCCTGTAGTAGGAGTAAATACATTACCTCTACCTAACGGTGTTCATAGTGGCTGGGCAATCCTTGCTTATCGTTATGATAAAGAAGTTAAAAATACTGAAAAAGTAATTGTTCGTAGACCAAGTGATCGCTATATTTATATGCCAGAAGAAACAACCTTCATGAATTTCACCAACTTCTTACTGTAGGTTATTATGAGACCATACCCTGGAGCACCAAGAAAAGATTTCTTTAACAAGAAATTTTATGATGAACAGACTCGTGCACCTACTAATAGTATAAATGCACCTAGAGCAACAACAAACTCTAGTAATGTTATTATAGAAGCTATGCTTAATGATGACTCAGTAGCAGATACTATTGAACCTTATAGTCCTGTAGTTCTGGGTGTTGGTAATTTCATTACACCTTCTAGTGATAATCAACATTTGCAAATAGATACATTCAAATGTTATACTCACACAGAAGATAAACCTATCACCAAGTTCAACCCTACCTGGGGGATAGCACTAGACTTTATTACAAAGTCATCCCCAGGAAAGGTGCAACTAACAGGTGGATGTTGGTTAAAGACTACAGGTGAAGTTGTAATTCCTGGAGGTAATTCTTTTGACATCTTTAATAGTAAACTATGGAGATGTTATGGAGGTAAAGCCGATATAATTGGTGATACTCCCACGGCTCAATGGTCTTTTGTTTCTTTAACTAAATCAAGTATGACTTGGATAGGTAAAACACAATCAGCAGGTCTCAATCCAGGAACACCAGGAACTGTTGATATCTATGAATATCATAACGACGCTTATCGTTCAACAGGAATTACTAAAACATGTATAACTATTGTAACTCCTATTGTCGGAATCAAAGACATTGAAATAACAATCAAAGGCGGAATGCTTTTAGCTCTGGAGATTTGCTAATGGGAGGAAAAAATAACTGTTGTAAAATATGCTTACCACCACCAAATATTATACTTCCAGGAATGACTCCAGTAGGAGATTGGTATAATATAGGTTTAGATCTATGTTGTTGGGAAAGAGTTTATAACTACAACGATGCACAACCTTGGGTATTAATTTCTGACTATATTAGTTGGGATTACAGGTCCGAATCTACTTCTGTTGTTGAATATCTAGAATTTAGACAAGAACGACAAAAATGGTATAGACTTGCTTTAGATTATTATGGTAACCCTGAAGAA
>Ga0315900_10007915_pt1 | contig 13809 bp, 15 predicted proteins | sample LakEriMetagenome_FD_203521 | JGI IMG/M metagenome (GOLD analysis project Ga0315900, IMG submission 203521) | Freshwater fungal communities from buoy surface, Lake Erie, Ohio, United States - Buoy 12 MA114 | ecosystem: Environmental > Aquatic > Freshwater > Lake > Lake biofilm | place: USA: Lake...
CGTCCACCGAGCCGTCGGCGTGGAAGGCGTCCAGGCTCGCCAGGATGGCCTCGTACAGCCGCCGCTTGGTGATGGGGAACCGCCGCGTGAAGGCCTCGCCCTCGAAGCGCTGCAGCAGCGCGGCCTCGTCATAGCTCTCCATCGCTGCGATGGCGTCGAAGAGGGTCTGGTGGTTGCTGTGGCCGCCCACCAGGTGGCGGGAGGTGTACAGCTTGAAGTAGCGCTTTTCCGCCCGGGACATGGAACGGATCAGGCGATGTACGTGGTCATGGGGGGCGTTGGCCATGGTGATGGGCGCGGGGTCTGGCTGTTCCGCCACGAAAAACTACCGGGTCGCGATCGCACGCCACGGGCAAGGTCGGGGAACGGCGGCGCCCGTCAGGGGAACGGCTCGTGGGGCCGTCCGGGAAAGAGAAAAGCCCCGTTTCCGGGGCCTTGCCGAACGACCGAGGGGGCTGGCCGCTCAGTTCTTCACTTTCCGGTTGCGTTCGCTGTCGCCCTCGTCGTTGCCATCGTCCGAGATGCCATCATCGTCGGGCAGACCATCGCCGTCCAGTTCCATTCCGCGGTGGCCGGTACCTTGAACGGTCCTGCCCGGGTCCACCTCACCCACGGGGCCGGTGGTCAGCACCTTCACACCGCCGTTGGCTTCCTGGTCGGCACCACAGGGCCCTGTGACATCCTCCTTGCTGCACGAGAACAGCAGCAACAACAGGGTGCTCAGGAACGCAAGCCGCAGGGGATGACCGGTATGGACGGTACGCATCACGGACCAAATATAGTCGATCATGGGATGTTCTGCAACGCTGTGGTCGAACGTTCCGCCCCGGTCGGGGCGGGCAGGTCGATGCACACGCGGGTGCCCAGCACGGTGCCATCGGCGCCCTGCACCTGGTCGGGTCCCTGGATGCGGATGTCGGCTAGGTCCAGACGGCGCAGCACATCGGCGCGTCCCTTGGTGATCTCGATGCCGCGGGAGATGTGGTCGCTCTCCCCGCTCTTGCGGGCCCGGCTCAGGTCCACCCCTATGCCGTCATCGGCCACCTCCACCACCACACGCCCCGGGGCCCCGGGAGCCACCTGGATGCGCACGAGCCCGGGCCGTTCCGTGGGGAGGATGCCGTGCCAGATGCTGTTCTCCACGTAGGGCTGGAGCATCATGGCCGGGAGGTGTATCGCCCGAAGGTCCACCCCGGGTTCCACCAGCACCTCGTACCGGAACCGGTCCTTGAAGCGCATGTGCTCGAGCACCAGGTACAGCTCCAGCCGTTCGAGCTCCTCGGCCAGCGTGGTGGTGTCGCTCTGGCTGGCGTCGAGGTTGCGGCGGATGAGCTTGGCGAAGCTGGTGAGGTAGCGGTTGGCCGTGGCGCGGTCCTGCCGGTTGATGTAGTACTGGATACTGTTGAGCGCGTTGAAGATGAAGTGCCGGTTCATGTTGGCGTTGAGCGCCTGCTGTTCCAGCTGCAGCATGCGCGAGCGCAGCATCAGCTGGCGCGTCCGTTCGTGCCGCTGCCGCTGGCGCGAGCGGTACCGGGTGATGCCGAGGACGATCGAGGCGAGCACGGCCGCGCAGGCCAGGAAGAACCAGCCGCGCATCCAGAACGGGGGCAGGATGCGGAAGCTGAACCGGCGCGGTGCGCTCCAGGCGCCGTCACGGCCGGCGGCGATCACCTCGAAGGTGTAGTCGCCCTGCGGCAGGTTGGACCAGCTGGCGAACCGCGCCTCGGTGGCGGGCAGCCAGGCCGTGTCGGCACCGAGCAACCGGTACCGGTACCGCACCTGGCCGGGGTCCGACAGGCTGATGCCGGTGAAGTCGAAGGTGATGTGGTTCCGGCGGTAGGGGAGACGCAGGCCCTGCGGCAGGCCGGCGGCGTCCAGGCTGTCGCACTGGCCTTTCCAGTCGGAGTACTGCAGGAAGGACCGCACGCCCACCAGGTGGAGCGTGGGAGGATGCGGGCCCGTGCGGGGCGACTCCCGGTCGGGGGCATAGCGCAGCAGGCCGGCCGCGGTGCCCACGAGCAGGTGTCCCCGGGCGTCGACCAGCACGGCGTTCTGGTTGCATTCCAAGCTGCGCAGGCCGTCGCTCAGGGTGAAGTGCTCCAGCATGCCGCGCTCCACGGCCAGGCTGTCGGGGTCGCCGCGGTAAAGCCCGTTGTTGGTGCCCACCCACAGACGGCCCTGAGGGTCCAGCGCGAGCAGGTCGATGTAATTGCTGCCGAAGTCCTGGCCAGGGCGTACGGTGCGGAACCGCCCGTCCACGAGCACGTTGAGGCCGTTGGATGTGCCGGCCCACAGGCGGCCGCGCGCGTCGTTGAGCAGGCAGAACACGGTGCGGTCACTGAGCCCCGAGGTTGTGCCGAGGCGGGTGATCCCCTTGGCGTCGAGATGGTCCACGCCCTCGTCGGTGGCCAGCCACAGCCCGCCGCGTCCGTCGGGCACGATGGACCGCACGGAACGTCCCGGCCCCCCCGGCCCGGCGGGGTACCACCGAAGCGCACCTCCCGGCTCCTGCGCCACCAGGCCGTCGCGGGTGCCGCACCAGCGTCTGCCGTCCGGATCCTCGTACAAGGCGAGCACCCGTGTGCCGGCCAGGGCATGGGCGCTGTCCAGCGGCACCACGAGGCCGTTCACCAGGTGGGCCAGCCCGTCGCTCGTGCCGAACCAGAGCGAACCATCGCGCGAGCGAAGCCCGCACCAGATGGTGTTGTTCGGCAGGCCGTCGAGGGTGCTCACCATGGCCATCCCGTCCATGCGGCAGATGCCACTGCCGTAGGTGCCCAGCCACAGGTCGCCGGCCGCATCGGGCACGATGGTCATCACCTGGTCGCTGCACAGGCCGTCCTTCACGGTCCAGGTGACGAAGCGGTCGCCGGCGTACCGCAGCACGCCCGCGCCGTCGGTGCCGAACCACAGGTTGCCCTCCAGGTCCTGGAAGCCGCTCCAGATGTTGTCGTTCGGCAGGCCCTGGTGCACGGTGAACGCCCGTATCCGCGACCGTTCATCGGCCGCCGCGAGGTCCACCACGCTGAGCCCGAACTTGGTGCAGGCCCACACACGGCCGGAACGGTCGACCAGCACGGAGCGCACGTTGTTCTGAAGCAGCCCGTTCTCCTCGTCGTACTCCACGGTGCGTCCGTCCGCGAGGAGGCCGTAGAGTCCGTAGCCGGTGGTGCCCACCCACAGGTCGCCATTGGGTGCCCGGGCCAGCGCGCTCACGTGGAGCGGGCCCCCGCCCAGCGCGATGGGGGTGCAGGTGCCGCGCTGCCACGCGAGCAGCCCGTTGCGCAGGCCCACCAGCAGGCGGCCATCGGGCAGCGCCAGCAGGGCGCGGGCGTTGAATGCCGTGTCCGTGGGATAGCCTTCCAGCGCGCGCACCGCACCGCCGCGCAGCACGAGCACCCCGGCCCCATCGGTGGCGATGTACAGGGTGCCCTCGGGGCCCTGGGCCAGCGCGGTGATCTTGCCGCCCTGCGCATAGGGAGGCAGGTCCACGGAGCGCATGGTGCGGCCGCGGCGCTCCACGAGGGAGCCACCTGCACCGAGCCACACGGTGCCATCGGCCGTGCAGAGCAGCGCGTTCACCTGCGCCTCGGGCAGCCCCTCCTGCAGGGCGTGGTTGGTGAACACGGACCCGTCGAACCGGCTGGCCCCGCCGAGCGTGCCGAACCACAGGTAGCCTTCGGTATCCTGCGCGATGCATCGCACCTGGCTCTGGGCAAGGCCATCGGAGGTGGTGAACTGCGCGAAGGCGTGCTGCTGCGCCCGGAGCGTCGCCGGCAGCAGCAGGGGCAGGAGCAGGACCGCCGAACGCCCCCAGCACGCGAGGAACGGTCCTGCGTAGGACATTGGACATCGGACAATGGCCCTGCTCCTGCTCATGCGGCCGGCCTTTGCTCAGAAGGTGTTGATCATGGCCAGGAAATCGGGCAGCCTGCGCCGGCTCACGGGGATGAGCGCCCCGTTGTCGAGCACGGCCATGTTGCCCTCGGTGCGGCTGAAGCCCTTGAGGTGCTCCAGGTTGATGATGTAGGATTTGTGCACCCGGAAGAACTTCTTGGGGTCCAGGTTCATCTCGAAAACACGGATGTGCTTGCTGCTGATGGTCCTTTTCCCATCGCGGGTGAAGACGGTGGTGTAGCTGTCGCTGGCCTCGAGGTACAGGATGTCCTCGTGCCTCAACAGCACCAGGCCATCGCGCCCTGGTACGGCCACACGGCTGCTCAACGGCGAGGCGGGGTCGTTCATGAGCGCCGCGATCGCGCTTTGATGCTGTTGTCCCTCGGCAGGTTCATCGACCAGCTTGTGCAGCTTCTTCACGGCGCGTTTCAGATCGTCCGGGTCGATGGGCTTCTCCAGGTAGTCCAAGGCGTTCTCCTTGAAGGCGCGCAGCGCGTACTCGTCGTAGGCCGTGGTGAAGACCACCGGCAGTTCGCGGCCCTGCAGGCTCTTCAGGAGGGAGAAGCCGTCCTCGCCGGGCATCTTGATGTCCAGGAAGAGCGCGTTCGGTCGCAGCTCGTCCACAAGCCGCCGGGCCTCCTCGGCGCTGCCGGCCTGGCCGATCACCTGCACCTCGGGGCAGTTGTCCTCCAACATGATGCGCAGGTTCTCCCGCGCGTCCGCCTCATCGTCGACGATCAAAGCTCGCATGGCCATGGCAACAGGGGGTTGTACCGAAAAATAGAGGCTCCCCCGTACGCAAGGACCGCCATTGAGCGGATCGTGGCCGCCGGCGAGCGGACCGTCAGCCGCGCACCGCCTCCAGGAAGGCCTGCACGCGTTCGCGCGCGATGGGCACCCGGGCGCCGTCGCGCATCACGGCCCAATGCCCGTCCTCGCGCAGGTACTCGCGCAGCTGGTGCACGTTGATCAGGTGCGAGCGGTGCACGCGCACGAACTGGATCGGGTCCAGCATGTCCTCGTAGACCTTCAGCGTGCGGGTATCCAGGTACCTGCTGCCATCGGTGAAGTGGAGCAGCGTGCAGTTCCCATCGGCCTCCAGGTGCGCGATCGTGTGCGGGTCGAAGAGCTTGAAGCCCCTGGCATGGTCCACGGCAAGCCGCTGGCCTCCCTGTTCCTTGATCAGGCGGGCGGTGCGCTTCAGCTCGTCATGGTAGCGTTGCCCTTCGCCGGGCAGGCCGCGCAGTTGCTGGAGGCGCTTCACCGCCTTGCCGACCGCGGCCTTCAGCTCGTCCGGGTCGATGGGCTTGAGGATGTAGTCCACGGCGTTGGCATGGAAGGCCTGCACCGCGTAGTCCTTGAAGGCCGTGACGAAGACCACCAGCAGATCGGGCTCGTCCAGGCTCTCCAGCAGGTCGAGCCCCTCGTGCCCACTGGGCATGCGGATGTCGAGGAAGACCAGGTCGGGCCTCAGTTCCCGGATGTGCTCGCGCGCCGCCGCAGGCCCGTCGGCCGTGCCCGCCACGGCCACCTCGGGGCAGCTGTCCGCCAGCATCATCCGCAGGTTCTCGCGGGCGAGCTCCTCGTCGTCCACGATCAGGGCCCGGAGGAAGGATGCCATGGTCGGCGAAAGTAGGGCCACCGGTGGAAGCGGGCATCGGCCGGCCGCATCCTGTGCCCGTGCCGCCGTTGCTCGTGGACGGCCCGAAGGCATGCCGCGGTCCTGCTAGTTTGCATGCGAACCACATTGACCCTTGTTGCCATGCTGACCATCGAACGCGTGATCCCGGGGCGTGAAGCGCTCTGGATCTTCAACGACCAGGGCGACTGACCCGGTCCCTGGGGGTGCAACCCTGCGGGCGCGCCGTGCGTACAACGGGCGCTCCACGCTCCACCATGTCCGCCCCGGGCTCCCTCACCATCCGCATCCGCATCGACCAGCTCGAGCGGCTGCTCATGTTCGATTACGACCCATCGTCCCCCGATGCGATGTTCGACATCTGCGATGCCGACGGGCATATCCTGCGCACCGGCGAGGTCACAGGCCCTGTGACGCACGTCCGGCTCACCGGCCTGAACGGCGAGGACCTGGTGCTCATGGTGCTCGACGGCGAGCTGTCCGTGGTGCAGCCCATCCACCTGCGCAAGGCCGGTTGAATGGACACCACCATGGGGGCGATCCCCGCGTTCCGGGGTCCCACCCTTGTGTGCACCGCATGGTCCCCGTCACCCGGTGGCGGCCTGCGCTTCGAGCCGGTCACCGACACCACGCTCCCGGAGGAGGTGGTGCTGGTGTATGAGCTTTCCCGCTGAACGGTGCCGTTCCTTGTGCCACCGCCCCCGTTCCACGGCGGGCGCTGGTGTCCGCATCACCGATCCGCCACCTTCACGTTCGCCGGCCCGTGAATGGGATCCGGGTCCGGCAAGCGGAAAGGCGGTTTTGGTTTTGGACGAGTGACGACGGGGCCCCGCACCAGGTATGGTGACGGGGCCTCGCCGTGCTCAGGCCGCCGGTTGACGGCGCAGTCCGCTCAGCAGCGCCCAAACCACGCATCCGGCGATCCCGATGACCATCAGGATGCCCGCCCCCGGCCAATGCAGGGCCTTGAACACGATGCCGCACAGCAGCGCGAGCGTGCCGCTGAGCAGCAGGGCCCACCCACGGATCATGCCCAGTCGGGGCAGGTCCACCCGGGTGCGGTCCGAGAGCAGCAGGAAGCTGGCGGCCAGCGCGGCGGCGTAGAACAGGAGCGTTCCTCCCGGCCAGTTCAGCATGTGCATCAGGCCGGCCACCACGAGCAGCACGCCCACCCCCGGCCGCAGGCGCTCTCCGATGGTCCGGTCCCGGCCGGTGACGAACTGAACGATGAGCATGGCGACGAACAGGCATGCGCCCGTGAGCGCCAACAGGTTGGCCCCCGGCCAGTGCATCACCTTGAACAGGTAGCCGAGCAGCAGGGCGACGATGCCAACGGAACGCAGGATCTTCATGGTTTCGGTGTTTTGCTGTGCAATGCGGTACCGGCCTGGAGGTAACGGCCTGGTGTCGGGCCGCCACCGAAGCCTCTCGCCACCGCCTTCTTCAGTGGCAAGGCTCAGGCGAAGGCCTTCCGCTTGCTCATCAACTCCTCCACCGCGTCCGCTTCCACCGGGATGTCCGCGAACAGGTCGATCGGGTTCTCGCGCGTCACCAGGATGTTGTTCTCCAGGCGGATGCCCAGCTTCTCCTCGCGGATGTAGATGCCCGGCTCCACGGTGAAGACCATGTCCGGCTGGATCATCTCGTTCCACAGGCCCACGTCGTGCACATCCAGGCCCAGGAAGTGGCTGGTGCCGTGCATGAAGTACTTCTTGTACAGCGGACGCTCGGGGTCCTGCTTCGCCACGTCGGTCTTGTCGATGAGGCCGAGGCCGATGAGTTCGCTCTCCATGATCTTCCCCACTTCCTTGTGGTAGTCGGCCAGCAGGGTACCGGGGCGCAGCAGTTGCGTCGCTTCGTTCTTCACGCGGAGCACGGCGTTGTACACCGCGCGCTGGCGGTCGGTGAAGCGGCCGTTCACCGGGATGCAGCGGGTGAGGTCGCTCGCGTAGCCGCCGTACTCGCTGCCGAAGTCCATCAGGATCACATCGCCGTCGTTGCACACCTGGTCGTTGGTGATGTAGTGCAGCACGCAGGCGTTGTAGCCGCTGGCGATGATGGGCGTGTAGGCGTGGCCGCGCGAGCCGTTGCGCAGGAACTCGTGCGTGATCTCCGCTTCGATCTCGTACTCCTTCACGCCGGGCTTCACGAAGCCGCACACCCGCTCGAAGGCCTTGCCGGTGATGGCGATCGCGCGCTTCATCTGCGCCACCTCCTCCTGCGTCTTCCGGCTGCGGATGCGGTGCATGATGGGTGCGCTGCGCTTCACGCTGTGCAGCGGGTACTGGGCGCGCAGTTCGGCGTTCTTGCGGTCCTCGCGCGTCTCCACCTCGTTGTGCTGGCGCAGGTGCTCGTTGCTGTTCAGGTAAAGGTGCTCGCACTGTGGCACCAGGCGCTTGATCGTGGCCTCGTAGCTGCTCGTCCACAGCACGGTGGCGATGCCGCTCAGGTCGCGCGCCTCCTGCTGACTGAACTTGGCGCCCTCCCAGATCGCGATCAGCTCGCTGGTCTCGCGCACAAAGAGGATCTCGCGGTCCTTCGGGTCCACCGCATCGGGGAAGAGCAGCAGGATCGTCTCCTCCTGGTCGATGCCCGTGAGGTGGAAGATGTCGCTGGCCTGCTTGAAGGGCATCGAGCCATCGGCGCTGGTGGGCATGATGTCGTTGCTGTGGAACAGGGCCAGGCCGCCTTTCTCCAGGTGCTGGCGGAAACGGGCGCGGTGCTCGCGGTGGGTGGCGGCGGAAAGCGGGATGTAGCGCATAAGGTCGATGATGAAGTGCGAAGGTAGGAGGGGGAGGAGGTAAGGGAGGTGCTGGAGGCGAAGGAGGTGTTGGTGGGTCCTACCTTTGAGGCGATGCCCAAGCTCTATGAATACTTCGGGTTGGTCTTCCTGATGTTCAGCAATGAGCATAGCCCGATCCATGTGCATGTGCGCTATGGCTCAGCAGAAGCGGTGCTGGAACTGGTCATCCTGGAAGGCAAGGTCGTGGATGTCATCTTCCGTAAGCTGGGCAACAAGCGCATGTTGCCTCCGGCGCAGCAGCGCGAGGCAGAGGTCTTCGTACGCGCCAAAGCCAGGGACATCGCGCGCAAGTGGAACGACTACTTCGTGCTGCACAAGCAGGTGTCCCCCGAACGCATCACCAAACGCATCAAGTAATGGCCATACCCGAGAACGTTTTCATCAAGCGCGCGAAGCATCTCGGCGACTACCGCATCCGGTTCGACTTCACCGACGGCCATAGCACCGAGATCGACTTCCACGGCTTCCTCACCGTACCTGGTCAGAACCCCATGGCGGCGCAGTTCCTCGACATCACCCGCTTCCGCACCTTCACCATCGATGGCCGGGCGGACATCGTCTGGGGCGACTGGGAGATGTGCTTCCCCTTCGCCACGCTCTACACCGGAGATCTGGAAGTGGACTCGCTGGGGCGTAAGAAGCGTGTGAGCCGGAAGCCGGTGCGGGTGAGAGCGGTGGGTGCGCGGGTGGCGCGGTAGGCGATGGGTCGGGCGTTCCGGCTCGCCCTTCTGCTCCGCGAAGCTGCGCTCAGGGTATCGCCGTCGGGCCATTCGCTTGTAGTCCTCGCCTCCTTCGTCGGCTGTGGGCTACCCGCTGCTGTCCCTAACGCGATCGATCTTTATCCCATGCCCACCCCCAACAAGACCCACCCCACTACCGCCAGCGTTGCCGCCTTCATCAACGCCCACCCCAAAGAGGAGATGCGCGATGACAGCCGGGTGCTCGTGAAGCTGATGCAGGAGCTCACCGGCGAGCAGCCCCACATGTACGGTCCGTCCATCATCGGCTTCGGCACCTACCACTACACCTACGCCAGCGGTCATTCGGGGAGCGCGCCCCTTGCGGCCTTCAGCCCGCGCAAGCCGGAGCTTGTGATCTACCTGGGCCAGGAGGCCTTGGAAGCGGAGGCGCTCGCCAAGCTGGGGAAGCACCGGGCCACGAAGGGCTGCCAGTACGTGAAAAGACTGGCCGACATCGACGTGAAGGTCTTGAAGACGATGATCAAGAAGTCCATCGCGTGCACACGCAAGGCCTATCCCCAGAAGTAAGCTTGGACGGGCTTGTTCGGTAGAGCTACAGGTGGGCCCACCCAGATCAGAACCATTCTAAACAAGGATCGGCAAGGCGGTCTTTTTTCCACCTACCGCCCGCCCCGTAAGTTTGCGGCCGAACGAACCTCAGTGGTTCGCTGTTAAGAAGACATGGCACGAACAGCCCTCCTCGGTTCCTCCCTCACGAAGAAGTATTGGATGGCCCTCACGGGCCTTTTCCTTTGCCTGTTCCTGGTGATCCACCTGGCCGGCAACCTGCAGTTGCTGGACGCCAGCCCCGAAGGCAGGCTGAAGTTCAACGCCTACGCCAAGTTCATGACCACCTTCCCGTTGATCAAGGTGGTGAGCTACCTGCTTTACTTCAGCATCCTGTTCCACGCCTTCGACGGCATCCTGCTGGCCATGCAGAACCGCCAGGCCCGTCCCACACGTTACGTCAAGGAGAAGCCCTCGGCCAACCGCACCTGGTACAGCGGACAGATGGCCCTGCTGGGCACCCTGCTGCTGGTGTTCATCGTGATGCACATGAAGCACTTCTGGTACGAGATGCACTGGGGCGGTCTGCCGGTGGATGCCGAGGGCAATACCGACCTCTTCGCTGTGGTGGCGGCCGCCTTCCAGCAGCCGCTGTACGTGGTGTTCTATGTGGTGGCCATGGCTGTGCTGGGCTTCCACCTGCTGCACGGGTTCCAGAGCGCCTTCCAGAGCCTGGGCCTGAACCACCCGCGTTATACCCCGATCATCAAGAACGTGGGGGTGTTCTTCGGGGTGGTGGTGCCGATCCTCTTCGCCCTCATCCCGGTGTGGATGTTCGCTTTCCCCGGTTGATCCTTCCCCTAGATCCGTCCGCAATTCCATGAGCAAGCTCGACAGCAAGATCCCCCCCGGTCCCATCGACAAGAAGTGGACCTACCACAAGGGGCATATGCGCATCGTGGCGCCTGCGAACAAGCGCCGCATCGATGTCATCGTGGTGGGCACTGGCCTGGCCGGTGGTGCCGCCGCCGCATCCCTCGCGGAGATGGGCTACAATGTGAAGGCCTTCTGCTTCCAGGACAGCGCCCGCCGCGCCCACAGCATTGCCGCGCAGGGGGGCATCAACGCCGCCAAGAACTACATGAACGACGGGGACAGCACCTACCGGCTGTTCTACGATACCGTGAAGGGCGGCGACTACCGCGCCCGTGAGGCGAACGTGTACCGCCTGGCGGAGGTGAGCGCCAACATCATCGACCAGTGCGTGGCCCAGGGCGTGCCCTTCGCCCGCGACTACGGTGGACTGTTGGACAACCGCTCCTTCGGCGGTGTGCAGGTGAGCCGCACCTTCTATGCACGCGGACAAACGGGTCAGCAGTTGTTGCTGGGTGCCTACAGCGCGCTGATGCGGCAGGTGGGCAAGGGTGCGGTGCAGATGTTCGACCGCCACGAGATGCTCGATGTGGTGATCGTGGACGGCAAGGCCCGTGGCATCATCGCCCGCAACTTGATCACCGGCGAGATCGAGCGGCACGGGGCGCATGCGGTTTTGCTCTGCACCGGCGGCTATGGCAACGTGTTCTTCCTGAGCACGAACGCCATGGGCAGCAACGTCACCGCGGCATGGAAGGCACACAAGCGCGGGGCCTACTTCGGCAACCCCTGCTTCACGCAGATCCACCCCACATGCATCCCGGTGAGCGGCACGCATCAGAGCAAGCTCACGCTGATGTCCGAATCGCTCCGTAACGACGGCCGCATCTGGGTGCCGGCCAAACTGGAGGATGCCAAGGCGATCCGTGATGGAAAGAAGAAAGGCAGCGATATCCCGGAGGCCGACCGCGATTACTTCCTGGAGCGTCGCTACCCGGCCTTCGGCAACCTCGTTCCGCGTGATGTGGCCAGCCGCGCCGCCAAGGAGCGTTGCGATGCGGGCTTCGGCGTGAATAAGACCGGAGAGGCTGTGTACCTCGACTTCAGCGCGGCCATCGAGCGCTACGGCAAGCAGCAGGCGAACATCCTGAAGATCCAGAACCCGGGCAAGGAGAAGATCATCGAGCTGGGCCGTGCCGTGGTGAGCGAGAAGTACGGGAACCTCTTCGACATGTACGAGAACATCGTCGGTGAGAACCCCTACGACCACGCCATGAAGATCTACCCCGCCGTGCACTACACCATGGGCGGCCTGTGGGTGGACTACAACCTGCAGACCACCGTGCCGGGCCTCTTCGCGCTGGGCGAGGCCAACTTCAGCGACCACGGCGCCAACCGCCTCGGTGCGTCAGCGCTGATGCAGGGCCTGGCCGACGGCTACTTCGTGATCCCCTACACCGTGGGTGATTACCTGGCCGATGATATCCGCACCGGACCGATCAAGACCGACACGCCCGAGTTCGCCGCCGCCGAGAAGGAGGTGACCGACCGCATCAACCACTTCCTCACCAACAAGGGCACCAAGCCGGTGGACGAGTTCCACCGCCGCTTGGGCAAGGTGATGTGGGACAAGTGCGGCATGGCGCGCAACGAGCAAGGACTGAAGGAGGCGATCGCGGAGATCCGCGCCATCCGTGAGGATTTCTGGAAGAACGTGCGCGTGCCCGGCAAGGCCAATGAGTTCAACCAGGAGCTGGAGAAGGCCGGCCGCGTGGCCGACTTCCTGGAGCTGGGCGAGCTGATGTGCATGGACGCCCTCAACCGCAACGAGAGCTGCGGCGGTCACTTCCGCGAGGAGTACCAGGAGATGGAGGGTCCGCAGAAGGGCGAGGCCAGGCGCGACGACGACAACTATGCGTACGTGGCCGCTTGGGAATGGCTCGGCGAGGCGGGAAAGGCGCAATTGCACAAGGAGCCGCTGACCTTCGAGGAGGTGAAACTGACGCAGCGTTCATACAAGTAAGATCCTGTAGCGTCGACCCGCTGGGTCGACTTGCTACCAACAATACAGGCAGATGGGCAACATGAAGCTGACATTGAAGATCTGGCGCCAGAACGGTCCCAACGACAAGGGCCGCATGGAGACCTATCCCGTGAACGATGTGTCCGAGGACATGTCCTTCCTGGAGATGCTCGATGTGCTGAACGACCAGCTGGTGCGCGAGGGCAAGGACCCCGTGGCCTTCGACCACGACTGCCGCGAGGGCATCTGCGGCATGTGCAGCCTCTTCATCAACGGCGAGGCGCATGGCCCGGGCCGCGGCATCACCACCTGCCAGCTGCACATGCGCAAGTTCAAGGATGGTGACACCATCTTCATTGAGCCCTGGCGCAGCGCGGCCTTCCCGGTGATCAAGGACCTCGCCGTGAACCGTGGTTCCTTCGACCGCATCCAGGCCGCCGGAGGCTTTGTGAGCGTGAACACCAGCGGCAACCTGGTGGACGGTAACGCCGTGCCCATCCCGAAGGACCATGCCGACAAGGCCTTCGACGCCGCCACCTGCATCGGCTGCGGGGCCTGCGTGGCCACCTGCCCCAATGGCTCCGCCATGCTCTTCGTGGCCGCCAAGGTGAGCCAGCTGAGCCTGCTGCCCCAGGGCCGTCCCGAGGCCAAGCGCCGCGCGCTCGCCATGGTGGAGCAGATGGACAAGGAAGGCTTTGGCAACTGCAGCAACACCGGCGCCTGCGAGGTGGAATGCCCCAAGCAGATCAGCCTCGAGCACATCGCCCGCCTGAACCGCGAGTACCTGGCGGCAACGGTGACGAAGGAGTGACGACCCCGTCAGGGTGTCGACCTCAATCCTTTTCCGGTGTGAATAGAAAGCGGATAAGGGCCCTGTTGAACGCGTCAGGCTGTTCAACGTTGGCCAGGTGAGCCGCATTGGGTAGCACGACCAGATGTGCGCCCTGCCAGTGTGCGGTCATCTCCAAGGCCATGGAAGGCGGTGTGGATGGGTCCTGCGCGCCCACCAATACCATCGCCTGATGGCGGAGAATCCCAAGTTGATCCACGGTATCAACCTGGGCAACGGCTGCGCAACAGCCCGCATAGCCTTCGGGGGGGGTGCTTGCGATGATGGCGCCGATCCGCGCCATGAGTTCCTGCTCGCGATGACGGAAGGCATCGGTGAACCATCGACCCAGCGTGGGCTCCACAAGAACGGACATGCCGGTCTCCAGCGCTGCCTGTCCGCGTTCAGTCCAGGTACGTGCCAGATTCGCAGGGAGCCGTGCGGTCGTGTCAGCGAGCACCACCCGGTCCAGTCTCGTTGGGCTTTGGATGGCGAGCA
>Ga0315900_10007917_pt1 | contig 13806 bp, 12 predicted proteins | sample LakEriMetagenome_FD_203521 | JGI IMG/M metagenome (GOLD analysis project Ga0315900, IMG submission 203521) | Freshwater fungal communities from buoy surface, Lake Erie, Ohio, United States - Buoy 12 MA114 | ecosystem: Environmental > Aquatic > Freshwater > Lake > Lake biofilm | place: USA: Lake...
AGAGCGGCCACCACGGCCCCGGCACCTACCTGAAGAACCCGCCCGGCTCCAGCCACGCGCCGTACTCCGAAGCAGGTTGCACGATCTTTGTGAAGCTGCGCTACCAGGACCTGACCGACACCGAGCGGGTGGTGGTCAACACCCGCTCGGCCGAATGGCGCCCGGGTCTGGTGCCCGGCCTGACGGTGCTGCCGCTGCATGCCTTTGGCACCCAGCACACCGCCCTGGTGCGCTGGGCACCCGAAACCTTCTTCCAGCCCCACACCCACTGGGGCGGCGAAGAGATTTTTGTCATCGAAGGCGTGTTCTCTGACGAACACGGCGACCACCCAGCGGGCACCTGGCTGCGCAGCCCACACCTGAGCCGACACCAGCCCTTCAGCCGCCCGGGCTGCCTGATCCTGGTGAAGGTGGGGCACCTGCTGTTGGAACGGTGAAGTTGGCCACGTTGAGCAGTCGCGCGCGGACGGAGGCGGATGGACGCAGCCTCATCTTCATCAGCCGGGCGAGATCCCGAACAGACCCCTAGACTCCCAGGATGACATCGCCGACATCCCCCCTGCTTCAAGACGCGCTGGATTTCGCCTGCGCCCACGAGACCCCCTGGACGCGGGACCCGGCGGCCGAGCCGCTGCGCTTCGGTGTCCACCACGAAGACCCGCCGCCGTGGAACCGGCTGCTTGGGCCGGTGCACCCGCGCGGGCCGGTGGGCGGGGTGGTGTGGCAGCATGGGCAGGAACTGGCCGCCTGGGGCGAGCCCGCACGCTCCGACCAGACCTTCAGCGTGGCGAAGACCTACCTGTGCCTGCTGGCCGGCGTGGCGCACGCGCGGGGCCTGCTGCCGGACGTGGACGCGCCAGTGGTGTCGCAGTTGCCGGGCATCGGCTTTGATTCGCCGCACAACGCGCCCATCACCTGGCGCCACCTGCTGGAGCAGACCAGCGAGTGGGAAGGCACTTGCCTGGGCCTGCCCGACCAGGTGGACCGCTGGCGCAAGGTGGGACAAGACCCGCGGCCCGCTGCCGGCCCCAAGGGCGGCGCGCGGCCGCTGCAGGCGCCGGGCAGCTACTGGGAATACAACGATGTGCGCATCAACCAGCTCTCGCTGGCGCTGCTGCACCTGTTCCGCCGTCCGCTGGAAACCGTGTTCCGCGAGGTGATCCTGCAGCCCCTGGGCGCGCAGGACCCTTTCCGCTGGCAGGCCTACGACGATGCCCACGTGACGATCGACGGCCAGCGCCTGCCCAGCGTGCCGGGCGGCACGCACTGGGGCGGGGGCGTGTCCATCAGCGCCCGAGACCAAGCCCGCGTGGGCCAGTTGCTGCTGGACGGCGGGCGCCACCAGGGCCGGGAACTGCTGCCGCCCGGCTGGGTGCAGCGCATGGGCACGCCCTGCACCATCGCGCCCTTCTACGGCTGGCTGGTCTGGCTGAACCGGGATGGGCAGGCGTTCCCGGGCGCGTCCACGGACGCGGTGTTCATGCAGGGTGCCGGGGGGCACCTGGTCTGGGTGGACCCCGGTCTGCAGGCCGTGGTGGTGACGCGCTGGCTGGACCCGGCGCATACCGGCACGTTCGTGAAGATGGCCGCTGACGCGCTGCGCCGGGCCTGAGACCCTGGCCAGCCCGCGCAGCCCGCCCACCCCGTGACCCTGCCCGATCCCGCAGCGCTGCGCCGCTCACGCGCCGCCACGCGGGTGCAGTTCCTGGTGCTGGGCGTGCTGATCGGCGCCTGGGGGGCGCACATCCCTTCGATCAAGGCGCACCACGGGCTGTCCGAGGGCAGCCTGTCCGCGGTGCTGCTGGCCGCGGCCGTGGGGGCCGTGTCTTCGCTGTTCACCGCCGGCCGCGTCATGGCCGCCCTGGGCGCGCGGCGCACCGCTGCGGGGGCGGCCGTCCTGGGCGGGGGACTGCTGGGCAGCGTGCTGGCGTTCCAGGGCCTGCCCATGAGCCTGCTCTTGCTGCAAGTGGTGGCCCTTGGGGCCTGCATGTGCCTGTTCGACGTGGCCCTCAACACTGAAGGCACCACGCTGGAGCGGCTGGGCGGGCGGCCGGTGATGAGCCATCTGCACGGCATGTTCAGCGTGGGCGGCATGCTGGGTGCCGGTGCGGTGGCCGCCTTGCTGGGGGTGGGCATCGCACCCGGGGTGCAACTGTGGTCGCTGGGCCTGGGGGTGGCGCTGGTGGCCGTATGGGCCGCCCGCGGCATGCTGCAGGAAGAGGGCCGCGCCACGGCCGGTACGCCGCAATCCTCGGCCCAAGCCCACTTTGTCTGGCCGCGCGGGCAGTTGCTCGTCATCGGCCTGCTGATCCTGGCCGGCATGACGGCCGAAGGCGCGATGTACGACTGGTGCGTGCTGTACCTGCAGCAGGAGCTGGGCCAGCCGCAGTCTCAGGCGGCGCTGGGCTACGCCGTGTTTTCCGCGTCCATGGCGGCCTCGCGCTTTGCGGGCGATGCCCTGCGGGCACGCTACGACGAACGCACCTTGCTGCGTTGCGGCGCAGGCCTGGCCGCCGGGGCCATGGCGGTGGTGCTGCTCAGCGCGCACCCCGTGGTGGCGTGGGTGGGCTTTGCGCTGGTCGGCGCCGGGCTGGCCCCGGTGGCCCCCATCCTCTTCAGCGCCGCCACGCGCGTGCCCGGGGTGAGCCCGGCGGCGGCCATCGCCTCCGTCACGTCGGTGGGCTACAGCGGCTTCATGCTCGGGCCGCCGCTCATCGGCGCCCTGGCCACGGCCAGCTCGCTCACCTGGGCACTGGGTGTGGTGGTATTGGCCGCTGCGTTGCTTGCGGGCGGCGCGGGCAAGGTGGCACCGAAGGCTTGAGAGTGTCCCCACGGACCGGGCAGTGCCCGGCCCGGCTCAAGCTCGCCCGCCCTTTCAGGCCCCCAGCCCCAGCCAGGTGCGGACGGTCAGCAAGGCTTCCCACACCAGGTGCCCGAAGGCCACGGTGAAGGCCACCGCGCCCGAGCCCACCACCGCCGAGGCCAGCAGGGCCAGGCCGTCACGGAACATCCAGCCCAGGCTCAACAACACCAGGCTGATGCTGGGCAGCACGTTGCCGAAGGGCAGCGGCAGAAAGATCACCAGGCCCATCAGCGCGATCCACAGCCCCCACCACGGGCCGGTACGGGGGTGGCACAGCGCCGTCCAGCGGGTGCGCAGGCAGCGGCCTGCGGTGGCGTACATCCAGGCCAGGCCGTGCAGGCAACGGCGCGACCAGGTCTCGTTCAGGCTCAACTGGCCCAGGCGATCGGACAACCCCGTTCCCAGGCCGGTGCCGCCACGCGTCAGCGCACCCCAGCGCCAGGCCATGGCCAGGATGGCAAAGCTCAAGGCCGTGCCCACCCCGTACACGGGCAGCACGCACAGCACCGAAAGCACCAGCAACAGGACGGCAGGAGAGGCCTCGCCGTGCAGGTCCAGCAGGTCTGACAGGCTCAAGCGGTCGCCCGACTGCGCCGCATGGCGAAAAGGGTCAGGCTGGATCATGTCCGCCCCCTGGCGGCGCCGCGCCCCAGCCAGACGTGCCCGCCCAGGGCCAGTCCCAGCAGAACCAGCATGCCCAGGCCCCACAGCACCCACACCAGCGGCACCAGCCAGCCCACCACCTGCCCGGCTACGGGCAGCCCCGCGCTCAGCGAACCCAGCAGGCCCAGCGCCCACAGCACCACCTCCTGGGCCCAGCGCACCACCTGCGGGTCCACCCACAGCGCGATCCAGTCCGGCACCGGCCACCGCGCCGCCGCCTGCGCCCAGTCAACGGCGCCGCCAGAGGCCAGCACCTGCGCGGCCCATTGGATGAGGGCGGCCGTCAGCGCCGCACCCCCCGTCCACAGCAGGGCCAGCAGGGCGCATCCCAGCCAGAGAGCCAGCTTCATGCGTCCCCCTGGCAAGGCCGCAAAGAGCCCCGGGCAGAGGCCAGAACAAGGGCGCGGGCAGGGCCACGGCGCAGCGAGGGGGTGTGCATGGGCAAGGCGTTTGAGGGCGTGAACGTGGCACAGTCTTGTGCAGACAGAGAGACTCTGCAGAAGTCAGGGCTCTGCGACATGAGGCCGGCGGCGTTTGAAGCCTGGTCCGGCCCGGAGGCCGGGGGGTGGTCGCATACTGCGCACGTAGCAGCGTGTCTCGGCAGCGTGGCCAGCACCTGAACGTGCTGCCAATCCCGGCACGGAGTTTGATGGGTGACCTTTTGCGCATGGCTTGGAACCAGATGAACGCGGACCCGCCCCTTGGCATAGGTGCCGCGGAGCCGTTGGCGTACCGCGCCGCGCAGCCCGAAGACGCCGCCGCCTGCGTCTGGCTGCGCGGCCAGACCCGGGAGAACGCGGTGTCCCCCGAACGCCTGCAGTCCCTGGGCATCACCGAGCAGAGCTGGGCCGAGGACATCCGGCGCGGGGAACTGCCGGGCCACATCTGCAGCAGCCAGGGCCGGATGGTGGGCTACTGCTTCGGGTCGCGCAGCGAAGGCGAAATCGTCGTGCTGGCGCTCCTGCCGACCTTCGAAGGACGGGGCATCGGCAAGGAACTGCTGGGCCGCATGTCACGCGACCTGGCAGCCCTGGGCCATCAGCGCCTGTTCCTCGGGTGCTCCGCGGACCCGACCAGCCGCTCCTACGGTTTTTACCGGCATCTGGGCTGGCGCTCCACAGGCAAGTTGGATGGGCGCGGCGACGAGATACTGGAATGCTTTCCCAGACCCTGAAGACGGGGCCCACATTGCCTGATCCGCTTCCCATGAACGACGACCCCCACGCCCGCGTCCAACGCAGTTTTGACGCCCAAGGGCTGATGGCCACCCTGGGCGCGCGCCTGCAGCACGTGCAGCCAGGTGAGGTCCGCATTGCGCTGCCCTTCTCGGCACATCTGTCGCAGCAGATGGGCTTTCTGCACGCCGGCGCCATCACCAGCATCGTGGACAGTGCCTGCGGGTATGCGGCGCTGACGCAGGCACCGGCCGGCATGGAGGTGGTGACCGCTGAGTTCAAGATCAACCTGATGCGCCCGGGCATCGGCGATCACTTCCTGGCCATCGGCAAAGTGCAGAGCGCCGGGCGGCTGCTGACGGTGTGCACGGGCGAAGTCCGGGCCTACCAGAACCCGTCTTGGACGGGCTCGCCCGAGAGCCCCCACAAGCTCATCGCGCTGATGCAGGCCACCATCGTGAACGTGGCTGCCTGAACGCCCAGACCCCATGACCCGAGCCCCATGACCCCTGTATCCGAACCCGTACGTCGGCCTGGCGCTTGGCGACGCGCTTGCGCCCAGGTGCTGGGTGCCGCCTTGCTGCTGCCCTGTATGGTGACGGGGGGCGCCGCCACCGCCGTTCGCTTCACGCAGACGGTGCCCCTGGCCAAAGGGCTGGTGGCGGTGGTGGCTGAAGGGGACCTCGAAGCACGCTCGATGGGCAGCTACACGGTGCGCGCCTACTTCGACGCCGAGGCCAGCTCCGGCAACGAAACCACCTTCTACGCCGCCGGCCTGGTGCGTCCGCGGGACGGCACCGTCCGCTCCGCCAGCGCGCTGGTCTTGCCAGGCCGCCCTGGCCCGCTGCTGATGGTGGTGATGCAGTCAGCGGGCAGCGGCGGGTACCTGTCAGCGGAAGCCTTTGCGGTGGAGCCGCGTGCGGTGCGGCTGGTGGCCAGCGTGCGCGACCTGGCCCCAGCCGAGGACCCCGCCGCGCACCTGCGCCGGCGCCTGGGGGACCCGGCCAGCGCCACCCGACAGTTCCTGCTGGCCTACCAGCCCCTGGCCTCGGCGGGCATACCCAGGCCCGCGCAACTGGCCGCGCTGCGGCCGCACCTGGGCGCCGCCTTGCGGCCGCTGCTGGAGCAGGTGTCCACGCAGCAGGCCGCGTCGACCTGCGAGGGCCCACCGGCGATCCAGGGCGACCTCATCACCTCGCTTTTCGAGGGCCCCAACGCATTCCGGGTGATGGACTGCCGCATCCGCCCAGGCACCGCCACCTGCCCCGTGCGCTTCACCTACCGCGGGACGCCCGAAGGCGTGCACTGGACCGACGAGATCGAACTGCGGCTGCAAGCCGACCGTTGGCGGGTGCAGGACGTGGTGCAGGGCGCGCCCTGGTCGGGCAAGTCGCGGTTAAGCAGCCGGCTGGCAGAGGCCTCCAGGGTGCTGAGCCTGTGCCGCTGAGTTCTTCTCGCTGAGTTCTTCCCGCTGAGCTGTTCCTGCCGAACCATTTCCACTGAAGACCTGCCGTGCAGCAACATGGCTGAAACGCCGGGAGACGATGCTCGGTCGCGAAGCCCGACACAATCGTGCACGTATGAAGAACACCCTCCGCGCACGCCGCAAGCCCTCAGATGCGCACCACGGCCCCATCCTGAGCCTGTTGCTCAGTACCCTGGCCGCCAGCAACGCGGCTTGGGCGCAGCCTGCGACGCCGGCACCCGGATCCACACCTGCGCCCGGTTCATCCGCCGAAGCGGCTGCGCCGCCCGCGGCGCAGGCCCAGCCCACGAGCCCGGCCACGCCGGCCGAGGCACCCCAGCAGCGCATCGAGGTCACCGGCGGCCGCGCGGACGACACCACCCAGCGGCAACGCTCCACCGCCGCCAAGATCGTCATCGGGCGCGAGGAGATCGACAAGTTCGGCGACGCCACGCTGGGAGAGGTGCTGCGCCGCCTGCCGGGCGTGACCACGCCCGGGGCACCGGGGCGGGGCGGGCCGCCGCGCCTGCGCGGGCTGGGCGGGGGCTACACCCAGATCCTGATCGACGGCCAGCGCATCCCGCCGGGCTTCTCGGTGGAATCGGTCACGCCCGAGCAGATCGAGCGCATCGAGATCCTGCGCGCGCCCACGGCCGAGACGGGCGCGCGGGCCATTGCCGGCACCCTCAACATCATCACGCGCGAGGGCTTCCGCCGCCGCCTGAACGACCTGCGCGTGGGCATGGGCCTGGAGAACGGCACCGTGTCGCCCGGCATCAACTGGACGCACAACAACGCCCAGGGGCCACTGACCTACAACATCTCCGGCTCGGTGTTCCGCGGCCACCGCAAGGACAGCAGCGTCAGCGACACGGTTCGCGACGACGACGGTACCGTCAGCCAGCAGATCGAGTCGGCCGCCACAGACAGCCGGCGCACGGGCCTGAACCTGTCGGGCCGTCTGGCCTGGCGCCTGGGCGAGGGCGGAGATTCGATCACGCTGATGCCCACGCTGTTCCACACCGTGGCGGAGAACCGGCGCGACTTCTCGCTCACGCAACCCGTTGGTAGCGTGCCCCCGCTGTACGACCTCGGCGACACGCACACCGATGCCGCCTTCACCAGCGGACGCCTGAACCTGATGTGGCGCCAGCGCCTGGGGGGCTCGCGCCTGGAGTTGAACGGCGGGTTGGGCGCCTGGCGCGCCCGCACCGATTCGCAGCGTGAGGAGTTCACCGCCGCCGGCGGCAGCACGCCCATCCGCACCATCGTCGATGCTGCGCGCACGCGCCAGCATTCGGTGAACCTCAACGGCAAGCTCTCTACGCTGCTGGGCGGCCCGGCGCCTGGCGTGCCTGCCGCCGCAGGACCCGGCGGTGCCACCGTGGGCGAGCACAGCCTGGTCACGGGTTTCGAGGTGGAGGCGCAACGCCGCACCGACAGTCGCAGCGCTGTGCAGGATGGCACCGCGTTGCTCACCGACTTTGGCGACAACCTGCAAGCCTCGTCCACCCGGCTGGCGCTGTATGCGCAAAACGAGTGGTCCCTCAACCCAAACTGGGCGGCACATGCCGGCCTGCGCTGGGAGGGCATCACCACGCGAGGCGATGCCGCTGACGGGGCCACCCGGCCAGAGAACCGCAGCAGCGTCGCCACACCCTTGCTGCACGCCGTGTGGAAGCCCGACCCCAAGGGCCGTGACCAGGTGCGCGTCAGCCTGACACGCAGCTACAAGTCACCCGACCTGGGCAACCTGATCGCGCGGCCGTCGATCAATTCGCGCTATCCGGCCACAGGCGCCAACACGCCCACCGCACCCGACCGGGCCGGCAACCCCGACCTGCGGCCCGAGGTGGCGCTGGGGGTGGACGTGGCCGTGGAGCGCTACCTGGAAGCTGGCGGCGTGCTGAGCGCCAACCTGTTCAGCCGCCGCATCAGCGATCTGATGCGCAGCGTGACCACGCTGGAGACGGTGTCCTGGAGCCCAGTGCAGCGCTACGTGGCACGCACCCAGAACATCGGCGACGCCGTCACCCAGGGCATCGAGCTGGAGGCCAAGTTCCGCCTGGACCAGGCCCTCAAGGGCGCGCCGCGGGTGGAGATGCGCAGCAACCTGAGCTTGTTCCGATCCAAGGTCCAGGGCGTGCCAGGGCCGGACAACCGGCTGGACAGCCAAGCCAAGGCCACAGCCAACCTGGGGGCTGACTACCGCATCCGCGGCACGCCGCTGACGCTGGGCGGCAACGTCAACTGGGTGCCGGGCTACCGCACCCAGCTCAGCGCCGAGCAGGTGACCACCACGCCCGGCAAGCGCGTGTGGGACGCCTTCGCGCTGTGGACCTTCTCCCCCACCGTGGGCCTGCGCGTGCTGGGCAGCAACCTGTCGCCGCGCGATTACACGTCCAGCAACTCGCTGGAGCTAGGCAACCTGCGCGAGGTGTCGGTCAACACCTCGCCTTCCTACACCAACTGGCAGGTGCGGCTGGAGCTCAAGCTGTAGCTCGCGGCACGCCCAGCGGCCGAGCCGTTCGTGCTGAGGCTGTCGCAGCCCCTCGGCAAGGTGCCGGGCGGCCGCTTGGCCGCTCACACGCTCGGCCGCTCAGCTGGGTTTGGCCAGCCCAAGCTTTTCCACCAGCGCCTTCTCGCGCCGGAAGGTGTCTTCGGCAAAGCGGGTGTACTGCGCCGGGTCCATGTGCATGAGCTGCTGGTCGTACTTGGCCAGCACCTCCACGTGGCTGGGCATTTCCATGGCCTGCTTGAAGGCGTCGTGGATGCGCTTGACCAGGGCCGGATCCATCCCCTTCGGCCCGCCCAGCCCGTAGGGTGAGGCCTGCACCAGCGGAATGCCCAGCTCCCTGAGCGTGGGTACGTCAGGAAACTTGGCCAGACGCTTCTCGCCCCAGGTGTTGAGCACGCGCAGCCGGCCCGAAGCCACGTGCGGCGCAAAGCCGGTGGAATCGGCCGCGGCCATGATCTGCCCGCCCAGGATGGACTGCATCATGTCGGCGCTGCCCTTGAACGGGATGTGGTTCAACTCGATGCCCACGCGCTGCGCGATGTCCTCCATGGTCAGGTGCGGGCTGGTCAGCACGCCAGTGGAGCCGTAGCTGAGCTTGCCGGGGTTGGCCTTGGCCCAGGCCACGAAGTCGGCCCAGGTCTTGATGGGCGACTCGGTGGGTACCACGACGCCGAAGGCATAGCCGGTGATGCCCAGGATGTAGCTGATGTCCTTGACCGGATCCCAGCTGATCTTGGTGGTGTAGGGCAGGCGGAACACGCCCAGCGGAATCTGCGCCAGCGTGTAGCCGTCGGGCTTGGCCTGCTGCAGCGCCTGCGCGGGCAGCGTGCCGCCGGCGCCCGGGCGGTTCTCGATCACCACCGGCTGCCCGAGCAGCTTGGAGGCGTTCTCCGCCAGGGCGCGCATGGTCAGGTCCGTGGGGCCGCCGGGCGGAAAGGCGATCATCAGCTTGATGGGCTGGGCCGGCCAGGCCGCCTGGGCGCGCAAGCCCGAAGCGAGGCTGGTGGCGGCGCCCGCGATGAGCAAGGTTCTTCGTTGCATGGCAATCTCCTGTGGGAATGCGGATGGCGCAGTATCGTGAAACGAGGCCGGCTGCGCGTCGGGATTGGCCCGATGTCGGCGAGGCTTTGCAGCGGGCACACTGCGCGCGCAACCGCAAGATGTTCACCCCAAGGAGCCTCCGATGATTTCGCGCCGCCCGTTCCTGGCCGCTCTTTCGACCCTGGCCGCCGCCGCCGCCAGCTTCAGCCCGGCCGCCCAGGCCCAGACCGCGTGGCCCACGAAGCCGGTGCGCATCGTCGTGCCCTTTCCGGCCGCGGGCACCACCGACATCCTGGCCCGCGCCCTGGCCCCGGAACTGCAGCGCGTGTTCGGCCAGCCCTTCGTCGTCGAGAACAAGCCCGGCGCCGGCGGCAACCTGGGCTCGGCCGAGGTGGCCAAGGCCGCGCCCGACGGCCACACGCTGCTGATGGGCACGGTGGGCACGCACGCCATCAACCCATCGCTCTACCCGAAGATGCCCTACGACGCGGTGAAGGACTTCGCCCCCATCACGCTGGTGGCCGGCGTGCCCAACGTCCTGGTGGTGAACCCCGCCAACGCGCAGAAGTACGGCATCAACTCGGTGCAGGACCTGGCGCGCGTGGCCAAGTCCAACCCGGGGAGGCTGAACGTGGCGAGTTCGGGCAACGGCACCTCCATCCACCTGGCGGCCGAGCTCTTCAAGTCCATGACCGGGACCTTCATGGTGCACTTCCCGTACCGCGGCTCGGGCCCGGCGCTGCTGGACCTGATGGGCGGCAACATGGACCTGATGTTCGACAACCTGCCGTCTTCCATGCCCCACATCCGGTCGGGCAAGCTCAAGGCCCTGGCGGTGACGAGCGCGCAACGCTCCTCCGCGCTGCCGGACGTGCCCACGGTGGAGGAGGTGGGCGGCCCGGCGTTGAAGGGCTTCGAGGCCAGTTCCTGGTTCGGCCTGCTGGCGCCTGCGGGCACCCCGGCAGACGTGATCAACCGCCTGCAGCAGGAGACGGCCAAGGCCCTGGCCTCACCCGCCCTCAAAGAGCGGCTGCAGGCCCAGGGCGCCATTCCCAGCGGCAACACGCCGGCTGAATTCGCCCGGCTGATCGACGCTGAGTCGAAGAAGTGGGCGCAGGTGGTGAAGGCCTCGGGGGCGAAGGTGGATTGAGGGCGGCGGGCGCCGCCGCAGCCCGCCCAGCGGCTTCAGTCCGCGACGGTGCCCGAATTCACTCCATCCACACGATCTGGCGACCGGAGCCGGTCCACTGCTCGTAGCGCGCGGCGAAGTCCTGCTCGATGCGGTTGCGCTTGACCTTGAAGGTGGGCGTGATCAGGTCGTTGTCCACCGTCCAGGCCTGGGTGGTGACCACCAGGCAGTCCAGGCGCTCGTGCGGGTCCAGCGCGGCATTCACGGTGCTGAGGTGCGCGGCGAGTGAGGCCTCCAGTTCCGCCCGGCCGGCGGCGGCGGCCGTGCGCGCCACGGCTTCGGCGTTGAGCATCAGCAGCGCCAGCGGCTGGCCGAGGTTGGCGCCCGTCACGCAGCAGGCCTCCACCGCCGCGTGCATGACCAGGCGGTCTTCGATGGGCGCGGGGGCGACGTACTTGCCCTTGCTGGTCTTGAACAGGTCTTTCACGCGGCCGGTGATGCGAAGGTTGCCCTGCGCATCCATTTCGCCCTTGTCGCCGGTGTGCAGCCAGCCGTCGGCGGTGAAGGTCTGGGCGGTGAGTTCCGGCTCGCGGTAGTAGCCCAGCATCAGGCACGGCGCCTTCATCTGGATCTCGCCCGTGGCCGGGTCGACTCGGCTGTGCACCCCGTCGTACGGCAGCCCCACCGTGCCCGGGTGCGGGTGGCCGGGCAGCGTGGCGTGGCTGATGCCGCAGTTCTCGGTCATGCCGTAGACCTCCACCACCTCCAGGCCCAGCGTGGCGTACCAGCGCAGCAGGTCCGGCGGCATCGGTGCAGCCCCGCCGGCGGCGAACTGGCACTGATCCAGGCCCAGGGCGGAGAGGATCTTCTTCTTCACGATGCCGCGCAGGATGGGAATCTTCAGCAGCCGCTCCAGCTTGGCCTGCGGCATCTTGGCGTTCACACCCTGGCGGAACTTCACCCACAGGCGCGGCACCGAGAAAAACGCGGTGGGCCGGGCGCGCTGCAGGTCGGCGGTGAAGGTGTCCAGGCTCTCGGCGAAGAAGATGCGCATGCCGGTGGCCAGCATGCCGTGCTCCACCAGCGTGCGCTCGGCCACGTGGGCCAGCGGCAGGTAGCTGAGCATGCGCGAGTCCTGGTTGACCATGGGCAGCCGCTTCAGCCCCGACTCCACGCCCCAGGCGAAGGTGGCAAAGCTGTGCATCACGCCCTTGGGCGTGCCCGTGGTGCCCGAGGTGTACATGATGGTGGAGAGTTCATCCCCGTCACGCACCGGCTGGCCGGCCAGCGGTGCCGTGCGCGCGCAGATCTCGTCCCAGCCGGGGTAGCTGCGCTTGGCTTCCTCAGGCGACAGCGGGTGGCTGATGCAAGGCAGGCCGGCGGGCACGCCGGGCTTCATGGTCTCCCAGCCGTCCAGCTTGCCCACGAACAGCAGCTTGGCGCCGCTGTGCTCCAGGATCTGCGTGATGGTGGCCGGCGCCAGCGTCGGGTACAGCGGCACCGAGACCCCGCCCGCCAGCCAGATGGCGAAGTCGCTCATCAGCCAGTGGGCCGTGTTCTTGGAGATGAGGGCCACGCGATCACCCGGCTGGATGCCCTGGGACTGCAGGTGCGCGGCCATGCGCCGCACCTGGTCCATGATCTGCGTCCAGGTGAAGTCGCGCACCACACCACCGCCCATGGGCTGGGTGAGGACGACGCGGTCCGGGGCCGTGGTTTCCCAGTGGTACAGGCGCTGCAGCGCCAGTTTGTCAGCTGCGATGTCGGTCTTCATGGCATGCGAGCGCCGCAAGCGGCGCGGTCGGGTGAGATGGAACGGGATGGAATGGAATGGGGTCGGACGGGCTGCAGACTAGCCCGGATGGCCCGCCCCGTGGATGATGGTCTTCCCCGACTTGGGGCCTTGACAGTGGCCGGTGTCGGCCTGGATCGCCGCCTACGCGCGGACCCGAACGGGGTGTGCCGGCGAACCGACTCCCGCAGAAAAGGCGAGCGGCCGGCGGTTCTAGCCCGCCCCGGCGTCGTCGGCCCGCTCGATGGCGATCTCGGCCGCATCCATCACGGCGTCAGGGTCGCGGCCGATCTGCGCCGCGTATTGCTGCACGGTCTCGCCCAGCTTGCCCGGGTCGGTCATGATGGTCCACACGATGGCCGAGACGGCGCTGAGCTCGCGCGGCTCAGGTGCGGCGGGCAACTGGCCTGTGCGCAGCACCTCCAGGTGGTGGCGCACGCAGCTCACGGCCTCGGGTGACAGCATCCAGGCCTCGCACAGGCGGGCACCGAGTTCGTCGTGGCCGATGCCGAAGCCCGCGCGCTCCAGGATGGCCAGGTCCGTGTCCTCGGGCGCGGCGCGCAGCATGGAGCGGTAGTGGTCGGGCGCGTGGCGGAACAGCACCGCCTTGCCGCACTCCTCGAACAAACCGGCCGCGTGGGCGGCGTAAGGCTCCAGGCGCATCTTCTGCGCCAGGAACTTCATCAGGGTGCCGCGCCTGGCGCCGCGCTTCCACACCAGGTCGAGCTCGACGATGGGCGGGAAGGCGGCGCGCATGCTCACCTCATAGGTGATGGCGGCCACCTCGCGGATGCCCAGGAAGGTGATGGCCTGCTGCACGCTGTTGACACGCCCGCGCACGCCCGTCACAGCCGAGCCCACGGCCTTCATGACGGCTGCGGCCAGCGCCATGTCGGACTCCACCAGGGACGCCAGCGCCTTGAGATCAACTTCCTCGGCTTGCAGCAGGCGCGACAGGCGCACCAACGCCGCTGGCATGGCCGGGATGTCCAGTTGTGTGGGTGCGGAACTCTTCAGGTTGCTCATGGTGATCAGAGTATGCACGGGCTGACCCGCCCACCGGGAGAGCGCCCACAAGCCTTCGCGCCGTAATGCACAAAAAGTCAGGCCCCTTGACGGGGCCTGGGCACCACCGCCACGTCCACCCGGAAAACCGTGGT
>Ga0315900_10007923_pt1 | contig 13802 bp, 9 predicted proteins | sample LakEriMetagenome_FD_203521 | JGI IMG/M metagenome (GOLD analysis project Ga0315900, IMG submission 203521) | Freshwater fungal communities from buoy surface, Lake Erie, Ohio, United States - Buoy 12 MA114 | ecosystem: Environmental > Aquatic > Freshwater > Lake > Lake biofilm | place: USA: Lake...
CCCTGAAATCGCGGGTATCATAACCGGCAGCAGCAATTTTCTCTTGAATTTTTTGAGCTGAGGTTTGTGCACCATCATACTTAATTGCGAGCATCTTGGTATTCTTATCCCAGACTGCTGCGGTAGCACCGGCGTCTTTGGCTGCAGTCTCGATTGTTTTTTTACACATACCACAGTTACCCCATACTTTGATGGTTTCAGATTTGATGGTTTGTGCAGTGGCTGTTGCTGCCAGGAAAAATAAGCTGGCAGCTAAAAATGTATATAAGGTTCTCATTGTATTTTTTTTAATGAAGATTGAAAATAGAATATAATTCCGCCTACGGCGGGAAACGCAAACATCTGCCTTCACAGACAGAAAAGATTGAAACAGTATTATAGTCTAAAAACCCGATGGCGGAGATAAAGCGGAACCAATGCAGCATCGGGTGGGTCAGCTACGGAGAAAGAAGGACTGTTGGAGTTAGATTCAACAGGAATCGTAACATGTATATCTTGAAGAGGCAGTGCAACTACCTGTGTGAATGAATGATCATTGACGAATTCCGGCTGTCGGGTATCGTCCTGCATTTTCACCAACTTGGTTTCTGTTTTGCAGCAACTTTTTTTAGGTTTTTTTTTGCCGCAGGCACAGCCCGGATCAGATAAAAGGGAGAGGCTGACAGCACTTACCTTCCCCCGGCAATAATGAATGCTGATGGAAGCACCGCTGCTGGCAGCGATAAAAAGCAGACTGAAACAAAACAGAAAAAGCTTTTTCATCTCTGCAAAGATACAATTATTTACAGGCATGCTTCAAACTCCCTGAAAAAGTATGTTAATTCACAAAACTCCACCAGAGTCCAAATCGCATCCAAAGTCCTAACTGTCGATAGTGGTCTGCCAGTCGGCTGAGTTGGGTGAATTCAAATCCTTTCTTGATATTCAATGAGTTCAGGTTCTCTAACCGGAAGAATCCCTGAAAACTGCGTATGCGGAAATGCATGAAATAATGTATGTCTGGCCGGTTGGAGAAAGTCGTTCCATTTTGAACAAAGAACTGTCCGAGAAAAGGAGAATAATTGTCTCTCTCATAGGGTGTATGATAAATCATTTCGAGTCCGGTAGACAATTGTAAGTTGCGATAGAAAGTACCCTCAAATGCTACCCGATTGCGAGTGAAAATCAAGGGTAAATTAACCGGTGGCTGTCCGGTCAGGGGTTGTAAATGAACCTCGCTGTACCAATTCCATTTACGCGATAAGCGGAACTGCTTGTTCAAACTTATCTGGAGAACATTGAATACAGTGGCTGCCTGTCGGGCGGTAAAAAAACTATCGAAATAGAGATAATTACTCACGAGATAATAATTACCCGTTATGCTGAGGCGTTGTTGCGGATTCTCATATTTACCAAATAACCGTGCCAGGTTTTGTTTGTTGTAATCAGTTCGGTTACTGATGGGAAAACTGCTGATGCGATCGAACAGCATAGCCGGAGACCTGTTCACATTGTTGAAGCCTACTGTCAGGTACCCTGTTTTCTTGCTGAGCATACGCTTCAGACTGATGAAAGCATCGTAATCACCTGCATTGAGTCCGTTGATGTACAGACTGCCCCTGGCTTCCATATCCCACACCTGATTTTTGGTTCGGTTGCGGTATTCACCGGAAGCGTAAATATTATAGAGGCCTGCCAATGTTGTTGTGTCCTGAAAAGTACCTCTAATGTTTTCCAGCGTGACTCCTAGCTTGAGGAATTGACTGAGATTCTTTTTATCAGGATAGGAAATAAGGCTGAACGTATTGCTGAGTCGATTCCATTGATCGGAATACTGAATCGTATCATTGGGATTTCTGAAGTTGAAATATTTTCTGTACCTATCAGAATTGACTGAGTCAATGTTGTAATCAAAAAAACGATATTGGCGGGTGCTGTAATTCAGGTCATGTTCAAATCTCAATCTGGGATAGAACAATTTGATCACAGAACTATCTGTTACCAAGGAATCTTTTTGTCCGATGTCATAATGATGCCGATAAAATACCGTTGTTTCACGGTAAATATTCCCGGTGTTTACACTGGTATTGAATGGATTTCGGCTAACAAGTCCGGCTCTCCCGAGGCGTGTGCTTAATTCAAAGGCATTGTTGAAAAGACTATCCAGCCGGGCTTCATTTTCCAATCCCCCATTCTCAGAAGCTGCATTCTTGTTGACGATAGCAATTAATAGTCCCTCATACCGCTTGTTGTTGGTTTGATAGCGGGAAGTAAAGCGAAAATTATTGATGCTGGCATTTTGATTTTTGAGATTACCGGGAGCATTGCTAAATCGGTATTCGGCAGAAAAATTGAAATTACTTTTTTTGTTTTGGGTATGCAGGAAGCTGATCATTTGTTCTGCACTGCTGGCCAGGGAGTAATTAAACTCTGTATACGGACGCGTTGTTTGAAATAAGCGCGTATTTTCCAGTGAGTAATTATAAATATCAAATGCATGAAATCCCGGGTCAAAACCGGGGAGCATCCGTGGTTGGAAAAGGTATGATTGTGCTGCAGATCCCATATTTCCCATGTTGTAATGGGTATAGGGTATGGGAGATCGGAGAGAATAGTCGTTGAGTGTTGAATCAAATCGGCGGGTACGTGTGGAGTCGAAATAGCGGAAGAAGATAGTAATTGAATCTGCGAGGTTGTCTCTTTTTTTGAGGGAGTCACTACCGGATCCTCTTCGCATAGGTCTTCCCTGGTTATCGAAGGAAAGTCCGGAACCACCGGCACCGCGGGTATTATTCAAATTAATCATCTGGGCGTTGGCAGCAACGACCATCAGGAGAACCAATGAGGACAATATGATGCGCATCATTGGCCGCATGGTGTAGAATATATTTGAGTGCCTGCTTTTTCCATCATACCGGATTGCATTTGCTTATTGACCTGCCAGTTCCTGAACAAGTCCTGTAAATAGCAATGTCATTTTAGGTTCTGCCGCAGTAGCTGCCTGCAATACTTCTTCATGGGTAATGGTATTCTCTTCTTCCCGAATTCCGAGATCAGTAATCACACTCATCGCAAATACCTTCATGCCGGCATGAACAGCAGCAATGGTTTCCTGCACTGTACTCATACCAACTGCATCACCCCCTACTATATGTATCAGTTTGTATTCAGCCCTGGTTTCAAAAGTAGGACCGGTAACACCCAAATAAACTCCTTCATGCAAGGATATGTTGTGCCGGGTGGCAAGGTCTTTCACCCGCATGATCAGGTCTTTGCTGTAGGGTTCACTCATATCAGGAAAACGGGTACCGAGACTGTCTTCATTTTTTCCTAACAATGGATTTACCTGGAACAAACTGATGTGGTCTTTGATGATCATCAGGTCACCAACCTCAAATGCAGGATTGACACCACCGGCAGCATTGGACAACAACAATGTTTCAACCCCCAATAGCCGCATCACACGAACGGGGTATGCAACCTGTTGCGCTGAATAGCCCTCATAAAAATGAAATCGCCCTGCCATCACCCAAACAGGAACTCCACCCAGGGTGCCAAAAATCAATTTTCCCCGATGTCCTTCCACGGTACTTACCGGAAAATGAGGAATTTCACCGTAGGGTATTTCCTGTTCGGCAACAATTTGATTGGCGAGGTTACTCAATCCGCTCCCTAAAATAATTCCTATAGATGATTGAGAGGTAACCCGGGCTTTAATAAAAGCGACTGATTCATTGAGTTGTTCTATAAGGGTAGCCATGTATGGTATTTGAGGGTCAAATATACTAATAATGCTGTGGTAAACCGGTACCCCAAACTGATGCCGGCTTAAGTGACTGGAATAAAAAAAGCCCGAAAGGTTTTATCCAATCGGGCTGATAAACAGGTAAATAAAATAATATTATCCTACGCGTTTTACGTTGACTGCATTCATGCCTTTGCGTCCTTGTTCAACATCAAAAGCGACTCTGTCATTTGCCTCGATCTGATCAATAAGACCATTGGCATGTACAAAAGTCTCTGTTCCGGATTGATCATGCTTGATAAATCCAAAACCCTTTTCCTCATTGAAGAACTTCACAGTACCTGTGATTTGTGTGCTCATTGTGTAAATTAAAAATGAATAAAGGGCAAATATACTTTAATTACAGCGGAGTTCCTAATTAGTGCGCACTCTTTAACATATCCAATGACCAAAGAAAAAATTAGTACCAATGATATCCGTTCCGGAGAAAGACTTACACTGTACATCCGTTCATCCATTTAAGGTGGAAGATTTCAGCTAAATTGATATCTTCAATGTACTTTTTTATTCACTAGTCCCAGTTAATCGTATGCCACCCATTGATTACCTCGATCTTTCCGGTGCTTTAGGCATTATAGCCTGTTTACTTTTTACTGCTAATTTCTTAATGGGTATGTTGTTATCTGTCGCTTATCAACGGTTGCCCTGGTGGAACAGACTGCCTCCAATTATCCGGCAACTGAACATGACCAACCTACACAATTACACCGCATACATTGCCCTATCATTTGCTGTACTGCATGCCGCATTGCTTCCCATGGACAATGGTCTTGGCTTTCACTGGACACACCTGATCTGGGGTTTGAATGCCCCCAAACAACCTGTATTTGTGCTTTTGGGAACCATTTCTCTGCTTGGCTTTGCCTTCATCATCATCACTACCCAGAAATCTGTTAAACGTTATTTGGGCTTCCGCATTTGGAAAAATATTCATCTCCTCTCCTATTGTCTCGCCATCATTTTCATTGTACACGGGCTATTCATGGACCCCCTGCTGAAAGACAGATCACCCGATTGGTTCGATGCAGAAAAGGCAGTGATAGAACTGTGCGGAATTGCACTTTTGTTGGCATCGTATTTCAGAATACGCTATCATTTTTCCTCTCAACGATCTTAATCAAGCTGCCCTGTATTTCTCTTTTTTGAGTGAGATATATGCCCAGATGGCACTGGCCAACATTAAAAGGAACCCCAACAAGAAAGAAACACCCGGGAAATAGACAGGTGCTGCCGGACTTATAAAATAGGAGAACAAACCGGTCATCATGGGCGGGCCAACAATTGTAGTAGCGCTGATCAGACTGGTCAGCGATCCTTGTAGTTCTCCTTGCTCATTGGCGGGAACATGTCCGGTAATAATGGATTGCAAGGCCGGACCGGTTATACCACCCAGACAATAAGGTATCAGTGACGCAAACATAACCCAAGTGCTGCCTGCCAATGCAAAACACAATAACCCCAAGGCATATAGACTAAGTCCCAAATAAACACTTCGTTCATTACCGATTTTTGGGTTGACAATGCGCACCAATCCGCCTTGTACCAGGGCTACCAACACACCAACAACCCCCAGTGACATACCGATCATTTTTTTACTCCAATGAAATTTCTCGATGGCAAAAAAACTCCAATTGCTATTCACAGCATGAGCAGCCAGATAGATCAGTACAAAACTTCCTACCAGACCTATCACAGCAGGATACCTGCGCAACTGTAACAAAGAACCAATGGGATTGGCCCGTTTCCAGTCAAATGCCCTTCTGTTAGAAGGTGCCAGTGATTCAGGTAAAACAAAATATCCGTACAACCAATTGGTGAAAGCCAGACCCGCAGCTACCCAAAAAGGTACCCGCTCTCCGAGTTCACCGAGAAAACCACCCAGAACCGGCCCAATGATAAAGCCCATACCAAAAGCAGCACCCATCATGCCAAAATTTTTGGCTCTGTTTTCAGCAGTGCTGATATCGGCTATATAAGCTGAGGCAGTGGTGAAACTAGCTCCGGTGATTCCTGCAATGGCCCTTCCTAAAAAAAGCCAGGCAATGGAAGGAGCAAAAGAGAGCAGCAAATAATCTACCCCAAATCCAAAAAGCGAAAACAACAATACCGGTCTTCTTCCGAAGCGATCACTCAAACTTCCCAGTACAGGAGAAAACAGGAACTGCATGATGGCAAAAGTGAATGTCAGCCAACCTCCGACGCGGGAAGAATAGCTGATATCCGGATTACCTGTCAGGTGTTCAATGAGAGAGGGTATGACCGGAATCAGGATTCCAAAACCAATCACATCGATCAACAAAGTGATGAAGATAAAACCTACTGCAGGAGAGCGTTTTTCAGACATGTTTCTTAAGATTCTGCAACAATGGAGCGTGAAGTATTGGGTACCTCGAGAATTAGGTCGGCACCATACAAAGCAGCCGGCGTGGAGTAACCTGCACGTACATTTCCTTCCAGAACTTTTTTGGTAATGATCAGACTAGTGATGGCTGTAAGGGTATATCCTTCGGGAGCCTGTAGAAGGGCGGTAAATGTTTTTCCCGACGCATTGGTTCCCTGTGCCCAAATCAGACTCAGGGCTTTGGCACGCATTTCATCGGAAGGTCCGGCCGGCTGTTGTTTGATTTTTTTCTTGTAATAATTTTTAATTGGTCCTAGTCGCAATATCCAGTTGTACATTTTCTGCCAGCGAAGCATTCGGAAAGTTCCCGGACTTGCACGGGTAAATGTGGTGATATTGGGAATGCCGGTCGTAGTATATGCTGTAGACACGTCCCCCCAGGGTATAGACATGCAGAATATTTTTTTCACCCCAAAGTCGATCCATTTCCCCTTTTCTCCGATGGGCCTGCGCACAATTTTTCCATCTCGACGTTCGGCCCCATCGCCACCCAGGTTTTCGGCCATGGTGGTTGCTGTACCATGGGAAAGCATGCCACCCAATGTGGCAAATGCCAGATCCAATTGAACTGCATCCGGTAAATGATTTTTTACAAAGAGCGCCATGCAGTCCGTGGGCACCACATCAAATCCAACCCCCGGCATAACAACAATGCCTGCCTGTTGTGCTTTCTCATGCAATCGCTTGCCCATTTCAAAAACAGTGATCTCACCTGTGATATCAAGATAATGAACCTTGTTGCGCAGACATGCTTCCATCATTGGTCGTGCAGTGTACATAAATGGGCCTGCTGCATGCAATACCACTTGAAAACCCTGCAGCAAAGCATCAACCTGCTTTGGGTCATCAAGGGAAGCAATGCGATAGTCCAATCCATGTTGTTCAGCCAAAGAACGAATGGCAGTTTCATTTCTTCCTGCCAACACCGGCTTCAGTCCATATTCACCCGCAAAACGAATGATGAGTCCTGCTGTATAGCCATTGGCACCGTAGAGTAAAAAAAGATTGTCAGTCATAGCAACAAATATAGTCATTGTAAGTGCTGTCTACGGAACTAATTTTACCCCTAAAAATGAGCCGGGGTGAACAGAAAATTAGGTAGGCTTCACGCTATTTGAAATGAATGGCTTTACTTTACACACAACAATAAAATAGTCGGTATGAAAAGATTCCTCACATTATTATTTTTATCGATTGCTTGTGCATCATTCTCTCAAACGCTGAGTCCGGTTGAACAAAAGATCCTTGCAGCGGTGAATGAAAGACTTGGTTACGCAGAGGAGTTATTGAAAGAATCTGTCAACATCAACAGTGGCTCACTGAATATAGCAGGTGTAAAGAAAGTGGGTGAGCTCTATGCGAAAGAATTTGAAAAAGCCGGCATGACGCCGGAATGGGTAAGTTTACCCGACTCCTTGCGCAGGGCCGGACATCTGGTAGCGACACGCAAGGGAAACAAGGGCAAGAAATTATTTTTAATAGGTCACCTGGATACCGTTTTTGAACCGGATATGCCACCGAATCCTTATCGTCGATTGAACGACTCAACGGCTACCGGACAGGGTGTAAACGATATGAAGGGAGGTGATGTTATTGTGATCATCGCCTTGCAGGCATTGCAATCACTCGGATTGCTGGAGGATGCACACATCGTTGCCTATTTTACAGGCGATGAAGAAAAGTCGGGAAGACCTACCAGTGTATCCCGCAAAGATTTTATCGAGCGCGCCAAAACTTGTGATGTGGCACTTGGTTTTGAAGGTGCCAGTGGCCTGAGAAATGTGGCTACGGGCAGGAGAGGAAGCAGTGATTGGAATTTACAGGTGAAAGCAAAGACGGGACATTCTGCCGGAATCTTCACACCCAATGCCGGCTATGGTGCGATTTATGAAGCTGCGCGCATATTGAATAGTTTTAGGGAAGAATTGAGCACTGAAAAATACCTCACTTTTAATCCTGGCATCATAATTGGTGGTTCAGAAATGAGTTATGATACAAAAAAAGCAAAAGGAGAGGCAATTGGTAAAACCAATATCATTTCACCGGAAGTATTTGTCACCGGAGACCTGCGCTTTCTCACCGAACAACAAAAAAATGAAGCACGTGAGAAAATGCGCGCCATCACCCAACGCAATCTTACGGGTACCACTGCATCCATCCGTTTCTCCGATGGAATTCCTGCCATGGAACCAACCCCAGGCAATGATGCCATCAGACAGGTCATCAGTGATGTAACGGTAGCGATGGGATTAGGACCCACCATCGCCGGAGACCCGGGTAGTCGCGGGGCAGGTGATATATCTTATGTAGCTAAATACCTCAGTGGTGTGGATGGAATGGGTGCCTCGGGAAGAGGAGCACATGCCCCCGGCGAAACCATCAACCTGAAGGAATTTCCCATACTCATACAGCGGGCTGCACTGGTGATACACCGCCTGATCAATAACTAAAAGTTATAGAATAGCATCGTTTCGGAGGATTGCTTCAGTAACACTGCTGTATAGTTGTAGAAGGAATGCAGGAATAAACTGCTACAAGACTTTTTTATAAAATAGGGATTGATTTTCAACTCATTTAATTCAAAAAATGTGTAGGAAGTGCGTAGATAAACCCGGTTTTGCAGCAAGTGCTGCAGCACAGGAAAGGAGCTCACCATTGGGAATACAGTAAAATTAAATCGCAATGATCATAAGATGCCCTCTGCTTATCTTTTGTCTGGCTACTTTTTAGACTATATGGCCAAGAAATTGTTATAGCATCTGGGATTGCATTTTCCAATATGAAATATATTCCAAACATTATTGATCCATGGACAATAAGCACTTCACCAGTCAACAATTTCATTACTTCAGTCAAATATTTGCATCACTTTAGTAAGAAATTTTATTGGGAAGCTAGCTTGGGTTATGAAGGTAAAGGAGCTAGGATGAAAGAGATATTTTATCCACTTTATCAACTTGATCAAAAGTTTAATTTACACTATCTTGATTGCTCAATTAGTTTTTTTATACAATTAAAAATTTAGGCAAGGCATCAGATTTTGAACTTGGGTTGGGGTCTTATTTTTCTCCTTTGTTAAATGGGATTCAGGAAGGAAGGGTTCAGGATGGAAGGACCAGTATTATTCCAAGAGAAGCGATTATTTATAATAGTGTAATAATTTCAAGAAATAATACGCTTGACCAATCACTTCCTGCTGTTTTTCGACCATTTGATTTAGGAGGCATAATTACTGCATGCATAAGAAAAAAGCAATTTTTATTTTCTTCATCTGATAGATTTGGCTTCAGTAATTGATTAGAAAGTAATACCAGTAATCGTGGGATTTATCATCATAGTGCATTTTCTATTTCTTTGGCGTATATTCTTTTAAAAATAAAATAATCTTCATTTTCATATAACAAATTTGGTTCTTATAATCAGGACATTATGAGTGTGGTAGTCCCGATGCTGACGATTCGCCTATGGCGTATGTCAGCATAAATAGTTGTATTAAAATTTTAATGTAGCACCGCCAAAAATTCCTGTCTGCCCGCCTCTGGTGGAGAACTTGTACCAAAAGTTGATGGTAGGTTTTACTACAGTTGGTTTTAACCATATTAAGGTTGATTTAGCGTCTATTCTCAAATACGCCCATTAAATACTCTTAAATATGCACAACATATTTCCTTAATTATGCACAATTGATAGATTTATATGTATATTTGGGTGGTTAATAAAATAGGTTATGAGTTATATCAAAAGGTTGGTTGAAGATGATTTAATGGAGAAAATGTCAGCCTCTGGTGCTGTACTTATAAAAGGTCCTAAGTCATGTGGTAAAACAGAAACTGCAACACGATATGCAAAAAGCGTGTTGAAAATGGATCAAGATCCACAAGTTTCGGTAATCATGGCAACCAATCCTCAGTTGTTGTTAGTTGGCGAAAATCCACGATTGATTGATGAATGGCAAGAGCAGCCGGAAATATGGAATTATGTGAGACATGAAGTCGATCAGCGTAAGTTAAAAGGTATGTTTATCCTTACAGGGTCCGCCAATCCGCCTGAAAATATAAAACTACATAGTGGTGCCGGTAGATTTACAGTCATAAAAATGGATACAATGACTTGGCAAGAATTGGGGTACTCCAGTGGTGCTGTAAAACTATCGGATTTGCTAAATGGTGAATTAAATGATTTTTATGAGCCTGCAATTTCATTGGATTTTATCATTGAAAGAATTTGCATAGGTGGTTGGCCTACATTGATCAATGAGCGTTTACAAAATTCATTGAACATGAATAGAGGTTATATTGATCTACTTTGTGAGGTAGACATGAGCCATGTGTCAGGAGTGAAGCGAAACCCATATAAAGTACGCAGTTTACTGCGCTCTCTCGCGAGAAATGTAGCGACTTTAGTAGATAATAAAACCTTAGAGAAAGATGTTAAATTGAATGAAAACAATGAGTTATCAAGAAATACTCTTGCTGATTATTTAGATGCACTCTCCAAATTAATGATTCTCTACGAGCAACCTGCGTTTAACCCGCATATTCGATCATCTGCATCTTTACGTAAATCACCAAAAAGGCACCTATGCGACCCTTCGCTAGCTGTTGCAGTTTTGGGTTTAGAAAAGGAATCATTGATGAAAGACATAAAATACACAGGTTTTCTGTTTGAATCATTAGCAATACACGAATTGAATGTATATGCCAAAACAAATGATGCTACTGTTTATCACTACAAAGATTACTATGGTCATGAAATTGATGCAATCGTTCAGAAGCGCAATGGAGATTATGCCGCTTTTGAAATAAAACTTGGAGTAGGATTCATTGAGGATGCTGCAGAGAATCTAAAAAAATTCTCATCCAATATTGACACTAACAAAATGGAATCTCCAAAATCACTGAATATAATTACAGGAACAGGTATGAGCTATCGACGTCCAGATGGAATAAATGTAATTTCATTGGCATCACTCGGGAAGTAAAAAGCCCCTTCATATTACCATGGATCAATAGCCTCGAAAAACATTTTGCAGAAGGCAACACCCTGTTGCCATAATATAAATTAGTAGCCCCGACAAGTTTCCCCGCCTCTGGCGGGGAAACTGTATTAAAAGTTTAGGAAACTTCTATTCTTATTCATTCCTGAAAACCACTACTCCATCGAAGGCATCTACCAAAACCTTCTTGGTCTGATCGATTTCACCCGATAGTAATTTCTTGCTGAGGGCATTCACGATCTGTTTCTGAATCAAACGCTTCAAAGGTCTGGCACCGAATTGCGGATCGAATCCCTGATCGGCCAATAACTCAATGAGGTAATCAGAGAAAGATAATTCCACATGATTTTGTGCAGTCATTTTTGCAAGATCTTCCAATTGTATCTTGACAATATTCAAAATCTGTCCGCGCAACAATGGACGGAACATGATGATCTCATCTACCCGGTTTAAAAATTCCGGACGAATCGTTTGACGCAAAAGATTCATCACATCAACTTTGGCGCGATCCGTTGCCTCTTCTACGTTATCATCATTCACCCCGTCAAAAGCATCTTGTATCAGGTGACTTCCAATGTTGCTGGTCATGATGATGATGGTATTTTTAAAATTCACTACACGACCTTTGTTATCGGTTAATCTTCCATCATCGAGCACTTGCAATAGAACGTTCCATACATCCGGATGTGCTTTTTCAATCTCATCGAGCAAGACAACGCTGTAGGGCTTGCGCCGAACTGATTCAGTTAGCTGTCCCCCCTCATCATATCCCACATATCCGGGAGGCGCCCCGACCAATCGGGAGACCGTGTGTTTTTCCTGGTATTCACTCATGTCGATGCGGGTCATCATACTTTCGTCATCGAAGAGATACTCAGCAAGGGCTTTGGCCAATTCCGTTTTTCCCACACCTGTGGTACCCAGAAATATAAATGAACCGATTGGTTTGCGTGGATCTTGCAAGCCGGCACGGCTTCTCCGAATGGCATCAGCTACAGCAGTAATCGCTTCTTCCTGTCCGACAACCCGCTTGTGCAATTCATCTTCCAGTTGCAGCAATTTTTCTCTTTCGCCCTGCAACATTTTAGCTACGGGAATGCCGGTTGCTTTCGCTACATTTTCAGCGATATCTTCTGCATCCACTTCCTCTTTCAAAAGTCTCTTTTCAGTCGTAGAAGCGATGGTGGCTGTTAAATGCTGAATGATGGCTTCCTGTTCTTTGATTTTGCCATAGCGTATCTCAGCTACTTTGCCATAGTCGCCGTTTCTTTCTGCCTGGTCGGCCTGCAATTTCAATTCTTCAATAGAGGCCTTGGCATTCTGGACTTTTTCTACCAACTCTTTTTCCTGTTTCCACCTGGCCTTCAAAGTATCTCTTTCAACTGCCAGGTTACTTATCTCCACATTGAGTTCTTTCAGTTTCACTTCATCGTTTTCGCGTTTGATGGCTTCACGTTCGATTTCCAATTGACGAATCTGACGCTCCAGTTGGTCGAGCTCTTCCGGCATGGAATTCATTTCCAAGCGCAGCCGGGCAGCACTTTCATCAATCAGATCTATGGCTTTATCGGGAAGAAACCGATCGGTCATGTAGCGTGAGGACAATTCAACAGCCGCGATAATGGCTTCGTCTTTGATGCGCACATGGTGGTGTGTTTCATATCGATCTTTAAGTCCGCGCAAAATTGAAACTGCATCTTCATGAGAAGGTTCATCAATCATTACTTTCTGGAATCTTCTCTCCAGTGCTTTGTCTTTTTCAAAATATTTCTGGTATTCATTCAATGTGGTGGCACCGATGGCCCTGAGTTCACCTCTTGCCAGTGCAGGCTTCAAAATATTGGCTGCATCCATGGCTCCTTCTCCCCCACCCGCACCGATCAACGTATGTATCTCATCGATGAAGAGAATGATCTCTCCCTCGCTCGTGCTTACTTCCTTCACAACTCCTTTCAGTCGCTCTTCAAATTCTCCCTTGTATTTGGCACCTGCGATCAACTGTCCCATGTCAAGTGCAAAAATGGTTTTAGAACGGAGATTATCGGGCACATCACCATTGATGATGCGCATGGCGAGTCCTTCCACAATAGCAGTCTTACCAACACCGGGCTCACCTACCAGGATCGGATTGTTCTTGGTTCTGCGGGTAAGGATATGCAGGGTTCTGCGAATTTCCTCATCCCTGCCAATTACAGGGTCTAGTTTACCCTGACGGGCAAAGTCGTTGAGATTCTTCGCATATTTGTTCAGCATGTTGTACTGAGTCTCTTGTGTTTGCGACTGGATGGTTTCTCCCTTGCGCAAATCACGGATGGCAGTTATCAATCCCTTTTCCGTTAATCCTGCTGCTTTCAATGCTGCAGCCACATCATCATTCACTTGCAATAGGGCAAGCAAGAGATGTTCCATGCTCACGAATTCGTCTTTGAATTCTTTGAGGTTATTGACTGCTTTCAGGAAAACATTTCCCAGATCACGACCTACTTGCTGGGCAGGCTCACCCGATGTTATACGGGGCAATTTCTGTAAACTCTCTGCCAACTTGGTTTCGAGCAAACGAACGTTGACATTGTTGCGTTTCATCAGGTAGTGAACCGGACTATCCTGGTCGTTGAGCAGGG
>Ga0315900_10007925_pt1 | contig 13801 bp, 14 predicted proteins | sample LakEriMetagenome_FD_203521 | JGI IMG/M metagenome (GOLD analysis project Ga0315900, IMG submission 203521) | Freshwater fungal communities from buoy surface, Lake Erie, Ohio, United States - Buoy 12 MA114 | ecosystem: Environmental > Aquatic > Freshwater > Lake > Lake biofilm | place: USA: Lake...
GTGCAGATTGTGGTCGCGGCTTTGGTGGGGTGGCTTGTGTTTCACACCTTCCCCGATTTCTGGACCTGGGTAGGGACAGGCGTAATCCTGGCCGGCGGGCTTCTGGTGTGGTGGCGAGAGCGGCAATTGCTGCGGCGATAGCGCTTTCCTAAATGCGCTTGGCCGCCGCCACGGCAGCCTTGGAACCCGCGCCGACAACCCAGGCCCAGGCGCCAATCAGCGGGCCATAGGCGCGGCCTTCGCCGGCTTCGCGCGCCTCATCCCGGTGGTGGATTTCTTCTTCCTGGCAGTGCCGCAGCAGCGCTTGCAGCGGCGGGAAAAGCGCCTCCGCCTCAAGCCGATCCAATTGCTGCTGATAGTGGTGATCCACGAAGCTCTCCACCGCATCAATGGTGGCATAGACGGCGCGCGGGCCGAAAATGGCGGGGATGGCGCCGGTCAGCCAGCCGGCGATGCGCCAGATTGGCAAAAGCCTACTGTGCTGATCCGGCGGCAGCAGCGCGTTCAACAAATCAAGATGCCCTTGCTCCGTTGCGCCATGCCTCTCAGCAAATTCCCGAATGGCGGGGTCTTTGCAGAAGGCAAGGATGCCGCGATAGATCATCACCGCGCCGGTCTCACCAGCATGGTCGGAACGTAATTCGCCGATCAGCCAGGCGGGCATTTCGGCGATGGCGATATCGGGCAGGGCAGGGGCAATGGCATTCATTGCCCTTGAAATGGCGCGCGCGATGCGCGCGACAAGGGTTTATTCCGCCGCAACCATCGCGCTGCCACGCTTTTCCCGCGCATGGCGCCAAAGTGCCAATCCGCGATACACCCCATGCACCATCTTGCTATAGGGCAGCGCCACAAACAGCGCCAAAACCAGGCCCAGATGCAAGGCGAGCAGCACACCCATCGCCCCGGTATGGCGCAGCGCCAGCAGCAAAAGCCCTGATGCGCTCACCAGGAATAGCAGCGACAACATGGCGTATTCCCCGCCCACCAGCCGTTTCGCCACCGGCACAGGGTCCGTGATGATCTTCAGCCGGATCAGGCCTGCTGTTCCGATACAGAGCAAAACGCCACCCCAGGTGCCGAATTGCACCGGCAAGGACCAGAAGGGATGTGGCGAACGAAGGCCGAGGAAGTGATGATAAATCGCCCCGGTCGTGGTTGCGGCGAAGCACAGCATGAAGCCATAGAAAGCCGCCTGATGCATCCAGCGCTTTTGGCTTGAGAAACTGTCATCCACGTCATTGCAGCCATGCCCGCCGCCGCCAAGGTTGCGCAGCGTCAGGATATCCACGGCCGCATCCACCAAAGGCGCGGGCGCCGGCGCGCCGCCACCCACTTCGCGCCAATAACGTATGCCGCCGATCAGCATGGCAATGATGGCGTAACCGAAAGTGCCACCTGCCAGCGTCACCATCAGCCACATGGGGATCACGCGAAAGAAGGCGCCTTCGCCGCGCTGCGCGGTGTACAGGATGGAAGGATCAACCAAAGCCATGGTCAGCAGCAGCACCAGCGTCACGCCAAGCGCTGCCGCCAAGGTCACCACCGTACCATTGCGTTCAAACAGCGTGCCCATGGCGCGCGGCCAGGCGTAATGCGCATAGGATTGCGCGCGAATCTCCGCGAAGGTCACCGGCAGATTGATGCCGAATTCATGCGGCGGCGCATATTGGCAGGCGTGATAGCAGCCCTTGCAGCCGTGACAGAGATTGGCCAGATGCGTCAGATCGCCAGTGGAAAATTCGCGCCGCATGGTCATGGCGGGAAAGACGGCGCAATAGCTTTCGCAATAGCGGCAGGCATTGCACACCGCCATGTGGCGGCGGGCTTCCGCGGTGGTTTCGTTTTCCTGTAGCATCAGCGCGCCCTGCCTTGTTTAATTGCGCACATTGCGTGCTGCCTCCTCACCCGCCAGCCGGCCGAATACGGTGCCGATGGTCATGCCAAAGCCTGCCAGATAGCCCTGGCCCAGGATATTGCCAGCCATGACCTCGCCCGAGGCGAACATATTCGCCGAAGGCTTGCCATCGGCCATGATGACCCGCGCGCGGTCATTCACCTTCACACCCAAAAACGTGAAGGTGATGCCGGGCTTGAGCGGGTGGCAGTAATAGGGCGGCGTATCAATCAACCGCGCCCAATGGCTTTTGGGGGGCGTCAGCCCTTCTGTGCGGCAATCATCGGGCTTCATGGGTTGGAAGGTGCCGGGGCGCACCGCGGCGTTGTAGTCAGCAATCACCTTTTCCAACTTGCCCGCATCAATCCCCGCCATCGCGGCAAGCTCGGCGATGCTGTCAGCCTTATAGGGCGGGAAGACGCTTGGCAGGTAATTATGCAAGGCCTTGCTGTCCGTCACGGCGAAGGCGACCTGCCCTGGCTGCTGCGCAATCAGCCGGCCCCAAATGGCGTAGCGCTTGGGCCAGACATCCTCACCCTCATCATAAAACCGCTCGACATCGCGGTTCACCACCACGGCGAAGGGCACGCAATCAAGGCGCATGGCAAGCCCGCCATCTTCCATCGGTGCGCGGGCATCATTCGCAACGGCATGGAATTGCGTGGGATCGCCCACTTCCTGCACACCTTGGTCCAACAAATCGCGCAGCAATCGCCCTTGCGCGTAAGGCGTGCCGCGAATCTGGAAATTATCGGCCGCATCGCCCCAATATTTCCGCAGCCAATCGCGATTGGCCTGAAACCCGCCGGATGAGGCGATCAGCGCCTTGAAGCGCACGCGTTCGGGAAAGCCATGATGGGAAATGATCGCTTCCGTCGCGAAGCCATCCTGGACTTCAATGTGCTGCACTTCGGTATCATACAGAATGCCAATGCCAAGCTGTTCCGCCGTGCGATACAGCGCATTGACCAGCGCCTTGCCGCCACCCAGGAAGAAGGCATTGGTGCGTGAAAGCGAAAGCGTCCCGGACAGGGAAGGCTGGAACACCACGCCGCAGGATTTCAGGAAATCCGGCGCGTGCTGCGATGCGCGGATGCACATGCGCGCCAAATCCTCATTGGTCTTGCCGCCGGTCACGCGCAGCAGATCGTCCCAGTATTCCTCTTCCAAATAGGTTTCGGTCAGCACATCGGTGGGCGCGGGATGCAGCGCGCGCAGATTGCGCGTATGCCGGCTATTGCCGCCGCGCATGGTGCGAGGCGCGTGTTCCACCAGCAAAACGCTTGCCCCGGCCCGGCGCGCCGTAATGGCGGCAGAGAGCGCGGCATTGCCACCGCCCGCGACCATCACATCCCAGACCCGTGTTAGGTCCACCATAACGCTATCAATCCTCAACCTTCTTAAAAGCCATGTGTAAAAGGGAAATACGGCTTGTCCAGATGGTGCGTTATGCCGGCCCCTGATCCAGCCCCGCGCGCAAGGAACCATCAGGGTCCGCCAGCAACCCCTCACGCAGGAAAAGGTCAATCAACGTGAGGTTGACGTTGAACTTGATGTCATCCGAATCGGCGACAGCCTCCAGCAGCCGCTGGGCGGGCCAAAGCTCAAACCGCTCCACCTCATCATCATTGGGCTTGGGCGTTACATCCTCGGGCAATTCCAAATCATAGCAATGCAGCACATCGCGCCTGAGCCCCTCATTATTCAGCAGGATATAGGAAACGCGCCCGACGGGCCGTGCCCGCACCGCCAATTCGGGGGGCAGGGAAGCTTCCTCGGCAGACTCCTTCACTAGGGTTTCCGCCGGCGTCAGCCCCGCCGGAATGCCGCCCGCGACCAGATTATCCAGCTGCCCCGGCGCCACCGCCTTGTCCCGCGCGCGGATGCCAACCCAGACATGCAGCCCATCCGCGCGGCGCACCAGGCCATTCATATGCACGCCCTGGGACATGACCCCAAAGGCGGGGAGCGCCCCGCGATCAAGCGTGGCCAGCACCGGCCCATCGCCGGTTTGGCGCACATCAAAGGCTTCGCGCCGGATACGCAAGAAGCCGCCCTCGGCCAGGCTCGGCAGCGCGGCGGCCAGCGCATCGCTCCGCGCCCCGCTGGTCTTGAGCCGGCCGGCCATGGCGACTCCATGTTGATCGAAATGGAAATCGCGCGGGCGGAAAGTCAGTGCGCGGGCCAATTCCGGTGTGACGAACCCCACTTGCACGCCGCCCATGTGAAAGCCAAGGAAGCCGGCGGGGCAGGCGATATTGTTGCAGGCAGCGATATGTCGGGCGAAGCGGTCCATGGCGCCTTCTAACACCGCGCGCCACGGCTAGGCGAGGCGGGGTCTGGGGCTTGCGGGGCAGGGGCGCCCTGCCCCATGACAGGGGCAATCATGACCCTGCCCGCCGCCCCCAATGCTCCCCGCCCTGGTATGCCCTTTCCGGCCTTGCGCCGCATCGCGCCGCATCTTTGGCCGGTGGGTGAACCGATGCTGCGGCTGCGCGTCGTGGCGGCACTGCTACTGCTCGCTGCGGCCAAGGCGGCAAATGTGCTGGTACCCATCGCCTATGCCCGCGCGGTAGATGCGCTGGCGCCGCAATCAGGTGCTGGCGCGGTGATTGCCGTGCCGATTGCCCTGCTGGTGGGCTACGGCTTGCTCCGCGTAATGGCCTCAGCGCTTGGGGAATTGCGCAACGCCGTCTTCGCCAAGGTGCAGGCGCGCGCCGGGCGCCGCGTGGCCTTGCAGGTGTTTCGGCATTTGCACGCGCTTTCCATGCGCTTTCACATGGACCGCGCCACAGGCGGGCTTTCGCGCGTGATTGAAAGGGGCGTGCGCGGCATCGCCACCTCACTCAATTTCCTGCTGTTCAATATCATTCCCACAATAGTCGAGATTCTCTTCGTTGCCGTCATTCTCTGGTGGATGTTCGCGGCTTCCTTCGCGCTCACCATGCTTGGCACCATCATCGCCTATGTCGCCTTCACGCTGATTTTCACCAATTGGCGGCTGCGCTTTCGCCGGCAGATGAACCAGACGGATGAGGAAGCGAATACCAAGGCGGTGGACAGCCTGCTGAATTATGAGACGGTGAAGTATTTCGGCAATGAAGGCCATGAAGCGCGGCGCTATGATGAAAGCATGACGCGCTATGAAAGCGCCTATGTGCGGAGCGAAACCACGCTCAATATGCTGAATGCCGGCCAGGCCACCATCATGGCGGCGGGGCTTACCATCACCATGCTACTCGCCGGCCGCGGCATTGCCGATGGCAGCATGAGCATTGGCGATCTGGTGATGGTGAATACCTATCTGATCCAGCTCTATCAGCCCTTGAACATCCTTGGCTTTGCCTATCGCGAAATCAAGCAAGGGCTCACGGATATGGAGCAGATGTTCGCGCTGCTCGATGTGCCGGCCGAAGTGCGCGATGCGCCTGATGCGGTGTCACTTGCGCTGGGCGCTGGTGAAATCCGGTTTGAGGATGTGCGCTTTGGCTATCGGCCGGATCGCGAGATTTTGAAGGGCGTTTCCTTCACCGTGCCACCGGGGCGGATGCTCGCCATTGTCGGGCCAACGGGGGCGGGGAAATCCACCATCTCTCGGCTGTTGTTCCGCTTTTATGATGTGACGGGCGGGCGTGTTCTGGTGGATGGGCAGGATGTGCGTGGCCTCTCGCAGCAAAGCCTGCGCGCGGCCATTGGCGTCGTGCCGCAGGATACGGTGCTGTTCAATGACACGATTCGCTACAACATCGCCTATGGCCGGCCAGGGGCGAGCGATGCGGAGATTGAAAACGCGGCCCGGCTTGCGCAGGTGCATGATTTCGTCATGCGCTTGCCGGATGGCTATGCCACGCGGGTTGGTGAACGAGGCCTCAAGCTTTCGGGCGGTGAAAAGCAGCGGGTTGCGATTGCGCGCACCATCCTGAAAGACCCCCGTCTACTCATTTTGGATGAGGCGACCAGCGCGCTTGATACAAGGACCGAGCAGGAGATTCAGGCCGCACTGCGTGACGTGGCGCGCAACCGCACCACGCTTGTCATCGCGCATCGGCTTTCCACGGTGGTGGAGGCGGATGAGATCATTGTGCTGCAAGAAGGTGCCATTGCCGAACGCGGCACCCATGGCGCCTTGATCGCTGCGGGCGGGCTTTACGCTGACATGTGGCGCCGCCAATCCGAAGCCATGGCCGCGGCCGAGGCCGCCGCCCGCGCCCAGGCCGCTGCCGATTTGGCCATGCCGCGGCAGCGCCCCAATGCTCTTCCCCCTTCCCCTGGCACGTGAGCCTCCCTATCTGGCTGTTACATTCAGGAGTGACCCATGCAGATGGACCCGGAAGGCATCGCGCCCGAGGATTTGAGCCATGCCGGTTCGGTCGTGGACAAGGCGATCGAATATATGATGGAGCAGCAAATCCAGCCGATTTCCATCGCATCCGCCTTGCTGGGTGGGGCGCTTGGGGTACTGACCCGGACCTTGGATGACCGCGCCGTGGCCGGGGTGTTGCGCCAGGCGCTCGCTTCGGTGGAAAGCGGCGAATTCCGCGCCCCTCCGCCCGCTTGATACTTGACGGCGCCGCCGCTTCCCGCCAAAAGCGCGCCTTCACGTTAAACCCGCGCGCTAGCCCGACTTGCGCGCCTTCATGTTTGGATTTCCGCTATGTCTCGCCGCTGCGTCATTACTGGCAAGGGTGTTCTGGCAGGTAACAATGTCAGCCACGCCAATAACAAGACCCGCCGTCGCTTCCTGCCCAATCTGCAGGAAAGCTCCTTCTGGTCGGAAATCCTGGCCGCGCCGGTGAAGCTGCGCCTTTCCACTAATGGTATCCGCACCGTGGAACATAATGGTGGGCTTGATGCCTTCCTGCTCGGCACGCCGGACCGCAAGCTGACAGTGGACGCCATTGTGCTGAAGCGCCGTCTGGAACGCGCCCAGGCCGCCAAGGCCGCCTGAGGCAGTTTCACCTCTACTAACTTTTTGTTTTCAGCCATTAAGTCTTCTAAGCCGCTCGGTCATTCCCGGGCGGTCTTTTGTTCGTTACGCTCGACCTCGCCGAGCAAAACTTCTTGCCGCTACCCTCCTTGATGTCGTTAAATTAGAGGTAAGGTACTTCTCGGCGCGGTTGGTTTGTGCGTCACCTCAATGGGAGACAAGCGATGGCATCATTGCGACCGTTCCGGCTAATCGCCATTTTGTTCCCGACTCTGCTCGCTGGCGCTTGCACATTGGCCGAGACACAGGTCACTTCTGGCGGAGACTTCATCGCTGCGCGACCTGAATGGGCCGCACGTTTTGAAGCGCGTCCCGCCGGTGGAAGCGCTACCGGTGGCGTGGATCGCGCCGTTTATGATGCGGCGCGAGCCGAGCCGCTATTGCGCTTCCCTGCGCGTATAGGCTTGGCACGAATACAGCATGGGGCCTTGACCAGTGTGCCCAGCGCTGAAGCCGACGCTTGGGTGGCTCTGATCCGAGAGCGCGGTGCCGGTTATGGCGAATTCGTGGCGGTCAGCCCGCTTGTTGCCCAGCTCACCGCCGGCGCTGTCGGACGTGATGTCATACGCGGGCCGGTAGACATGGTTCGGATAGGCGCTGCGCGCCAACATCTGGACGCTGTGCTGATCTACGAGGTCGGAAGTTCCAAGAGCGATCAGGCAACGCCGCTGTCCTTGATTGATGTGACCATCATCGGGGCCTTTCTTATTCCATCCCGTTCACTCGAAGGAAAGGCGACAGCTGCCGCAATGTTCGTTGATGTTCGAAATGGCTACCCTTACGGCACTGCCATGGCGCAGGCCGAACAGACCGGCATCTGGATGAATGCAGGCTCAACAGAGCGTAGCATCGAGTTGAGGCGCACCGCGGAAGTCGAGGCTGTGAAGAAACTAACTCTCGAGGTTGCAACGATGATGGAACGCCTAAAAGGGGAGCTTGAGCGTTTGCCTGCGCCGCGTCCCGCTCGTCGCGGTTGAGTAAGCGGCCAAAAAGCATAAGGCCGCTGTGGACGCCAATGCTACGCGGAGGACTATAGATTTTTTATCTGACGCCCCGCTGCCGCTCAATCTCCCGCCAGCGCGCAACATTGCGGTTATGCGCTTCCAGTGTTTCCGCGAAGGCGTGCCCGCCTGACCCGTCGGCCACAAAATAGAGGAAATTGCTGGTCGCAGGTTTTGTGGCGGCGCGGAGCGAATCGCGCCCCGGATTGGCAATTGGCCCCGGCGGCAGGCCGCGATTGCGATAGGTATTGAAGGGGCTGTCGCGGTCCAGATCAGCCCGCGTGATGGGCCGCTCCAAAGCCGCGCCGCCCAGGGCCGCATAAACCACGGTTGGGTCCGATTGCAGCGGCATATTGCGCCTGAGCCGGTTGATAAAGACCGAGGCGACCAGCGCGCGTTCCTCGGCCTTGCTGGTTTCGCGTTCAATGATGGAAGCGAGGATCAACGCTTCCCGAGCGCTCCGCAGCGGCAGGTTGGGCGCGCGGTCCCGCCAGGCTTCGGCCAGCGCGGTATTCATCGCAGCCTGGGCGCGGCGGATCAGCGCGGCGCGGCTATCGCCCCATTCAAAGGCGTAGGTTTCGGGTAAGATACTGCCCTCAGCGATCGGTTCCGCCTCGCCCATCAGCCCTTCGGTTTTGTCCAACAACGCATGGATTTGCAGCGCTGATAGCCCCTCCGGGATTGTTACGCGGCGCTGCACGGGCCGTGCCTCACGCAGAATGTCCAGCACCTGCTTCAGCGAAGCGCCGGCCGGAAAGGCGAATTCAGCCGCACGTAGGGGGCCGGCGCTTTTGGTGAGCTGGCTCGCAATCAGGAAGTGCCGCGCATCGGCGATAATGCCCGCTTCTTTGAGCGCGCCGGCAATGGCCTCAGTCCCGCCACGCGGAATGACCAACGCCCTATCGGCGGCCAGAGGTCCGGGGGCTTCATAGACTTCACGCGCCCATTTGGCCGCCGCGCCAAGGCCCATTAGCGACGCTAAAATCAGGCCAAGTAGGATAAGCGCCACCCGCCCGCGGCGTTTGCGCGGTGCGGGGGTGGTTTCACTCATTCTTGGTTACGGCGCACCACGGAAAATGATGCTGGCATTGGTGCCGCCAAAACCAAAGGAATTGGACAGCGCGATATCAATCTTGCGCGGCTGGGGTTCCTTCGCCACGCGGTCAATCGCGCTTTCGCGCGATGGCTTTTCCAGATTGAGCGTGGCGGGTGCCACCTGATCACGAATGGCAAGGATGGAGAATATCCCCTCCACCGCGCCAGCCGCGCCGAGCAAATGCCCAACAGCGGATTTGGTGGAAGACATGGCAAGCCCGCGCGCAGCATCGCCCCAAAGGCGTTCCACCGCTTCAAGCTCCAGATCATCGCCAAGCGGCGTGGAGGTGCCATGCGCGTTCACATACTGGATTTGCTCCGGCGTGATGCCAGCGCTGGCAAGGGCGGCCTTCATGGCGCGGAAGGCGCCGTCATGGCCCTCAGCCGGGGCGGTGATGTGATAGGCATCACCGCTCATGCCATAGCCAATCACCTCGCCATAAATCTTGGCACCGCGCGCCTTGGCGTGTTCCAATTCTTCCAGCACCAAAACGCCGGCACCTTCGCCCATGACAAAGCCATCGCGGGCTTCATCCCAGGGGCGGGATGCGGCGGTTGGGTTGTCATTGAAACCGGTTGACAGGGCGCGGGCGGCGCAGAAGCCGGCCATGCCAATTTCGCCTACGGCGGCTTCCGCCCCGCCGGCAACAATCACATCGGCATCGCCCAGCGCGATCAGTCGCGCCGCATCACCCAGCGCATGTACACCGGTCGCGCAGGCCGTCACCACGGAATGGTTTGGACCCTTGAAGCCATAGCGGATAGAAACCTGTCCCGATGCCAGGTTGATCAGTGCCGATGGGATGAAGAAGGGCGAAATGCGCTTGATCTTGCCTTGCAGGATCAGGGACGCCGCTTCCTGTATCGTCTCAAGCCCGCCAATGCCCGAACCGATCATCACGCCGGTACGGCAGCGCTGATCTTCATCCTTCGGTACCCAGCCGGAATCAACCACCGCCTCATCCGCCGCGACCATCGCGAACTGGATGAAGCGATCCATCTTTTTCTGATCCTTGACGGGGATCCATTCATTGATGTCGAGGCCACCTTCGGCCTTCACGCCTGCGGGGATCTGCCCCGCAATGCGTGCCGGCAGGCTCGATGCATCAAAGGATTGAATGGCGCCAATGCCGGAATGGCCGGCGAGCATGCGCTTCCACACATGCTCAACACCAACCCCGAGCGGGCAGGCAATGCCCATGCCCGTCACGACAACGCGACGTGGCGCAAAACCCTTTTGGAACACGCGCGTTTCCCCGTTGGATCAGCGACGGGGCGCTCAGGCGCCCTTGTGCTTTTCGATATAGTCGATCGCGTCCTTCACGGTCGTGATCTTTTCGGCAGCATCATCGGGGATTTCCACGCCGAAGGCTTCTTCGAACGCCATCACCAATTCAACGGTGTCAAGGCTATCCGCGCCCAGGTCGTCAATGAAGGATGCCTCAGTGGTTACCTTCGCTTCTTCGACGCCAAGGTGTTCTACCACGATCTTCTTGACCTTCTCGGCGGTATCGCTCATCGCGTAACTCTCCATTTGGCGGGGCTTGGCCCGCGCTCCCCAAAACAATGCGGCTGGCTGCCTGATGGCCTGGGACTCGCGCCCCATCCCGCCCGACGGCGTCGCCTTAACATAGGCGTGAGATATGGCCTAGGCGGGAAGGGGCGATTTGGTCAAGTTTCCGGCAATAAACCGCGCCCCGAACTCAACTCGCGGCGTAAAGATACATGGGCAGCGGCTGGGTTTCATCGGTAACCGAGGTTACGCCAGATACCCCTTCCGCCAGCACCCTCAGGCCGCGTTTGATGGCGTCCGAGCGAGAGAAACCGTGGAAGGTCACGGCGCCATCCTTCACATCCACCATGATGTAATAGGTATCGGCCCAGGGTTCCTTGCGCATGGCGGCCAGCACGGCGGCGCGGATGCGCTCATCGGGGATGCCCTCGGCCTTTTCGGGGGGCAGCAGCAGGGCGTGCAGCAGATCGGCCCGGCTGATCAGGCCACGTAGCCGCCCTTCCGAGACCACCAGCACCCGGCGAATGCCATGCTTTTCCATAAGCTGTGCCACATGGGCGGCGGTCGCGTCCGGTTCCACAGTGACCAGTTTTTCAGTCATGATATCGCGCGCCTTGGCGCCATGGGTGCGGGCGTAATGCTCGGCACCGCGCGCCGGGTCGCCAAAAAGGCCACTCAACCACGAAGCGGGCTTGTCTTCCTCCCCGGCCAAACGGCGGATCAAATCCGCTTCCGTCACCATGCCAAGAAGGGCGCCGTCAGCGCCAAGCACCGGCACGGCGGAAATGCTGCGTTCGGCCAGCAACCGCGCCACGGCGATCACGGGGGTTTCGGGCGGGACCGTGACGATATCGATAGTCATCAGATCACGGGCGGTGAGTTTGGACATGGGGGTAACCTCCTGCTTATGGGGTTTTGCTAGCCTAATTGGGGCGGGCGTTTCTTGACGCAGGTCAATAGAGGATTGGTTCTCGCAACCCTGGGGTGAATATGCGACATAAAAAGCCATGAAGCTGGCGGTGTTGATTTCCACCTTGATTTTGGGTGGCTGTGGGCTGCTGGGTGGGGCCGGGCTGACTGGTTCTGCACCCCAGGGCCAACTTGTCGCCCCCGAGGCGCTGGCACCCTTGGTTGCGCCGCCTTCTGGTCGGGCGCTTTGGGCGGAACTCGGCCAGGATGCCGGCTTGGCGCGCCCGGTGCGCATGGAAGGCCAGCGCCGCTTTTGGCGGATGGATCAGGGGCTGGTCTTTGTGACGGAAGGGGCGCGAGTGGTTGCGACCGCCGGACTACCCACCATGTTGCTGGCAAGCACACCGATTGGGGAGGACCCGTTGCGGCGCGCTGCCCCGCTTGGTCCCGCGCCGGTGCGGCTCGCGCATAGTTTTGATCTGGCCGGCGCTGATGGCAGGCCGGAGCAAATGCGCTTCGGCCAGGTGGTGCAATGCCGGATCGAAGCCGAGGAACCCGCCATTGGCGGTGTGATCGAGCGCGTTGAGATTTGTGAGGGTGCCGCGTTTTTCACCAATCGTTTTTGGTTCCGCGCCGCCGATCGCGTGCTGATCCGCTCAGAACAATGGATCGGGCGGGATGTGCCGCCGCTGCGTCTGGAAGTGGCGGTGGAGGGGAGGTGAGGCGGGTGGAACCGGAGCCCGTTACAACTTCACACTTTCCCAGACCCAGCCGCGCTTGGCCTGATCTGCCTTTTGCCAGGCGGCGATCTGGTCCTTCAGGCGCAGCGTCAGCGCGATATCATCCAGCCCTTCCAGCAGCGCATCACGCTTGCGCGCATCAATACTGAAGGGGATTTCCTTGCCCTCCGGCGTGATTACCATCTGGCGCACCAGATCAATCGCGGTATGGCGCGCACCTTGGGTCGCTTCTGTCTCGGCGGCGATTTGCTTCACCACTTCCTCGGGCAGGGCAATTGGCAGCAAGCCGTTCTGGAAGCAGTTATTGTGGAAGATATCGCCGAAGCTTGGCGCGATCACACAGCGAATGCCCGCCCCCATCAGCGCCCAAACCGCACCTTCGCGCGATGATCCGCAGCCGAAATTGGCACCCGCCAGCAGAATGGGCGCTTCGCGATAAGGCGCCTTGTTCAGCACGAAATCGGGGTTCTCCGTACCATCGGACAGGAAGCGCAAATTCTCAAAAGCATAAGGCCCAAGCCCTGTGCGCCCGGTGCCGACCAGGCGTTGGATGCGAATGATCAAATCCGTATCCACATTGGCGCGCATCAAGGGCGCGGCAGGGCCAGCAAGTTTGGTGAATTTTTCCATGGTGTTTGCCTCTGCCTTACGCCGCGAATTGCCGCACATCGGCAATGGCGCCGGCCAGCGCCGCCGCCGCTGCCATGGCCGGAGAGGCCAAATGCGTCCGCGCTCCCGGCCCCTGCCGCCCAACAAAATTACGGTTCGATGTGGAAACGCAGCGCGCACCGGGCGGCACTGCCTCACCATTCGCTGCCACGCATAGCGCGCAGCCGGGTTCGCGCCATTCAAAGCCCGCCGCGGTGAAGGCAGCGTCCAGCCCTTCCGCTTCGGCTTCCTTCTTCACGCGCTCTGATCCCGGCACCACCCAGGCCGTGACATGCGGCGCCACCTTGCGCCCGCGCAGCACGGCGGCGGCGGCGCGCAAATCCTCGATGCGCGAATTGGTGCAGGAACCAATGAAGACCCAATCAATCTTCGTGCCCGCAATCGGCTGACCGGGCTTCAGGTCCATATACGCCAAGGCGGCTTCATAAGCAGCGCGACGAATGGGATCGGGCGCTGAGGCAGGGTCCGGCACGCGGCCTGTCACCGGCAGCACCTGTTCCGGGCTGGTGCCCCAGGTGATCTGCGGCGCGATATCCGCCATGGAAATCACCAGATCGGAATCGAAGATGGCATCCGCATCACTCGGCAGGCTGCGCCAATGGGCAAGTGCCGCATCCCAGGCCGCGCCTTTGGGTACGAAGCGCCGGCCAGCGAGCCATTCGTAAGTCACATCATCGGGGGCGACCATGCCCATCTTAGCACCCATTTCGATGGAAAGATTGCAAAGCGTCAGGCGCCCTTCGATGGAAAGCGCACGCACCGCAGACCCAGCATATTCCACCGCGTAACCAGTGCCCGCCCCGGTGCCGAAGCGGCCAATGGCATGCAGGATCATATCCTTCGGCGTCACGCCGGTAGGAGCCACGCCTTCAAAGCGAATGCGCATGCGCTTTGGTTTTTTCTGCGGCAGGGTTTGTGTGGCCAGCACATGACGCAATTCAGATGCGCCAATGCCAAAGGCCAGCGCACCAAGCCCGCCATTCGTGCAGG
>Ga0315900_10007931_pt1 | contig 13798 bp, 9 predicted proteins | sample LakEriMetagenome_FD_203521 | JGI IMG/M metagenome (GOLD analysis project Ga0315900, IMG submission 203521) | Freshwater fungal communities from buoy surface, Lake Erie, Ohio, United States - Buoy 12 MA114 | ecosystem: Environmental > Aquatic > Freshwater > Lake > Lake biofilm | place: USA: Lake...
GCCGCTTCCGGCGGCGGCAGACTGGTGGCGTGTCGTCTGCGGGAATGCACGTGGACAAAGCCCTCCATGGCAATGCTGTTCGGCACGAATCGTGCGGTTCGATCCGCAACTGGTAGACAAACAAGCCCCGGGCGGAAGCCCGGGGACACCGGGGTTTTGGGCGAGACCGTTCGGCCTTGGAAATCGGGTGTTGCGAAACGCGGCGTCCCCCGGCTTCCGCCGGGGGCTTCCTTGTGTCAGGAAGGCCAATGCCGTGCCGAACAGGATCTCCTCCGTGGCCTTTGTCCACTCGGGCGACCGGGCGAAACGTTGACGATTCGGGCGTAACGCCTACCGTTTTCGTGGAGGATTCCCCCATGATCCGATCCGTCGACCCGGAGGTCGTCGTCATTGGCGGTGGCCCGGCTGGGGCCACCGTCGCAACGCTCGTGGCCCAGGAAGGGCGGCGCGTTCTCGTGCTGGAGCGCGAGCGGTTTCCACGCTACCACGTCGGCGAGTCGCTGATTCCCGAGACGTTCTGGGTGCTCGACCGGCTGGGCATGCTCCCCAAGCTGCGCGGCAGCCCGTTCGTGGAGAAGCACAGCGTGCAGTTCGTCTCCGAGCAGGGGCGGCTGTCGGAGCCTTTTTATTTCGCCGATTACAAGCCTCACGAAAGCTCCCGCACGTGGCAGGTCAGCCGGGCGGAGTTCGACGCGCTGATGCTCGACAACGCGCGCGAACACGGGGCCGAGATCCGCGAGGGTGTGCGGGTACTCGACGTGCTCTTCGAGGCTGGCCGGGCGGTCGGCGTGCGGTTGATCGACGAGCACGGAAACGAAGAGACGATCCGTTGCCAGGTGGTCGTCGATGCTGCCGGGCAGAGTTGCGTCATTCAGGATCGGCTCGGCCTCCGGGAATGGGATCCGGTGCTCAAGAAGGCGGCGATCTGGACGTATTGGAAAGGGGCCACTCGCGACACCGGTCGTGACGCTGGCTCCACGCTCGTGATGCAGACCCGCGGTAAGAAGGGATGGTTCTGGTACATCCCGTTGCAGGACGACGTCGTCAGCGTCGGCGTCGTCGCGCCGTTCGACTACCTGTTCAAGGACCGACCGGGCAAGGAGGCAGAGGCGATCTTCTTCGAGGAGGTCGAGCGTTGCCCCGGTCTGCAGCCGCGCATCGCTGCCGCCGAGCGGATCGGGCCGTTTCGCGTGGCCAAGGAATATTCCTATCGGTCCCGGCAGGTGGCTGGCGACGGCTGGGTGCTCGTGGGAGACGCCTTCGGGTTCCTCGATCCGCTGTATTCGTCCGGCATCCTCCTCGCCCTCAAGAGCGGCGCACTGGCGGCGGATGCGATCGTCGCCGCCCTGGCTGCGGGAGATGTGTCGGCGGAGCGGCTTGGCTGCTGGGGCCCCGGCTACGTCGCAGGCCTGGAGCGGATGCGGAAACTCGTGTGCGCCTTCTACGACGGCCTGAACTTCGGCCGGTTTGTCCGCTCCCACCCCGACCGCAAGGCGTTGATCACCGACATCCTCATCGGCGATATCTTCAAGGACGACATCGACGCCCTCTGGCCGTTGCTCGAGGCCCAGCGGACCGCGGAGGCGGCCGAAGTTACTGCCGCGGCGTCGTAGGGCGAGGATGCGATCCTGACGGTCGCACCGGTCGGGATGGCGCCCGGCGGCGGAAATCGCGGTGTATGCTTGACCGACACGGCAGGGCGGCAAGGTTGCCGCATTCCGCGCCGTCGACCCAGGCGCCAAGGTCCGGCCCGCCAGGCCGTCCGAGGGGATGAGCGACAACCGCGAGTTCATCGGCGAGTTTCTCGTCGAATCGAGCGAGAACCTCGACCAGCTCGACCGCGATCTGCTCGCGCTCGAGGAGCACCCCGACGATTCGCAGCGGGTGGCGAGCATCTTTCGCACCGTTCACACGATCAAGGGAAACAGCGGTTTCTTCGGTTTCTCGAAGCTCGGCGCCCTCGCCCACAGCGGCGAGCACCTGCTCGGCAAGCTGCGCGACGGCAAGCTCACGCTCAACGATCGCGTGACCGGCTCGCTGTATTCCATGGTCGATGCCGTGCGCACGATCCTGCGGACGATCGAAGAGACCGGCGCCGAGGGTGAGCACGACTACCGCGATCTCTCCCGGGCGCTCGCGGCCGTGGCTGCAGACGCGGAGCCGCCGCCGCCAGCCATCGCCACGCCGCCAGCCGCTCCCGCCCCCACGTCGCCCCCGGAACCGGTGCCGACCGTCGCCACCGCGACGGAACCGCCGATCATCGCGGCGGTGCCGGTGGCCAGCGCCGTCACGGCCCCGCCCCCCGCACCGCCCGAACCCCCAGCCCCGGCCGGCCCCACGATCATCGACTCGACCGTGCGGGTCGACGTCGGCCTGCTCGCCTCGATCCTCGACCTCGTCGGCGAACTGGTGCTCGCCCGCAACCAGTTGCGCAGCGTCGACAGCGAAGACCCGGCCGTACAAGCGTGCACGCAGCGGATCAACGCCGTGACCAACGCGCTCCAGGAGACCGCGGTCCGGACGCGGCTCCAGCCGGTCGAGCACGTCTTCAGCCGCTTCCCACGCACGGTTCGTGACCTCGCCATCTCCTGCGGCAAGGAGGTGCAGTTGGCGATCGACGGCGCCGACACCGAGCTCGACCGGTCGCTGATCGAAAGCATCCGCGACCCGCTCACACATCTGATCCGCAACGCCGTCGATCATGGCATCGAGACGCCGGAGGCCCGCGTGGCCGCCGGCAAGCCGCGGGCGGGCAGGCTCTCGCTGCGGGCCTTCAACGAGAGCGGCCGGGTGACGATCGAGGTCTCCGACGACGGGGGCGGCATCGCCTTCGAAAAGGTCCGCGAGAAGGCGATCGCCCGGGGGCTCGTTTCGGCTGCGGAGGCGGCGACCATGCCGCCGGACCGCGTGCTGCAGTTCATCTTCGAGCCCGGCTTCTCCACCGCGGCGGCGGTGACGAGCGTCTCCGGCCGCGGCGTCGGTATGGACGTCGTGCGGACCAACATCGAGGCGATCGGCGGCACGGTCGACATCCACAGCGTGCCCGGCGCGGGCACGACCGTCCGCGTGCATGTTCCGCTCACGCTGGCGATCATGCCGGCGCTCGTCGTCCGCTGCGGCACCGAGCGGTTCGCCATTCCGCAGTCGGCGGTGGGTGAGCTCGTGCCCGTGTCGCGCGACCGCCACGGCCCGCGGATCGAGGGCCTGCCGGAGGCTCCGGTGATGCGGGTCCGCGGCCGACTCGTGCCGATCCTGTTCCTCGACCAGTTTCTCGGCATCCGCGCGACGACCGCCTGCCGTGCGGAGGGGACGGTGGTGCTCGTGCGGGTCGACGACCGGGAGTTCGGCCTCGTCGTCGACGGCATGCAGTCCGGTGCCGACCACTTCCGCTGCCGCGATCTGCTCGACGCGGCCAGCCTGTCGACGATCGTCGTCAAGCCGATTGGTGGCCTGCTCGCCGGCCTCGGTCTCTACTCCGGCGCCACGGTCCTCGGCGACGGGGGCGTGGTCCTGATCCTCGACCTTCGCGGCCTGCTGCGGGCGGCCCGTCTGCCGCCGGTGGACCGTGAGCCCGAGGCCGTCGTCGTGCCGGCGGCCGAAATCGCCGACCGCTACCTCGTCTGTGGCACGCCCGCGGGCCGTCGGGTGGCCGTGCCACTCGCCGCAGTGGTGCGGCTCGAGAAGCATGCCCGAAACGCAATCCAGGTGGCGGGCGACCGGACCGTCGTCCGCCGGGGTGACGCCTTCACGCCGCTGGCCGACGTCGACGCGATCCTGACAGGCTGTGGCGTCCCGGCCACCACGGACACCGTTAGCGTCGTCGTGCTCGACGGCGACGTCGGGCTGTCGGTCGGAACGATCCTCGACGTCCTCGCTGCCGAGTCGCCGCTGCAGCCGGCGGCGGCCACCGGTATCGCCGGCATCCTGTCACTCGGTGGCATGGCGACCGAGGTGGTCGATCTCAACGCCGCACGGCAACGCGTGCTCCTCGAGGCCTGACGCCATGACCGCCGCGCTGGTCCACCGCTGCTGCACATTCCGCGTCGGTGACGCCTGCTTCGCCGTCCCGGCGGACGGCGTCGTGGAGGTGCTGCGGGCCGGGCATGCGACCCGCGTGCCCCTGGCACCGACCGGCGTCCTCGGCCTGGTCCACCTTCGCGGCCGAATCGTGCCCGTCATCGACCCCGCCGCACGGCTAGGCGTCGACCGCCCGAGCCCGGAACGCGCCACGCTCCTGGTGGTCGCGCTGCAGGACGACTGGTACGCGCTGGTCATCGACGAGATGCACGACGTCGTCGAGATCCCCGCGGACGCGATCGAGCAGACGACGCCCGGCGGCGACGGGGCTGACGCGTTGACGGGCATCTACGCAGCCCCCGCACAGCTCGTGCATCTGCTCGATCCCCAGCGCATGATTCACTCACTCACGCGGCGCTAAGCCGCAGGCAACCAAGAGGCAGGTAGTTTCCCATGGCAGACCGTGATTCCGTCGGCACGACCAGCGGCTGGCGCTCGTTCCTCACCAACCCGCTGCTCCTCGCCTTGCTCGGCGTGTCCCTGATTCCCATGGCCTTCATGGGGATGACGAGTTACCGCTCGTCGGCTGCCGCCCTTCGGGAGCAGGCCTTCAAACAGCTCGAAACTGTGAACGCCGTGACGGCGAAATCCGTGGAGCGGTACTTCGCCTCCCTGCGGCAGGAACTCTCGGTGCTCGCCGAAGGCCGGATCTGCGTCGAGGCTCTGAAGGACTTTACCGCCGGCCTGTCCACGCTGCGGATCGATGGCAAGGTGGACGACAAGGCCCTTGCCGCGGCCCGCCGCGACCTGGAGGCCTTTTACACTGGCGATTTCGCGGCCGAGTTCCGCCGCCGCTCCGACGAGGCCCTCGACGTGCGACCGCTGGCCCAAGCCCTCGACGACGACTCGGCCTACGCGCAGTACCTCTACATCCGCAACAACCCCAATCCGATCGGATCGAAGTTCCTCCTCGATGCGGCCGACGATGGTTCGGCCTATTCGAAGTTTCACGCCAAGTATCATCCGTTCTTCCGCGGACTCATGGAGAAGTACGGCGTCTCCGACGTGTTCCTTATCGACGGCCCGTCTGGCAAAGTCGTCTACAACGTGTCCAAGGAGGCGGACTTCAGCAGCCCGCTCCGCGAGGGCCCGCTCGCCTCGTCGAGCCTGGGAACGGCCTTCCTCCAGGCGGTGTCCTCCGGCCGCCGCGATGCCGTCGCCTTCGGTCAGTTCCAGCGTTACCTGCCCTCATGCAACGAGCCGGCGAGTTTCATGGCGGCACCGATCTACGAGGGCCGCACGCTCGTGGGCGCCGTCGCTTTCCAGGTGCCGATCGACAAAGTAAATGCCATCATCGGCGAGACCACCGGCATGGGCCGCAGCGGCGAGACATACGCCGTCGGCCCGGACCGTCTGTTCCGGAGCGACTCGCGGTTCACCGAGGAACTGGGGGCGAAGACCACGATCATCAACCCCGATTTCAAGGTCGATACCGCCGCGGTTCGTTCCGCAATCGACGAGGGCAAGGCCGGCACGGCCGAGGCCGCCGACTACCGGGGAGTGCCTTCGCTCGTCTCGTGGCGGCCGGTCACGATCCACCGTGACGTCGGCGGCCGTGGCGACGTGCGCTGGGCCTTGCTTTCGGAGATCGACTCCGCCGAGGTCTTCGAGCCGGTATCGCGGCTGCTGAAGCTCGGGCTCATGGTATTCGGGCTCACCTCCGCGGCCGTCCTCGCCGTCTCGACCCTCATCGCCCGACGGCTGACCCGCGAGGCCCAGCGGCAGGCGGCCCTCGTCGGCGGGATCGTCGACAACACCCACGCCCTGGCGAGCTCATCGGAGGAACTGACGAGCGTCAGCCAGCAGATGAGCGCCGCGGCGGAGGAGACGACCGCGCAGGCCAACCTGGTGTCGGCCGCCGCGGAGCAGGTCAGTGGCAACACGCGGACCGTGTCGGGCTCGATCGAGAACCTCGTGGCGAGCATCCACGAGATCGCCAAAAACGCCCAGGACGCCGCCAGCACCGCCCGCAAGGCGGTGGAAATGGCGACCGCCACCTCCGGCACGATGGCCGCCCTGGGGCGATCGAGCCAGGAGATCGGCGCGGTGATCAAGGTGATCACGTCGATCGCCGAGCAGACGAACCTCCTGGCCCTCAACGCCACGATCGAGGCCGCCCGGGCGGGCGAGGCGGGCAAAGGTTTCGCCGTGGTGGCCAGCGAGGTCAAGGAACTCGCCCGCGATACCGCCAAGGCGACCGAGGAGATCGGCGGCCGGATCGAGTCGATGCAGGGCGACACGCAGCGGGCCGTCGAGGCGATCGCCGAGATCGGCACGGTGATCGAGCGGATCGACGCCCTGCAGACGAAGATCGCCGCGGCCGTCGAGGAGCAGTCGGTCACGACCAGTGAAATCAGCCGCAACATCTCCGAGGCCACCACCGGCACCTCGGAGATCGCCGAGAACATCGTGCAGGTCGCGCAGGCCGCCCAGAGCACGGCCGAGGGTGCGTCGAACACGCAGGTCTCGTCGCAGGAACTGGCCCGGATGGCCCAGGCCCTGCAGCGGCTCGTCGAGGAATACAAGAAGAACTGATCATGGCCCGTGACCGGCCCCGGCCGGTCGGGACACGGAGGATCCCGTCGTGCGTGCCCTCGTGGTGGACGATTCGAAGCCGGCGCGGAGCATCGTCGCGCGGACGCTGCTCGAATTGCGGTTCGACTGCACCGAGGCGGGAAATGGCCAGGAGGCGCTCGCCGCCCTCGCCGCCGGGGGCCGGCCCGACCTGATCACCGTCAACTGGCACATGCCGGTGATGGACGGAATCGAGCTCGTGCGTCGGCTGCGGCGCGAGCCGGCCTATCGCAGCCTGCCGATCCTGATGATTTCCACCGAGCATGAGCAGGAGCGGATCGCGGTCGCGCAGCAGGCCGGGATCGACGACTACCTCGCCAAGCCGTTCACGGCCGCCGCGTTCACCCGCAAGCTCGTCGGTCTGGGGGTGGTGTCCGAGCCGTCGCCCACGGCCCGCCGCGAGCCGATCGGCGTGCTGATCTGCGACGATTCGGCCACGATCCGCAGCATCCTCTCGACCACACTCGGCGCCGACCAGGAGCTCAAGGTCGTGGGCGCCGCCGTCCACGGCGCGGCCTGCCTGGACATGATCCCTTCGGCCCGGCCCGATCTCGTCCTCCTCGACGTCGAGATGCCGGTGATGGACGGGATCACGACGCTGCGCGAGATTCGCCGCCGGTTCGGCAGGCTGCCCGTGGTGATGTTCTCGAGCCTGACGGAGCGCGGGGCGAAGGCCACGGTCGATGCCCTGCTCGCCGGCGCGAACGACTATGTCGCCAAGCCGGCAGGCCTCGACGCCGGCGAGGTTGCCGCCCGGATTCGCTCCGACGTGATCGGCCGGATCAAGGCACTCGTTCCCCGTGGTTCCACCGGCGGCGGACGTGAGCCGGCGCGGCCCGCCGGCGGGAAGGCCACGCCGCCGCGGCATGCCCGGCAGGAACGGATCCAGGGCGTCGTCGTCGCCGTGTCCACGGGCGGGCCGACCGCACTGACCGAGGTACTGCCCGCATTCGTTCCCGATGCCCGCGTCCCGATCCTCGTCGTCCAACACATGCCGGCGTTCTTCACCTCGCACCTCGCCGAAAGGCTGTCCAAAACGGCTGGCCTGCCCGTGCGCGAAGCCACCGACGGCGAACTGGCCCGGCCCGGCGAGGTGCTGCTCGCCCCCGGCGGCCGCCACATGGAGCTCACCGGCGACGCCGCGCAGCCCAGAATCCGCCTCACCGACGAGCCGCCGGAAAACTCCTGCCGCCCGGCGGCGGACGTGCTCTTCCGGTCGGCGGTTCGGCTGTGGGGGGCCGGCACGCTGGGCGTCGTCCTCACCGGCATGGGCCGCGACGGCCTGGCGGGTTGTCGGGCGATCGTGGAGGCCGGCGGCGCCGTGCTCGCCCAGGACGAGTTCTCGAGCGTGGTCTGGGGCATGCCAGGCGAGGTGGTGCGGGCGGGCCTGGCCGACGCCGTGCTGCCGCTGTCGCAGGTCGGCGTCGAGGTCGCCCTCCGGCTCAAGAGGCGCGGCGGCTGACGCCGCGTGGAGCCGCCATGAAGGTCGCGGATCCCCAGTTCGAGTACCTGCGCGGCCTGCTGCGCCGGCGCACCGGCGTGTGCATCGACCAGTCGAAGCACTACCTCGTGGTCGCCCGGCTGATGCCGATCGTCAAGCAGCGGAAGATTCCGAGCCTCGAGACCCTCATCGACCGCGTCCGGCAGGGCGTCGACCCCACGCTCGAGAAGGACGTGCTGTGCGCAATGATGACGCACGAGACGTCGTTCTTTCGCGACCGCGCTCCGTTCGAGGCGCTGCGGGCCGTGATCGCCGACCTCGTGCCGCGGCGGGCCGCCGACCGGCAGCTCACGCTCTGGTCGGCCGCCTGCTCGACCGGGCAGGAGCCTTACAGCATGGCGATGGTGCTCCTCGAGCACTTCCGCGACCTCCTGGCCACGTGGCGGATCCGGATCATCGCCACAGACTTCTCGGAGCCGATCCTGGCCCGGGCCCGGGAGGGGGTGTACAGCGAGTTGGAGACGAATCGTGGCCTGCCACCGGCACTCTTGAAGAAATACTTCCGGCCGCTGCAGGGCCGCTGGAGCATCGTGCAGGAGTGCCGCCAGCTCGTTGAGTTTCGCCACATCAACCTCACCGGCACTTGGCCGATGATGCCGCTGGCCGACATCGTCTTCCTGCGGAACGTGATGCTCTACTTTGACGTCCCGACCCGCGCGGCGCTCGTCGGCCGCATCCGCCGGGTGCTGCGCCCCGACGGCAGCCTGTTTCTCGGCGGCGCCGAGACGATGATCGGCATCGACGACGGCTGGAACCGCATTACCCACGGCGGCTGCAGCCACTACACGCCGAAGCCGAAACGGTGATTCAGGGCCGCCACTCGATGCCGAGGATCGAGACGTCGTCGAGCGGACCCTCCGGCTCGCACCACCGTTCGACGGCCTCCAGCAGGCCCTTGACGCCGTCCTCGATCGGCGCGGCCCGAGAGCCCGCGATGCAGGCAGCCATCGCGTCGTCGCCGTAGGGGTTCCGCTCCTTGTCCATCGCCTCCGGCACACCGTCGGAATAGAGAAACAGCCTGTCGCCAGGCGCGAGCTGCAGCGTTTTCTGCTCGTATTCGACGTCGGGCACGAAGGCGATCGGAAAACTCTCCATGGGGTGGAACTCCACCGCCCCGCCACCGCCCGGCACCCGCACCAGCGGCGGATGCCCGCCGGAGCAATAGTCGAACCTTCCCGTGGGCAGGTGGAGGACGCCGTAGAGCAGCGTGAAATAAAGCCCGGAGAACTCGTCCGCCTGGAACAAGCGGTTGAGCTGGGTGGCCACCTCGGCCGGCCGGGCGACGGCGACCCGGCCATCCGGCGCCTGCCGGACGAGCAAGGACTGATCGGTGACCTTGGGCGTGAGGAAGCGGCCCACCGTGACGGCCATCAGCGACGACGGAACGCCATGCCCGCTGACGTCCACGACGAACAGGCCGGCATGCTCGTCGTCCAGCCGGAAGACGTTGAGGAAGTCGCCGGCCAGGCTCTGGCAGGGAACGTATCGCCAGGCGACGCTCATCCCGGGGATGGCGACGTCGGCGGCCGGAAGGAGCGATCGCTGCACCTTCGCCGCCGCCTTCAGATCACGGAGCATGTGGGCGTTGATGCGGGAGATCTCGGCATTGGCCGTGGAAAGTTCCTCGTTCGACCGCTGCAGGCCGTCGCGGGCGACCGACAGTTCCTGGTTGGCGACCACGAGCTCCTGGTTCTTGGCCACGGCGTTCTCGAACGTGGACACGAGCAGGTTGAGCACCTGCTGCCGCCCGGCCTTGACGCGGAACTTCTGGCCGGCGAGCGAGACCTCGAGCATGGCCGCCGCACCATCGTCGCCCGACTCCAGCGGCGTCGCGAGCAGCGACTGCATGCGGCCGAGGAGAAACTCCGGCTCGTAGGGCTTGGTGACATAGTTGTCGGCGCCCGCGTCGAGCCCGCGAATGATGTCGATCGGGTCGGAGAGCGTGGAGAGCAGGATGAAGGGCACGGTCTTGAGGGCGGCGTCCGACTTCGCCGCCTTGCAGAACTCGTAGCCCGTCATCTCCGGCATCTCGATGTCGGAGACGATGATGTCGGGCCGGCGCTCGCGGGCCAACGCCAACGCCTGGGCGCCGGTCTCGCCCCAGCGGACGGTGTGCCCCGCTTCCTCCAACCGTTTGATCAGCATCCGGGCCTGGATGCGGCTGTCCTCGGCGATCACGACGTCGACGCCACGCCCCGGCGTCGGCTCGTTCGGTTGCTGTGCCACGACCATGCCGGCGTCAGGTGAACGTGGCCAGGGCCGTCGGCGCGTCCTTGTGGATGCTGAACAGCTTGTCGAGGTTCGTGAGCTTGAAGACCTGGAAGATCTCGGGGCGGATCGAGCACATCTTCAGCCGGCCATGGCCCGCCGAGATCTTGCGGTGCAACTGCCCCAGGAGCCCGAGCATGGCGCTCGACATGAACTCGACGTTGCCGAAGTCGAGGAGCACGTCGGGCCCGGACGCCTTGCCGATGAGCTGCGTCAGCTCCGTGCGGATCTCGTCGAGCACCGTGTCGTCGAGGATCTTCTTGTCCTTGAAAGCGACGAGGTGAATCTCGCCCTTCTTGCCGGTCTGAATCCTGCGATATTGTTCCATGACGGGCTCGCCTTCCAGGGTGCTGCAGCCCCGCGACAAAGCCGCGGGGACCGCCAAATCCTAGCCTGCCGCGGCCGCCCCTGCCACCGTCCGGAAGGTCAATGGACGCAGAGAGTGGAATGGCAGCTCTGGCAGGGGAGGCGAGGGGATCGGCGTGAGGATGCGGAGCGTGGCGGACCTTCGCCAGCGACGCAACACATGCCGTCTCCGAGCCGAATTGGGCCTTTCCCGCAAGCTCTGCGAAGCCCAAGTTCGCCCTATCGCTGCCGCTGAAACAGCAGCGGCTTCGCTTCCGCGGGCGCTCCAGGGAGCGAAAACTCGAAGGCGTCGGGGCCCTTCGAGGTCACCTTGCCCGCCATGGTGCCGGCCTTCTCGCTGTGCAGCGCGATCGCGTCGGCGGCCGTCTCGATCGTCCCGGTCAGTTCCACCGCGGGCTTCCCGGCCGGCGCCGCCTTCCAGCTGAACTTCGAATCCGCCGTGATCTCGAGCACGATCGCGTCGGTGCCGCTGCCGGCCTTCCAGGTGCCGACCAGATCGGTCTCCGGGGCGGAGGGCTTCTCCGTCTCCTGCGTCGCCTGCCCGGCCTCCGGCTGGGCGGCTTCGGCCGTAGGCTTCAGCGCCCCGAGAAGCCGCTTCGCCACCATGTCGCCCGGCTGCTTGGCGACGACGACCTCGAGGGCCGAGGCCGCGGCGTCGGAATGCCCACCGACGAGATACTGATAGGCGAGCACGAAATGGGCGGCCGCATCGCCGGGGTTCGCGCGGCAGAAGTCCTCGAGCTTACGAAGCTGGGCGGTGTACACGTCCACCGAGGGATACAGGTTGCTGACCGTCGTCCAGTCCATGCCGGGCGCGGAGGCGAGCACGGCGTTGAGCGCCGCGGCGGCCTCGGGGTAGCGGCCAAGCGCAAACAGCGCGAGCGCCCGCACCTCGTGGATCACCGAGTCGTTGGGCGACGCCTTGAGCGCCGCGTCGAAGCCGGCCAAGGCGCCGGCGTAGTCACCGGCCTTGAACTTCTCGAGCGCGGCATCGACCGTGGCGTCGCTGGGCGCCGACGGCGGCGCAGCGGACTCCGTGGCGACTCCCGTCGTCGAGCCACCGTCGACCGGGATGTAGTTGTTGACGACGATCGGCTGGGAATAGTCGTAGGGCGACGCGGCCACGACGGTGGCCGGGATGGCCGAGTAATACGGATTCACGTAGGCCCCGCCGGCGTAGCCGAGCGAGCCGTAGCCGAGGCCCCAGTTGGTGAGCGCGGATGCCAGGCCCCAGGTCGCCGCACCGGTGGCGAAACCGCCCCAGAATCCACCCCAGCCGTTGTTCCAACTGCCGGTGTTCCAGCCGCCGTTGTACCAGCTGCCGTAGTGCGGATTGACGTAGCCGTGGTTCCAGCCATAACCGCCGCCCCAGCCCGGATAGCCCCAGGCACCGCCGTTCCAGCCGCCGCCCCACCCGGTATTGATGCCGTTGTTGATGTTGATGTTGCCGCTGTTCCAGAAGTTGTTGTTGTCGCCGATGCCGGGCCGGTTCCAGCCGGGGCGATTGCCGCCGATACCGGGCCGATTCCAGCCGCCGTTTGGCCTGTTCCATCCGCCATCAGGACGATTGCCGCCCGTCAGGCCGCCGAGATCGCCGGGCAGCGTCGTCGGTCGATTGCCACCGATGCCGGGTCGGTTGCCACCGATACCAGGCCGGTTGCCGATGCTGTCGGGACGATTGCCCAGTCCCGGACGATTGCCACCGAGGCCTGGAAGGTTGCCGGCACCCAGATCACCCGGCAACGGCGTCGGCCGATTGCCGCCGACTCCTGGCCGATTCCCGCCGAGGTTCGGGCGATCGCCGCCGCCGATCGTGCCCGGGAGCGTGGTGGGCCGGTTGCCACCCGCCAAGCCGCCGCCCCCCGGGCCGGGACGATTCCCGTCGAGACCGGGCCGATTCCCACCGTTCAGTCCTCCGCCCGCACCGGGTGCCGGAAACGGCTTCGTGGCGGCGCCAAGTCCGGGCCGCATCCCGGGCGACGGCCGCGTGTTCAGCCCCGGCATGCCCCCTGGCGTTCCCGGAAGCGTGCCGAGCCCAGGACGATTGCCGCCGACGTTCGGCAGGCCGCCGGCCCCCGCCTGGCCGCCCCCGGGCCGCAGGCCAGGCGTGGGACGCGTGGCGAAACCGCCGCCGGGAATGCTTGCCTGCCCAGGGCCGGCACCGAACGGCGGACGGGAGATTCCGCCTGCCGCACCGCCTGGTGCCGGTCGCGTGGCTCCCAGTCCCGGCCGCGCGGTCGGCGGCGGAGCTGCGGGCCTGGTGACGGCACCGGCGTTCGGAAACGAGGGCCGTGCGAGGTTCGGGCTCTGAATCGCACCAACGCTCGGCCGCTGAAAATGCGGCACCTGCGGCTGCTGCATGCCACCGACATTCGGGCGCCCCTGGGGCATCGCCGGGCGTGCCTGGGGCATGGACGGCCGCGCCTGCGGCATCGCTGGCCGGGCCTGGGGCATCTGCGGTCGGGCATGCGGTGCGGGACGCGCCATGCCGCCACCGTGATGAGCACCACCAGGATGGCCACCACCTCCGCCGGCGCGGCCCATGGACGGGCGGCCGTGGGCGTCGGCCGCCAGCACGAAAGCGAACACCAGGCAAGCGGTCGCGGCAAACGCGCGCATCACGGCAGCTCCGAGGAAGGTGGAAACGGGCTCACTTGGCGGCCGCCGGCGCCGGCGGCTTGCGGGCGACGACGAGCTTGAAATCCGGCTCCGGTGAGCCGCCGACGATCCGATCGGTGCTCTCGACGACGAAGTGGTCCTGATCCTTGGGCGTGATCGTGACCGTCGCCGACCCGGTGGAACCGTTCGGCATGGTCGCCTCCGACTTGATGATCCAGCCCGCGCCATCCGCGGCCCACTCCCCCTCGGCGAAGCCGCCGTCGGAGTCGAACGTCCACGAACGCAGTTCACCCTCGACGGGATCCCAGCCGATCCGCTGCGTGCTCTTGCCGGCCGACTTGCCGCCGATGGTGAGGTTGTACTCGCCGATGATGAAGTTGCCGTCTTCGCTCC
>Ga0315900_10007937_pt1 | contig 13791 bp, 15 predicted proteins | sample LakEriMetagenome_FD_203521 | JGI IMG/M metagenome (GOLD analysis project Ga0315900, IMG submission 203521) | Freshwater fungal communities from buoy surface, Lake Erie, Ohio, United States - Buoy 12 MA114 | ecosystem: Environmental > Aquatic > Freshwater > Lake > Lake biofilm | place: USA: Lake...
CACGCTCATTAAAAGTGTCAATAATCCGTTGACCTTCTTGGCCGGCAGCCTCGTACACGTACCCATCACCCAACTCTTTCCTCCGAGCCATCGTTTCCGCTTTTGTGTTATAAAACTCAGTCTTCCTTGGCTTGCCGTAAGAAATAGCCCAGCGGGTAGGTAGTCCCAAGTCGTTGGAAAGTTTTGCCCCTCCCTCTCCGTAGCACAGCCCGAGGAAAATGTTCTTGGCCTGACTCCTGGGCAAGTTTGTCAACTCAGCCATAAACTTGTGGTTGTCTAGTAACGGGTCATCCCGGTACGCCTTCGCAGCAATTTCTGCAAGAGGAAGATTGCAAATGGCGGCATAGTGGGTTGTCCATCTTGGCTCTTGTTGGCTGTAGTCGCAAGATGCCCATAAGTGGTCAGGCTCAGGGATATAGATTGAGCGCCACATTTTTGCAAACTCGTCTTTCGACGGCTGTTGCTGTAAATTGGGGTCAACACAAGACAATCTGCCGAATCTCGCGCCTTTTTGCTCTCCCTTATCGTCTTCCCGCGCCAATTGATTATACGTGCAATGTATACGACCATTGACCATGTGTTCCCGAACAGATCCTGCGAAGGTTGTCCGCAGTTTATTTGTCTTCCTTGCCCAGGTGAAGGCTTTTGCTACGGGGTGGTCTATGTCAGCCAAGACGTCCTTCGCTACCGACTGCTTGCCTTTTGCCGTAAGTTTTTCGAGTTTTATCCCGATTGATTCAAGAGCCTGTATAAGGCCGTCCGACTTCCAGACATCTCCAACGGCAATACTAACGCCAGATTCATGTTTGACTATAGCAAGGGCATCTTTTTCTTGATCATATGCCCATTTTTCAACTTGAGAAAGTTTGTCTTGATCTATCTTAACGCCGCGTCGCCGCAGTTTAACGAGCACAGGCAACACTTGACTTTCTAGGTTATAGATGTCCCAAAGATCTTCTTCATCAATGATGCGCTCTTGCTTGCGCAGGACGAGGAGGGGTTGTTGGGTGTCTGCTTCAGCGTATGGTCCAACAAACCGTGCCGGCATTTTCCATAAATCAGCTTTTGGGTCAGCATTAAACTCTCTTGCCGTTTCTTGCAATAGCCTTTCATCTTTACCGGCAAAACCGTAACGCAACGCAATGGTCTGGAGACTGTAGCTTTGGTGCAACTCGTAAATCAACGGGTCAGCAATTTGGATATCCCGATAAAACCTTTTGTTGGGAAAATCAATGCCCTCCTGCCATAGGTAATCAAGATCATATGATAAGTTAGCACCAACAACATCACCTTTGAAAATCTTTGCGTTGTCTCGTAGGTAACGCAAAACTTGGTCTTCTGGGAGGTTGTCTCCTCCTTCATGCCGTATCGGTAGATATGCAGTTGGTCCATCTTCAATTGTAAAGCTGATGCCCACAACATAACCATTTCTCCTTACGCCTATTCCAAGTTCTTTTAAGGTAGGATCCCGAGTTTCTACGTCAACACAAACCCTTTTTGCATTCCTCCAAGAAGGGAGGGTAGAAATGTCAGGTGCTTTCCACGTAGATACTGGCATGAAAAGAGGGTGCATGAACCCATGCAATTTACTACTTTTTGCCATTTTAGTGTTCCTGGCCGAAGACGTAACCGAAAGGATTTTCCATGCCATCTTGATCTAACATTGCACGGGTAATGTTTTGCCGTTTAATGTCAGAGTTTTTCTTTGTGTTTGTGATTAACTGTATCAACAGGCTTTTTGCTTCTGCCAAGTCACAGGCATCATAGTCCGAGAAGACCAAAACACAAATTTCGCCTTCCAGCTGCCCCAAATTATTGGCAGTGATGAATTCCTCTACCTGGGCAAGAGTAACACCCTCAAACATTCTTGAACGCCTACCTTGTGGGTAGAGTTCGATCAATTTGTCAAGGTAGTGCGAAGCCTTTAACAAGTCTTCAAGGCCGTTCTTTTTATGGTGCCGAGTAACATATTTTGTCAGGCACCCCTCAAGATACCCAACACCATAGTGCTCAATAAAATCCCAATGCTGAAATTTACTGGCGTAGTGAGTTCCACCCACTTGTCTGTCATTTGCGTTCATTGTTTAATTCCTTAATTATGCCTTGTTGTGTTGGCAACAGACTGGTGTTTTCTGAAAGTTCAATGAATAGTTTTTGAGCAAGATCTGGCAATGGTTGTTCAAGGAAGTGCCGCTCAATTTCAGTTATGGCTTCTTGAACGTACCTATTGCCGAACGCTTGTTGCTCTTTTGCCCAGAGCCAAAACTCCAGTTGGTCGCATGCCCGTACCTTGGCCTCATCCTCACGGGACAATTCCGTAGTGCTGCGCAGAGCGATTCTATAGAGCAGTCGCACCTCTAAGTTTTCAACAACGCTTTTTAGCCCAGGGGTGTATTTTAGCGTTGGGGAAGGGATGTCTCCAACCCAAGCCTCAGGAACATCGTGAGCAAGGCAATAAATTGCCAGCCGGGGAAAGTCATCAGGCCAGATGTAATAGAGCAGCATAGCAACTCCCCAAGAGTGCGCAGCAACATTGTAGCTGCCGTGGTGGGGAATATTATGGCATCGCTCTGTACGGCCACCTGCGCGGCTCTGGACGATGAATTTGGCTATATCGTTCGTTGTGGTGTTTTCAAACGGATTGAGCATCACCATTCTCCCCCTAGGCACCAAGACCAAGCATGGTATTGATGTCTTTTGTTATTGTTGCAGGCAGTTGACTTTTTTCTGCAGTTTTTTCATAGAAGTGGTAAAATTCAGCACCTTCTGGCCAGACTTCTCTTAATTTTTTGAATGTCTTAAAAGAAGATAAAAACACTTTTAATTTTAAGTGTTCGTTGCGATGTTTCTCCCGAACAGTTTTTTCTCGTTCTTGATGGTTTTTAACTCTTTCAGCCAATTCACCTTCGATAACTCCGAGTCTTGTGCAATGGTTATTTGGTGGTGTTACAACTTGCCTACCAATGCGTAAAGATAGATTCCAGCCACCCACATTAAACGATAAGCAACTGCATGTTCTTTTCCAAAGATCAGGCAAAGCATTTATTTGGTCTAAAACCTCTTTAGAAAAAAGACTATTGTAGCATTCTTCTGCCAAACCATATTCTTCTTCTAGTAGTGCATTATACACAGGATTGTATTTTTTCTCCATAGCATCCCTAGCTATGGTTTCAACTAGTGACTTTGTTATTATCGTCATTGATTTATTCCTTTCTGGTTAAAGTTTTCTTCGCGACGAAGGATCCACTCTTGGCAAGCGATCCTCCAATCATCGGCAATGCAATCGTCAAGTATGCCATAAGCAATCTCGAAGCGATCTTTTGCCTTTGATTTTTTGTAATGAACAAAAGACTCGTACAGGGGCGTAACTACTCGTTTGAAAAATGGATCTTTAAACCCTATAACAAGACCTTCACTCATAAACATTGACAGATCCTGTTGCCATTGATGAACAGGCGTCTGCATTATTGGGTAAAGATTAAAATTATCTAGTTGGTACAGACTGTTAAATCCTTTCATCGACAAATTTCTGAAGGGTTCAACGGTATCTAAGTACCCGTGCCAGTTGTTGCTCATCTGGTAGTATTTACCAACTTCGCAACCAATGGCCGAGGCCATAAACTCCTGCAGGAAGCTGAAGTGAACAGCATTTGCCCCATAACAACCCCAAACAATGTCGTTGCTTCTGTTACAAACCGTCATATCAAGAGCACCGTCGCTGTTACGGCTAAAATAAACCTGCGTGTTGCAGGGTAAATCTTTCCCGTCGGTGCCCAGGTCAGTTGTTGCGTCCCAGATCTGCAGGACGCTCCGACGATCATCCGGATTGCGCTTTAACGAATCAATGATAATCGGTAGTTGATCAAAGTCAAAATGCTTGCGCCAGCGATGGCCATAGGCACCGTGAAAGGTGTTTCCGTCATCTGAGAAAGTCTGCATCCGCTTAACAAACTGGGAAACAAACTTTACATCGTTATTGCCGTTCAGCATCCACAGCGACTCAAAGAAGTGGAAAAAGGGGTTCGCATCCCGCTCTGGCCAGAACATTACTCGCTCTGTAGGGCGTTCATAGACGGTAGTTACTGGGCTGGGGTAGACCAACACCTTGCCGTTCCTGCTATCACGCTCTACACCCCCCTGGAAGAGCGTGAGCAATGCTGCTGGGAATGCTTCGTGGACGTTGCGTGCTTTGATGACTTTCATGTTACTGCTCCAAATTTATGTCTAGGCCGTTGTACTTTTGCTTTGGGGTTCCTTGTCCCAGTCTTGCTCTCTCGTATTTATCATATTCACAAAGGGTGTGTTCAACTTCGCGCATCTCCCAACCCGGCCAATGTTGTGGCCAGTTTTTATCTTCTTTTGAATAAGCAAGAATTTCCTGCATGATATACTGCATCTCTTCAACGTCTTTTCGGCTAGAACGTGAGATGGTACCGAGTTCAACACCCAATACCCGACAGATACCACGAGTCGCCCCTGGACCAGGGTTCGCCCAAGTATTGATGTCCGTCGCCCCTGAGAGAACGGGAGTATGTCGCAGGTCAGTAATCACCTCGTACGCCATAAATGGTCCAAGGTAGGGATATTCTTGCAGGATAGCGCAAGACTTTTGCAGAGATTTACTCTCAATAAACCTATCTTGTAATTCATGGGCTTGGTCTAAAACTTTTGAGATGCTCCAAACAAGACCGTTCAGTTTGTTCATCCCTGCCGGCGTTTTTATCATGTACGCACCAGTGACGAGCGGCTTTACCCCGTGCAACCTTGATTGCATGTACGGTGTCCAATTGAGTAATTCTGCAAAACTCTCTGCCCAGGAGGAGAACAAGTCCAGCTTTATGTCTGGGAATTCAACGGATTGCTTGATCTGCTTCAGGGTTTCAACACGATTAAACCAACGAGCAATAACTATCGCCCCAACAAGTGACTGGCCGTAGTTTTCAAACGTGATGTTTTGACGCACCCATTGTGTTACTGTATCATCTTCCCGATGCACATTGCAAAACCGATATTGCCGCAAGATTGGGTCATTTGTCCAAGGTTTTGGCTTGCCAGAATCTTTGCTGAGTTTCGTCAAGTATCTCTCTCGAGCATACCCGAAAAAGCCACTCAACCCAGGCATTTCTGTTTTGATTAACAACGTCATAGATTGAATTCCTTTTTAATACGTTGGTAGGCATCTTCACGAGAAAGCGTTGCGCAATCTACCCCAAGAGCCTTCAGCCGTTCTACCGAAAGTGTTACCCCGCGATGCTTGGCTATTGTGTTCTTCGGATTAACTCCCGGCAGTTCTGGGTCGCGCTTCCATCTACGGCTATTAACACTTGCAAGACAATCTTCAATCGGCAGTTCTATCGCAATAACGAGCAACGGCAGACCATCCGTATGCAATGCCCCTACCCGATTGACGTCCGCAGATATCAATAAGCCTTCAAAAAGTACATCAAAACCAGACGCATGGGCTTCACGAACAATTTTAAAAATCTCAAAAGTGTCTGTTATTGTATCGCACCCGCCGCAAGCTGTCTCGTAGTGGCCAACAATCGCAAGGCTCTTACCTCCTGGGCGATGATAGACATAACCAATGGGTTGTTTTCGCCCAGGCACTTTGTAGGTTGTTTTGGTTTTGTAGTTTTCTAAAACCCTGCGAACAAGAGTAGTTTTTCCTGAGCCACTGGTTCCACGTAGAGTGATTATCATAAGATAATTCCTTTTCTTTATAAAGTGTTACTTGGGAGTTTCTTCGCTTTCTGGTATGTTGGCAATCAGTGCTTTTCCGAGACGCATAGAAGCGTGAAAAATAATTTCAACAATTTCTACAAACTTGGGATTGTCCTTTGCAATAAAGTGAGGGTCATCTATCTTCTTCCTTGGGGGAACAGCAAATTCACCGAGGCAAAACCACTGTTGTCCAGGAAGGGGTAAGGGTGTTATTTCTCTCAGGCGTTTAAGGTTGCCACCATCCATATAAATGACAATATTGGCAGCTTCAATCTGTTCTTTTGTAACCACTTGACTGCGGTGATTAGTTAGGTCAATTGCAAAATGCTTTGCCGCTATACGCATTTTCGCTGCTGCGCGCCGTCCTGGGTTTTTAAAGCCAGCAGAAACTACATTGAGTCCCTTCATGGTCTTTAAAATCTCACCAGAGAGCGCTGAGCGGTTGATGTTGCCGTGGCACAAGACTAATACGTTAATCATATATAGTAAACTTTCCTTCTACAATGTCTTTGATGGTTGCTTTGATGTCTTCCTTAGACACAGTGCCGTCGTGAACCGTGGCGCGGTATCTTCTTTCTAGGAAGTCATCATAGCGAGGGAATTTTGGAAATTTGTCTGTTTCGTATTTCGAGAGCAACTCCTCAATCGGCGTATTGTTCACAGCAGCGATGAGGAAGTCTCTGCACCAATTGAGGCAATACTCCAATTCCGTTTCGTCCATTGTGCCGGCAAAATGCCTGAACTCAATTGTTTCAGTTTCCAGCAGCTGCCGCAAGTTAACACAAACTCTGGGCTGACAATGCCAAAGCGGCTTGCCGGCTTTTGATTGAGGTGGCTCTAAATTGAAAAACTCTGTCGTGTTTGTGGCAGCCAATTGAATAGCAAGACGCTTTTGAGTCAAAAGCGTTTGATGGCTGACTCGCCGCCGCCTCCACCGCCGTAGGTGGCCGTGGTACTCAAACATCATTTCATCTTTTTCTTTTTCCGGTTTTGGCATTGGTTGAATGTGTTTTAAGCATGCTGGCATGTGGGTATGGATGTACTGTTGCACTTGCTTCAGCGTTTCTAGATCATCCTTTAGCCCAGGAAGGTGGGTGTGTAAGTGGAGGTTGCTGCGGTAATTGATTGTTGCTGTTGGCAGTAAATTTTTAAGCCGGGTCATGCAAGCGACTTGATCGTTGATAGAGGTTGTTGGGGGTGTATTGATCTCACCGCCAAATCCGTAGTACCTGCCAGTTGGGTCATTGGCAATACCGTTGCTGTTCACAATGGTGATGTCTTTAACATCCCGGCCATAACCTTTTGGCAGTTTAGTTTTTAATGGCCAGTCAGCCCACTCGTGTTCTGCACCATAGGTCAAATTATCAAAATTATATTTCATCACTGATACCCTAAAATGTTTCTGTATTGGGGAGGGTTCGAAGATCCATCGATGCTTGTTTTCAGCAGGTACAACAAAGCTGAATTTGGTGGTATAGAACAAACTCTTATCCTACCTTTACCACCAGCATGTTCTAAATATTCTTCTGCTTCTTTTTCCAGCAAGAATATTTTTGGAAATTCATCATTGTTATGAATAGAAACAACCCAAATTGGGGCAAAAGTGCAATAATTATTTTGATGTAGGTATTCTTCAGAAATTTCTTGAATGCTCATTTTGTCCTCCGTTCGATTTCATAGGCGCACCAACCTGCCGCCGCTGTCCCATTCTTAGCACCACCAGTTGCCACCCAGACGTTTGGGAGAGGGTTTTCAAGATAGCACACAGGACGCTTCGCATATGGCCTTAATCCGAAGAATGTTGTGGCCAATCCTCGACTGGTATCGCCAAAGCCAACTCTGTCAATGGTTTTTGCGCAACGCAAGTAAGACAGCTTTGTAGTTTCTTGAGTCCAGTTTTTATACAATATGCCTGTACCGTCTCCCATCCAAAGACCATCACCTCTGTTAAAACCGACCAGCTGCTTGTACGGTGCCCAGGGGGTAATGAAGGGCTTTTCTATGGCCAGGTTTTTCCAAACGAATGCCACTCCCGCCTGGGCTTTCATTTCCTCCATAGGTATAAGCTGAGGCGTCCAAATACCGGCAGCGACAATAACAGTCCGTGCTTCGATCTTTTCAAAGTAGCCAGCAATAGGGGTTGATAATTTTAACAGATACCCTTCATCAGTCTTGACGAGGCTGCCAACTTTCCCGATCAATGGTTTTTCTACCAAGATTTTTTTCGGTGGAACCCAATTCACTTTGACGGGCAAGACCTTTGCAACATCAAAATCAATCTGCTGAACCCCGTAAAGAGAATCCAAAGTTTCCATAGAACGGTCAAGCACTTCACCCTTCATAGCACTGAGCCAAGATGGCCGCATCAAGCACGCAGCAGCCTTGCTCCCTGCCTCTTGGTAGTTGGCATCAATAAACACCACAGACCTGCCGTTTTTACGGAGGTTTGCGCCGATAATTGAGCCAAATAGCCCAGAGCCAATAATCGCAACATCATGTAACATAGTGCATTTCTTTCGGCATGGCTTCCAGCATTTCTCTAGCAGTTTTTGAATAGGGTGCCCATTCTTTTAAAGCTGTGCTTATTTCTATGATGTCGTTGTTCAATGGGTAGTGTCCGTTTAAATGGCTTTTCCATTTACACAAAATGGTTTCAATTTCCTGCAACCCAATTGACCTATCGTTTGAAGGGGGTGCAAGGAAAATCCTGAATTCTTTTTTCAGGTGCTCAACAACACCAGTGATAACTTCACCTTCATCTTTTGGCTTTGCAGTTTCTGGGAGACCATAGTGTTGCCTCCAAAGAATCAGCGCAGCCTTTACCGGATCTTTGAACATGAACACAGCAGCTTCGCTGAAGTCTATGTGTTTGTCTAAAACCCTATCAATCATGTCACAAATTTTAAAACTTATCCATGGTCCAAATAAGGTATGCTTCTGAACAAGGTCGGCAACTCGACTATAAATAGGCGCACCAGAACAAATGTGGGTGACCATAAATTCTGGCTGGTTTCCGTACAACTCTTTCAAATGTTGAACCATCTTAATCCCTTGGCTGCCACGGGCATGACGTCTTTCATGCCCTCTTGGCCAACGAGTTCCCATCGGAGTTGGCACTTCATTTTGTGCTGCGTCCATAAGAACGTCCCAAAAAAATCCTTCACCCAACTCAGAAGCATAAGAAGCAAAACCACAGTGGTAAAAACACCAATATGCTATCAACCAACGACTGAGTTTGTTGAATTCCGTCATGCTTTTATGACGTTTAGGGAATAACTTGGTGAGTGCTGGATACACAGGATCAAGATCTTGGCTTTTGATCAAGTGTTCCCCAAAACTCACTATGTTCAATTTCTCATAGTTTCTCATTGTAAGTAACTTTCTACTGTTTTTCGTAAAGTTTGATCAAGCCAGTCTGAATATCATGGTTGATACCATAATTGAGGTAGTAATGCATGATTCTTACCAACTCATAGGCACGACGCTCTACTTTAATTTCAGGCGCTGGTTTGTTGCGTTCATCGTTGAACTGCCGGACAAGGCTCTTCACGTCTTCAAAGTTTCCACCAGCTTTCAACAAGGCAGCACAACGGCCACGCAAGGTGTTGGGGTCTTTTAAAGAGCGGACTTTTTCAGTTGGCTTTAAGGTAAAGCGACGCATCCGGACTTTTTTAAACACTTCTTTTTTGGCTTTTTTCGCTTCTGGAGCCTTTACTTGTTCAACAAAGGTTGAAGCAGGTTTTTCTCTTTTGTCGTATTCTTGGAGCAATTTCCATACTCGCAGAACACCAGTAGGGCGGTCAACAAAGCGAGAAACAGATGGAAAGACGCTACCAAGTGCATTCAACTCAACAACAACTTCGTTGTACAAATCAACCAACTCTCTCAAAGAGAGATTTTGCAAGCCGATAGAACGTGTGTGGTCTTCGTTTTCTTTTACGTTTTCAAGACGATAAAATTTTTCTTTAAAGGCGATGGTAATAGACATTTCAAGTTTCCTTTTCTGGGTTTAACTGACTCAAATCAGTAACTTCTGTTTACTCTCGACCTAAACAAAAGGCAACAACTTTTTTATCTTTCTTCTCACCTTGTTGTAACTTGCCAATCAAAAAGCATTATCCCATGAACCTTCGATAGAACCTTTTGAATAATCCGTAGCCCGATTCTCGAAAAAGTTGGTGTGTTCAACCCCAAATACAATTTCATCAACCCAAGGCAGGGGGTTTTTATCAACACCAAAGATAGGCTCCAACCCAAGCTGCTGCAAGCGAATATCGGCAATGTACCGGATGTATTTCTTCACTTCGTCCTTACTCAGCCCTTCGACCTCTCCCTGGGCGTAGACAAGGTCAATAAAGGAATCTTCAAGTTCAACCATTTTAACTGCGATACTTTTCAGCTTTTGGTCAAGGTGTTCTAAATTCAGGTATTGCCCCTCTTCTTCGATCAACTGGTGATAAACTTTGAGCATGCTTTCAACATGGTGGGTTTCGTCACGGATGCTCCAAGAGACAATCTGCCCCATGCCCTTCATTTTGCCGAAGCGAGTAAAGTTCAGGAGGATAACGAAGGAAGCGAACAGCTGCAACCCTTCCCCAAAAGCAGAGAAAATTGCGATGTCTTGGGCAAGAGCCAGCAACTCATCATGTGAATCAAGAGGCAGCAACTCATCATGTGAATCCCTTTCTTGGAAGAAAAAGTCGTGTTTCTCTTTCATTTCGGCATATTGCATGAAGGCACTATATTCAACTTCAGGCATCCCAATTTCATCAATGAGCATTGAGTACGCCTGAATGTGTACTGCTTCTCGGGCAGCAATAGACATCATCATCATGCGCAGTTCAACAGGTTTAAACTTCGGGAGGTATCTATCAATATAGCCCGAGGCAACATCAACGTCCGCTTGGGTGAAGAAACGGAATATCTGGGTGAGGAGGTTTTTCTCTACATCTGTCAAGACCATTTTCCAGTCCTTAACATCGTCGTTCAGCGGCACTTCCCGGGCAAGCCAATGCATCTGCTCGCTATGGATAAATGCTGCATATGCCCAGGGGTACCAAAATGGCTTGTAGGCATCTCTCTTCTCAAACAGGGAGGGCATATTTTATCCTTCGCACGCCTTACAGTCGCTGCCCAACTCGCAAGCAACAGCTTCAGGCTCTTTGGGGGCAACCGGAATTGCCCCTGTGTTGGTAGATTTTACGCTGCTCGAACGCAGGTAGTACAAACTCTTTAAGCCTTTTTTCCAGGCTGAAAAGTGAATTTCATGCAACTCTTTGGTGGTGATTTTAGGAGGCAAGAACAGGTTAAGGGACTGCGCTTGACAAATATACTGCTGACGGTCTGCGGCCAATTCAACAACAGTGCTCATGCTTATTTCCCGGGCAGTTTTAAACACCGCCTTCTCTTTTTCGGGGATAAAATCTAAGTGCTGAACAGAGCCATTGTTTTTAACGATTGATGACCAAACATCTTCGGTATTTTTCAAAATGTTGGTCAGGTATTCCACGAGGGCTGGGTTTTTAACAAGGTGGGAACCAACTCGTGTTTTTTGGATAAAGGCGTTGGCAGCCAAAGGTTCAATGCTGGGACTTACCCCGCCGCAAATGATTGATGAAGAAGCGTTCGGAGCAATAGCAATGAGGTGTGCGTTACGCATGCCTGTGCCGATCATGTCGAAACACTCACCCCTCTTTTTTGCAAGCCCTTTTGATGCTTCTACTGCCAACTCTTGAATGTTCTTGTAAATGAGCAGGTTAAGTTCTTTTGCACGCTCAGAATCCATTGCGATGCCATTTGCTTGGAGCAGGGTATGGAAGCCCAGAGTACCGAGGCCAAGTGAGCGCTCTGAGCGTGCAGACTGTACAGCCCTCCACATTCCGTCTGGTGCGTTCTGGCAAAATTCCGTGATGACGTTATCAAGCATTGTGATAAGGTCAGTGATGAATTGCTCTTTTACAAACCACCAGTCATTAAACTTTGAAAGGTTGATTGAGCTCAAGCAGCAAACAGCAGTGCGGTCTTTGTTTGTTGGAAGTGTTATTTCAGTGCAGAGGTTGCTGTGGTGAATCTTTAAACCCCATTCCTTGAGGCTTTGAGGCAATGCTTTGTTGGCCGTATCAACAAAAAAGATGTACGGTTCTCCCAGCTTCAATCGCTGCTGCAGAATAGCAATCCATAGCTTGCGGGCTTTTACCGTTTCGGTTATTCGTTTTGAATTTGGGTCAATCAACTGCCAATCACCATCGGATTCTACCGCCTCCATAAAAGCGTCCGGAATATTTACGCCGTGGTGCAAGTTTTCATTTTTGCGGTGAACGTCCCCTCCTGTAGAAGAGCGCATGTTGATGAATTCAAAAATTTCTGGATGAGAAACATCCAAGTATGTTGCTGCAGAGCCGCGACGAGTTTTGCCTTGGTGGTATGCTAACGATTGCGCATCTTGGACGTGCATAAAGGGCATTACCCCTGGGGTTTCAACGCCACGAGACGTACTTTCACCCACAGAACGGACTTTTCCCCAGTAGGTGCCGATGCCGCCACCGTTGGTGCTTAAAACAGCGTTCTCGCTGAAATTGTCCACAAGTCCCTGAATGCTGTCTTCAACATAGTTCAGAAAGCAGCTGATGGGTAGCCCTCGCTTTGTGCCGCCGTTGGCAAGCAGAGGCGTCGAGAAGGCGAACCATTGCTTCGAAGCATAGTCATACAACCTCTGGGCAAGAGCCTCGTCGCCGCCAGAAAAAGCTGTTGCTGCCCGGGCGAAGGCTTCCTGGTAGGATTCCCCAGGGAGGCAGTATTGTTCTTTCAGTGTTATCTTGCCAAATTCTGTCAAAAGGGAATCCCGTGAATCGTCAAGAATAATCATAAAGTCCCTTTTGGCTTACGGTTGTTGATTGAGTTTACGCTTGGAATCAATCTGCGCAATCAAGCCTTGGATTTTTTGCGCAGCTGTGTACAACGTCTCTGCCGCTTCAACAAGAACAGCACGTTTCACGGCTCTTTTCTTTTTCATCATGATGAGTGCCACCATAACTGGTCCAATCGCTTTTGTTATTTCGTCAAGTATTTTTTCCATCACCCAACCATTATTTTAATGCTTTCAGCCGCTCTTGTTATGGCCGTATAGAGCCAACGAGCAGCGTCCTTCTTGAACGCCTGAGACTCGTCTATGAGCAGTATTTTGTTCCACTGTGAGCCTTGGCTTTTATGAACGGTGAGGGCGTAGCCATAATCAAACTCCTCCGACTCCTTGCGTTCCCACCATGGCATCTTTTCACCGTTGCCGAGGAAGTACGTTGAGTGGGCATCAGTCTCCAACTGGTCACCCCCATCCTCTGGGGAAATGCGCATATACACCCGTTTATCTTCTTCAAGGATGTCTATCATCTCTTCAACCTTCCAAAGGGCACCGTTGAGCAACCCTTTTTCTTTGTTGTTGCGCAAGCAGACCAGCTTGTCCCCTTCTACCGGATATTTGGAAGTAATTCCCTTCAACTGCCGCATCCGTGCGTTGCTGCTGAACCGGGTAGCATTCCTGCCGACCAGTATCTGGTCTGCCGACAAAGCGTCCTGAGCAGTTATTTTTTCAACAACAGAGGATGTACCATATTGCCCAGGGAGGATGGCTTGGTTATTGCGTGCCTTCGTGGCCAACTCTAGAATTGGGTTATCTCTCGCCTGACGGTGTATTTCTGTCAGCATGAAATCAGGCGTTTGGTTAGTGAAGAACCCTCCTCCCATAATAGGGGGTAGCTGAGCCGGATCCCCTAGGACGAGAATGGGTACGCCAAAACTCAAAAGGTCTTCTCCCATGCTGGTATCAACCATTGAGCACTCGTCTATGACAACTAACTTGGCACCTCGGATGTCTGAACTTTTGTTCAACGAAAAAGAAGGCTTGTTTACTTTGTTCTGCTCTTTTTTCATCAAGTCTTTTATGTGCACAACCTGAGGGTGTTTTGACAAATCATAGAATGGAGGGTACTCATTCTTTAATTCATGGATCAACTGCAGATATTGCTCTTCCAACTCCATGTATTTTTGGTTGCCTTTATCACGAGTGATGTAGAT
>Ga0315900_10007938_pt1 | contig 13787 bp, 13 predicted proteins | sample LakEriMetagenome_FD_203521 | JGI IMG/M metagenome (GOLD analysis project Ga0315900, IMG submission 203521) | Freshwater fungal communities from buoy surface, Lake Erie, Ohio, United States - Buoy 12 MA114 | ecosystem: Environmental > Aquatic > Freshwater > Lake > Lake biofilm | place: USA: Lake...
CGCAGTGGTGTACACGGGCGATGATGAGCGTTTCGACTACGTCTACAAGTTCGTGTCGAAGGACAGCTGGAAGAAGATGATCGCTGCTGGCAAGAGTCCACTTGACGAAGGAACGCTGTATGTAGCGAAGTATCTCGACAACGGAACAGGTGAGTGGCTAGAACTCAGCCCAAAGAACCCGTTGCTTGCAGGCTGGAAAATGGACTACATCTTGGTGAACACCCGACTTGCAGCTGATGCTGTTGGTGCAACCAAGATGGACCGACCAGAGTGGATTGCTGCTTCACCAAAGGGTGACATGTATGTAACACTCACCAACAACACGCAACGCGGTACAACTGGAAGGGCTGGCGTGAACAGCGCAAACCCAACAGCAGTGAACTCAAGTGGTCACATCATTCGCTGGAAGGATGCAGATAAGCACGTAGGCAAAACTTTCAATTGGGAAATCTTCGTTCTTGCAAAGGATGTTGCCGATACTGGTGGCCAAATGTTTGGTTCGCCAGACGGAATCTGGGTTGATCCAGATGGACGAGTATTCGTTCAGACAGACGGAGCTCAACCTGGTGGAAATAACGACCAGTTGCTCGTCGCAGACCCAGTAACCCGCGAATTCAAGCGTCTCTTTACTGGTGTAAAGGGCTCTGAGGTAACCGGTGTGACAACGACGCCAGACCGCAAGACAATGTTTGTCAACTTGCAGCACCCAGGAGACGGAAGTGCCGCTGTGTCGAACTTCCCAGAGTTCTTCGTCGGTGCATCTGGTCCAGTTCCACGCGACTGCACCATCGTGATCAAGCGCATCAATGGTGGTGTGATCGGAAGCTAATTCACGCTGCCCAGGTTGCCACAACGCTCACCCTTATCGGCGTTGTGGCAACATGGGGCAATGGCAATCGATGTTTCGCAGGTCATTGACCTTGAGCAGTATCCCATTCATATAGATGGTGAAGCTCGCAAGCAATTAGTAGCCGATGTACAAAAAGATGTTCGCTCTGTCGGTTGCGCAGTAATCAAGCAGTTCGTAAAGCCAGAAGCCATTCCCGCTCTTGTTGCTGAAGGCGACAGGGTTTCGCATTTAGGCCATCGCAATTTCAATCGCACGAATCCATATTTCACGCAACTGCCACCGGACTTGCCTGATACACATCCGCTGCGACGTTTCTACGATCGTTCAAATGCGTTTGTTCCAGCCGACAACTTTGGTGAAGACAGCATCATTCGCTCGCTGTACGAATGGCCGGCATTTGCTCCGTTCATTCAAGAGGTACTCGAAGAGCCTTCGTTCTACCGATACGCCGATCCTCTTGCCGATGTTGTTATCAACTTGGCAGAGGAGGGAAATGGTTTCCCATGGCATTTCGATACCAATAACTACACGGTCACACTTGCCATACAAAACGCAGAACATGGAGGCGAATTTGAATTCAGCCCAAACCTGCGGACATCAACTGATGAAAACTACGACGGCGTTGGAAAGGTGTTGGACGGCGATCAGTCGCTGATTCATACGTTGCACCTCGAACCTGGCGATCTGCAGATTTTCAAAGGTCGCTATTCGTTGCATCGAGTGACACCATTGGGTGGCCCAACCATGCGATACGTAGCAATTTTCAGTTTCACTGAAATGGAAGGCGTCGTGGGTAGCCCCGAACGCACCAAACAGTTATATGGACGTGTATTGCCAATTCACCTTGAGCGTGCGGGCATGCGCGGCGACGCATTGGTGGACTGATTGAGCCGTAAGCACCTGCGCACTGTTGGGCTACTTGTAGGCACAGTTTCATTGTTGGTTGTTCCCAGCGTGGCTGATGCTTCTGCTGGAGGTTCATGCAAAGTGATCGGCCAAACAAGGCAGGTCGTTACAAAGAAGAAAACTGACTATCTGGTTTGTTCGCTTTCGGGAAAGCGAAAGGTGTGGAAGGCAACGACACCAGCGATTGGCACCAAGGCCACTGTTCTGAAAACAGGCGGTTTGCCATTCGTCAATCTTGCGCTGACGGTGAAAGATTTTGCAGCCCAATGTGTACTAGTCATGAAGGGCAATGAAGTTGTAGCGGAATGGAACTTTGGGAATCACACGCGGAACACGAAGATTCTTCTCGCATCAGTGAGCAAATCATTTACGAACACTCTTGTAGGAATTGCTCAGAAAAAGGGTCTGGTCAATATTGATGACAAGGCGTCAAAATTCATTACTGAATGGGTTGGTACGAAAAGTGAAACAGTAACAATTCGACACTTGCTTGCAATGACATCGACCCGCTCTGAGTTCAACCTAGTTAACTCATTGCAGGATCTGCGTGGCCAAACTCTATTTCCCGCATTTGGAGGTGCTCAGCACGCCACGTCCCCTGGGTTGCGATGGGCGTATCACAATGCAAGTACGCAAGCACTTGAAATTGTTCTGTCTCGTGCGACGGGTGAGTCAGTGTCAGTATTTGCTCAGCGGGAATTGTTTGCGAAACTTGGAATGACGACAACTATTGAAAAAGATCCCAAAGGGATTGAAGCTGTGTATGTGGGATTTGTTTCAACGTGTTCAGATGTTGCAAAGTTGACCCGTTTGTATCTGCAAAAGGGCATGTGGGATGGTCAACAGATTCTGACCCCTGAGTATGTTGTCGATTCTCTTACACCACAGGTCACCAGCACGGCTGCAAACGCCTCAATGAATGGTTCGTATGGTCTGCAGATTTGGCTGAATAGCGACAAAGGCACGTCGGTGACCGTTGGACGGACAGGGTCGCTGTATCCGGATTTACCTACTGACACGTTTTTGTTTCAGGGTGCATGTCGGCAGTTTGGGGTAGGAGTTCCATCTAAAGACTTAACGGTTGTGATGCTGCGGCCAGGATGCGACACACTTGAAAAGGCATTTTTAGATCAGTTGGATCCATCTCCAGCCACTGTTTTCATCTATCAACTGGGCAAAGCCATTTCCTCACTTCGCTAATCTTGGGCGAAACGCTAGGCTCTTTCAGGAAATAGCGGGGCTATAGCTCAATTGGTAGAGCGCTTGCATGGCATGCAAGAGGTCAGGGGTTCAATTGGTCTTGTTGCTTCGCAATTCAATCTGAGTAACGGTTTCACAGGGTTTTTGATCGCATTGACTGGCTGGTCGACCTCTTCCTTTTAGGAAGGGAATTAAGTGAAACTTTCATGGATTGACGAATTTGTATCCGATTGGGTGCTGTCAGGTAAATCTTCAACCACTGCAAATGCTTATAAGAAGAATTTAATTTTATTATTAAAATATTGTTCAGATCCACAATTGATTGATATTAAAAAATGGTTGGCAGATGCTCAAACAAAAGAGGTGTGTCGCAAACGTGCGCAATCCGCAAGAGCATTTGGCTCATGGTGTGAAAAAGTTGAATTAGAAGAATTTGGTTTCTGGAAACAAATACCAGTTAAAAAAATAGAAATAAAACCTCAGTGCACTGTGGTAGAGGCAGACTACAAAAAAGCCCTCTCAAAATGCACCACAACGCGGGATACAGCCCTCGTAGAGATGCTCTGGTCAACAGGCATGCGTAGAGAAGAATTAGCGCGAGCGTGTATCGAGCATGTTGACTTCGTTTCCGGATACATCATGGTTCCATCTTCAAAAAATGGTCGACCTCGAATTGTCCCACTATCACCGAAAGCACGACAAGCACTACGTCGTCTAGTGGGTAGACGGGAAATTGGCTCACTATTTAACATGACAGGGAATGCCATCCGACTCAGACTGCAAAGAATGGAGATTCCATCGGCTCATGCTTGGAGGCGTGGCTGGGCGGTGCAAGCACTAAGGAATGGTGTCTCGGAAACGTCAGTGAGAGCTGCTGCAGGCTGGTCTAGTGGGGCAATGGTGGCACGGTATACAAGTGCATTGTCGGGTGAATTAGCCGTTGAAGAATTCCGGAGAATCTGGAACAGTAATATCACATTATGAAAAGAATCATTGGTGTTGTATTCGGGATTTGTTTGTCCGTAACACTTTTAGGAGTTTCGTCAGTATCCAGTGCTGCACCACAGGTTCAGGGAACCAAATGTGTCAAAGCGGGAACTTTTCGCACGGTAAAAAACGTCAAGTATCAGTGCAAGAAATCTGCGAAAGGGTTGCGATGGGTTAGAGCAAGTAAAGCGATTGCACCAATTAATTCAACCACAAACTCAAAGTCAACAACGACTACTACAACAATTCCGCTTTACTCCGACACTGAGATAACAGACGTCAAATATCTTTTAAATTTGCAAGAGTGTCAGATACGAGACGTAACACCACGCTCCGATGTTTCTTCTGGCTTCCCTCGTCCAGACTCTGGTCGTTCTGGATTCGGACAGCTTGAAGTGTTGGTAATTCCTGTTAAATTTACGGACCTTGCATTTGGGGCAACTGATGCCGAAGCAATAGAGGCGACATATGCAAAGGTGAACTCCTTCTATTCTGCGATGTCTTACGGCAAAGCTGCGGTGAAAATGACTCTTGCTCCGAGCAGTGCCTGGGTTGATACTGGCGGAACTGTTGAACAAAACGGACTAATTAATACTCCGCCACAATGGGACGGGAGTAATTTTTATCGCAGGGTTATTGCGATGTATTCGCAAAACAACGTAATCGCAGGATACGACGTGGTTGACGTAGTGTCAGCGTCTACAGCAAGGTTTGGTCTTGGTCAGGGCTTGTCATCAGGTTCAAGCGGTTACGGAACTGGCAGAAGCTTTTCAGGTAGCCAGATCTTGGGTAGAACTACCCAGAACTGGGGCACTTTTGCCCACGAGCTTGGTCATTCGTGGCTCAAGTTTGAGGACTTGTATCTCTTTAGCGGTGGTGCGCCGCTCGGTCAATGGGACACGATGTCTGCGTCGAATTCGGAGTTCAGTGGGTGGAGCAGATTTCTTGCGGGCTGGATTGAACCCAATTGGGTTCGTTGTGCAACCCCACGCACACCGACCCGTCATTATCTTTCAGCACTTAATGCAGATAAGAGTGAAGACAAACCACGAATCCTTGTCCTGCCTCTTAATTCCCAGAGCGCAATAATTGCCGAACTACGCACACCAGGGGTTTGGCAAACCAACATTAAATCACCGACACTCGTCGTGTATCGAGTAGACACAGGAATCGCTCACGGAAACGGACCAATCGTTCTAATCGGTACAACCGACCAGATTGGTGGCACAATTTCAACAGATGGAATCAAATTCACGGTTAAAGGCTTAAACAGTTCGGGCGTGGTAGTTGATATCGGGAACTAAGAAGAGGGAGTAGGTCATGGCTGTCAATATGGAATTCGGTGAGTACCTAGCACTCTTGCGGAGTAACGCTGAATGGTTTTGTGATGTATATGAAGTTCCTTTTCGGCCTGATTTACTTGCCTACATAAGTGAGTTGGAAGGCTATGTCGACCGAACAGCACGTAAGCAGATATTTGGTCGCAAGGGATTTGATAAATGGTTTAGTGCAAGGCGTCGCAACCCATATTTTTATGTGTCGAAATATAAAGGTTGGGACCCTGACAGCAGATAGTTGGTGAGACATAAGTTTTCAGTTTTGCTCCGACTTCAATGCACGAGATGCCTTTCCGTGGAATTGAGTATTCATTAGGGCTACTTTGAAGTATCACGGTGGTCCAACTATTTCCCGGTTTAAAGAACGGTTGATTTCGGACGCTGGTAGCACTAGTTCGGCAAAATTGTATATGTGCTCTGTCGTCTAGAGTTTTCCATATGGACTTGGCCCAAATTCAGAGCAAATTGGAATTGTTCACAAGTGAAAGAGATTGGGATCAGTTCCATTCGGTGCGGAATCTTGCCTTAGCTTTGGTTGGCGAAGTTGGTGAACTTGCTGAGCTATTCCAGTGGATTGATGATTCAAAGGTTTCAGCCTTTCTTGATGAAGGTGGCAGGGATCGTTTGGGCGAAGAGATTGCAGATGTTTTGTTCTATCTTGTTCGACTTGCAGATAAAGCTGGAGTAGATCTTGATCATGCGGTTAGTGAAAAACTTGCTTCAAATGCGGTGAAATACCCTGTAGATAAGTCACGTGGTGTCAACACCAAATACACGGATTTATAATTATGAATCTTCTATTACAGCCATATGCGCAACCAAGAAGCGATAGGGAAAACAATTTTCTTGCAACTGTTGTCAATGACTTTGATCTGCTGTCAGCAGTTAACGGTTCAAGTTCTGTTTCGAAACCTGATCTAACAGAGTTCCTTTTTCTGCATCCGGATGGGAAAGCAAAAATCTGGGCTCTTGGAGAAAATAGGAACAGCAGGGCTGTTTTTGGAAAGATAAATGTTGGCGACCTGGTCTTGTTTCATGGGAACAGCAAGATCTACGCCTATGGGTACATTGACTGCAAGCTTCATTGGGTCGGTAACGACTTTGTCTGGCCAACAGGTGAAAATTGGGATTACATCTACAGCTTGAGAGATGTAGTTCATATTCCGGAAGGCTCACGTATTGATCGTGACTCTCTTCGACAGTTACTTCCGAAGGTGGGTCACCTTTCAGCGTTCTTTACTGATCTGGGAGAGGTCGGAGTATCTCAGTCTGAAATTCTTAACTTTTTAGACACAACGCCACCGAATGTGTCGTCAGACGACAGGCATACGCCTACACGTGGACCATCGGACCTTCCTCGACTTGGCGAAAGGTTTAAGGACCGTCTCACCATTTGGCATGCTTTTGGTGGTCAATGGCAACAGGGGATTGTTGTTTTCCCTGGAGACAAAACAGTCAATGTTTTCTCAGATGAAAACGGGCCATATCCAGATTTCATCGACCCTGAAACAGGAACAATCGAGTATCGAGGTCAGGGACTTCGTGGTGAGCAGAAGCTCACTCTTGGTAACAAGCTTTTGGAGGATGCTCGACTACAAAAGGCTCCTGTTCGGTTTTGGCATCGTCCTACTAAAGGTCAATGGGAGTTTCAAACCTGGGCTGTAGTTGAAGATCGCACCACGGTGATCGAGGACGATGCGGACAATAACTCTGCTGTTCGTCTCTTGTGGTTCTTGGTTCCTGTGCCGACTGCAAGCCCTACTGATTGGCCTGACGAGGTAAATGAAGCGGTTCCTCTTGCGCTTCCTGAGGTTTCAGCTGAAAAGCCTGTAGATCCAGCTCGTCTATTGGATGAATACAAGAAACGTAGTGAAGCTCTTAATCAGGATGCACCTGATGAGTCGACAGAGCTGAAACCTAAACGGAAGTTTAAACGTCGTAAAGAAGCTAGAGATTTGGTGTTAGCTCGTTCACGCAACACTTGTGAACATGATGGCTGTACTGGTGTTCCATTTGACATAGGTCGGAATGGACGGACCATTCTTGAGGTTGACCACATCATTGATCTTGCAAATGGGGGGCCAGATATTCCTAGCAATATGATCGCGTTATGCCCGAACTGCCATAAGGCAAAAACGTATGGCAAGAATTCTGACAAAACTGTGAAACATTTTCAGTCGATTGTTAAGCGACGTGAACAGGAGATTATCTCTAGTTTGTAGCTTCGAGGATTTCTTTGACCCTGCTGAATGGTCTTGATTTACGAATTTTTCGCTTTAAACTTCCAACACTTCCTTCTACGGTGAGCATGGTGTTGTGACCTGTCCGAACGGAAACCCAGGAGCCCTCCGGTTTCGAAATTGGGAGCAATGATCCGATTTCGTCCGCATCAATAACTGCTATCGAATCTCTTCCACATATCAGAACTAGAAATACAAGTTCAAAATCGGCGAGTAGTTTCGTTAGTTCCTCTACGTGTTCTTTGTGAAATGTGAATCTCCAAGGAGAAATTCGTTTAACTGAATGTTTTACATACAGCCCTATTGTTTCATTCAATAAGTAGATGGCATTATTCGATAAATCCGGTCGGAAAAGGGTGATTGGGACTGTCGAATCGTCGATGATTTCTGCAAATGCAGATCCGTGGTAGGCCTTAAACTCGTTGATCATTTCGTTCTGCGATTCACACGTAGGAATCTTATGCTTCGATCATTTTCGCGGTAGCTATAAACAACTCTTGCTGATTTAGAGTTGTTATAAAACACTTTAAAGTGGTGTATTGCTGAAGGAAATTTCGTTTCCTCGTAGTCTTGACCTCCGAATAGTCCTCTAGCACGAGTGATGTTTTCTTCGTCTATGTTTTCTGAACTTTTAATCTGTCTGGAAGCATGGAAAACAATGGAGGCATCTTCCGAGCGCTTTCTCGATTCCACAAATTGGAGAACGTGCTCACTTATGTAGTTTTCTGGTAGCAAGCTCAAGATTTTGTAGAAGTTGTCGTATCCCGCGATTGGCGTCTGGGTTCCAGCTAGAAGAGAGTTGTTGACGGGAAATAAATCGAAGCTGATTTCTCCTGAATCGATTGTCAAATAATCGCGATCGATACTTGTACGGGATGTTGTCCGAATTCGCTTGCTTTCTAGCCACACTGGTTTACCTGAAGGGATGGATCCCATCGCAAGACCATGAAGTTCGAAAGCTTGGTACCAGTCTCTATAGAGCGTTTTGGGTATGTGAAGCTCGAAATAAGGCAGGTAATTTGACCTGTTTCCGAACATTCGAGCTCTTTGGATATAGGTGTCTTGTTGGAGTTCTTTCTTGGTGTTGCGGGTGAAGAACATCGACAAAAGATTATTGAAAGTAACGCCTCGCGAAATGATGTTGCCGCCAATGGCTACCGTAAACGGAGTGTCCGGGTCAGTAGCCCCGCGGATATTGTCAGAGTTTTTGGTTTGTGCAGAGTTGATTACTTTGATTGCCTTGCGTGCGCGATTTCTGTATACATACCTAACTATTTCTGATGGATCAATTGAGTATCTTTCTGCGTCAATATGTATTTCGTCGTAACGTCTGGCGTGGTTTTTATTCTCTCTATCTTCCAACTCTTCAAAATACTTTTCGACTATATCTCTATCGGTTGAATGATCATCTCTTAATCCACTTGTATGAACAAGCATGCAATAATTTTGTTCTCCGTCTTGATTCATCAAATTCAAATATGCAACGTTTACAACGAATCTTGTCAGTGCAGTCCGTAAATGTTGAGGATTATCGCCTTCGTCGGGAAGCTCGATTAGCTCATAGCGGTAATTGCCATCTGATGGAAAAAAAGTTTTGTGTCCGCTGTAATCGGGATATGGCTCGAAGTAACACCAATTCTCTTTCTCGTTTTCGAATGTGTTGTTTAAATCGAGTCGGGATGGAGTGGCTGTTACACCAATGTAGATTCCTCCGTGTTCACTGTTCCTGAGTTCATCTACAAGCTGATTGATACGGCTTTGCTCATCTTTGTTCACTTTTGAGTTCGGAGTAGCATAATCCGCTTCATCGTCAATGATTACGCGACGATCAATCTTTCTGTACTGTGCGATCAGTTTTTCTAAGTCATCTTTGTTCTTCTTGCAAAAAATGATTGAACTGATGTTTGGCTTAAGAGGTGTTTCCGCCAGTTTGATATCTTGAAGACTCTGTGGTGCAGGTGATATCTGGGATCGTCTAAACCGCAAAAGGTTTTGATTTTGGAGATCGACGTTGTCGTTCACTAGGACGATTACGTGGCGGTAACCAGCGTCTAGAAGTCTCGCTGTAAGACAAATCATCATTTCGGTTTTTCCGCTTTGCGGCTCACCATAAATGACAAAAGATGTTGCTCCGTCTTTAATTCGTTCCAAAGCCTTTTTGGTCGTAGTTTCGATGGATGCCGTGAATCCAGTCTTGGTTGCAACGCGCCTTATTTGACGTTCGTACTCATCACCACCATCTTGTTCGAACCTGGATAGATCGATTGTGGTCATTTTTGCCCCCAGATCATTACTTTATTGAAAACCTAGTACTGCTTGGCTAGTACCAGCAACTGTCTACCAGGAATGCGAATATCGGCGTTACACCCCTTAGCTATCCTCAGTTTCAAACAGGAGGCAAAGTTGAAACTTGGCAAAGCAACAAAGATCACTGGTTTCATCTATAAAAAGAGGACCGCCATCATTTATGGGCTGTTGGCTTTAGCTTTCAGTCAGATATTGCACACGGGAGAACATTTCACGCTCTCGATATTTCTTTATACCGCGATGTTCTGGGTGTATTCATATACCGAATTACGACGGAAATATCATCGTCCTCGTAGATCTGATACGAGAGCAATTTTGAAAGTTTCAACTGAACCCTTTGTCGATTGGGCAGTGACGACCATGCAAGGGGAACTGGTTGTATCTGGATGGGGCAATAGGACCGTGACATTGCCGAGCACGGGAACACGAGTTGAACGCGATACGAAAGTGAAATTTTCAGAATATGTGTATGTTGCAGAAGTTATCTCTGGCAATGGAGATGCGTTTGTTTCGCTTACTGTTGACGACGACGATGAATTCCATCAGACCGTTGCATGTGGTCGCTCAGGGGATCCGGAAGTCTTGTATACACATTTGAATACGGGGTATGGAACAAGGCATTGGTTGATCCCCGGATTCTTGCAAGGAATTCCATCTGCGAATCCAATTGGTAAATGATCTTAAGGCTTGTTGTCGATGCCTTCATCTTCGTAGACCCAATCCAAAATTTCTTTGATGCTTGTAACGGGAAGTGACGCTTTGGTCCATGCCTCAGTCCAGCCGTCAAATGCCTGTCCGCCAGCACTATTTGCGAATTTTGCTTGCCGTTTTTTGAGACTTCGCAAAGCTGCTGTTTCCATTTCCTGAATGTGATGTCCGTCTAGGGGACCACGCAATTCAATAAGCCGCCAATTAAGTCTTCCGTGGGACTCAAGCCTTACCTTTGGTTGAGTTGTTATACCTATTTGCAGCATGTGCCATTCATCGTGTTCGATTAGGTAGAACCATGCTTCTCGGTTTGGGTCAAAGCCACTAGCTGAACACGTTGGGCATCCGTTTCCTCGTGTTCGATCTGCAGGTGTTGAAGTCCAGATATGTCCGAATTGGCATTTCCATTTGCGCTTCTTTCTTGAGGATTGTGTCAATGTTTGTGGGTCCCATTCATATGCCTGTTCGGCTAGTTCTGGATTTATGGTTGCCAAATCGTTGTGGCCGATCAGAACTTCTTTATTTGCGCAAACAGGACAGCCGCTTTTATTTGGTCCGGTTCGGCTGTTCGGCGATGCCATCCAAGTATGGCCAGAGTTGCATTTCCATTCTTTCTTTGGATTTGATCCGGCATTTATGGTTTTTGGATCCCAGCCGTGTGCTTGTGAAGCGATTTCTGGATAAGTGGTTGATAAATCGTTGAATCCGCTTAGAACTCGTTGACCTGAACATACTGCACAGCCGGTCTTGTTACGACCGGTGCGATTATGCGGTGAGGCTAAATACTCGTGTTCATTTGTGCAACACCACAGGAATTTTCCATTATTGCCCGAAGTTACTTGTGATGGGTCCCAGCCTTTTGCCTCCTTAGCAATATCTGGATGAGTTGTTTGTAGGTCATTGAATCCTGGGAGTACTTTTTTGCGTGCACATACTGGACAGTTGCGTCCTGTTGATCGACTAGAAATCACAGCAGACCAAGTGTGGCTTTTTTCGCATTTCCAGTTTGCTTTCTTGCCTGAAAATGCCGTAACTGTTTGTGGATCCCAACCATGAGCCTGAGTTGCAAGATCAGGATGTGTAGTCGCAAGATCATTGAATCCGATCAATATCTGTTTGCCTGCACAGACTGAACAGCTGGTCTTACTCGCTCCTGTTCGTGCACCGACGGATGCAACATAAACATGATTCTTTGAACAAATCCACTCGTATTTCTTGTGGGATCCTTTAGAAATAGTAGATGGATCCCATCCGTGAGCTTCTTTTGCTATCTCTGGATGTGTTGATGCAAGGTCGTTAAATCCAGCAAAAACTTTCTTGCCTGCGCACACGATGCAGCCATGACCTTTAACGCGGTCAATTACTTTCGAATTCCACTCATGTCCGAATTCGCAGCGCCAACGAAGAACTTTATTTGAACCTGGTCTGACTGTTTCTGGATCCCAACCGACAGCTTGACTAGCAATTTCTGGATGTAGCGAAGCTAAATCGTTAAAACCAATCAGTACTTGTTTGCCTGCACAAATTGGACAGCCTCGACCTTTAGCCCTGTTATTGACACTTGCTTCCCATCGATGTCCATCTTGACAAATCCACGGAAGTTTCTGTCCACTGCCAGCTGTAATTGAAGCGGGGTCCCAACCATCTGCTTGCTCAGCTAATTCTGGGAAAGTGATGGCGAGTGAATGCTTATGTGTTTTTCCCATCGTGAGTACCTTGCACCTCACGATAGGCGATGGGTGTGGTACATCGATTTTGGGTGCGTCGTATCTTTAATTTCAAAAGAGTTGCTTTAACTTCGGGCTTTCCCGACAGCGTTTACGAGGTGTGTGGTAAACTGGTCGCAAGCAAATTACAGAAAAGAGAAATCAAATGAATGAAAGAGCAAATCGGATCGTTCGGTCCTGAAGTAAACGGTGAGTCAGCCTCGATGGAGGCGAATTCGGGCCAAAAACGCCCAGCAAATGTCAATGAGCATGGCGAAATGCTCTATCGAGTGAAACCTAATCCCGATGCCCGCATGATGTACTTCTGCCCGTTGAGTGATCGGTAAAGCCAAAAGATCGGTACTTCCCGAGGAAAAGCTTTGGTTGCCACCATCTTTAAAATCTCCAAGTGGGGCAAGATGCCGCAGAGAGACAATGCAGTACGTGGTCGCTAACCAGTTGGTGACATCAGGGGTACTGACCTTTACTGACACTCGAATTGAACAGATAATCGATGGCACGATCGACATCATGCATCAGTTCAGACTTCTCATGCGAAGTATTAAGAGAAAAAGTGAAAGAGCATTCCCATACGTTGCCGTACCAGAGTTCAGTAAAACTGGACGACGTCACATCCATTTCATGCTTCCTGCCGAATTCCCCTACGACATGGTTGAAGAAAAGTGGCATAGGAATGGACATGCACTACACAAAATAATTGCTGACCTAGGCGAACTATCAAGAGTGGGCTTCTACCTCGGCAAACACTTTGATAAACCCGAGTCTGAACGCCCAACAAAACGACGCGTAATAAAAGCAGAAGGCTTTAAACCAAAATCCGAACCTGCGAGAGTAATGACGTATTCGGAAATCGAGCAATTGGCAAATCAATATGCACAAGAAAAAGGAACAACAGTAAAAGAAATCAAATCTTCCAAGCCTTGGCTACAAGGAGGGTTCGAATGGCTGGCATAACAACCATGCACCCGGCATACCCCGGTGGCCACGTTGAAGTTAATCGTATATGTTTAGAATCCGATAGGTGCTGGCGTAAAATAATTATAAAAATATGGTTATTGGAGTTATATAAAGGTGTATAAAAAACTTCGGTAAAAGCCGCAAAAAGAAAACTTTTGTTTATTTATTCGTTTGCCGCATTACAAACTTAATTAATTACGTATGGATTGCCGCGAAGGTATATAAAGCAGATGCCTTAACAAGATTGCATAAGACAGAGGAATACATCTATCGAGATAGGTGGGTCCCTGCATAGTGGGGTGATTGGTCAATCCGCCAACATTTCTTGGTGGTGAGTAGTGGTCGACTTACGTACATTTAACAAGTAGGGAAGTGCCTATCGTTAACCGTCACAGACTTTTAGACCTCGTCCTTTAGCCTCTGCTACATTGCTATACGACATACATCAACAGAAGTGGTCGCCGGCAAAATCAATGCTTAAAACCCTTATGGAGATTGAAGTTCTGCAAAGAAAACCTTTCCAAAACAGTTAGGCTCTTTCAGGAAATAGCGGGGCTATAGCTCAATT
>Ga0315900_10007940_pt1 | contig 13784 bp, 14 predicted proteins | sample LakEriMetagenome_FD_203521 | JGI IMG/M metagenome (GOLD analysis project Ga0315900, IMG submission 203521) | Freshwater fungal communities from buoy surface, Lake Erie, Ohio, United States - Buoy 12 MA114 | ecosystem: Environmental > Aquatic > Freshwater > Lake > Lake biofilm | place: USA: Lake...
CGGCGCGGGGGTAACGCAACAGGGGTCGTTAGTGGCTCAGCGCGCGGGGCGCAGCAGCCAGCTGGCCAGCAGGATGCCGGTCAGGTATGCGAACAGAACGACGCGTTGGGTCACCGAAGACATGCACGGAGTGTAGTGGCCGGCGCAGACGCTGGCAAGACGCGGCGATCGGGTCAGCCGGCTGGCGGGGTCGGGGGCGGGGGCGGGGGCGCGCTACCGGGCTGTCCGGTACGTCGAGCGGTGGCCAGCACGGCGAGCCCGTAGCCCGACAACCCGTAGGCGACCGAGACGGCCAGCAGCAGTTCGGCGAGCGTGTCGGCCACCAGCGCGAGGACGCCCATGCCCAGCGCGATGCCGACCAGGCTGTGGAAGGACACCGCGCGGCGAAGATTGATGTCCTTGCCGCTGTAGAACCGGAAATTGCTCACCATCGACAGCCCGGCGAACACGGTCACGCCCCAGGCGAGCCATTTCACGTCTCCACCGTCGATCTGGTGGCTGCTCAACGCCCACACCAGGCTCGCCACCAGGCTGGCCGCCGCCGGGCTGGGCAGGCCCGTGAACCAGCGCTTGTCGGCCACGCCCAGTTGCGTGTTGAAGCGCGCGAGGCGAAGCGCCGCGCAGGCGCAGTAGAGGAAGGCCGCGATCCACCCCAGCTTGCCGAGCAGCCAGTCGGCACGCGCCCCCGACTGCCCGATCGCCGAGAAGTCGCCCAGCGCCCACACGTAGACAACCAGCGCGGGTGCGACGCCGAAGGCCACCATGTCGGACAGCGAGTCGAACTCGGCCCCGAAATCGCTCTGGGTCCGTGTCCAGCGGGCGATGCGGCCATCCAGGCCATCCAGGATGCCGGCGACGAAGATCGCCATCGCGGCGGTCTCGAAGCGCCCGTTCATCGCCTGGACGATCGAGAAGAATCCGGCGAACAGGGCCGCGGTGGTGATCGCGTTCGGCAGCCAGTAGATTCCCCGGCGCACGCGCGCGCCCTCCCCGGCCGGGTGGCGATCGGGCTTCATCGGGCGTCGCCCGCCTTCAGGTTGGCCAGTACCGTCTGCCCGGCGTAGACGACATCACCCAGGCTCGCGCACGGCACGGCTTCGAGGGGGAGGTACAGGTCGACGCGCGACCCGAAGCGGATGAACCCGAAGCGGTCGCCGCGGCGCAGTCGAGTCCCGGGCTTCGCGTAGCACAGGATGCGACGGGCGATCAGTCCGGCGATCTGGACGCAGGTGATCGACGGGCCGCCATCGACCCGGATCAGCAGCGCGTTGCGCTCGTTCTCGAGAGACGCCTTGTCGAGGGCCGCGTTGAGGAAGCGCCCCGGGAAATAGCGCACCTCCGTCACCTCGCCGTCGACCGGGCTGCGGTTGGAGTGGACGTTGAACACGTTCATGAACACGGAGACCTGCAGCGCATCGCGGCCCGTGTAGGGGTCGCGCGCGCGCATCACCGCGACGACCCTGCCGTCGGCCGGCGACAGCACCGCTCCGGCCTCCGCCGCCTGGGCTCGCGGTGGATCCCGGAAGAACTGGACGACGAAGACCGCGAGCAGCCACAGCGGGGCCGACCACCATGGCCCCGCGATCCACGCCACGAGGAGCGCGGCGGCGATCGCGATCGCGATGAACGGCCAGCCCTCGCGCGCGAGCAGCGGATGGGGCCAGGGGTGCAGGGCGCCACTCACGGTCATGCCCCCTGCGCTTCGCGCGTACGGCTCATCAGTTGCGCGAACGGTCGACCAGCTTGTTGTTCTTGATCCACGGCATCATGTCGCGCAGCTTGCCGCCGACCTGCTCGATCGAGTGCTCCTGGCCGATGCGGCGCATGGCCTTGAGCGTGGGCGCGCCCGCCCGGTTCTCCAGGATGAACTCCTTGGCGAACTGGCCGGTCTGGATCTCGCGCAGGATGCGACGCATCTCCTCCTTGGTCTGCTCGGTGATGATGCGCGGGCCGCGGGTGAAGTCGCCGTACTCGGCGGTGTTCGAGATCGAGTAGCGCATGTTCGCGATACCGCCCTCGTACATCAGGTCGACGATCAGCTTCAGCTCGTGCAGGCACTCGAAGTAGGCCATCTCCGGGGCGTAGCCCGCCTCGACCAGCGTCTCGTAGCCCGCCTGGACCAGCGCGGTCGCACCGCCGCAGAGCACCGTCTGCTCGCCGAACAGGTCGGTCTCGGTTTCCTCGCGGAAGGTGGTCTCGATCACCCCGGCGCGGGCCGCACCGATGGCCGCGGCGTAGGACAGCGCGACGTCGCGTGCCTTGCCGCTAGCGTTCTGGGCGATCGCGATCAGCGAGGGAACCCCTCCGCCCTGGGTGTAGGTGGAGCGGACGAGGTGTCCGGGACCCTTGGGCGCGATCATGATCACGTCCACGTCGGCACGCGGGGTGATCTGCTGGAAATGGATGTTGAACCCGTGCGCGAAGGCGAGCGCGGCGCCTTTCTTGATGTTGGGCTCGATCGACTCGTGGTAGACCTGCGCATGGTGCTCGTCGGGCAGCAGGATCATCACCAGGTCGGCGCCCTTCACCGCGTCCTCCACCTCCTTCACGGCGAGGCCGGCCTTGCGGGCCTTGTCCCACGAGGCCCCGCCCTTGCGCAGGCCGATGGTGACCTTGACGCCGGAGTCCTTGAGGTTGTTCGCGTGGGCATGCCCCTGCGATCCGTAGCCGACGATGGTGACCTTGCGGCCCTTGATCAGCGAAAGATCGGCGTCCTTGTCGTAATAGATCTTCATGCCCTCGCTCCGTGGATGGTTTGGCTGTCGTTGAAGGGGTGGGGAAAAAGCGCCGGGCGGGATCAGACCCTGAGCACGCGCTCGCCGCGGCCGATGCCCGAGGCGCCGGTACGAACGGTCTCGAGGATGAGTCCCGGCTCGACCGCCAGCAGGAAGGCGTCGAGCTTGGACCCCTCGCCGGTGAGTTCGATGGTGTAGGACTTGTCGGTCACGTCGATGATGCGCCCGCGGAAGATCTCCGCCATGCGCTTCATCTCCTCGCGATCCTTGCCCGCCGCGCGCACCTTGACGAGCATGAGTTCGCGCTCGATGTGCGCACCGTCGGAGAGGTCGACCACCTTGACCACCTCGATCAACTTGTTCAGCTGCTTGGTGATCTGCTCGATGACGTCGTCGGAACCCGACGTGACGATGGTCATGCGCGAGAGCGTCGCATCCTCGGTGGGCGCGACCGTGAGCGACTCGATGTTGTAGCCGCGGGCGGAGAACAGTCCCGAGACCCGCGACAGCGCGCCCGGTTCGTTCTCGAGGAGGATCGAAATGATGTGACGCATGATCTATCCGTGGTGACGGCGGGGGCCCCGGCACAGGCGTACGCCGCTCCGGCGTGCCGGAAGGCGGGGCGCCCCGCGGCGACCCGATGCCGGGTCAGACGAGAATCATCTCCGACAGGCCCTTGCCGCCGGGAACCATCGGGAACACGTTCTCCGTCTCGTCGGTGATGAAGTCCATGAACACCAGGCGATCCTTCATCGCGAAGGCCTCGCGCAGCGCCCCCTCGACATCGGCCGGGTTCTCGATGCGCATGCCGACGTGGCCGTAGGCCTCGGCGAGGCGCACGAAATCGGGCAGCGCGTCCATGTAGGACTCCGCATGCCGGTTGCCGTGGAAGAACTCCTGCCACTGGCGGACCATGCCCATGTAGCGGTTGTTGAGCATGACCACCTTGATCGGCAGGCGGTACTGGCGGCAGGTGGAGAGCTCCTGGATGCACATCTGGATGCTCGCCTCGCCGGTGACGCAGGCCACCGTCGCGTCGCGATGCGCCAGCTGGACGCCCATCGCCGACGGCAACCCGAATCCCATCGTGCCCAGCCCGCCCGAGTTGATCCAGCGCCGCGGCTGGTCGAACTTGTAGAACTGCGCGGCCCACATCTGGTGCTGGCCGACGTCGGAGGTGACGTAGGCGTCGCCGTTGGTGACCCGGTAGAGCGCCTCGATCACCGATTGCGGCTTGATCACCGGGCTCGAGCGGTCGTAGCGCAGGCAGTCGCGGCTGCGCCACGCCTCGATCTGCTTCCACCAGTCGGCCAGCGCCGCGGCGTCCGGACGCTCGCCGCCGGCGGCCAGCTGCGCGAGCATCTCGGCGAGCACCTCCTTCACGCCGCCGACGATGGGCACATCGACCTTCACCCGCTTCGAGATCGAAGAGGGATCGATGTCGATGTGGATGATGCGACGCTCTTCCTGGTGGAAGTGCTGCGGGTTGCCGATCACGCGGTCGTCGAACCGGGCACCCACGGCGAGCAGCACGTCGCAGTGCTGCATGGCCATGTTCGCCTCGTAGGTGCCGTGCATGCCGAGCATGCCGACGAACTGGCGGTCGGTCGCCGGGTACCCGCCCAGGCCCATCAGGGTATTGGTGCAGGGGAAGCCCAGCTCGCGGACCAGCCGGGTGAGTTCCGGGGACGCCTCGCCCAGCACGACGCCGCCGCCGGTGTAGATCATCGGGCGGCGAGCTTCGAGCAGCATCTGCACGGCCTTGCGGATCTGCCCCGAGTGCCCGCGGCTCACCGGGCTGTAGGAGCGCATCGGCACGTCCTGGGGATAGGCGAAGACGGTGCGGGCGGTGGTGACGTCCTTGGGGATGTCGACCAGCACGGGGCCCGGCCGGCCGGTCGCGGCGATCACGAAGGCCTTGCGGATCGTGGCGGCGAGTTCGCGGACGTCCTTGACGAGGAAATTGTGCTTCACGCAGGGGCGGGTGATGCCGACCGTATCCACCTCCTGGAAGGCGTCCTGCCCGATCGCGTGGGTGGGAACCTGCCCGGTGATGATCACCATCGGGATGGAATCCATGTAGGCCGTGGCGATGCCCGTCACCGCGTTGGTGACGCCCGGCCCCGAGGTGACGAGCGCGACGCCGGGACGCTGGCAGGAGCGCGCATAGCCGTCGGCGGCATGCACGGCCGCCTGCTCGTGGCGGACCAGGATGTGCTTGACGCGATCCTGCTTCGCCAGCTCGTCGTACAGGTACAGCACCGCGCCGCCGGGGTAGCCGTATACGAACTCCACCTTCTCTTCCTGAAGGCAGCGGACGACGATCTCCGCCCCGCTGAGTTCCATCACGTCCGTCGCGATCCTGTCCATTGGGAAATGTCCGTCTCGGATTCGCCCCGCCGTCGGCCGGGCGGGGTCGTGCGGGAGGGCGGATCGCCGATACGACCGGCCCCATGAGCGCACCGCGCGCCGTTGCGAGGCGCAGGGAATCGGAGAACTTACCGGCCCGTCGGCGGCGGGTCAAGCAAACGGCCTCCGCCGGACACCGGGCGCCCGTCCTCCGGGCCCGCGGTGCACCGCAGGCGGTGTCCGGGCGTTTGTTACCATCACGCGCCGCATGGCCGTACCTGGGCATGGCCCGCCCCAACCCCACAGGAGCCGCCCTGGCCTCCGAAAGTGAACTTGCCGCCTTCCTTGCCGACGTCGAGCGACGCGCCTGGAAACAGGCCGCCTACGCGGTGAGGGATGGCGAGGCTGCGCTCGACATCGTGCAGGAGGCGATGATGCGTCTCGCGGAAAAGTACGCGAGCCGTCCCGCCGAGGAACTGCCCATGCTGTTCCAGCGCATCCTGCAGAACGGCATCCGCGACTGGTTCCGGCGCGCGAAGGTGCGCAATGCGTGGATCACCCCCGCGGCCGCACTGCTGCCCCATCGCGAGGACGACGACACCGACCCGGTGGAGGCACTGCAGGCGCAGGCCGATCCGAACGGACAGGGCATCAATCCGGCGGATCGATTGCAGCGGATCCAAACCCTTGAAATCATTGAGGAAGGGCTGGCGACCCTTCCCGCCCGTCAACGCGAAGCCTTCCTGCTGCGTTACTGGGAGGAACTCGACGTGGCCGAAACGGCGGCGGCGATGGGGTGTTCGGAGGGCAGCGTCAAGACACACTGTTCCCGGGCCACCCACGCCCTGTCCCGGTGGCTGGACAGCAAGGGAATCACCTTATGAGCGACGCGCAATTCGGACAGCGGGTCGCGTGCCTGCTCGACGAAGGGCTGGCGCGCGTCGACACCGACACCCGCACGCGGCTTCAGGTCGCGCGCAAGGCCGCGCTCTCGCGGGCCGATTACCGGCCGCGCGGCCGCCTCGCATGGGCGCTCGCGTGGGCAGGCGCCGACGGCCTGCGCCCGGGCTGGCTGGCGGGCACCCGGCTGTGGGTCGCCACCTCGCTGCTGCTCGCCGTCGTGGCCTTCGGCGGATACTCCGCCTGGTCGGTGCGGTCGCCCGGTGGCGACGCGTTCGAACTCGACCTGTCGATCCTCTCGGACGATCTCCCGGTCACCGCCTACATCGAGGAAGGGTTCGACGCCTGGCTCAAGCGCCCTGCGGATGCGCAGCCCTGAGTCCGCCGTGAAGGTCCCGTCCGCCCGCTGGCGATCGCCTCTTCGCGCCGCACTCGTGCTCGCCTGCATCGCCTGCAGCACGGCCGCGGCGCGGGCGGAGCCCTCCTCGGCCGACTGGGCTCGCATGAACCCGTCGGAGCGCCATTTCCTCGCGCCGCTCTCCGACCAGTGGGACGCCCTTCCCGCGCAGACCCGGCGCAAGCTCGTGGGCATCGCGCAGCGCCAGTCGACCGTGACCCCCGAGCAGCGCGAGCGGGCACGCTCCCGGCTGGTGGAGTGGGCGCAGCTGTCCGTCGAGGAACGCGAACTCGCGCGGCGAAACTACCAGCAGTTGCGCGCCCTGCCGCCCGACCAGCGCCAGGACGTCGCCCGTCGATGGTCGGCCACCCGCGTGCCGTCACCCGGGTCCGAGGCCCCCGCGACGGAGAGCAGTGGCCAGGCCCAGCCCTAGGGGGTCGCGGTGCCGTCGCCTCGCGCGGGTCTGCTGCCCCGCCTCGCCAGCCTGCTCTACGAGGCGCTCATCCTCACGGCCATCGTGCTGCTGGCGGGACTCGCCTGGCAGTTTGCCCACTGGATGCTCACCGGTCGCCTGGAGGCGTCCGGTGCGGCCGTGTGGTCGTTGCGCGCGTGGATCGTGCTCGCCACCGCCGCGTATTTCTGCGGCTTCTGGGTGCGCGGTGGCCAGACCCTGCCGATGCGCACCTGGCGGCTGCGGCTCGAACGCCGCGACGGCGGCCCGCTCGATGCCCGAAGGGCCCTCGCCCGCTACGCGCTCGCCTGGCCCGGGGTGCTCGCGGCCGGAATCGGTTTCGCGTGGGCGCTCGTCGATCGCGACCGGCAGTTCCTGCACGACCGCCTGGCGGGCACGCGAATCGTCCGGCTGCCCCGCTGACCGACTCAGCGCCGTTCGAACCAGCGCTCCAGGGCCAGCGCCATCGCCAGGAACAGCGCAGGCGCGACCACCGCGGGCAGCACGGGTGCCCAGTCGTAGAGCACCCCGAGATGGGCCATCAGCGTGCTGGTGAAATAGAACGCCAGGCCCAGCATGATGCCGGCGAACACCCTGGGGCCGGCGCTCGCGCGCCGGGGCTGGTGCGCGAACGGCAGGGCGAGCAGCACCATCACCAGCACGCCGAGCGGGTAGAGCAGCTTGCGCCAGAACGCCACCTCGTAGCGCTGCGCCGCGAGCCGGTTGTCGCGCAGATGCCGGATGTACTGGTGGAGGCGCGTGGCCGACATCTCGTCGGGCCGAACCAGCAGCACCGACAGCAGTTCGGGATCGATCACCGAATTCCACCGCCGCCGCACCTCCCGCTCCACGACCGTGCCCTCGCGGGTGAAGCGGGTCTCCACCACGTCCCGCAACGCCCACACGCCCTCGCCTTCGTAGACGCCCTCGGCGGCCGACCAAAGCCGCTGCAGTGCCCACCGGTCGTCGAATTCGTACACGCGCATGCCGAGCAGCCGGGGCTCGGGCGTGACCTGCGTGACGTTGACGAAGCGGCTTCCCTCCTTCACCCACAGGCCGGACCGGAACTCCTGCGCGACCACCGCCGATCGCGCCTGCAGCCGCAACGACTGGGCCGTACGCTCGGCCGCGGGCGCGACCACCTCGCCGACGAACATGCCCAGGGCCGCCATGACCACCCCCGCGCGCAGCAGCATGATCCCGATCCGCCACACCGGGACCCCGGAGGCCCGGATGACCGTGAACTCCGAGTGCTGGGCCAGCTGGGTGAGCGCGAAGGTGGTGCCGATCAGCACCGCCACGGGCAGCGACTGGTAGAGATGGCCGGGCAGGTTCAGCGCGACGTAGACGAGTACCTCGCGCAGCCGGTAGCCCCCCTCGCCCAGGCCGTCGAGTTCGCCGATCAGGTCGAACAGCGCGAACAGGCCGAGCAGCGCCGCCACCACCAGCGCGGTCGCGAGATAGACCTCGCGACGCACGTAACCCCCGAGCACCCTCATTGCGCGGCCTCGCGCGAACCCCTCCTGCGCCAGAGTCGGCGGCGGCGCGGCCCGAACGCGCGCCAGCGGAAGAGCCCGAGGGTCAGCACCAGCATTGCCGCGTGCACCATCCAGAATCCGAGGGCGGCCGGCACCTTGCCCTGCGCGACCCACGCCTGCGCGATCGACAGCATGTTGCTGTAGATCATGTAGAGCAGCACCGCGAACACGATGTTGAAGGAGCGACCCATCCTCGGGTTCACGTACGAGAGCGGGATCGCGGCCAGCGCCAGCACCAGCGCCATGATCGGCAGGCCGAAGCGCCAGGTGAGTTCGGCCAGGTGGGGGGCACTCGGCGAGGCGAGCAGTTCGGTGGTCGGCATCGACTTGACCGATCGCTGCGCGTCGCGCGACTGGGCGGTGTCGATGCGCACCTCGTATCGGGCGAACTCCATCACCCTGTACTCGGCGCTGCCCGGCACGCCCTCGTAGCGACGTCCGTTCTCGAGCACGAGGAACCGGTCGCCGTTCTCGCGCGTGAGCAGGAACCCCCGGCTGGCCACCATGGTGCCCGCGCGCTGGTGCTGGACCGAATGCACGAACACGTTGGTGACCGAGCCGTCCTCGCGCGACAGCGACTCGACGAAGAACACGCGATCGCCCCCGCGCGATTCGCGGAACACGCCGGCGGCGACGCTTGCGGATTCGTCGCGAGCGGCGAGCTGCCGGCGGAACTCGTCGCTCTTCTGGCTGGCCCACGGGGCGAGCCCGAGGCTCAGCGCCCCGGTGACCACCGCCACCGGCAGGGCGAACCCGAGCACCGGCAGCAGCCACGCGAGCGGCGAGACCCCGCTGGCAGCCCAGACCACCATCTCCGAGTCGCGGTGCGCACGCCCCAGGCAGGTGAGCACGGCGATGAACAGGGTGAGCGAGAGCACGACCGGGAGCAGTTGCAGCGAGGTGAAGCCCAGCACGGCGCCCACGCCGTCGGCCGCCACGCGCCCACCGGCCGCCATGCCCAGCACGCGTACGAGCTGGGTGGTGACCATGATCGCGACCAGCACGGCGAGCACCGCGGATGCGGCCAGCGCGAGCTCCCTCAGCAGCGATCGGTACAGGATCACCGGAAGGCTCCGTCCCGGCCAGAGCCGAGCGTTTTGACTTCGGCCGAAGCCGCCGCCGATAATGCAACGAAGCGGCGCGCGCGACTCCCGGTCACGCGGATCGCCGTCCGACGAGGGGAGCGTACGCTGCGGAAGGCAGCCGCATCGACCGCACCTCGGAAGCACCCGATGGACCGAGTCGGCCGGCCGCCTGCAACGGCGACCCGGATTGCCCCCGCTGGCGGCAACGCGCCCGCTGCCGGCACAACGCAGGCACCATGGCCGCGGCGGGGCGTTGATCGGCGCATCCCAGACTCGACGAGGACATTCACGTGGACTTTAGCATACGCACCGGCAGCCCCGACAAACTGCGCACGGGCTGCGTGGTGGCCGGCATATTCGCGGCGCGGCGCCCCTCCGCCGCGGCCCAGGCCATCGATCGCGCCACCGGCGGCCTGATCGGCGACATCCTCAAGCGCGGCGACTTCGAGGGCCGACCGGGCAGCACGCTGATGCTGGCGAGGGTCAGCGGGACCCCCTTCGAGCGGGTACTGCTCGTGGGGCTCGGCGCCGAGGCGGACCTGAACGAACAGCGCTTCCGCGAAGCGGTGCGCGCAGCCGTGCTCGCGCTGCGCGATGCCGGGGCGCGCGACGCCCTGGTGTGCCTGCCCGACACGCCGCCGGCCGGACGCGACATGCCGTGGGCCATCAAGCAGACGGCGATCGTCGCGCTCGATACCCTGTACCGATTCGACCGGATGAAAAGCGCGCCCGACCGCGCCACGCTCCCGCTGCGCAGCCTCGCGCTTCGCGTCGGCTCGCGCGAGGCGGCTGCCGCGGGCGCCGCGCTCGAGCAGGCAGTGGCCATCGGCCAGGGGATGGCGCTTGCCCGCGACCTTGGCAACCTTCCGCCCAACGTCTGCACGCCCTCCCACCTCGCCACGGAAGCGGCCGCACTCGCCCGCGCGCATCGGCTGGGCCTCGAAGTGCTCGACCAGAAGGACATGCAGCGGCTGGGGATGGGCGCCTTGCTGGCCGTGGCGCGCGGGAGCCGGCAGCCGCCACGCCTGATCAGCCTGACCTACCGCGGCGCGGGGCGCCGCGACGCGCCGGTGGTGCTGATCGGAAAGGGCATCACCTTCGATACCGGGGGCATCTCGCTCAAGCCCGCGGCCGAGATGGACGAGATGAAGTTCGACATGTGCGGCGCGGCCGGCGTGCTCGGGGCAATCAAGGCCGCGGCCCTGATGCGCCTGCCGCTCAACGTGGTCGCCATGGTGCCGGCCACCGAGAACATGCCGGGCGGCAACGCGACCCGGCCCGGCGACATCGTGACCACGCTCTCCAGCCAGACGGTGGAGATCCTCAACACCGACGCCGAGGGGCGCCTGATCCTCTGCGACGCGATGACCTACGCGGAGCGGCTCAAGCCCGCGGCGGTCATCGACGTGGCCACCCTCACGGGTGCCTGCGTGATCGCGCTCGGCCACGTGGCCTCCGGTCTCTGGTCCAACGACGACGCGCTTGCGCGGGAGGTGCTCGACGCCGGCCAGCGCGCCTGGGATCGCGCCTGGCAGTTGCCGCTGTGGGATGACTACCAGGAGCAGCTGCGCAGCAATTTCGCGGACTTCTCCAACATCGGGGGGCGCCCGGCCGGCAGCATCACGGCCGCCTGCTACCTGTCACGCTTTGCACGCAAGTACCCGTGGGCGCACCTGGACATCGCCGGCGTTGCCTGGCGCAGTGGCCGCGAGAAGGGCGCGACCGGCCGGCCCGTTCCACTGCTGGCCGAACTGCTGATCGCCCGGGCCGGCGCGGGCGTCGGCGCCAGTGCCGGCAGCACGCGACGTCCGCGCCGATGACCCGGGTCGACTTCTACGTGAACGTGCCGGACCGGGCCGCATTCGCCTGCACGATCGCGGGCAAGGCGGTCGCGGCGGGCAACCGGGCGCTGGTGCTCACTGCCGATGCGAACGAGACCGTGCGGGTGGACCGCATGATGTGGTGCCAGCCCGCACTCGCATTCGTGCCCCATGTGCGGGCGCACCATCGACTCGCGCCCGAGACGCCGGTGATCGTCGATCACGTGACCGACCCGCTCCCGGTCGACGAACTGCTGGTCAACCTCACCGACGAGGTGCCGGGTCCGTTCGCGCGCTTTGCCCGCCTGATCGAGATCGTGTCCACGGACGAGTCCGACCGCCAGCGCGCGCGGCTGCGCTGGCGCCACTACAGCGAACGGGGCTATCCGCTGCAGAGCCACGACATGGCCGTCCACGCGGCCGCCGCCCCGCGCGCGCGCCGCGCAGCCTCGCGCCCGGTCGACGACCCATCGCGATGAGCTCGGGCAACGACGATCCGCTCTCCGCCGGGGATCGGGGGCCGGTCCTCGACAAGCTCGAGGCGCTGCTGGCCCGGCAGCGCACGTCCACCGGCGCGCCGCCCGCCCGGCTCCCGCCCTCCCCCGCGCATCCGGCCGACACGCCAGCGGCGCGCGAAGGCGATGCGATACCGCTGCTGAGCGAGCCGGTGGGCGTATCCGGGGCGACGCTGGGCAACCTGCCGGCGGACGGCGTACCCACGCTCACCGAAACACTGTCCGAACGCACCCCGGGCTCGCCGGGCCGCACTGCTGGCACGCCTGCCACCGGACCTGGAACGGCAGGTTCGGGAGCGTGCCCTCGCCGAGCTGAACCGGGTGACCGAGGAGCACGCGCGCACCCTCGCGCTCCTGCGACAGCGGCAGGCCACCCAGTTGCAGTTGCGGGTGCACGAGGCGATCGACCGCGCGATCGACGAGGCCATCGACCGCGCGCTGCTGGGCTCACGCCCCTCGCGCGGGCCCTGAGCCACGGCCACCGACCGGGCCGTTCCGCGCACCCGTCCGCCGACCGCCCGCCTATAATCGCGCCCCGCCGAGTCTCCCCGACGAGCCCCACGATGGAACTGCCCAAGAGCTTCGAACCCGGACCGATCGAGTCGCGCTGGGGGCCCGAATGGGAGCGCCGGGGTCTCTTCGAGGCCGGGCTGGAGGCCTCCCGCCCCGCCTTCTGCATCCAGCTGCCCCCGCCCAACGTGACGGGCATCCTCCACATGGGGCACGCATTCAACCAGACGATCATGGATGCGCTGACCCGCCACCATCGCATGCGCGGGTACAACACGCTCTGGCTGCCCGGCACGGACCACGCGGGCATCGCCACCCAGATCGTGGTCGAGCGGCAACTCGAGTCGGAGGGACGCAGCCGGGCCGAACTCGGCCGCGAGGCCTTCATCGACCGGGTCTGGCAGTGGAAGCAGTACTCGGGCGGCACCATCATCGAGCAGATGAAGCGGCTCGGGGCCTCGGCCGACTACCGGCGCGAGTACTTCACGATGGACGAGTCGCTCTCGAAGGTGGTGGTGGACACCTTCGTGCGCCTGTACGAGCAGGGCCTGGTCTATCGCGGCAAGCGCCTCGTCAACTGGGATCCGAAGCTCGGCACCGCGGTCTCCGACCTCGAAGTCGAGAGCGAGGAGGAAGAAGGCCGGATCTGGGAGATCCGCTATCCGCTCGCCGACGGCGACGGCTCGCTCGTGGTCGCCACGACCCGACCGGAAACCCTGCTGGGGGATGTCGCGGTCGCCGTCCACCCCGATGACGAGCGCTATCGCCAGTGGGTCGGCCGCTCGGTGCGCCTGCCGCTGACCGGGCGCGAGATTCCGGTCATCGCCGACGAGTACGTCGACCCGGCGTTCGGCACCGGCTGCGTGAAGATCACGCCCGCCCACGACTTCAACGACTTCCAGGTCGGCGAGCGCCACGGGCTCACGCCGCTGGGCGTGCTCACCCTGGACGCCCGGATCAACGACCACGCGCCGGAGAAGTATCGCGGCCTCGACCGCTACGCCGCTCGCCGCGCCGTGCTGGCCGACCTGCGGGAGGCCGGGCTGCTGGTCGCCGAGAAGCCGCACCGCATGATGGTGCCGCGTTGCGCGCGCACCGGCGAGGTCGTCGAGCCGATGCTCACCGACCAGTGGTTCGTGGCCATGCGCAAGCCCGCGCCGGAGGGCACCCGCCATCCGGGACGCTCGATCAGCGAGGTGGCCCTGGGCGCGGTACGCGAAGGAAACGTGCGCTTCTTCCCCGAGAACTGGACCGGCACGTACAACCAGTGGCTGGAGAACATCCAGGACTGGTGCATCTCGCGCCAGCTCTGGTGGGGACACCAGATCCCCGCGTGGTACGACCGCCAGGGCAACGTCTACGTCGCGCGCAGCGAAGAGGAAGCACTCGCCCGCGCCCGAGCCGCAGGCATCGACGGCCCGCTCGAACGCGACCCGGACGTGCTCGACACCTGGTACTCGTCGGCGCTGGTGTGCTTCTCCACG
>Ga0315900_10007943_pt1 | contig 13778 bp, 7 predicted proteins | sample LakEriMetagenome_FD_203521 | JGI IMG/M metagenome (GOLD analysis project Ga0315900, IMG submission 203521) | Freshwater fungal communities from buoy surface, Lake Erie, Ohio, United States - Buoy 12 MA114 | ecosystem: Environmental > Aquatic > Freshwater > Lake > Lake biofilm | place: USA: Lake...
GTAGCGATGGACGCCGAGGTCCACGTTCTCGCGCGGATAAATTTCCTTCACCTCGTAGAGAGCCTGCGGCCGCTCCTCGAGGCCCAGCCAGCGGCTGAGCGGCATCGTCGCCCGCACCGCCTGCGGCGGCTTCTTGGCGTCGAACCCGCCCGGAAACAGGAACACGAAGCCGCGCTCCCCGATCACGTGGGCGCTGCCGTCCACGGCCGAGTCGCCGGGGCAGTCGAAGAGATCCCGCTTCACCTTGAGATACGCGTGGTGCTCGCTCCCCCACGCCCGCCACTTCGCCAGGAAGGCGCGGTTCTCCGGATTCGCGAGCCCCTTGAAGCCGGGCCCGATCTGGGTGTACGCCGACATGCTCAGCGCGGAGATCACGTTGTATTGAAACGCCGCGGGCGCCTCCCCGAAGATCGCGCAGTAGTTCTTATAGACCGGGCGGAACCGGTCGTTCTGGTTGTGCCAGGCTTGCAAGCGGTTCATGTCCGCACCATTGGTCTCGTAGTAGTTGTCGTCACAGTTGAAGGAACGCAGCGCCCATGGCCCGCCGCGCTTGAGACCGAGGTACTGTTCGAGACACATTTTCGGATGCCGCCGACGCAGCTCGCGAACCAGCGTTTGAATGTTCTTCCACTCCTTGTACAGGTTGTCGCCCGGCAAATGCCCGTGGTTTTTGGCGTGACACGGGTCGACCCCGCAACCCAGCGGGCCGGGCCGATACTGCGCCACTTCCCAGTAACTGAGCCAGCGGCCGTCCCAGCCCCACCACCGCGGCTGGTATTTTTCAAACACCGCCTCGTGCACGGCCAAGACGTGCGCCATGTAGTCGTCGCAGGCCGGGCACGACACGCCGCGGCCGAAGAGGTATTGGCTCGGATTCCCCTTCTCGTCGAGCGATCGCCACTCCGGCTTGGCCTCGAAGAGCAGGCCCGGCACCGCGAAGCTGCTCACGTGCACGCCATGCTTCCGGCCGTGCTCGATGAATTTCTCCATCGCCGGGGGCGCCCTGAAATCGGCCGTGAACGCGCCGGGCGTGAAGGCGTCGAGCTTCACCTCCTGCGGGGCATGCCAGCCGGCGCCGGGATTGCCCCCCGCCAACCCAGCCACCGCCGCGTCCTGCGGGAAGCCGAGCGGATCGATCCGCATCTTGTAGAGGTAGGCCTCGAGGTTGGGATGGTTACCGCGGCCATACCAGGTGTGGGCCGTCATGATGTCGTGGACGCCGGCGGCCTTCAGCGTGTCGATGATCTCCAACTTCGGATCGAAGAGGCCGGCCCACCAGCCGTTCTGCCAGACCCAGTAGCCGTCCTCGGGAAGCTGCAGATCGTCGGGCAGGATGCGACGCATGAACGCCTGCATCGCCCAGACCTCGCCCCAGTCGAGCGCCTCGGGCGGCACGTCCTGCACCTCGGCCGGAATCTTGCCACCCTTGAAATGCTGGGCGAGCCCCGTGCCACCCCACGACATGAGCGGCGAGCGGCCGCGGCCCGGATACGGGCCCTGCGAACGCCGCTCGATGCCTTCCTTCTTGTAGACGCCGAGGAAATACCGCTCGCCCACGTGCACGCCCCCCGCCGCCACCTCGTCGTGGGGCTCGTAGCCGAGCCGGAATCCTTCCCTGCCGTTCTGCTTCAGTTCCCAGTAGGGATATTCGAGCCCGGCGAAGCAGCCCCCCTTTTCAGCACGCAGAAAGAGGTTGATCGGGCAGTGCCAGATCGTCTGGTCGTCGTGGAAGTGGATCTCCGAGAAGGCGGTCGTCGTGAGATCCTCGAGAAGCACGGAGTCGAGGACGAAGGCCTTCCCGTCGGCGGCCCTGATCTCCACCCACTTCTCCACGAAGCGGTCGTCGGCCCCGAGCGTGTAGCGGAGCGTCACGTCGAGTCCGCCGTCGGCGAACCGCAGCGTCGCCCCGCCGTCGCGGACCTCCGCGGCCTTCGCCTGCACGGCGCGGACGGCCTTCCCGGCCACGGTCGCCTCGAACCCGATCCCCTCGAAGACATGTCGCTGATCGAGCTCCTTGTCGCGGATCGCGCGCACCGCGCCCGTCGCTCGGTCGATCTCCACGGCCACGAGACGGTTTTCGAGGAGCAGGGCCGCTGCGGCCGCTGGCCGTTCGCCACGCGGGGCGTCGCCCGCGGCGGGCCGTTCGCCCTTGAACACTCGGGCGACGACGTCCTCCGTGCCGCCCCCCTTGCTCCGCCGGTCGCGGGTCAACATGCCGTAGGGGCTCGTCTCCACCTTGTAGGCCTGCTTCGGCCAGGGGTGATCGGCCCAACACCAGATGCACGCGCCGCACACGTACGGCTCGTCGAACGCGGCGTACTCCGCCTCGATCGCCCGGGCCTGCATCGCCGGCCCCTCCGTGCCGTCCACCGACTCCTGCATGGCCCGGCCCGTCGGATAGCCGAACTCGGTGACCAGGATCGGCTTGTCGGGATAGCGGCGATGGATCTCCTCGAGGGCCGCCTCCCAATACCGCCGGGCCTTCTGGAAGTCGTAGGCGGGATCCTTTCCCCAGATCCGCCCGAGCTCGGAGGGATAGCCGTTGAGGCAGATCACGCTGTCGTGGGTGAAGAGCGGATGGTGCTTGGGCTCGGCCCACCGGCCGCGTTCCGACACATGCACCGCCAGCCGCGTGGGGTCGAGGCTCCGCGCCAACTGCACGTTGCGGTCGTTCCATTCGACCACCTGGCGATCACCCTCGTTCGTCTCGTTGCTGACCGACCAGAAGATCACCGCCGGATGGTTCCGATCCCGGGCGATCATCCGCCGCAGGTAGGCCTCGGCATGGCCGCTGCCGGAGCCCACGGGCATCTCCGTCATGGCGAGCATGCCGAGCTCGTCGCAGAGGTCGAGCATGCCGACGTCGTTCGGGTAGTGGATGCGGACGAAGTTGGCACCCAGGGCCTTCATGCGCACGAGGTCGTCCCGGGCCGCGTCGAGGTTGCGGGCCAGGCCGGCGGCGGGGGTGTCCTCGTGGCGGTTGAATCCGCGGATCCGCAGCGGCTGCCCGTTGAGCAGCAGCCGCGTTCCCTGCGTCTCGATCGTGCGGAAGCCGAACCGGGTGGACGTCGCGTCCACGACCGCCCCGTCCACCGTCACCGACATCCGTGCCACGTAGAGCCGCGGATTCTCCGGCGACCAGGCGACGGCGTCGGGCACGGCCACCGCGAGCGCCACGTCCGCGGCGGCGGAGGCTCCCAGTTCGACGGAGTCTGACGCGGAGCCCACGACCGTCCCCCGCGCAGCCTCCGCGATCTCCACGCGGACTTCCGCGCGGGCGGCGGCGGGCAGGCCGTTCGTGACGCGGGCGGTGATCCGCGCGTCGCGGCCGGGTGCCGCCACCACGGCGAGGTCGTCCACGTGGATCATGGCGGTGGTTTCGACCGAGACCCCGCGCAGGATGCCGCCGTCGTGAAACCAGCCGCTCTCGTAGGGGATGCCCGTCGGCGACGGCCGGTTGTCGGCCCGCACGACGAGCAGATTCGCGGCGCCGGGCCGCAGGGCCGACGTGACGTCGATCCGGAAGGGAAGACACGCACAGTCCGAGCGCCCCACCTCGTGGCCGTTGAGCCACACCGTCGCAGTGTTGTTCACGCCCTCGAACATGAGGCAGACCCGCCGCCCCTGCCATGCCGCCGGGGCCTCGAACTCCTTCCGATACCAGCCCGCACCGCGATACTTCTCCGACTCCGTCACGCACTGGCCGAATCCGCAGGGCACCGTCACCTCCTGCCACCTACCGGCATCGTGCGTCGCCGTCATGAAGCCCTGCGTCTCGCCCTGGCCTTGCGGGTCGGCGACGAACCGCCAGGGACCCGCGAGATCGAGACCGGTCCGCGGGGCGTCGGCGAGGGCGGCCGTGGCGACGAGCGCGGCGGCCACGAGCACGAAGGCCGCGCGACGGTGGTCAGGCGACGAATGGGGCACGAGAAAACCTCCGTTGTGGGGCATGCGTTTCGGCCGACGCACGGGCAGGTCGATGTCGCAGGTCATAGACACCGGGATCATAGCGGCCCGCAACTGACATGTCAGTATGTCGTGCCGGTCGCAGGCCGGATTTCACAGAGTGCCACTCTGTGCTACAGGGGGCGGGCCGCGCAGCGCCGTAGGTGCAGACTGGCAGTCTGCACACGGTGGCAACGCCACACGGCGACGCGGTGGCCGAACGAGGTGGCGAACCGTATTCCGCAGAGTACCACTCCGCGGCTACTTTCGGACGGGTCAAACAATGAGGTGGACCGTCAGAACGCCTTCACGACGGTGGTGCCCGCGGCGGCCGGCGCGGCCGGCTTGCTCGGCTCGCTGCCCGGCGGCGCCGGGGCGATCGACAAGATCACCGCCGAACCCGCCGGCATGTCGTAGGCGAGATCGTCGCCGTAGCGATGGACGCCGAGGTCCACGTTCTCGCGCGGATAAATTTCCTTCACCTCGTAGAGAGCCTGCGGCCGCTCCTCGAGGCCCAGCCAGCGGCTGAGCGGCATCGTCGCCCGCACCGCCTGCGGCGGCTTCTTGGCGTCGAACCCGCCCGGAAACAGGAACACGAAGCCGCGCTCCCCGATCACGTGGGCGCTGCCGTCCACGGCCGAGTCGCCGGGGCAGTCGAAGAGATCCCGCTTCACCTTGAGATACGCGTGGTGCTCGCTCCCCCACGCCCGCCACTTCGCCAGGAAGGCGCGGTTCTCCGGATTCGCGAGCCCCTTGAAGCCGGGCCCGATCTGGGTGTACGCCGACATGCTCAGCGCGGAGATCACGTTGTATTGAAACGCCGCGGGCGCCTCCCCGAAGATCGCGCAGTAGTTCTTATAGACCGGGCGGAACCGGTCGTTCTGGTTGTGCCAGGCTTGCAAGCGGTTCATGTCCGCACCATTGGTCTCGTAGTAGTTGTCGTCACAGTTGAAGGAACGCAGCGCCCATGGCCCGCCGCGCTTGAGACCGAGGTACTGTTCGAGACACATTTTCGGATGCCGCCGACGCAGCTCGCGAACCAGCGTTTGAATGTTCTTCCACTCCTTGTACAGGTTGTCGCCCGGCAAATGCCCGTGGTTTTTGGCGTGACACGGGTCGACCCCGCAACCCAGCGGGCCGGGCCGATACTGCGCCACTTCCCAGTAACTGAGCCAGCGGCCGTCCCAGCCCCACCACCGCGGCTGGTATTTTTCAAACACCGCCTCGTGCACGGCCAAGACGTGCGCCATGTAGTCGTCGCAGGCCGGGCACGACACGCCGCGGCCGAAGAGGTATTGGCTCGGATTCCCCTTCTCGTCGAGCGATCGCCACTCCGGCTTGGCCTCGAAGAGCAGGCCCGGCACCGCGAAGCTGCTCACGTGCACGCCATGCTTCCGGCCGTGCTCGATGAATTTCTCCATCGCCGGGGGCGCCCTGAAATCGGCCGTGAACGCGCCGGGCGTGAAGGCGTCGAGCTTCACCTCCTGCGGGGCATGCCAGCCGGCGCCGGGATTGCCCCCCGCCAACCCAGCCACCGCCGCGTCCTGCGGGAAGCCGAGCGGATCGATCCGCATCTTGTAGAGGTAGGCCTCGAGGTTGGGATGGTTACCGCGGCCATACCAGGTGTGGGCCGTCATGATGTCGTGGACGCCGGCGGCCTTCAGCGTGTCGATGATCTCCAACTTCGGATCGAAGAGGCCGGCCCACCAGCCGTTCTGCCAGACCCAGTAGCCGTCCTCGGGAAGCTGCAGATCGTCGGGCAGGATGCGACGCATGAACGCCTGCATCGCCCAGACCTCGCCCCAGTCGAGCGCCTCGGGCGGCACGTCCTGCACCTCGGCCGGAATCTTGCCACCCTTGAAATGCTGGGCGAGCCCCGTGCCACCCCACGACATGAGCGGCGAGCGGCCGCGGCCCGGATACGGGCCCTGCGAACGCCGCTCGATGCCTTCCTTCTTGTAGACGCCGAGGAAATACCGCTCGCCCACGTGCACGCCCCCCGCCGCCACCTCGTCGTGGGGCTCGTAGCCGAGCCGGAATCCTTCCCTGCCGTTCTGCTTCAGTTCCCAGTAGGGATATTCGAGCCCGGCGAAGCAGCCCCCCTTTTCAGCACGCAGAAAGAGGTTGATCGGGCAGTGCCAGATCGTCTGGTCGTCGTGGAAGTGGATCTCCGAGAAGGCGGTCGTCGTGAGATCCTCGAGAAGCACGGAGTCGAGGACGAAGGCCTTCCCGTCGGCGGCCCTGATCTCCACCCACTTCTCCACGAAGCGGTCGTCGGCCCCGAGCGTGTAGCGGAGCGTCACGTCGAGTCCGCCGTCGGCGAACCGCAGCGTCGCCCCGCCGTCGCGGACCTCCGCGGCCTTCGCCTGCACGGCGCGGACGGCCTTCCCGGCCACGGTCGCCTCGAACCCGATCCCCTCGAAGACATGTCGCTGATCGAGCTCCTTGTCGCGGATCGCGCGCACCGCGCCCGTCGCCCGGTCGATCTCCACGGCCACGAGACGGTTTTCGAGGAGCAGGGCCGCTGCGGCTGCGGGCCGTTCGCTCCGCGGGGTGTCGGCGCGGGCGGCCGTGGCGAGGAGTGCGACGATTGCGAACACGAACGGTGCGAGCAGACGGCCCGGGGACGCATGGGGCATGGGACATTCTCCGTGGTGGATCATGGGTTTGCGTTTCGTCGGTCACCATGGCGCGCGGAAGAACCAACGCGTCATCGCGTCGTGCTCACTGCCGGTCAACCGGCCGCCGCCCGGGCAGATCGATGTCGTAGGTCGTGCCCCCGGCGGGAACGTCGCACCTGAAGTCGGTCTTTTCGTGACTCGTGGAGTCGGCTGAGCCCACGGTGGCCACGGGGCGCAGAAACGGGTCGATCGGTGGGCCGGCCTCCGGCGGCGGGCCCGCCGCGGGCGCCGACGCGTCGATCACCACGGTGTAGAGCCCGGGCCTCACTCCGGCATACTTGCTGGCGGCCCGCATGGCGTACCGTCCGTCGGGCCCGATGTGACCGAAGGCGAGCGGCGCCCGGAGCGGCGGGGCCGGGACGAAAACAACCGTGCCGTGAGCGAGCGGCCGGCCGTCCTGTCGGACGACGCCGGTCACCGGCACGAGGTCGGCCGTACGCTTGTCGGCACAGCCGACGCACGCGAGCATCGGAATGAAAACGGCGACGGTTCGTCGGCCGGCGGACGGACGCGGCCTGCCTGTGCGGGTCATCACTCAAACCCCAACGGTTCACGCGAGCCGCCATTGCGGGTGGAGAGGGCCCAGTAGACGTTGATCGCGACGAGGTCGTCCATGAACGCCACGTGGCCGTCCGCGTAGGCGAAAAAGGCACCGCCCCGGTGCCGGCTGCCGAAGCCGAAATTGCGGGTTTCCAAGAGCATGGGCGTGCCGTCGGCATTGAAACAATTGACGCGGTCCACGAAGTTCAGCCCCATGGCGTGGTATGCCATGCACGTGTTGGCGGTCGGCCATGCGGACCAAGGGTTGAGGCCCTGCGTGTCCCTGTCGCCGGCGGGAACACGCTCCCCGACGATCTGCGTCGTCGCTGTGCCGTCGGAAAAGCTGTCCAGCGTCACGGGCGTGTAAAAAGAGTGCCTCCAGAAAGAGCCGGGGCATTCGAGAGGTATTTTTCTGCCGGCGGGAATCGTTTCAGCATGGTTATTGCAGTACTGATAGAAGGTATCGCCCAGCCACGGAAACTGCGTGGCGATCCAGCCCGGCCCGATGACGCCGCAGCAATTGCTGACCGCGATCGGGATGCCCGAGTACCCGCCATTGTCGGACCAGACATCCGTCCGGGTCTTGCCTGCCGCATTGTCGCTGGGGCAAAGGTAGATCGGCAGCGTCGTGGCGATCGCTCGGCGCAGGATGGCATTGTTCGTCACCAAGCCGTTGCCTTGCGACAACGAGCCGGACGTCATATTCTCGACTATTTGGTCGAAGCGCGGCGCCTCTTCGACGTAGGGCAGCACCCGGACCATCCAGCTGACCCCGTCGGCGGACAACCCCAGTTGAGTGAGCCGGACATTGTCGTCGAACGCAACCTCGGCCGCGTCGGCGGATTTTGCATACCCTGCCTCCGGCGTGCTCACCGGGAAGTGCCCGACCTGGAAGTGATGAGCCAGGATTCCGACGGCCACCTGCTTGAGACCGTTGGCACACAGCACCCGCCTCGCCGACTCCCGGACGCCTTGGACGGCCGGCAGGAGCAGCCCCACGAGCAGAATCACGATCGCGACAACTGCCAACAGCTCGACGATCGTAAAACCGTGCCGCGCGGACGGTTCCGGCCGTGGCCACTGCGACGCCGCCATGACAGAATCCTCCTCCGGACATGCCGACTGAACGTCATCATAAACCCAATAAAACCTTCTGGTCACCGCGCCGTCCATCCACCGATGGCAGACTAGCCGTGACCATCTGACATGTCAATGAGCCGTCGGTGCGGATCAGTCGACCCCGATCCCGTGCGCGTCGAGCCACTCGCGGATCCGCACCGCGAGGCGGCTGCGGTCGGCCCGTTGGGCGTCGGACGCGGGCTGCCGCGAGGCGCCCATGCGGAAGCCGCGGACCTCGAGGCCCGCGCGAAATCCCTCCGGGAAGTCGGCCCCGCCGATGAGGATGTCGAAGAGCGACGTGAGCACCCGCTGCAGCGCGAACGCCTCCTCGATCCTCCCGGCGCGGGCGGCGTCGTAGACACGGCGGGTGAGCTCGGGGGCCACGCCGCTCGTGGCGTGGGTGCCGCCGTCGCAGCCGGCCAGGAGCATCGGTACGAGGGCCGCCTCCCAGCCGGTGAGGAAGGCGAAGTCGGGCCGGATCGGCCGCACCGCCGCGATCAGGCGGAGCATGTGCGACACGTCGCCGCTCGAATCCTTGATCCCCACCACCCGCGGAAACTCCTCCGCGAGGCTGCGGACGGTGGCCACGTCGATCGGCGAGGCGAGCGCGGGGATGTTGTAGAGCGTGACGTCGATCGGGGCGTGGCGGGCGATCTCGCGGAAGTAGGCGTGCACGCTCTCCGCGGGCAGCCGGTAATAGAAGGGCGACACCACCGCCACCGCGCGGGCGCCGCACGCCAGGCAGTGCTCGCAGGCCCGGATCGTCTCGGCGACGTTCGCCTCGGCGGCCCCCGCCACCACCGGCACCCGCCCCGCCGCCTCGTCGCAGACGATCTCCACGATCCGCCGCCGCTCCTCGGCCGTGAAGCGGAGGAACTCGCCCGTCGAGCCGTTGGGGTAGAGGCCGTGCACGCCCCGGCCCACGAGCCAGTTCACGTGGCGGCGCAGCTCGCGCTCGTCGATCGCGCCGCGGTCGTCGAGCGGCACCATGTGGGGCGTGAGGATTCCGGCAATCGGCGCGGGCATGGGACGTCTCGGAGGGCGGAGGGCAGGGGACGGGGGGCGGTCAGAGCCCCTTCGCGGGGCCGGCGAACTGGAACCAGAACATGAAGGCGTAGAGCGCGAGCATGAGCCCCACGAACACCGCCCACCAGAGGAAGAGGCTGCGGATCCCGCCGTGGGTGCGACGCTCGGCCTCGGGCAGGGCGGCCATCGAGGGCGACCAGATGATGCCCGCGAGCTGCTCCGGGCGGGGCGGCGCGGTGACCAGCGAGATCACCACCATCGCGGCGAGCGCCGACACCCAGACCACGAACGTGCGGTTGAGCCAGTTGTCGAAGGGCTCGAGCGCCGCCACCCGCTTGAAGAGCACGTTCTCCACGAACCAGGTGTAGGGGAAGCCGAGCCAGAGCACCGCCGTGGCCGCCGCCGCCGTGGCCCGCGGCCAGAGCACGCCCGCGAGGAACACCGCGGAAATCGGGGCCGCGACCCAGGCGCCGATGTTCTGGATGAGGAGGAAGATGCCGAGCTCGTGGCGGGTGAACCAGATCGCCAGGAGCGTGGCGATAGCGAGGATCGCGAACCCGCTCCACCGCCCCACGCGGACGAGGTGGGCGTCGTCCTTGGGCCCGGGGAAGAGCGGCTTGTAGAGGTCCATCGTGAACACGGTGCTGCACGAGTTGAGCACCGAACTGACGTGCGACAGCATGCCGCTGGCCAGGCCCGCCATCACGATCCCGCTCAAGCCGGCCGGCAGGAGGTTCTTGACGAGCGTCGGGAAGGCGAGGTCCTTGTCCTCGAGGCCGGGGTAGAGCACCGCGGCCACGATACCCGGGATCACGATCAACAGCGGCAGGAGCACCTTGATGAAGCCGGCGAACACGACGCCCATGCGGGCGTCCCACTCGCTGCGGGCGCCGAGGCAGCGCTGCACGATGAACTGGTTCGTGCAGTTGTACCAGATGCCGATCGAGAGGAAGAGCGTCCAGACGCCGAACCAGGGATACTCCTTGTCGGTGATCGGGTAGACGATCTTGAACTTCTCCGGCACCTGCTCCATGAGGGACCACAGGCCGCCGACCTTGTCGAGGCCGACCCAGGCCACGACGCAACCGCCCACCATCATCACCACGAACTGCACGAAGTCGGTCCAGGCCACCGCCCGCAGGCCGCCGTAGATCGTGTAGCTGCCGGCGAGCGCCGCGAGGGCGACGATCGTGAGCGTCTCGTTCACGTCGAACATGCCCCGCATCGCCTTCGCGCCGGCCAGCATCACCACCGCCATCTGGGCCACGATCCAGAGCACGAGGCAGCAGACGGCGAACAGGTAGCGGCAGTGGGCGTTGTAGCGCCGCTCCAGGAACTCGGGCATCGTGTAGAGGCCGCCGCGGATGTAGTAGGGGAGGAAGATCCAGATCAGCGCGCTGAACGTGATCACGTTGCCCCATTCCCACTGGGCGACCACGAAGCCCACGGCGTAGGCGATCCCCACCGTGCCGATGAAGTGCTCGGTGCTGATGTTGGCGGCGATGATCGAGCCGCCGATCGCGTACCAGGGCAGCCCCTCGCCGGCGAGGAAGTAGTCGCGGGCGTGGCCCGAGGCCCGCCGCCCCACCCAGAGGCCGAGCACGACCGTGCCCGCGAGGTAGAGCACGAAGATGACGAGGTTGAGCGTGTCCATGCCCGTGATACCGAGGGTGCGCGGGACGGCGGTCAGCCGCCCGGCGGCAGGAGCGACATGCCGCCGTCGAGGAGGAGCGTCGAGCCGATCGCCTGGGTCGTGGCCGGATCGCAGAGCAGCGCGACGCCGCGGGCCACGTCGGCCGCGGTCACGAGGCAGCCGGCCGGCGTGAGGCCGAGCAATTTTTCACGGAGGGCGGGGTCTTCCCGCATGATGCGGCCGCTCAGGCCGGCGTCCACGATCCCCGGCGCCACCTCGTTGACGAGGATGCCGTGGGCCGCGAACTCGAGCGCCATGCACTTCGAGAGCATCCGCATGCCGGCCTTCGCCACGCAGTAGGCGGGGATCGTGCGGTGGGGCCGGTCGGCCGCCCACGACCCGAGAAACACGATCCGGCCGCGGGTGCCCGTGGCGATCATCCGCAGGCCGGCGGCGTGGGCGAGGTGAAACGCGCCGTCGAGGTTCACCCGCAGCTCGCGGGCCCACTGGGCCGCGGTGAGCGAGCGGAAGTCGGCCTGCGTCACCTGGGCTGCGTTGGCGATCACGATCGACGCGGGTCCGAGCGACCGCTCGACGCCGTCCACCCATTGCTGAACGGCGTCGGCGTCGGCCACGTCCACCTGCCGGTAGGCGGCGCGAACCCCGAGCCCCGTGATCGCGACGAGGGCCGCCTCGGCCGCGGCGGGCGGCGCCACGTCGCCGAGCGAGATGTCGGCGCCACGGCCCGCAAGTTCATGGGCGACGGCCCTGCCGATGTCACCGAGTCCGCCGCTGACGAGAGCGACGTGGCCGTGGAGTGGTCGGTTCATGCGTCACCGGCGGGCATGGATCGAGAGGACGGAGTGGCCTGCATGTGTCATGTCAGTTTGTGATAGGCTACCCGGTCGCGTGTGAAATTCCATCCCCTGCCTCCCTCCTCTCTCGGACTTCCCGCCCATGCGGTTCTTCATCTGCGTGCTCCTGGCCGCCTGCTCGCTGCTGGTTCGCTCCGCCGCCTCCGCCGGCGACATCGACGACTGGAAGCCGCTCATGACCGTCGCCGAGCGGACGCGGGACGCCGACGGCAGCCTGCTGCCGCTGCAATCGTATGACGAGACGATCCGCCGCGGTATGAGGTTTCTGCTCGACGACCACCTTGCGTGGTTCAAGGGGCCGCCGGACTCGATCGTGGACGAGCAGGGCGTCGCGCAGATGCCCTGGGTCTATTACTCGAACCTCCAGCAGAACGGCGCGCCTTTCACCGGGTCGGTGGACCGGTTCGTGTCGTACCCGGCATTTCACCACGCCCTCCTGATCCGCACGTTCATCCGCTACGCGAAGTACGCCAGCGATAAGCGGGCCCTCGCCGAGGCCGTCAAACTCGCCGACTGGGACATCGCCCATTCCACGCCGGCCGACTGGCCCTACGCCCGACTCCCCTGGAGCACGTTCGAGGCCAAGAATCCGGGGGGCTTTCGCGACCGGACCGGCCTCATGCCCGACAAGGCGGCGATCATGGCGCTGGCCTACCTCGACCTCCACGAGGCCACGGGCGAAACGCGGTTTCGCGACGCGGCCGACGCGATCGCCGCGACGCTCGCCGCCCGGCAGCGGCCCGACGGTACCTGGCCCTTCCGCGTCGATCCCAAGACGGAGCAGGTGATCGAGGAATACACGAGCAGCGTGATCTATGCCGTGATGCTCTTCGAGAGGCTCGACGCGCTCTCGGGCCAGGAGACGTATCGGGCCGCCCGCGACAAGACCTGGCACTGGCTCGTGAACGGGCCGATCAAGACGAAGGAGTTTCGCGGGTTCTACGAGGACATCCCAGCCAGCCCGCAGGGCCGCACCAATTACGACTGCCTCGACACGATCCGCTATCTCATCGCCCACCGCACGCCGGAGAACGGCTATCTCGACATGGCCAAGGACCTCAATGCGTGGGTCGAAAAGACCTTCATGGACAAGATCAGCGGCTTCGAGCCGGCCGAGGGAATCCGCGAGCAGTTGCAGTGCAACGTCGTGATGGGCATCCACAGCCTCAACTGGGCGGCCATGCTGCTCGACCTGGCGAAGGCCACGGGAGACGAGGCGCTGCGGAAGCGGGCGATCCAGACCGCCAACTATGTGACGTATTACCTCCAGCCCGACAACCGGATCGTGGTGGGCTTCCAATACAACCAGTGGTGGTACAGCTGCCACGCCGGCGTGATCCTCTACCTGCTCGATTTCGTGAGAGAATGCCCGGCGAAGCAGGCGCATCAGGAAGCCAATTGAAGACAAGGAGAGCCGTGCGATGAACGAGGACGTGCGCAGCGGGATGACGCGGCGGGGTTTCGTGGACCGGGTTGGGCTCGTCGGAGCCGCCCTCGGGCTTGGAGCAAAGGCCGCCGCGGCGGAGCCGACCGGGCAACCGGTGGATGCCGAGGGCAAGGTGATTCCCGGCTTCGAGAAGCCGCAGGCCGCAGCGCAGGGGGGCGGGGCCTGGCAGCCCTTCTCGGATCGCAAGATCCGCGTCGGCATCGCGGGGTTCGGCCTCTGCAACTTCGGCGCGCAATTCGGCTTCCAGGATCATCCGAACGTCGACGTGGCAGCGGTCACCGACCTCATTCCCGCCCGCCGCGACGGTCTCGCGAAGGCCTGCCGCTGCACGAAGACCTACGACTCGTGCGAGGAGATGCTGAAGGACGACACTCTCGAGGCCGTTTACATCGCCACCGACGCCCCGAGCCACGCCCGGCTGGCGGTCATGGCGCTCGAGCGCGGCAAGCACGTGGCCTCCGCGGTGCCGGCCGTGTGGGGCTCGCTCGAGGACGCCGACCGGCTCTTCGCGG
>Ga0315900_10007948_pt1 | contig 13769 bp, 9 predicted proteins | sample LakEriMetagenome_FD_203521 | JGI IMG/M metagenome (GOLD analysis project Ga0315900, IMG submission 203521) | Freshwater fungal communities from buoy surface, Lake Erie, Ohio, United States - Buoy 12 MA114 | ecosystem: Environmental > Aquatic > Freshwater > Lake > Lake biofilm | place: USA: Lake...
ATCGGGCTCATCTTCTGGTCGGGGGCGGCCGCCACCCACATGAGTGGGCGCTTTTTTGCGTTGCCGTTGTTGGTTGGCATCATCGTGGCCTTTCGGCAGATAACGCACAAACAGCTAGCATTAGTTGGGGCTGGCGTATGTCTGGCATATAGCCTGTGGAGTCCGATCTCGGCGCTCAAATACGGAACTGACGCCTATGTCGCCTATGACCAGCCGGTCAGTTCAATCGACACCAAGTGGTACGTCTATCACGAGGGGGCGGCGTTGCTCAACTGGCGCCCAGGGCTCGAGATGCCCGCCCACGAGTGGTATCAATGGGGGCAGGCTGCCCGCAATGATGACCAACGCGTGTATATCGGCGGTGCCCTCGGTGGCGAGGCCATCGGCTATGCCGGGTTTGCTGCCGGGCCACAAGATTACTTTATCGATGTGGTTGGGCTCAGCGACCCGTTGTTATCGCGCTTGCCGGCCCAACTGCCAGCCCAATACAAAGACTGGAAATCCGGCCACTTCCACCGCGATGTCCCAGCCGGATACGTCGAATCGCTCACACACAACGATAACCGCATCGTTGACCCGTTCACCTACGCCTACTACGATGTCGTGCGCCTGATTACCCGGGCACCACTGTGGAGCGGCGCGCGCTGGTGGGCGATCTGGCAGATGAATACCGGCCACTACGAGTATCTGCGTACCCTGCACGTTGACCAACGAATCGAGAACGCGCGCGTGCTCCGCACCCTACATGACAGTACCGACTCTACGCCACATCCATAGCCCCGGTATAATACACACCAAGACGCCCACAGGATTGGTAGCTCCATGACAACTCCCTTTGCCTATCACGTACGCGCCCATATCCCACCCGACGTCAACCGACGCATCACGCGTGACGGTCGGATTGGTGAAGTCTGCATGATACTACAACGCCCTGATGGCCGGATTTGGTGTGCGGCCAAACAATACTACCCAGGCCTGATTGCCCGGTTGCTGACCGGTGGCATCCAACCCGGCGAGCACCTCGAGGATGCGCTTGAACGCGAGATCGCCGAGGAGACTGGACTCATTCCCACCCACGTCACCCCGCTGTTCCATGTGGAGTACCAGAGCGTCGTGCCCTTTCAGACCTTTGCCTATCTCTGTCGCGTCGACAACACGCACCCAGTTGTGCATGATCTGACCGAGGAGATAGCCCATTTTGAGGCGCTTGATGCGCACCAACTCAATGCGCGAGCCCTACAACTCGAGGGATTGCCTGCGATTCATGCGCCACAAATCGGCGGCACATGGCAAGAGTGGGGGTCGTTTCGCGCCGTCTGCCACCGCACGTTGAGTGACATCCTCATCAATCAAGGACAATAACCCGATGACTCATACATTTATGCAGCATCTTGCTACCCACGCAGTCAATTACAATCCCATGCAACGGGCTATCTCCGCATATGACTGGCAGGGCCACGCAGTGCGCTTTGAGACGCCAGGCGAGCTATTCCACGCCCTTCACCATCATCACGTCTATGCCCGTCAGGCCGTGATTGCTGCTGGCATCTGGTTGTGCCTCGATCATGGGGTTGATACGCAGTTACTCCCTCTCAGCGAGGTTCCGTTGTTCGTGGTCGAGCTCCATGAGCGCATGCCCCTGACACCCCAACGCGTGCCACTCCTCCAGCAAGCGCTCCAGCGCATCGATCGCGGCAATGAAAAATGCGCCCGCCTGGCGTGCGCACTCCTCACCGACGATGACCATCTGACCATCATTGACACAGACGGATTGTTTGCCGCGACCATGCAACGCATGCTGACGCGTGAATCTGAACACCCTCCTGTGCACGTCCATCTCAGCGCCACCGGCGAGATTTACCCCGACACGACGTTAGCGCTTGTATGTGGAACAGTGAACGACGACGGCGCCGTCATTGATACAACCTCAGTGGCGCTCCTCCAGCAGTTGAGTGCACGCCAACTGCCTCGTTACGTGGTCGCACCACACGGGCCACGCAATCTGCCGAGTCCGCATGTCGACACTTCGGTCAGCGCTGTGGTCACCGCACGAGGCATCTACCGTCCAGATCGCGTCCAGCGCTTTTATCGGGATAGTGATATGGGCAGCGACATTATCTCACTCAGTTAGAAAACGGCGACGCCCAGTCTGATACCTCATACCCAAGCCGCATAAACAGCTCGTCATTACTGGCCGCAAAATACGCATGCATGTAGCGCGACAGCGCATCGTCAATTTGCGGTGCGCTGTCGCTGTCGCTATCGCTGTCGTTAGCATTCACGACCTCGCCGCGCGACTGTGGTACAAAGGCTGCATCAACGTCCAAAAACGCATATAACCGCTGAATCACGCTGACATCGTGCGTCATCTGTTCGTAAATCATGACATGAATCTGCGATGCGTCGAAATAGCGCTCGTACATGCGGATGTAATCGATGTACCGTCCCCGTTGCAAATACGCGAACGGCGACACCGAAATCTTCGTGGCATCGTAGTTATGTCGTCGCGTTGCTTCGTGGTACATCGCCTCGGCGAGCGACGCCTGTTCGACGCCATGCTTCACGCTAAAGCGATAGTTCGATATCGCCCGATCAAACGGGTTGCGGAGCACAAAGACAATTTTGGCATCGGGGATGAGTTGCGCAATCCGTTGTGCAGCTGATTCAATCTCGATATAACTCGTTGACTTTTCGCCGTACATCGTAGCCCCAACTTTGTGGCCAAAGTAGCGTGCGACGTAGGTAGCAGGTGTGGAATCTGCATTCCACTGCTGAATGAAATATTTGGGTTCGGGACGAACCGGCAGTGCCATCTCAATCTGCGGATGCTCGGCACATTGCTGGTAGAGATAGGTTGTGCCAGAGCGTTGAGCGCCAGCAATAAAAAAGTGGTTAGGCATCGCGTTTGACGACTTCTCTGATGTGATAGGTCTCTTTGGAGTTCATCTGTTGCAAAATCCGAATCGTATACTCACCGAGCATCCCCAACATCACAATAATCACGCCGTTCAACAACGCTAACATCACCATGATGCCTGTCCAACCCTCGATTTGGATGTTATCAAACAATTTGCGCACAATCAGCACCACGCCAATCAAAAAACTGACGCTGGCAATCACAAAACCTGTAATGGTGATAAGCCGCAACGGCCAAATCGAATAATTGAACAGAATGCGCAAAACCAGACTGATAATCCGCACCAAGTTATAGTTGCTCTTGCCTTCATGGCGCTCTTGGTGTTTGACTAAGGTGTTACCAACCGACTGGGCAAACATCAACGCCAACCCGGTGGTATAGGGGTACGCAGTACGATACCCGAGCATGCGGTCGACAACGTCACGGCGAATCAAACGAAAATTCGTCGGCACGATGGCAGGCGGGCACATAAAGATGCGGTTGTTCATCTGGCGAATCAAGCCACTGCCGAGCCGTCGCACCAATGAATGTTGCTTTTGGACAAACCGACCAAACACTACGTCATGATTGCCGTCACGCATCGCATGAATCAGATGAATAATCTCTTCAGGGGGGTTTTGCAAATCATCGTCAATGGTAATCACATACTGCCCACAGCTCTGATGAATACCCGCAAAGACTGCATTGTGTTGGCCGTAATTACGCAACAAATTGATTGCAGTGACCTCGGGATATTGGGCAGCCTGGGCTGCTATCACCGACCAACTCGCATCGCGACTGCCATCGTTTACCAAGATAATCTCATAACTCAACCCGTGCTGTACAAAAAACGCACGCGTGCGCTCAATCACCAACGTCACGATTTTGGCACTGTTGTATACCGGTATAATCACCGAGTAACTAGGTCGATCCGTCATTATGATCCCCACTCACACATGCACTTGTCTCATTATACAATGCGCTTTCACATAAAAAATCGAGGAGCGCAGTACGCGCTCCTCAATGCCACCCGTCACCACACATTACTCGATTGGCCGTAATCCAGCCTCGATGGTCGCCCGCCGTGGCTCAAGGAACGGCGGGAGTGCTAATGATTCCCCCAATGTCTCGGCTGGCTCGTCAGTAGCGAACCCTGGCCCGTCGGTGGCCAGCTCAATCAAAATATTACCGGGTACACGCGTATACACCGAGTGAAAGTAAAAGCGGTCGATGATGTGCGTCGGTTGCAATCCTGAACGGCTCAGTCGATTAATCCAATAGGTCGCTGCATCATCGTCAGGTACACGAAACGCAATGTGATGCACGCCACCAGAGCCCAAACGACTTGGTGGCAAATCAGGTGCAACCTGCACTGACAACGCCCCACCGACGAGATCACCGACAGCATACAACAGGTGTGAGCGCTTGGGATTGATCGAATCAATCTGCTCATCCACCAGCGTCAACCCATACACGATCCGCAACACGGTATCGAGTGGCTCGCGGTTACGCACGGTCACCCCAGCACCAAAGATACCCTTGATCCCATGTGCCGCCGGGACTGGGCTCTTGGCCCATGGAATACCACCAAGTGTGCCCTCGTCACTAATCATCATCAAGCGTTGCCCCTCGGGGTCGCGGAACGCAATCGATGCGCGCCCATGCCAGGTTGCGACTGGATCGGCGTCAACCCCGTGTGATGCCAGACGATCAGCCCAATAGGCGATTGATGCAGCACTCGGTACGCGCATCGTCATCAGGTCAATCGCACCAGTGCCCTGTTGTTGTGGTCCGATCATGGCCCAGTCGAAGAAGGTGATTGCCGTTCCTGCTCGCCCTAGCTCATCGCCATAATAGAGGTGGTAGGCACTGACATCATCTTGATTGACCGTCTTCTTGACTAACCGCATGCCTAATACCTGCGTATAAAAGTCTACGTTGCCCTTGGCATTACTGGTCACGGCGGTGACGTGGTGATACCCATTGAGTTGCATCGTCTGACTCCCTTCATACAATAACTCCTTGAACACAGAATAGCACTGTCACCGTAACAAATGCGTCATCATAGCGTCAACAGCGCATTACCTGCGTTGATGTCGAATACCATGCCTCGAATACCTACCAAATTGTGTAAATATTATGACAACGTCATCAGAAAGTAATCTATGAGCATCAGTAGTAGGTCAAAAAGTCACGTACTATCAGTATAAAGTTTACATTTCCACTACGGAGATATACCCGAGTATGCGACGATTCATTCTTTGTGTCGTACTCAGTAGCATATCAATTGCACTTGGCATCATGATGTATCAACCAACGAGTGCCAAAACGCTGCCTGGGCCAGATGTTGGCGTAGGCGAAGACTACGCGTGTGCGCTCACGCGTCTCGGCGATGTGTACTGCTGGGGAGACAACACGTATGGCCAACTCGGCGACGGGACAACCGTCGATAAGTTGTATCCTGTCCAAGCGACCGGACTCACCGGTGTTGTACGCCTCAGCGTTGGCCCACATCATGCGTGTGCCATCGACGGATTAGGCGCCGTATATTGTTGGGGCCGCAATCATCGTGGGCAATTGGGAACCGGCAACACCACGAGTTCGAGCGTACCTCAAGCGGTCAGCGGAACCGATATGAGTAGCAATGTCATTCAAATTTCAGCAGGTGCGGTTGCCACATGTGCCGAAAAGAATGACGATCTGCTCTACTGTTGGGGTTCGGGAAATGCCATTTTAGGCATCAGCGGTCTCACCGCTGATGTCCTCGTGCCCACGTCAAGTTATACATTTACCTCGGTACGTGGAATGAATCTTGGCACGACTCATGCGTGTGCGACACAAGTCCATGGCACGATCTTTTGTTGGGGCGATAATTCATACGGCAAGTTTGGCGACTCGGGGAACGGCAGTATTCCGGTGAGTGGCTTTGCAACGCTTGATCTGATTGCGGATTTAGCGACAGGGTTGCATAACACCTGTGTGGTGCGTCAGACCAGAGATGTGTATTGTGCTGGGCGTGACGACAAAGGGCAACTCGGTAACGGTGACGGCGACAATGATAGCACTGCCAATACCAATGATTTTGGGATGGCATCACCGTGGCAGGTCAGTGGCATCACCGACGCCCAGATGATTACCATGGGGGCGTCAGCCGAATTCGTCTGTATTACCACCACGCTAGGTGCCGTACGCTGCTGGGGCGAGAACACGTACGGTCAGCTCGGCGATGGCACAACGACCAACGCCGCTCAACCGGTTGCAGTCACCGGTATCACTGGTCAGGTTGTACGCCTCAATGCGGGCACCAATCATGCGTGTGCGATTATCACCACTGGCGAGATTTATTGTTGGGGTGACAACCAACAAGGTCAGCTCGGCACGGGTGATACAAATACATACACCAGTCCACAAGTTGTCCAAGCCTCAGCAGGCGTGGATTTTGATAGTAACAATAGTCATATAAGTTCGCTCACTACACCCACCATGCAGCTGACGAACACGGTCGTACGGACGACCATACCAACTGCAATTGCGCTCAGCTACCCCGCAAATGGCCAACTCGCAGCCTCGCCCCGTAGCACTTGTGCCCTCAATAGCATCGGCGATGTCTGGTGTTGGGGACGGCTACTCCTTGATGGCAGTATCGTTGATCGCCTCAATCCAGTCTCGTATCCCGTGTTTAGTGCGGCAACAATTGCGAGTGGTGGCGATAATTCGTGTGTAATTACCCATCTCGGGCGCGTCTTTTGTTGGGGCAACGACAATAATAGTGAGACTGGCTGTGGTACGCGCTGTGAGAACGGCACGAATCCTGGCAGTCTCGTGCCACATCTGTATAACGTCGAGCAAATCAGCATTGGGGCGACACATGCCTGTGCTATTGATGAACTCGGTGCCGTCTGGTGTTGGGGCAGTAATTCGGTCGGTCAAACGGGTGATAGCGGACACCCTAATACCACCATTACTCCAGTATCGGTCACGCTCGCTAGTGCAGCCACTGCAATCACGGTGTCAGGTACTGCAAGTTGTGCCGTGCTTGATACCGGTATTGTGCAGTGTTGGGGCGATGATGGTAGCGGGCAACTAGGTGATGGGAATAACGCATTGGACAGTAGTGGTTCAACCGCAATCACCGTCCAAACCAGCAGTGGTAACCTGACGGGCGTCACACAAATTGCAGCTGTTATCAATAGTTTTTGTGCCGTCAAAAGCACGGGCACCGTCTGGTGTTGGGGCGAAAACTCCACAGGCCAACTGGGCAATGACACTGGAATCAACAGCGATGATGCGATTGCTGTAGCCGGATTAAGTGCAGTACAAACGATTGCCGGCAGCCTCCCTGCCCCTGCAACGCTCACGACAGGGAGCTTTTGTGTCACAACGGCAACTAGTAGTTACTGTTGGGGCGAAGATGCACTCGGCGATGGCAGCGGGTTATCAGCGGCAACGCCGGTGGTGGTTACCGGATTAACACGCGTCAAATCGATTGCCCGATCTGATACCCATGCCTGTGCGATTTTGTTGACCAATCATGTCAGCTGCTGGGGTACAAATGATGCCGGTCAACTCGGCAACGGTACAACGGTTCACGGCACTGAACCAACACAAATTAGCGTCTTTGCAGTAGCAGACACACCAACCGCCAGCGCTACACCAACATCAACGAACACGCCTACTGCCACACAGACGTCGACACCATCGTCAACACCGAGTAACACGAGTACCCCAAGTAATACGGCAACGCCAAGCAACACGAGTACCCCAAGCAATACGGCGACACCAAGCAACACGAGCACCCCAACGGCTACGCCGAGTAACACGCGCACCCCAAGTCATACGGCAACACCAAGCAACACGCGTACCCCGAGTCGCACGCTGACTCCCAGTAAAACGTTTACAGCGACGCCGACCACTTTTGCCGCTGTCCAGACACGTGTTGCCGCAGCGACACAAACCAGCGCCGCAATCCAAATTGCCACGGCCGATAGTCAGGCGACACGCACCGCATTTGCCGGCAATGATGCGGCCACGGCCACGCGCGAGGTCATCAATGGATCGCCGAGTCGTACCCCAAGTCGGACACCGACTGCCACCGCTCGTAATACAGCAGAACCAGTGACCAAAACGGTATATGCCATCCGCATCCAAACCCAAACAGCAGTGGCGCGGCCGACCTTGACGGCATTAGCCGTGACACGCACCAACATCGCCAAACTGACGCAAACGAGTATTGCTCGATTGCTCCAAACCCAAACACAACAAGTCCTCAACAATCAACGCACTGCTACCAGTTTGCACAAAACCCAAATTGCCGTGCTTGATCATTTGACGAGCACGGCAGAGGTACTCAGTGGTAGCCCGTCGCGGACCAGAACAGCCACCGCCACCCGCACGCATACACGCTCAATCACCCGTACCGCGACGATAAGTCGGACGCCCAGCATCACACCAACGCGCACCCGAACTGCCACACGCACCCGGACTGTAACTCCATCACGTACATCCACGAGCGTGCCGCTCAGCGCAAGTGCAGTGACGATTACCCAAACGATTAATGACATTGCGTTGAACAGCGCCGAAACGATCATCTATGCGTTGCGGAGTGGCAATACGAACAATGGAGTATCGGCACAGCTCACAGCGCATAATGCAAGCACTCTGGCCACCCTCCAAACAGTTACGTTGCCGTTCCAACAAGCACTACGCATCGATCGCAATGTCAGTCGCACCACACAGTTTGTGGTGATTGGTCGACTAAATTGGCGAGAAATCGGTATCCAGCTGTTTGATACACAAACCGGCAGTCTCGTTGACGTCGGCTACTGGGGGTATCTCACCACGCATACCCCAACAGCAGCGTTGGTCAGTGGGCGCTATCTCTATCTCGGTTTAAGCATCGACGACCCCACACGCACGCCACGTTATCAAGGTCAGTTGGTGGTATTTGATATCTCACAACCAACCAGCCCAAAAGTTGTTGGTACCCCAATGAAATTGACCGGACCGCCGAGTCAAATCATTAGCCTCGACCAAAGTGAGTTTCGGATTATCGTAGCCGGCAAAGACCCGCCAGCGCCAAATAGTCGTGGCTACATGCAAACGATTGTGCTTCGTGATAATCAACTTATCAACCAAGCTACCGTGATTAGCACTGATAGCCTCATCTATGACATTGCGAGCATCAGCAAGTTAACTGGTATGGAGCGAACGCATCGTCTGTATGCAGCAGCACGCAATTACATCTATATTCTCAGCATCGATGAACGCACCATGCAGTTCAGCGTCACGGGTAATTTTGGGCAATCGAATTACCAGTATACGGCGCTGAGCGTCTCGCCAGCTGGGTCTTATGTCTATGCGATTGCACGTGATACATCAATTGGGCTGAGCGTTATGTTGGGCTATGACATGCGCAGTACGCCACGCATTAGCGGGTATATCAACACAGGCATTAATCAGGCTCATTCGCTGGTGAGCGGCGCGCAGAAACTCGTTATCGCTAATGCTAATACGTTGTTATCAACCAATACGTTGACACTCCTCAGCGGCGCCCGATCTATTCCTCTCGAAATACGCTAAGGTTGCATAATTTTCTGGGCAAAATAGCCAAATTATGGTGGATGTTCCTAGATAAACGCACCATTGCGACATGTTTATGAATTCCGTACAATAGCACTATGCACAATGATAATTTTTTAGCACAATATGTGTTGGATGGTGCCTGGGACGAGATGTGTCGCCCTGATGGCAGTGCACGCAATCATTATGTCGAACTAATGAGGCGCATGCAACACATCACCCCTCAAGAGCTCCAACAACGTCAGCAAGTGGCCGATGATACCTTTTTGGCGCAGGGCGTGACCTTTACGGTGTATGGCCACGAAGCCGGCACCGAAAAAATCTTCCCTTTTGACCTCATCCCGCGGATTATCACTGACCGTGAGTGGCGCCGCGTCGAACAAGGCCTCACCCAACGTATTACCGCCCTGAACATGTTCCTGCACGACATCTATCACGACGAACACATCCTGAATGACGGTATTGTGCCACGCGATTTGGTATACAGTTGTCGCCATTACCGGCGTGAGATGCGCGGCGTCAACGTACCACAAGGCATCTACATCAACGTCACCGGATCAGATTTGATTCGCCTGCCGAATGGCGAGTTTGTGGTGCTCGAGGACAATTTGCGCGTGCCGAGTGGCGTTTCGTACATGCTGGTCAACCGCCAGATGAGCAAACAAGTCTTTCCGCAACTCTTTGACCATTACAACGTGCAAGCGGTCGAACAGTACGGCCAGATGCTCCTCAGTACACTGCGTTCGCTTGCACCACATACAAGTGAGCCAAACATCGTCTTGTTGACGCCTGGATCATACAACTCGGCCTACTTTGAACACACCTATTTGGCGCGCCAAATGGGTATTCAATTGGTTGAGGGGCGTGACCTGGTAGTACATAACAACACGGTCTATATGCGCACAACCAGTGGCCTACAAAAGGTTGATGTCATCTACCGGCGGATTGACGACGATTTCATCGACCCACTCGTGTTCCGCACTGACAGTGTGTTGGGCGTGCCAGGATTGATGCACGCCTATCGCGCCGGCAATGTGGCCATCGCCAATGCACTCGGCACCGGCGTCGCTGATGATAAAGCGCTCTATGCCTATGTGCCGGCCATGATCAAGTACTACAGCGGCCAAGAGCCAATCATCAATAATGTTGAGACGTACTTGTTGAGCGAACGCAGTCAACGACAGTATGTACTCGACAATTTGGCGTCACTCGTCGTCAAAGCTGTCGGCGAATCAGGCGGGTACGGCATGCTCATCGGTCCCCAGAGCACGGCCGCACAGCGGAGTGAATTTGCTACGCGCATTAGCCAAGATCCACGTGGATACATCGCCCAGCCGACGCTCCAGCTATCACGTGCGCCGTGTATTATTGATGGTCAACTTGAGGCACGACACGTCGATTTACGCCCATACATCCTCTACGGTGACCGCGTCACCATTGTGCCAGGCGGGCTAACACGCGTCGCGTTGACTCGCGGATCGCTCGTCGTCAACTCGTCTCAAGGTGGCGGCAGCAAGGATACATGGGTATTGTACGCAGACAAAGAGTGAGGGGAATCGCATGGCAATGCTAAGCCGCGTAGCCGACTCGCTCTACTGGATGAGTCGCTACCTCGAACGAACCGAACATACGGCACGCCTACTAGATGTTACCCAGCACCAGCTCATCGATGTGGATATCACTGCATCCCAACAGCGCTGGCATCGCTTATGGCAGGCACTCCACTACAACGAGGCTATGGCCGGTAGTCGCGAGCCAGCCCCGATTGTCGAATTATTCACCGCAGACAGCCATTACCCAGATTCATTGGTCGCATCAATTACGGCAGCCCGCGAGAATGCTCGCCAAGTACGCGAACATATTTCGTCCGAGATGTGGGAACAAATCAATCGGCTCTATCTGGATATTCGGCAACAAGTGCAAGGTCATCATTGGAAGCAAGCCACACATCGCTTTTATGGCATGGTCAAAGCAGGGTCGCACCTGTTTCAGGGTATTACCGACGCCACAATGATTCATGACGAAGGGTGGAACTTCATTCAAATGGGGCGGGCGCTTGAACGTGCCAATAACACGGCGAGTCTACTCCACAGCCATCTCGGCATTTTGCAATCTGCAAGTGACGAACAAGGGGTCCATCACGCCGAATGGGTTGCACTCCTCAAGATGTGTAGCGCATTTGAGGCCTATTGCAAAGTCCATACACCTGAGGTCACGCCACCGCGCATGATTCAGTTTGTGGTGTATGATGCAGTGTTCCCGCGGTCGATTCGATTTTGTGCAGATAGCATTCATGCAGCCACAATTGCCATCGATGCCAAGCACACCCGTGGACATGGACAGCGCGTACAACGCGTCGCCGGGAAGTTCCAGGCGATGCTTGAATATGGTGGTGTTGATGATCAGCTCGCAACGCTGGCCCATAACATCGTACAGGTGCAAGCAGGGTGTAGTCAGATTGGTGCAGCACTGCACGAAGTGCACATTGACTACGCAGTCGATAGCACGTTGAGTAACTAAAGGTAGTCCATGAAACATCATATCTTCCACGATACCATCTTCTCTTATGATAATCCGGTGCGCGAAAGTATTATGGAAGTCCGGTTACAGCCGCGTGACGACGAGCGCCAGCGATGCCACCATTTCAACTTAACAGTGACACCACGCACCATGCTGTATGCGTTTCGCGATGCACTCGACAACACCGTACACCATTTCAACATTACCGTCCCATTGACATCGCTCTTGGTGCGGGCAGAATCTACGGTCGAGGTGTTACCTTGCCCGGTACTCCCCCCGCAACTCCCGACGGAGAGTTGGCAGACGCTTGACGCACTCCAAAACGATCCATTGCTCGACATGCTCCTGCCAAGTCAGTTCGCCCAACCAACGGCGCTCCTGCGCGAGTTCATGCAACAGCATCAGATTGTCCGCAGGCATGATCCACTCTCTACGGTCAACCACATCTCCACGCTCTTGTTTGATACAATCACCTACACGCCACAGTCAACCAGCGTCGATTCGCCAATTGATGTGGTATTGACCCAACAAAAGGGAGTCTGTCAAGATATCACACACGTGATGATTGCCATTTGTCGCACGTTAGGTATACCGAGTCGATATGTCAGTGGCTATCTGTATCATCGGCGTGATGATCATGATCGCTCGCAATCAGACGCAACCCATGCTTGGCTTGAGATATGGTTGCCCGAGTTGGGCTGGATTGGTATTGATCCTACCAACCGTATTTGGGCCGGTGAACGCCATATTCGGATTGCGATTGGCCGTGACTATGCCGATGTACCGCCAACGCGTGGCGTATATCGTGGGAACGCCAACGAACATCTGGACGTTGTCGTATCAGTCAATGACGCAAATATTCACACGCAGGCGCCACCGCTAGCACGACCGATTTGGCCGACTACACCTGCGATTGCCCAACAATCTCAGCAACAGCAGTGATCGACATTTGTGGTTAATTATTTTAGATATATACATTTTCTTTATGATGTGAATGGCTCATTTTGTTATCAAATTGTATTCAAACATTCATGCATCTTAAGCAAATGATGCTATACTATCCATGATTGGTGTAACGTAATGAGTGTGAGGGAGAAGGGGTTTCAGATGCGACATAGACTAAACTGGCGCGTCATTCTAGTAGCAATGCTACTGGTTGTGTTGCCATCGTGTGCATTTGGGACGCGCACAACGCCGCCCCAAGCCACTGGGAGCTCAACAGCACGCACATCTTCGGCAGTTGCGTATTTGATTGAAAATAATCCTGAAGTGCAGGCATGTGTATCAGCGAATGTGGCACGACTCAAGGAGATTCAAACCAACAACGAGTTGGCTTTACAAAACAGCAAAGTCGAGAATAGCGCTAATTTGTTGAATCAGGCTATCTTCATGAAGAATTGGGTGACTATTTATACCATCAACATGGAGCCACTCACCATGAGTGCCCCATGTAACTTCGATGAAGTAGCCGCCACGATTGATGCACGCGTCAGCGATGAGAACAAAGCACAACTCAAGGCGTTGATTGACATCACCCCTGAGATTACCCGCTATCGCAATCTCGTGTCAGATTTGGCCGTATTTGTCTCGACCGACGAAGAGCTGGATACCTACCGTACGTCTGTTGCCCCCACCGACGAAACCAGCGCAGAACCAAGTGTCGATGTAAGCGCCGCTATCAGCGAATTGCAAACACAGCGCAAAGATATCGAAGCCCAGATTGCCGCCATCGAGCCGCAGTTGAGCAATGCTCCTGCAGTCGAACCATCATCGC
>Ga0315900_10007949_pt1 | contig 13769 bp, 9 predicted proteins | sample LakEriMetagenome_FD_203521 | JGI IMG/M metagenome (GOLD analysis project Ga0315900, IMG submission 203521) | Freshwater fungal communities from buoy surface, Lake Erie, Ohio, United States - Buoy 12 MA114 | ecosystem: Environmental > Aquatic > Freshwater > Lake > Lake biofilm | place: USA: Lake...
TAGAACGAATCGGCGAAACCACCTGAATACAGCATTCCACAAACTAATTGATAGGATGATTAAAACAGAACCTATTAATATAAAAAAATTTGCATTTTAAACGATTAATCCTAAAAGAGTTTTCGCTCATTATCAGGCTTTTCTAATATAGCTCGTCTTACAAGTCCATACTGGTAAGTTAATAAGTCCAAATGATTAATCGAACCCTGATTATCATGAAGGCATCTTGAAATAATTTTTGATTCATAATGAATGATTGAATATTGAATTAACTAGCAGTTTTATTTAAGAAGCAAGTATAATTTCCGTTGATAAAATCGAAAATCAACACTTCTCAATAATAGCAGCATATCCTTGGCCAACACCAATACACATCGTTACTAACGCGTACTTTTTGTTTTGTAAATTTAATTCAATAGATGCTGAAAGTATGATGCGAGTGCCACTCATTCCCAAAGGATGGCCCAAAGCAATTGCGCCACCGTTAGGATTAATTCGAGGGTCATTATCTTCTAATTTCCATAAACGGGTACAGCCTAAAGCCTGAGCGGCAAAGGCTTCATTTAATTCTATCAAATCAATGTCATTCCAAGTTAAGCCAGCTTTTTTCAAAGCTTGTTTTGCGGCTTCAACGGGGCCTAAGCCCATAATTCTTGGTTCTACGCCAACAACAGCACTACTCACTATCCTTGCTAGCGGCTTTAATTGATTTGATTTAATGCCAGCTTCACTTGCTAATAATATTGCGGCAGAACCATCATTTAAACCTGAGGAGTTTCCAGCGGTTACGGTTCCATCTTTTCTAAACGAAGCTTTTAAATTTTTTAATCCTTCAATTGTTGTATGAGGTTTTGCAAATTCATCCGTTTTGAAAATTAACGAATTGCCTTTTTTTTGAGGAATTTCTAATGGAGCAATCTCTTTATCAAATCGCCCTGAACTAATGGCTTTGGCAGATTTTTGTTGACTCCAAAAAGCAAAAGCGTCCTGATCATTTCTATTAATTTTATATAATTCTGCAACGTTTTCAGCGGTTTCACCCATTGCATCAACTCCAAATTTTTCTTTTAATTTTGGATTAATAAAACGCCATCCAAAGCTAGAGTCAAACAACTGTTGATCTCTCCCAAAAGCGGAACTCGCTTTGCTCATTACCAAAGGTCCACGAGTCATGTTCTCTACCCCCGCAGCAATCATTAAATCAGCGTCTGCTGTCTGAATGTATCTGGCGGCATCAATGGTGGCAGCTAATCCAGAAGCGCATAAGCGATTTATGGTTTGCCCTGGAACTGTAATGGGTAAGCCTGCCATTAAACTTGCCATTCGAGCTACATTTCTGTTATCTTCTCCTGCTTGATTGGCACATCCCATAATGACGTCACCAACTTTTTCCCAGTCTACACTTGGGTTTTTTTTTATTAACTGTCTTAAAACAAAAGTTGCTAAATCGTCTGTTCTCACAGTTGCTAGCGTACCTCCAAAATTTCCAATGGCTGTTCTTAGTCCATTGATGATATAAGCTTGTTGCATATTATTTTAATTTTAAAATACATAGATACGTCAAAAAATCATTTTTATAATAAAAAAATGACTTCATTAAAATAGATAAATAACATTATTTCGTTTTTTAAACTAATATTTTGTATGTTTACTTGTGTAAAAAGTATGTATTGTTTTTAATTATTTGCGCAAACAAAACATTTTTAATTTCGTTTCTGTGGTAATTAAAATTTAATTAATTAAATAATTTTTTCATTGAAAAAACAAAAATTATACTTGCTGGTTTTTTTAAGCTCCTTTTTTGTAAAAATTGGACTTGGGCAAGTTGCTGCTCCTTCTTTAAGATGTCTTTCGGTTAATAACTTAGGAAACATTTCGCTTACATGGCAAATACCGCCTGATCCGTTAACTCAATTTACAAAGTATGAAATTTATACTGCCTCAATGGCTGGGGGACCTTTCAGTTTTGTTGCCAATGTTACTACTTACACGCAAACGACTTATTTGCATTCTACTAATAGTGGTTCTGTGCAATCTCAATACTATTATTTAAAAACCATTTATAGTGGAACTGTTTCTTCTTCTCCATCCGATACATTACGAACTTTGTTTTTAAATTTATCAAATTCGGTAGGGCAAGCGGTTATGAATTGGAATGCAACTCGTACTCCTTTATTACCATCAGCTTCAAATAACTATATACTTGAAAGAGAAGATTTGCCCACTATTTGGACAAGTATTTATACTGGGACTAGTTTAAATTTTAATGATATCATTTCCGTTTGTAATATTTTTTATCATTACAAAGTAAAAACTTCCGACGCAGTTGGCTGCATATCTGAATCAAATATTGATGGGGGCACGTTTACAGATAAAACTGCTCCAGCTGACATTCCTCATTTAGATTCGGTTAGTGTTAATAATTTGGGGCAAGCCCAATTAGGTTGGAAGTCCGCCATAGCAAATGATACCAAAGGATATAACATTTATAAATTTAACTCGGTTTGGACAAAAGTGGGAACTGTTATTGGAAAAATGAACACGTCATTTACCAATACTACCTCCATTGCTGGAACAATTTCAGAAAAATATTGCATTGCCGCTTTTGATAGTTGTGGTAATGAAGGTTTGCAAGGTATTATCAATAACACTGAACAAAGCACCTTGTTTTTAAAAGCAACTTATAATTTTTGTTCTCGTTCTGCCACATTAAATTGGAATGCATATACCAACTTATTAAATAATGTTTTGCTTTACGACGTTTATTGTTCTGTCAATGGGGGAACAGAAACTGCAATTGCAAGTGGAACTACTACTTCATATACACACGTTAATTTAAATCCGAGTTCTACCTACAATTATTTTATAAGGGTAAGAAATGTTGGAAAAACAATTTCCGCAAAATCGAATCAAGTCCCTATAACTGCCAATGTTTCTACTAACTTATTCAATGTGTATATTAGATCTGTTAGTGTAAATCTTTCAAAACAAATTGAAATAACTTATTCGATAGATAATAGTATTAATGCTGTTTTTAAAGGGGTTACTGTTTTTAGATCTAATGATGGTTTTTCTTTCCAGCAAATAGGATTCCAAGCCTATTCAACAGCCACCACCCAAACTTACGTTGATGCCGAAGTGAATGCCACAGAACAACATTATTATTATAAAATTCAAATTTCAGATGATTGTGGAAATCCTGGAGAGATTAGCAATACATCAAAATCAATACTTTTAAAGGTAAGCAATGATGAGGAAACCATTTTTAATAACATTTTAAGTTGGGATGATTACTCTAGTTGGAAGGGAAATGTGATTTCATATAATATTTACAGAAGTGTAAATGGAATTTTTGGCGCTGCCCCCATTGCAAATGTCTCGTCAAGCGTTAAAACTTACACCGACGATGTTCAAGATTATGCAAGTGCTGAAGGTAAATTTATCTATTATGTAGAAGCTGTAGAAGACAATACTAACCCTCTCGGATTCATGGATAAAGCAACTTCTAATCCAGCAGATGTATTATTGGATGCGAAAATTTTTATCCCAACTGCTTTTGCGCCCAATGGAATAAATAAAATTTGGATGCCCGTTACCCAATATGTCGAAAAAACAGATTATAGAGTTACAATTTATAACCGTTGGGGCACAAAAGTTTTTGAAACAATCAGTGATAAAGAAGGTTGGGATGGAGAAGATGCGCCAAATGATATTTATGCGTATCGCATCAATTTTAAAAACGCACGAGGAAAATTGGTTCAACTGAGAGGCTTTTTAAATTTAATTAAATAAGTATTAGCATCACATTCTTGATAAGTCTAAATATAAATTTTCATTATATCATGATCACGCTTTAAATTTAGAGTGATAAGTTTAATGAAGTATTTTTTTATATCAATATTTTTTTCTGCGACCATCTTTGCTCAGCAAAAACCTGTCAACGTACCCATAACCAGGGTTCTATTTGTGTTTGATGCCAGTAAAAGCATGAAATCTAAACATAATCAAACCTTGAGAATAGATGGCGCTAAAAAATTATTTTATAAATTTTTAGATAGTTTAAATCAGCAGCCAAATATGCAATTTGCATTGCGAATGTATGGCCATACCATTAAGTATCCTCCTGGTGATTGCAATGACAGTAAGCTAGTTGTTCCATTCGGTAGTAATAACATTCAACTCATCAAAGATAAAGTAGCAGAGGCAAGCCCAACAGGAATTACACCCATTGAACATTCAATTACGCAATCTGCAAATGATTTTCCAGATAGTAAAGCCATCAACACTATTATTTTAATTACAGATGGAATTGAAGAATGTGGCGGCGATCCTTGTAAAGCAAGAGCAAAACTCATTGAAAAAGGCATCATCCTTAAACCTTTTATTATTGGAATTGATTTAACGGTTGAACAAATAAAAACCTTTGAGTGCTTGGGAGAATTTTTTGATTTTGATGATTCATACATGTTTTCAAAGATAACAACGACCATTTCAAGACAAAAGCCAAGCAAGGCTTCCTGTCAAATAAATTTATTAGATATTAAAAAAAATCCGACAGAAACAAATGTTAACATCACTTTCTATCACAACGAAACAGGTAATTATGCGTATAATTTTATTCACACACTTAATAAACTTAACAAACCCGATACATTATATTTAGACGATTATCCTACCTACAATATTGTTGCGCATACCATTCCTCCAACATACAGTAATAAAGTTAAACTAATTCACGGTAAACACACCACCATTGTAATCGACTGCCCCCAAGGATTTTTAGAAATAAAAAGACCAGATGGCGTCTATAACTTTAATCAAAAAATTAAAATCCTTGTTAAAAAATCAAATGGGGATAAGCAGACGCTAAACGTGCAGCAAATGAGTACCGCAGAAAAATATATTGTTGGAAGTTATGACGCGGAAATATTAACCTTGCCTAGAATCTACATCAACAATATTTCTGTTACACAATCTCAAACAAAAACCATTGATATTCCTAATGCAGGGATGTTAACTGTTAAGGCATTAGATCATGGGGATGGCTGTATTGTTAAGGATGACAAGCGTTTGGAATGGGTTTGTAATTTAAATACCAGCACCTCACAAATTTATTATTTACAACCAGGAAAGTATAGAATTGAATGGAGAGCTAAAAGCTTAAAAAGCTCAATCTACACCATCGAAAAGAGGTTTACAATCAGTTCGGATATAGAAACAAAAGTTGAGCTTTATAAATAGGTGCGTGCTCAAAAAACCAACTGATTTTTCATAGTAGTTATCATTTTTAGGCCATGTTAGTTTTATCAACAACAAGTCATAAAATTAAATTTATTCAACTTAGAAATTAATGCTTGAACATTACTACTACGTATTATTGTTAACGCCATTGCCTTAAAGCAAACAAACTTCCTCCCTCTTCAAATAATTGATCAACTCGTTTTTCAATTTCAGGATTTTTTTCTAATACAGGGGCATGATGCGGTTTTATGCGCGCATCAATGATCATCGCATCGCAAGCAAAATGTTTAAACTCTGTTTTGGCGTTAATCCCATAAATATCATGACTGGGATTAGCCCTTGTAAAGGTAACCCACAACCAATTTATTAAATTAGAAGCTGTAAAATTTGAATCATCAGAAATAATAATGAATGGAAATTGGTCAAATGATAAAACTTTATCACTGACTTCACGATCAAAATTTTCAAATTCTAATTTTGCTTTTTCGTATGACTCAAATTTATTTCCCTGAAAAACAATCACACCATCAAAAACAATATTTGGATTTGAAAAAGTTTTTAATGTTTTAAAATGATTACTAAGCGTAATTCCTAATTCTCTTTTTTTATCTCCATATGCAGCCACAACTAGTTTACTGCCTGTGTTTAAAGATGTCCCACTATAATCTAGCGTATCCATGCTGGTATTTGTATAGAAGTGCAAATCTCTTTTTAAATCGACACGCTCAAGCAAATGTTTAAAGAAATCTTTTTCGTGATGCGTTGAAATTTTATGGTTATCATCAGCAGTGATAAATAAAAACTTCGCCAAACTTAACTGGCCTTTACCTAAAATAAGATTGGCCTGAGTTAATAATTCTGCCGGCTGTTTTGTTGGATGATATGGCGTATAGCGCTCACTACCGAGCGCCAATAGCAACGGATGGACTCCAGCGGCATCCACTGCGTGAACTTCTTTAACGCCTGGCAGTTCAAGTTTAATGGCTTCTCCAGTTAATTCATGGATCAATTCTCCAAAACTCGTATCTTCTTGTGGAGGTCTTCCTACAACAGTAAATGGCCATATTGCATCTTTTCGATGATACACTTTATGAACTTTCAGTAAAGGAAATTCATGTTTTAAACTATAATATCCTAAGTGATCGCCAAAAGGGCCTTCGGGTTTATTTTCATTTGGAAATACTTCGCCCGTAATTACAAAATCTGCATCCGTGCTAACGCAAAAGCCGTCTTTATAAATATATCTAAACCGTCTTTTTCCTAAAGCTCCAGCAAAAGTGGCTTCACTTAAGCCTTCTGGCAATGGCATGACGGCAGCTAAAGTATGGCTTGGAGGACCGCCAATAAAAACAGAAACCTTTAAGGGCTTTCCTAGTTTATTAGCTTTGGTTTGATGTACGCCAATGCCTCTATGCAGCTGGTAATGTAATCCTATTTCCCTATTTAAAATATACTCATTTCCAGTTAATTGAACGCGATACATCCCAATATTCGCGCTCATTATTCCTGGCCTATCGATGTCTTCTGTATATACCTGCGGTAGCGTAATAAATGCACCGCCATCTTTTTCCCAATGTTTTATTAAGGGTAATTGGTCTATACTTATTTCCTTATATAATACTGGTTTTCGAAAGGGATTTTTTAATGGTAGTGAGGATAGCGCAGTTATGGCTATATTAAGGTATTTAAATGGATTGCTAAATATTTTAATGGGGTTGTTTTTCAAATCAATGAGGATTTGAATTTTAGAAAACGTATCTCTAAAAATAAATTTACTTCTATCTAAAGTTCCAAAAATATTACTTGCACACTGAAATTCACAGCCCTTTACATTTTCAAACAATAAAGCAGGTCCTTTCATTTCAAATACTCTTAAATGAATGGCGGCCATTTCCAGATTAGGATCAACCTCCTCTTTAATCCGTATTAAATTCCCGTTTTTTTCTAAATCATTCAGACAATCTTTTAAACTTTTATATCCCATTTTATAAAAAACAGTTAGATATTATTTGTTAAGAGTATATACTTTTTCTCCATTGATATAACTTGATATAACATATGTTGTCAGTACTTTGTTTATATCACACGTCATAATATCATCACTGAGAATAATAAAATCTGCATACTTGCCCTTTTCTAAACTCCCTTTTTCTTTATCTTCAAAATTGGCATATGCGGCCCATATGGTCATCCCTCTTATTGTTTCTTGCCTAGACAAAGCGTTTTCAATTTGAAATCCATTTTCAGGAAATCCATTAGAATCTTTTCTAGCCACTGCCGCATAAAAAGTTTTAAAAGGAGAAATATCTTCTACTGGAAAATCAGTTCCAAGAGCAAGTAATCCTGCCGATTTAAGTAAGTCCTTGTATGCATATGCAGTTTTAACGATAGTTTCTCCTAATCTATCTTTTGCCCAATACATATCGCTTGTAGCATGAGTTGGTTGAACGGAAGGTATGATGTTGTGAAATTTTTTTAAATCATTTTTATTAACTACTTGTGCATGTTCAATTCTCCATCGATTAAGTGAAAGAGGCTTTGAATTTAAAGCATCGTTATAAATTTTTGCGATCACTCTGTCACTTGAATCGCCTATGCAGTGTGTGTTCATTTGAAAACCTTTCTTTGCCAAAATTTTAGAATAGTAAACAAAATGTTCTTTTTTATTTAGTAAAAATCCTTTCCAATTTGGTTTATCATGATAGTTTTCTAACAAACAAGCGCCCCTCGAACCTAAGGCGCCATCCGCATAAAATTTAAATGAACAAACATTTAATCTTTCTGTTTTATAAGGTCCTCTATTCAAGTAATAATTGAAGTTTGGCATACTATCACTAAGCATTGCATATATTCTCATTTTTAGCGTTCCTGATTTTTGTAATTCCTCAATGACATCAATGTCATTTTTCATTAAACCAGCGTCGTCAACTGTTGTTAATCCTACTTTCAGACAATTTTCTTGAGCAGCTAATAATGCTTGTTTTATTTGTTCTATAGATGGGGGTGGGATTTTATTTACTACCAAATCAACGGCGTTGTCAACTAAAATTCCAGTTAATTCTCCCTTACTTAAAACAATTTGACCTCCGTTAACAAAACTATGTTTTGTGATATTTGCGATGCGAAGGGCTTCATTATTGACTAAAGCAGAATGGCCATCAACCCTTTTTAATATTATAGGTGTATGCGGAAATAAAGAATCTAAAATTTTTTTAGTAGGAAACTGTTTTATAAGCCAATCATTTTGATCCCAGCCCCTTCCTATAATCCATTTGCTTCGTGTATTTGGTAAACTGTTTTTATATAAAGTATTATTCTTATTGAAATTTACAACCCTGCTTACAACTTCATCAAACGATTTGGTGCCTACAAGATTGACCTGGCATAAACCCAATCCGTAGCTTAAAAAATGGCAATGAGCATCAATAAATCCCGGAAAAACCGATTTGCCAAAAACATTTTCAATGTTTTTTGAAATATATTTATTTAATATTTGCGTATTTGTATTTAGTTCAATTACTTTTCCGTCACTCACAGCCATGGCCTCATAAGCTGTAAAAGCAGAGTCTACCGAATAAATTTTTCCGTTATAAATAATTAAATCAACTTCTTTCTTTTTTGGAGAACAAGAAAATAAAACCGCGAAAAATAAAGGAATAAAGATTATTTTTTTAAACATTTGATAAAGATAAAACATTTAAATGCAGTACTTACATATTAAAAGCATGAATAAAGTATTTTAATAAAATTAAGCTATTTTTGCCGACAAAAATTAAAAAATGAAAACCATTGATAATTTAAATTTTTTAAATAAACGAGCCATCGTAAGGGTTGATTTTAATGTGCCTTTAAATGATAAGTTTGAGATAACCGACACAACAAGAATAACAGCAGCGATTCCTACCATCAAAAAAATTATTGAACTTGGTGGAAGTGTCATATTAATGTCCCACTTAGGAAGGCCAAAAGACGGACCAACAAATAAGTTTTCATTAAAGCATCTTGTTTCAACCATTTCTAGTTTAGTTGATTTGCCCGTTGCATTCGTAAATGATTGTATAGGAGAAGAATCATTTAAATTATCTTCAAACTTAAAACCTGGACAAATATTATTATTAGAAAATTTACGCTTTTATAAAGAAGAAGAAAAAGGAGAAATTGACTTTGCGGAAAAATTAAGCAAGCATGGTGATATCTACGTCAATGACGCATTTGGAACTGCTCACCGATCCCATGCTTCAACCGCAGTGATTGCAAATTTTTTTAAATCATCTGCAAAATGTTTTGGTTATGTGATGGCTCATGAAGTTGAAAGTATTAATAGAGTCATTCATAATGCTGAATTACCATTTACAGCTATTGTTGGGGGAGCAAAGGTAAGTGATAAAATTTTAATCATCGAACAACTCATGCATAAAGCAAACCATATAATTATTGGTGGCGGAATGGCTTTTACTTTTGTTAAAGCTTTAGGCGGAAAAATTGGTTCGTCTTTATGCGAAGATGATAAGTTAGATTTAGCAAAGGATTTATTGAAAAAATCGAAAGCAAAAGGTGTTAGCATTCATATTCCTACGGATGTCATTTTAGCTGACCGTTTTAGCAATGAGGCTGAAACAAAACCTTCTCTCATGAATGATATTCCAGACGGCTGGATGGGATTGGATATTGGTAAAGAAACTATAAAAACATATTCTGAAATTATTAAAAAATCAAAAACCATCTTATGGAATGGCCCAATGGGTGTTTTTGAATTGAGTAATTTTGAAAAAGGAACTAAAGAAATTGCCTTTGCTATTTGTGAAGCGACAAAAAACGGCGCTTATAGCCTTATTGGAGGTGGTGATAGTGTTGCAGCAATCAATAAATACCATTTAGCCAAGAAAGTAAGTTATGTGAGCACAGGCGGCGGCGCTTTATTAGAATACATTGAAAAAGGAACTTTGCCTGGCGTTATTGCGATTGAAAACTAATTTTTTATATCTCATTGCTTCGACAAATATCTAAAGAGCACGTTATGCATGAGAGAAAAAATCCAAAATAAAAAACTTATATTTGACATAAATAAATAATAAAACATGGAATTATATTTAGATTCGGCTAACCTTAAAGAAATAGAAGAAGGTTTTAAACTTGGTTTTTTAAATGGATTAACTACTACGCCAACCTTTATGCAGAAGGAAGGCATTACTGATATTGATGGCACCATCTTAAAATTAAGTAAAATTGTGCCTATTCTTCAAATTGAAGCATTAGGAAATACAGCAGAAGAAGTGTTGGCAGAAGCTGAGCGTCAGCTTGCTTTAGGATTGGATCCAAAAAAAACTGTATTCAAAATTCCAGTATCTCTAGAAGGCGTTCGGGCTTGTAAAATATTACGTGACAAGGGATATTTGGTTAATGTACATCTGGTTTATACTTTGCAGCAAGCTTATATGGCTATGCAAGCTGGTGCAACTTACGTTTGTCCATTAGTTGGTCGCTTGCAAGATCAAGGGCATGACGCTTTATCGCTCGTTGAGCAATGCGTTGATGCTGTTGAAGTTTATGGCTATGATACAAAAATTATGTTTTCATCTGTTCGACATGCCGAACATGTTAGAAATGCTATAAATATTGGCGTTCACACCATTACAGTTCCTTTAAAAATCATTAGACAATTAACCGAAAACAATTTTACAACACTTGGTACCGATCAATTTATTCAAGATACCCGCTTAATGATGGTAAAAGTGAAAGAAGCGATTAAAACCACGAATCCTTTGGTAAAAGAAAGCATTTCGGTAACTGAGGCAATTGTGAAAATGACAGAATTTGGATTTGGAGCTGTAACAGTCATAAAATCTGATGGAAGCATTAAAGGTGTTTTTACTGATGGAAGCCTTCGCAAATTAATTGGAGAAAAAGGCAGAGATATTTTAACAAAAAATTTAGCAGACTTAGACTATAGAGAGCCCATCACAATAGACTCAAATGTTTTATTGAATGACGCCAATGTCTTGTTTAAAAAAACAAATGTGGACACCATTGTAGTAACCGAAAATGGAAAACCAATTGGGATGCTTGATATACAAGACATGAAAGGATAACCTTATTTTAAAAAGAGGTTAATATAATAGAGGTTTTAAATTTTATAAAAGCTTGATGATGAAACATGTATTTGTTTTGGGTCTGTTTTATTTATTTTCAATTGGTTTGAAATCTCAAATTTCAATCACGTCTGCTCAAATGCCTTTATCCAATGATAATTTTCGATATAGTAATGCCTCCATCAATAGCGTTGGAAATTATACATTGACAGGAGCAAATTACAATTGGCATTTTGATACGTTGAAACCAATTAGTCAAGGAATTCGTGAATTTAAATCTGCTCTTTTAACGCCTTATTTCTTTTATTTTTTTCCGCCGAAATATGGCGAAAAAATTCTTGATTCTCTCCCAATAAATATTCCTGGATTTTCCATTCAAAATATTTATAGTTTTTATAAAAAAAACGGTACAAGCTCTTTTAATTCAGAAGGTTTAGGATTATCGCTGGCTGGTATACCAATTGGCGTCACGTTTTCTGATGAAGATGAATTATACAAATTTCCCTTAAATTATTTAGATAGAGATTCTACCACATTTAGTTTAACAACACCTTCAAATTCATTAATTCCATTTACCTACAAAAAACAAGGTTATCGCATCACATTGGCGGATGGCTGGGGAACAATTACGACACCTTATGGAACGGCTAATTGTTTGAGGGTCGTTACAACTCAATATTCAATTGACACCATCACGATTAAAGCTCTCCCTTCACCCTTCAATAAAATAGGCCTTCCAAATTACGAGAGAAAATACCAGTGGCTTACATTAGGAGAACGAATTCCTTATTTTGAAATTGCAGGAAATATTTTCGGAACTTTTTTTACTCCAACGCAATATCGCTATCGAGATAATGAAAGAACAATTGTTGGGTTGCAAGAAAAAGAATCAAATCCCTTCCTGATAAATATATTTCCCAATCCTTCAAGTAATGAAATTACATTGGTTGTTCCAAAAAATAATGATTTATTAAAAGCGACAATATCAAATTTAGAAGGGAAAATTATGTTGTCAAAATTGTTTAATAAAAATGATGAAAACATTACTCTGCATCACATTGATATTTCAGAGTTAGCCAAAGGCGTATACATTTTAACAGTAACTTTATCAAATCAACAACAAAGTTTAAAATTTAATGTGCAATAATTTTAAATAATCGATAATTAATATATTTTTACAAAAAAATTAATTTAAAGTTTATGAGCTCAACTAACAACGACCATCATCATGCTGCTGAACCAAAAAAAGTTCAATTTCGTACGCCTCAAATCCTGGCTTTGGTAACCATCTTTTTGATTTTGTTGGCTGTAAGTACGTGTGACAATAAACATCATGATTCGCAAGAAAATCATCACGAAAACATTTCAGCAACAGAAAAAGAACATTCCTCAAATCATCAATCTGAAACAACACCTATAAAATCTGAAGAAAGCACTGTTGACAGTACTTCTTCTCACACAACAATTGATACTTTAGTTAAAAGTCCTGAAAGTAAACATCATTCCAATTAAACAATTGATTTGAGTTTTTAGGACTCACTTTAATTTTATAAATGAATAAAAAATTAAGAATAATAATTGGGTTGTCATTTATAATTGGAACGATTGGTTTTAAATATTCCCTTCGCTCTTAAATATTCTTATCTGACTTGTTAGTGTCCTTGTTGTTAAAAATACCAACAATAGCGGAAAAGCAGCTGCCGTTCATATAATTTTCGTATTTTTGCTATATATAAGCAAATCTCATGAACGTTTCATCTTTGTTACAGCGCTCTCTTCGCCTTGAATTTTTAACCATTGAAGAGGGCGTTTTTTTATACGAAAATGCAGCTACCCCAAACTTGATGTTTGTAGCAAATGAAATACGGCATATCAAAAAAAATAATTCAAAAAAAGTAACTTGGATTATTGATAGAAACGTCAATACAACCAATGTATGTATTGCAAATTGTAAATTTTGTAATTTTTATAGAATCCCTGGCCATCCCGAATCCTACATCACATCGATAGAGACATATAAGAAAAAAATTGAAGAAACTTTTGAATTGGGCGGAGAACAATTACTACTGCAAGGTGGGCATCACCCAGATTTAGGATTAAGTTATTATGTTAATTTGTTTAAAGAACTCAAAGCATTGTATCCTTCTTTAAAACTGCATGCTTTAGGACCACCAGAGATAGCACACATTACCAAATTAGAAAAATCAACCCACACAGAAGTTTTAAAAGCATTGTTAGATGCAGGGATGGACAGCTTGCCTGGTGCTGGCGCAGAAATATTAAACGATAGGGTCAGGCGCTTAATCTCAAAGAGGAAGTGTACTGGAAGAGAATGGTTAGAAGTGATGCGTGCCTGCCATCAATTAAATATTACCACATCCGCTACAATGATGTTTGGACATGTAGAAACTATTTATGAGCGATTTGAACATTTGGTTT
>Ga0315900_10007952_pt1 | contig 13767 bp, 10 predicted proteins | sample LakEriMetagenome_FD_203521 | JGI IMG/M metagenome (GOLD analysis project Ga0315900, IMG submission 203521) | Freshwater fungal communities from buoy surface, Lake Erie, Ohio, United States - Buoy 12 MA114 | ecosystem: Environmental > Aquatic > Freshwater > Lake > Lake biofilm | place: USA: Lake...
ACCGACAGCCTGAACCCGCGCTACACGGCGCGCGACACCATCGCCGAACCCTGCCGACTGTTGGCGGGCATGGACGCGGCGGCGGCGCAGGCACGGGTGGAGGAGGTGGCCGCACAGGTGGGGCTGCCGGCCGAGTTGCTGTCGCGCTACCCCCACCAGTTGTCAGGCGGGCAGAAGGCCCGGGTGGGCATTGCCCGCGCACTGGCGCCCCGGCCGCGCCTGCTGATCCTGGACGAGCCCACGGCCGCGCTGGACGTGTCGGTGCAGGCCGTGGTGCTGCAGTTGCTGGACCGCCTGCGCCGCGAACTGGGCCTGTCGACCCTCTTCGTCTCGCACGACCTGAACGTGGTGCGGTTGCTGACCGACCGCGTGGCCGTGATGTACCTGGGGCGGATGGTGGAGGTGGGCGCCTCGCACGAGGTGTTCGCGCGGCCGACCCACCCCTACACCCGGGCGCTGGTGTCGGCCATTCCCGGACAGGGCCCGCGCGTGCGCCTGGAGGGCGAGATCTCCAGCCCCATCGACCCGCCGCCGCAGGTCTGCCGCTTCCACAGCCGTTGCCCGTCGGCGCAGGACCGCTGCCTGCGAGAGGGGCCGCAGCTTCATGCGCCGGCCGCCGCAAGCGGCGACCGGCACCCTGAGATACTGCCGCACGTTCATCAGGTGGCCTGCCACTTCCCGCTGCCATGACCCGCGCTGCCTTCCTGCAACTGGCCTCACCGCACGGTGCCGAGGCACCCCCACGGGCCAACCTGGCCGAGCAGGTTTACCAGGAACTCAAAGCGCGGATGCATGACTTCCGCCTGATTCCGGGCGACCGTTTCTCGGAGTTGGAGATCGGCAAACGCCTGGGGGTCAGCCGCACGCCCGTGCGCGAGGCGCTGTTCCGCCTGCGCAATGAAGGCCTGCTGGAGGTGGAGAGCAAGAGCGGCTGGTTCGTCAAGCCCATCGACTTCGCCCGCCTGGACCAGCTGTACGACCTGCGCATCATCCTGGAGCAGGCCAGTATCGACCGACTGGCCAGCCGCAACGCGCCCTCGCCGGAGCTGGACGCCCTCAAGGCCGTGTGGCTGGTGCCGGCGGCCGAGCGGCTGACCGACGCGCGCGAGGTCGGGGCGCTGGACGAACAGTTCCACAGCACCCTGGTGCAGGCCACCGGCAACGAGGAACTGGCCCGCGTGCACTGGGACGTCACCGAGCGCATCCGGGTGGTACGGCGCCTGGACTTCACGCGGCCCGACCGCATCGAAGCCACCTACGCCGAGCACGCCAAGATCCTGCGGCAGATCATCCAGCGCAAGGCCGAGCCGGCCCGGCTGCTGCTCAAAGCCCACATCGAGTTGAGCAAGGTGGAGGTGCGCAAGATCTCGCTGGCCGCGCTGCACGAGGCCCGCCAGCGGGCGGTGGGCAGCTGACCGGGCTGGTGACGGCCGGCGTCAGGCGAACGGCGGCTCGCCGCGCCAGTCGAAGAAGCCCGGCAGGTCGGTGCTGACCCGGTCGGGCCAGACGGCCTGGCGCTTTTCCAGGAAGGCGCCCACACCCTCACGCACGTCCTGTGCCTGCCCGCGCGACTGGATGGCGCGGCTGTCCAGGCAGTGCGCGTCCATGGGGTGGGCGGCACCCGCCATGCGCCACATGAGCTGCCGCGTGAGGGCCACGGACACCGGGGCGCTGTGGCGCGTCATCTCGCGCGCCAGGCCTTGAGCGGCCCCCAGCAGGTCAGCCGGCGCGTGCACCGAGCGCACCAGGCCGCGCGCCAACGCTTCATCGGCATCAAACACCCTGCCGCTGATGCACCACTCCAGCGCCGTCTGCATCCCCACCAGCCGGGGCAGGAACCAGGACGAGGCCGCCTCGGGGGTGATGCCACGCCGCGCAAAGACAAAGCCGAAGCGGGCCTGCGTGGAGGCAACGCGCACATCCATCGGCAGCTGCATCGTGGCCCCGATGCCCACGGCCGCGCCGTTGATGGCCCCGATCACCGGCTTCAAGCTGCGGAACATGCGCAGCGTGACCTGCCCGCCGCCGTCACGGTACACGTCACCGGCCCTGCTGGCCTCGCGCTGCGGGTCCTGGCGCTTGGCGTGGTCGAAGGTGTTGCCGCCGGCGGCGAGGTCGGCCCCCGCACAGAAGGCCCGGCCCGCGCCCGTGATCACCACCGCCCGCACGGCATCGTCCGCATCCGTCAGGTCGAACGCGGCAATCAGCTCGTCGCGCATCTGGGCCGTGAAGGCGTTGAGCTTGTCCGGGCGGTTCAGCGTGACGGTGGCCACGCTGTCGTCCACGGCATAGAGCAGGGTCTGGAAGTCCGAGGGGTTCATGGGATCTGACGCCTTCAGTCCCGCCCGGCCAGCACCAGGGCTTGCGCGATCGCGGCCGGATCGGTGAACCAGACCTCATGGCTGCCGGAACACTCGATGTAGCGGAACAGGCCCAGCTTCTCGGACAACCGGGGGTGCCAGGGCATGCTGTGCGGCATGGCAGCGTCCAGCACGCAGTTGACATAGCTTTTGCCCACAGTCCATTCGGCCGGCGCCGCGCTCAGCTGCGCCTTGTCCGTGAAGGTTTTGTAAGGGTGCGGGTTGAGCTTTTCGTAGGCCGCAGTCGCCAGCGCCAGATCCGCGTCGTTGATGAAGGCCTCCCGCCACACTGGGAACGGCAGGCTGACCGCGCCCCCCATGGCCGCCGAGATCTGGTCGAACATGGTCACGTACATCGGCGGCACCATGTCGTTCAGGGACTCACCCGGCAAGGGCACGAAGGCATTGACGTACACAAGGCGGGCAACCCGGTCGGCCACCTGCTCCATCGCCTGGCTGATGACCATGCCGCCATAGCTGTGACCGGCCAGCCGGATCTGCCGCAGGTCATGCGCGACGATGTAGTCCACCAAAGACTTCGCGGCGTCGGCCAAGCCGGTGGTGGCACGGTCATCGCCAGGACGGTTGCCCGCCAGCGTGGGGCAGTGCACGGTGTGGCCCAGGGCCCGCAGGTGCTGCGCGGCGGGCTCGAGTTCAGCACCGGTATGCCAGGCACCATGAACCAGGACGTAGGTATCGCTCATCGCGGTGTCTCCTCAAGGGTTTTCATTGCCATCGGGGGGTAAGGCGCCGCCGGTCCAGCGTAGCCAGCGGGGTCTTGGCGTGAATCAGAACCTGTCGGGGCGAGGTGCGCAATGGGATTTGCCTGGGTGTCCGGCGGCGGTAGGCCCCGCAGGCCTGCATCGCGTAAGCTGGGCCCATGAGTTCACCCAGCGCCAAGACTGCCGCTCTCTCCCCCCAGGCCTTCGCCACCTTGCTGCTGCTGGCCTGCATGATGGCCGGCAACCATGTGGCCGCACGGATTGCCATGGACCACGGCGTGGACGTGATCACCGCCGTGGCGGTACGCAGTGCGGTGACGGCCGGGGTGGTGGCGCTGATCGTGGTGGCGCTGCGCGTGCGGGTGCAGATGACGCGTCGGCACACGCTGATGATGGGCCTGATCGGCACGCTGGTCGCCCTGCAGAGCGCGTGGCTGTACTCGTCCGTGGCGCGCTTGCCCGTGGGGCTGGCGCTGCTGGCCTTCAACGCCTATCCGCTGTGGGCGGCGTTCTGGGCCTGGGCGCTGTACCGGCACCGGCCGGAACGGGCCGTGCTGGTGGCCATGCCGGTGATCCTGTTCGGCCTGGCGCTGGCGCTGGATGTGGTGGGCGCCGCCTCGGGGCTGGGCGCGCAGAGGCAATGGGCGAGCATTGGGGCGGGCGCGGCGTTCGCCACGGCGGCGGCGGCCACCTTCGGCCTGATCCTGGTGCTGACGCAGCACGAAGTGGCGGTGCTGGACGGCCGCTTCCGCTCGGCGCTGACCATGGGCATCGTGGCCGTGCTGACCTTCGCTGTGGCGGGCACGCAGACGGGCCTGCACCTGCCCCACGCCCCCGCCGGCTGGTGGGGCCTGGCGGCGCTGACCGTGCTCTACGGCACTGGCTTCACGGTGATGTTCACGCTGCTGCCCAAGCTGGGCGTGGTGGGCAGCTCGCCCATCATGAACGTCGAGCCTGTGGCCGCGCTGCTGCTGGCCTGGCCCATCCTCGGCCAGGCCATGGCGCCGGTGCAGTGGCTGGGTGCGCTGCTGGTGGTGGGCGCGGTGATGCTGCTGGGGTTGCGGAAGCGGTAGGTCCGCTCGCAGCGTCGGGGAAGCTCGGCTGCCGGCCTTACGCGCTGTCATCCGGTCAAGCGCATGCGTTGTGATGATGCGTGCTTGCACGGGCAGTGACTGAACAAGCGAGGAGGGATGGGAGATGCCCAGGCTGTGCGGGAACGCGACTCATCCACCCGCTCAGGACATCCCCGTGCCGGGGCTGGCGCTGAGTCCGCAGGCCGCAAGCTTGGCGGTGCTGCGCCACAAGTACGTCGCGCCAGGAGAACGCACGCCGCAGGATGTGAACCGCCGGGTGGCGCGGGCGCTGGCCGAGGCCGAGGCGCCAGACGAGCGCTCACGCTGGGCCGAGCGTTTCGAGCAGGCGCTGCAGGCGGGTTTCATTCCGGCCGGGCGTATCCTCGCCGGGGCGGGCCGGCAGCCGGTGCAGCCCTTGATCAACTGCTTCGTGCAGCCGCTCGGGCCTGCCCACCCGGCGGCGGGCAGCCCCTTGCCCCCTCTGGCCCAGGCCCTGGCCCAAGCCGCCCGCACCCTCGCGCTGGGCGGGGGCGTGGGGCTGGACTTCTCCGCCTTGGCCCCAGGCGAGGTACTGCCTGCGCTGCAGGACTTTGACCGCGCGGCCCAGGTCGGCGCATCACCGCACGCCGCGGCGCGGCCGGGTGCCCTGATGGGGGTGCTTCGGGTGGACCACCCGGACCTGATCGCCTTCATCGACGCCAAGGCCGCCGGGGGCCTCACGCACTTCAATCTGTCGGTGGGGCTGACCGATGGTTTCATGCGGCAGGTGGAGGCTGGTGACCCCGAGGACCAGTCGCGATGGCGCCACCTGGTGCAAGCCGCCTGGCACCACGGCGAGCCCGGGGTGCTGTTCCTCGACACTCTGAACCGCGACAACAGCCTGGCCTGGCGCGAAACCCTGCAGGCCACCAACCCCTGCGGCGAGCAGCCCTTGCCAGCCCACGGCAGTTGCTGCCTGGGCTCGATCGACCTGTCACGCTTGGTGCGACACCCATTCACCGATGGCGCGCACTTCGACGACGCCGGCTTGTCGGCCCTGGCCACCACCGCCGTGCGCATGCTGGACAACGTGATCGAGCTGACCGCCTGGCCGCTGGAAGAGCAGCGCCTGGAGGCCCTGCAGACCCGCCGCATCGGCCTGGGCTTCACCGGGCTGGCCGATGCGTTGATGATGCTGGGCCTGCGTTACGACCGTGCCGAGGGCCGCGTCCTAGCGTCTCATATCACGTGCGTGCTGCGCGACAGCGCCGTGCAGGCATCCGTGGACCTGGCACGGGAGCGGGGCACCTTCCCCTGCTTTGACGCCACCCGGCACTTGGCGGCCCCGGGCTTTGCCAGCCGCCTGCCGGCGGGGCTGCGCCAGTCCATCGCCCGGCACGGGCTGCGCAACTCCCACCTCTTGTCGGTGGCCCCGGCCGGCAGCATCAGCCTGGCCATGGCCGACAACGTGGCCAGCGGCATCGAGCCGGCGTGGGCCTGGCAGACCGTGCGCCCCGTGCACCGCGGTGACGGCAGCTTCGAAACCCTGTCCTTTGCCAACCATGCCTGGCGTCTGTATGGTGCCCAGCACGTCCGCTGTGCCGGCGTCCGGCCGTCACCTGACGACAAAGCCGAAGCCGAAGCCAACGCCGGCGCTGATGCCAGTAACGAAGACAAGGACAACACCGACGCCCTGCCCGCCACATTCCCGACCGCGGATGACATCTCACCATGGGACCAGCTGGCCATGGCCGAAGCGGTGGCACCCTTCATCGACGCCGCCATCAGCAAGACCGTGCTGCTGCCATCGGACGCCACCTCGGCCCTGGTGGACGGCCTGCTGCGCCATGCGTGGCGGCATGGCCTGAAAGGCGTGGCTGTCTACCGGCCGAATCCGGTCATCGTGCCGCTGATCCAGCGTGCTGCACCGTGCCCAGCTCTAGCCAGGGCCTGAAGCCGCAACCGCAACCCGACCGCAGGCCCACCGTCGCTGCAGCCGACGTGCAGCCGCCCTACTCACGCAGCAAACCCGCCCTACACCCGCCGCGCCGTGGCCGCCACGGGCTGGGCCCAGATCGTGGCACAGGTCGATCTCGCAGGTGTGAGCGAACAGCAGCCATCCAAAGATGTGTCCAGTGCCGGTCTTCATGCTGGCGAGTGGCTAAACTTCCCGCGATGCATCCGATCATCGAAGCCCACCGTGACGAACTGATCGCGCTCGCCCGCCGGCGGGGGCTCACCCGAGTTCGTGTGTTTGGCTCGATGAGTCGTGGCGACGCCAACGACGATAGCGATGTTGATTTGCTGGTGACTTTGAGCCCTGGGACGAGCGCGCTGGCTTTGGGTGGCCTGCTGATGGACGCCGAGGAATTGCTCGGCCGTCGAGTCGATGTGGTGACTGAGGCCAGCCTGCACCCCGCACTCCGTGATCGCGTTCTTGCTGACGCCGTACCGCTGTGAAACCCGGGCCGCAGGCTGATCTTGTGCTCCTGGAGCACATGCTCGACTGCCTGAAGCGAATCAACGAGTACACGGGGCATCAAAAGGGCCGGTTCGACGGCTCACGCCTCGTTCAGGACGCTGTGATTCGCAATCTTCAAGTCCTGGCCGAATCCAGTCAGCGGCTTTCTGCAGACCTCAAGGCAAGCGAGATGCAGACTCCGTGGCGTGAACTCAGCGGGTTTCGCAACGTGATCGTCCACGACTACCTGGGCATCGACCTTGATGCAGTGTGGTTGGTGGTCGAGCAGGACCTGCCCCCGCTGTCCGAGGCGCTGAGCCGTATGCGCTTGCGCTTGTTGCCTTCGGCCTGACAGGTACTCGACACCGTAGGAATCCGGCGCAGTCTGGCACCGAACAGCGTCGCCCGGATCGCCGGTCCTGCCACCCTGGCTTGGATCACTTCTTCGGGGGTTGCGATGCAGGCTACGCTCAGCTTGAGGATGCGGCGGCCCAGGCCCTGCGCGCCGCCCTACACCCGCCGCGCCGTGGCCGCCACGGGCTGGCCCCAGAGGTCAATGTGCACCGCCGTGCCGTCCTGCACCGCCGCCACGGCCTCGCCACGCACGTAACCCAGCGCCATGCAGGCCCCGGCTTTCAGGCTCCAGCCGGCGGAAGACACCTCGCCCACCGGCCGACCATCCAGCACGATGCTCTCGCCGCCCCACAGGTAATGCGCGGGGTCGTTCACCACGAAACCCATCAGCTTCTTGCGCAGCGGTTGACCGCGCGCTGCCAGCAGGGCCTCGCGGCCGATGAAGCCGGGCTTGTCCAGCTTCACCGCGAACTCCAGCCCCGCCTCGAACGGCGTCTCGTCCGGGCCCAGCTCCGCCCCCCAGGCGCGGCGCCCGGCCTCGATGCGCAGGGCGTCCAGCGCGTAGTAGCCGGCGTCGCACAGGCCCAGGTCCTGGCCGGCGTGCATGAGCGCCAGGTAGACATGACGCGTCATCTCCACCGGCACGTACAGCTCGTAGCCAGGCCCGCCCACGTAGGCCATGCGGGCGGCGCGCACCCGGGCGTGGCCCAGGTCGATCTCGCGGGTGTGCGAGAACTTCAAGGCGCCGGGTGAAAGATCATCAGGCGACACCCGAGCCAGCAGCTCGCGCGCATTCGGCCCCATGACGCTGAGCACGCTCCACAGCGGCGTCACGTCGGTCAGCACCGCGTGTTCGTCGGCGTTGATGTGGCGGCGGATCCAGTCGGCATCGCGTACCGGCTGGGCCGAGCCGGTGACCAGCAGGAAGCGCTCGCCCGACGCATCCTGGGGCAGGCGCATCACGGTCAGATCGCTCTCGAAGCCGCCCCGCGCATTGAGCAGGCCGGTGTAGACCATGCGGCCCACCGGCATGTCCACGTCGTTGGCACACAGGCGCTGCAGCACGGGCAACGCGTCGCGCCCCTGCAGCAGCAGTTTGCCGAAGGACGTCTGGTCGTACAGGGCCACCGCCTCGCGCGTGGCGCGCTGCTCCTCGATCACCCAGTCCAGCCAACCTGGGCGCCCCAGGGTGTCTGCCGGGCGCGGAACGCCGGCCGGGCGGAAGTAGTTCGCCCGCTCCCAGCCGTTCTTGCTGCCAAACTCGGCGTTGCGCGTGCCGTGCGCGCCAGGGCGCGCCGAGCCCGCCAGCAGGTCGTACAGCGGGCTGGTGCGCAGCGGGCGCGTGGTCTGCAGCTCCTGGCGCGGCCAGCGCATCGCGTAGTGCAGACCCAGGGTCTCACCCGTGCGCTCGGCCAAGCCCTTGCGGTTGGCGTTGTGCGGGCCGAAGCGGCGGATGTCCACGTCCCACAGGTCGCCAGGCGGCTCGCCATCGGCGATCCACTGCGCGATCAATTGGCCCGCGCCGCCGGAGTTGGCGATGCCCGCCGAATTGAAACCTGCGCAGACGAAGTAGTTGCGCAGCTCCGGCGCCTCACCCAGGATGAAATTGCCATCGGGGGTGAAGCTCTCCGGGCCGTTGAGCAGCATCTTGACCTTGGCCGTCTCCAGGCAGGGCGTGCGGTGAATGGCGTTGGTCATCAGGATCTCGAACTGGTCCCAGTCCTCGTCCAGCAGCTGGAACTGGAAGCTGCTGGGGATCGGGTCCACCGTCCAGGGCTTGGCCTGGGGCTCGAAGCCGCCCATGAGCAGGCCGCCAACCTCCTCCTTGTAGTAGATGAAGCCGTCGGGGTCGCGCATCACCGGCAGCATGGGGTGCACGCCTTCGATCTTGTCGGTGACGATGTAGAAATGCTCGGCCGGGTACAGCGGCACCGTCACCCCGGCCAGCGCACCGAACTGGCGAGCCCACTGGCCGGCGCAGTTCACCAGCGTCTCGCAGTGCACGTCGCCCTGCGTGGTGCGCACGCCCACGGCGCGCGGCCCGCCCGGGCCTTCGGCGGTGAGAACCCCCGTGACCTCCACACCCTCCACCATGCGTACCCCGCGGTTGCGCGCGCCCTTGGCCAGCGACATGCACAGGTCCGCCGGATTGGCCTTGCCGTCGCCCGGAATCCAGATCGCGCCCTGCAGGTCGTCGGTGCGCATCACGGGGTAGAGCTCGCCGGCCTGCTGCGGCGAGATCAGCTCCACCTCCACGCCGAAACTGCGCGCCAGCGCCGCCTGCTTGCGCAGCACCTGCATGCGCTCAGGCGTGCGCGCCACGTTCACGCTGCCACATTGTTTCCAGCCCGTGGCCAGGCCCGTTTCCTGCTCCAGCGTCGAGTACAGCTCGATGCCGTACTTGCTCATGCGCGTCATGTTGCGGTTGGGGCGCATCTGCCCGATCAAGCCTGCCGCGTGCCAGGTGGTGCCACTGGTGAGTTGGCCCTGTTCCAGCAGCAGCACATCGGTGATGCCGAGCTTGGCGAGGTGGTAGGCCGTGGAGCAGCCGGCAATGCCGCCGCCGACGATGACGATCTGGGCGTGGGTGGGGAGGGTCATGGGGGTGATGGGTAGGGACACAAGGGCTATTGATCACAGACGGTATCAGGCTAACCCATGCCCGCAAGCGCTGACAATGCGTAGAGTTGCAGGCTTCAACTTTCCGCCTGAAGACTCTATGGCCAAGACCTCCATTCCCAAGACGACCGGCACCTCGACGCTGGGCATGGTGGCCAAGGCAGCAGGCGTATCGGCCAGTACCGTGTCACGGATCCTGAACGGAACCGCGGTCGTCAGCGAGGCCAAGAAACAGGCCGTGGACGACGCGATCGCCAAGCTGGGCTTCGTGCCCAACCCCGTGGCAAGGGGGCTGGCCGGAGGCCGCACGCTCAGCGTCGGCGTGGTCACGCAGTCCATCGACAGCCCGTTCTATGGGGTGGCGCTCAGAGGCATTGAAGATGAACTGGACCGAGCCGGCTACAGCCCACTCTTCGTCAGCGGCCACTGGAACGCCACTGAAGAGGCACGCTGCATCGACATGCTGCGCTCGCGTCGGGTGGACGGCATCATCGTGCTGACCGGCCGGCTCAGCGACGCCGCACTGAAGCAATACGCCAAGGCCCTGCCCATGGTGGCCACGGGAAGGCGTCTGAAGGCCCCCAACCTGTACACCCTGGACTTCAACAACTTTGAAGGTGCGCGCCTGGCTACGGAGCACCTGACTTCGCTAGGCCATCAGCGCATCGCGTTCATTGCGGGCAACTCGGAGCATCCGGATGCCAACGAACGCCTGCGCGGGTACCGGGCCGGCCTGGAATCCGCGGGCATCACCTTCAAACCCGAGTTGGTAGCCGCCGGGTTGTTTCACGAGGAGAGCGGGATGTTGGCTGCTGAGCGTCTGTTGGACACCCGCCAACGCTTCACGGCCTTGTTTGCAGCCAATGACCAGATGGCCTTGGGTGCATGTCTGGCCTTGCAGCGGCGCTCCCTGAAAGTGCCGCAAGATGTGTCGGTGATGGGTTTTGACGACTTGGCCATCTCGCGCTACAGCATTCCTCCCTTGAGCACCGTCCACCACCCGGCCTACGAACTCGGCCAGGGAGCGGCGACGGCGATGCTGTGCCTGCTGCGGGGGGAAAAGCCAAGCTTCAACCTGCCCGGTCCAAGGGTCATCGCCCGCGAGTCGACGGCAGCCCCCAGCGCCCGGCCCTGACGGGTAAGCACATCAGCAGATACCCTGATTTGACAGAGGGGGTGGGTGCCAAGATAATTTGAAAGCGCTTTCATACTTCCGTTATAACGGCTAACGCGCATCCAACCTTGACGCCGAGGGATGTGCGATCCAGATCACCCGCGACCGCAACGCGCCAGGAATCGGCCCACCCCTACCAGCACCTCGATGACCGAGTTCAGCAAGCGTGTCGCCACCATGGGCCGCCGTCATGCGATGGTCGCCGTGGCCACCCTGGGTCTGGCGACAACGGGTGCGCTGCACGCCTCGAGCGGGCGCAAGCTCACCGTAGCGGCGTTTCCCCTGCTGGATGAAATCATCAAGGCGTCACTGCCCAGGTGGCGCCAACGCCATCCGGATGTGGCCGTGGAAGTGGTGAGTCGCCAGTATGTGGACCACCACACCGCCATGACCACCGCGCTGTCCACCTCGGTCTACTTGCCTGACGTGATGGCGCTGGAAGCCAGTTACGTGGGGCGTTTCTCGCAAGGAGAGGGCCTGCAGGATCTGTCCCTGGCACCGTTCCAAGCGGAAGCGTTGCGCCCGCGATTCGTGCCCTACGCCTTCGAACAGACACGCAACCGCCGCGGCGCACGGGTGGCGGTGCCCACAGACATCGGGCCCGGCACTTTGCTGTACCGCGCCGACCTGCTGTCCAAGGCCGGGCTCAGTGAAGCTGATCTGACACCATCCTGGGACGCCTATGTGGCAGCGGGCGACAGGATCAAGGCTGCCACGGGCGCCTACCTGGTCGGCAACGCCCAGTCGCTCAAAGACATCGTCATCCGCAGCGGCCTGCGCCCAGGCGAGGGGCTGTACTTCGACAAGGACTCCAGGGTCTTGGTGAACTCATCGCGCTTCCACCGGGCCTTCGAGCTCGCCAGGCAAGTGCGGCAACGCCAGCTCGATGCCAAGGTGAATGCATGGTCCAACGAATGGGCCGAAGGGTTCCGCCGGGGCTCGATTGCCACCGATCTCACCGGCGCCTGGATGGTGGGACAGATGGCCAACTGGGTGGCGCCCAATACCAAGGGTTTGTGGCGCGCTGCACAGCTGCCCGAGAACACTTTCGTGGGATACGGCGGCAGTTTCTACGCCATCCCACGCCGGGCCCGCGCCGAGAACAAGGCGCTGGCCTGGGAACTCATCCAACTGCTGACGCTGGACCCCGCGCTGCAGCTGGCAGCCTTCAAGGCCCAGGACGCCTTCCCCGCGCTGGTGGAAACGCACCAGGACCCGTTCTTCGAGCAGCCCGTGGCCTTCCTCGGAGGTCAGCCGGCCCGTGTGGTGTGGCGTGAAGCGGCGCGCCGCATCAGTTCCACCGAAGTGCACAAGCAGAACAACTTCGCAGATGAAGTGATCAGCACGGAGTTGGACAACGTGCTGGACCGCGGCAAACACATCGGCCAGGCCCTGGCCGATGCACAACGCCTGTTGGAGCGCAGGGCCCACCGATGAAGCGCTCCCTTCGCCAGGCCCTGCGGCTGTCGCCGCGCTGGGCACCCTACTTCTTCATCAGCCCTTTTCTGGTGCTGTTCGCGGTGTTCGGGGTGTTCCCCCTGCTGTTCTCCCTGCACCTCGCGTTCCAGTCCTGGGAACCCACCAGCGGCCTGGACTCCATGAGCTTCGTGGGACTGGAGAACTTCGCGTTCGCACTGCAGGACGAGTGGTTCTGGAAGTCGCTGAAGAACACCCTGTGGCTGGCCGTGGTGTCAGGCGCGCCACAGCACCTGGTGGCCATCCCGCTGGCAGTGTTCATCCATCACTCGTTCAAGCACCTTCGAGATGGGGTCATCGGGGCCTACTTCCTGCCCTACATCACCTCCACGGTGGCCATCGCCATCATGTTCAGCTCACTGTTTTCCAAGGACTTCGGCCTCGTCAACGCGATGCTTCACGCAGCCTTCGGAGCCGAACACGTGGACTGGCTGGGCCAGGCGGAGAACATCAAGCCGGCCATCGCTTTCGTCGTGTTCTGGCGCTACCTGGGTTTCAATGTGGTGCTGTACCTGGCCGCGCTGCAGACCATTCCGAAAGACCTGTACGAAGCCGCCACGATGGACGGCGCGGGGCGTTGGCAGCAGTTCTGGCACATCACGCTGCCGAACCTGAAGCCCATGATCTTCTTTGGCGTCACCCTCAGCGTGATCGGCGGGCTGCAACTGTTTGAGGAACCGTTCATCCTCACCGGAGGCAGAGGCGGTGTAGACCAGTCCGGGATGACCTCGGCGGTCTACCTCTACCGGATGGCCTTCGACTTCAATGACTTTGGTGGCGCCAGCGCGATGTCATGGCTTCTGTTCGCGGTGGTGGCCGTGCTCACCTGGTTGACCAACCGTGCCTTCCGCCCCCGCGGCGGCCAGGCGTGAACCCAGGCTGCCCCAGATGAATCCGCAACGCATGGCCCCATGGGCTGCCAAGCTGCTGGTGCTGGTGGGGGCGCTCATCATGTTGGCGCCGTTTTACTTCATGTTCGTCTTTGCGACGCACTCGCGCACGGCCATCTTCAACATGCCACCACCGATGTGGTTCGGCGCGGACCTGCTGGACAACTTGCAGATCCTGACCTCGCGCTTGCCCTTCTGGCGCAACCTCGGCTGGAGCCTTTACGTGGCACTGGCCTCCACCGCGCTGACGCTGGTGTTCTGCTCCATGGCAGGTTACGCGTTTGCCTTGATGGAGTTCCGATTCAAGAAGAGCCTGTTTACGTTGGTCATGGCCACGATGCTGTTGCCATCGTTCATGAACATGATCCCCACCTTCCTGATCATGGATGCGCTGGGCTGGATCGACCAGCACCGCGGGCTCTACATCCCCGGCGCGGCCAGTGCCTTCGGCATTTTCTTGATGCGGCAGTTCGCCGCCAGCGCCATCCCACGCGAGCTGATCGAGGCGGCACGCATGGACGGCTGTGGTGAGTTCGCGATCTACTGGCGTATCGTGCTGCCGCTTCTCAAGCCTGCATTGGGCACGCTGGGACTGATTACTTTCATTGCCTCGTGGAACAACTTCATCGGGCCCTTGATCGTGATGCGCAGCGCGGACC
>Ga0315900_10007953_pt1 | contig 13767 bp, 9 predicted proteins | sample LakEriMetagenome_FD_203521 | JGI IMG/M metagenome (GOLD analysis project Ga0315900, IMG submission 203521) | Freshwater fungal communities from buoy surface, Lake Erie, Ohio, United States - Buoy 12 MA114 | ecosystem: Environmental > Aquatic > Freshwater > Lake > Lake biofilm | place: USA: Lake...
GAACTTCACCCGATTGACATTCAGGTTCGCGCCGCCCTGCAAAAGCAGGGAGCCATTGCCGCCCATGCGCGAAGCACTGATGAGCAGCGGACGCTGGTTCGGCACACCGAGACTTTCGCCGAGGTTTTCCGCGAGCAACTCGGGAGTGCTGCTCCCGTCGCGCAGCCATTCGACACGCAACCCGCCGGCCTCGGTTTCATCGAAGACGAAATGAACCAGCAAATCTTTGCCCGTCGGCGGCGACAATCGGAACGCCACGCGCGCACCTTGGCCCGGAGCGGAGACCGGCGGGCCGTGCATCCAGGATGGCAGCGGCTGGGCAGCGTCAAAAGGAAGGTCCGCGGTGAACACCGCATCGTCCGCCGCGCGCGCCGCCGCGGATAAAAAGACCGCCGTGCAAACGGCGGTCAAAAAGCGGAGCAAGCGGGCTTTCATGGTTAGGGGGCGGGCGGCTGCGGGTCGTTCAATATGCCTGCGGGAAGATAATCTTGGAAGAAGGAATCTTGCAACAGGGCCTGGAAAACTTCCTCCGGCAACCGCGTCCGCACCTCCCGCAAATGGGCGGCTGCCAGGTCATTATCCCCCCGCAGAAGGGCGTCCGCTGCCCCGAAAAAAAGCTGCTCCGGAGGGAGCACGCCGTTGATTTCCTGCAACTTAAGCGGCGGATCACCATCCCGATAATTCAGACGCAAACCGGCCAACCCCGCCTTGACCGTTGCCACGAGAAAGCTGTCCGTCTTGGACACCCTCTCCAGAGCCCGCCGATAGGCATCGACCGCCAGTTCCGGCTGACCATTGGCCCGATAAAACTCGCCCATCACGTAAAGCGGCATCGGATTCAGCGGATCGCTGAACCTCGAGTCGTTGAGCCGCGCCAAGATTTCAGAGCCCTCTTGCGCGACAGTGCCGGCGGCGCGCGCTTGCTCGAACAAAATCATGGCGCGCAACGCCTGCGCATTGCTTGTTTCCTCTTCGAGTTCGATCGAGCGGCGCGCGGCGGCATCCGCCTTCTCATAGTCCTCCAAATCCAGATAGGTCCTCGCGATCTGATATTGCAAACCCCGCATCGTTGCATCGAGCGAGCGCGCCTCCTGAAGTTGCTTCAATGCCTCATCGTGATCGCCGGAGAAACGCGCAGCCAGGGCCCTCTCGACCGCCTCGCGCGCCGCAGTCCGATTTTCCGCCGGAACTTGCTCGACTACCGCGGGCAGCGGCGGCTGTTCGATTTTCTTCGCCGCGAAGGATCCGGCCACGAACGCGATCCCTGCAAGCGTGAGAACGACCAAGCCGTAGAGAACCGCGCGCAACCATTCGAGCCACATGGCAACCATGCAATCCACCCCACTGGTCCCGGTCAAGCGGCCTGCTCGACTTTCCTCCCGCTCTGCCCGCTTGCCAGCGCGTGACCGCTCTTTACCATCCCGCCTCATGTCACAGCGCCCAACGTCGCCCAGCACCGCCGAGCTGTATGAACGCCACGTCATACCGACCTACGCGCGCTTTCCCCTCGCCCTGGTCCGCGGCAAAGGCGTCCGCGTTTGGGATGAGAGCGGCCGGTCCTACCTCGATTTCACGTCCGGCATAGCGGTCAACGCGCTTGGCCATGCGCACCCGGCCTTGCAGCAAGCCCTTGCGAAACAAGCCGGCGAACTCATCCACACCTCCAATCTTTTTCTCACCCGGCCGCAGGCCGAGTTGGCGGCGCGTATCGCCTCCTTTGTCGGTATTCCGGGCAAAGTGTTTTTCTGCAACAGCGGCGCCGAAGCTAACGAGGGTCTCTACAAGCTGGCCCGCAAACATGGCGCCGCACACGGACGCACCGGAATCGTCAGCCTCGACTCGTCTTTCCACGGACGCACCCTCGGAGGCATCGCCGCGACGGGACAACTCAAAGTGAAGCTCGGTTTCGGCGCGCCTATTGAAGGGTTCATTAATGTTCCCGCGCGCCTCGAGTGCGTGGCCAACGCGATCAACGATCGCACCGCGGCTATCCTCGTCGAACCGATTCAAGGCGAAGGCGGCGTGCGGCCGCTGCCCGTGGAGTTCCTCCGCGCGATCCGCAGACTGTGCGACGAACAAGGATTGCTGCTACTTTATGACGAAGTGCAATGCGGCCTCGGTCGCACTGGCGATTGGTGCGGATGGCGCTCCATCGGCGCAGAAGATGCCGAACCCGACGCGGTCAGCTGGGCTAAGGGCATCGGCGGCGGCTTTCCGCTCGGCGCTTTCTGGGTCCGCGAAAAATTCGCCGACCTGCTCGGACCGGGCACGCACGGCACCACTTACGGCGGATCGCCGCTGGCCTGCGCCGCGGCCAATGCGGTTTTCGACACCATCGAAAAAGAAAATCTGCTGGCCAACGCCCGCACGCGCGGCGCCCAACTGAGAGACGCTGCCGCACGTCTTCCGTTGGTTCGCGAAGTTCGCGGCGCCGGACTTCTTCTCGGCTTGGAGATATCCGATTTTGTTCCTGCTGACGGAGAAAAGGGCACGCCCGCGCTGCGCCTGACCCAGCGCCTCATCGAAGCCGGACTTCTCGTCGTTCCGGCCGGCGAGCAGACCATCCGCCTGCTTCCCCCGCTCAACGTGACGGAAGCCGAATGCGACGAGGCCGTGCAAATTCTGCGCGACGTGCTCGCCGCCGCCTCGCCGGTATCGTAGGATTTTTTCCGGCAATGAAACACCTGCTTGATATCGAGTCGCTCGACGCGGCAACGATCCACGACATCCTGGCACGCGCGGCCGAGATGAAGTTGCACCGCGGCCCGCACCCGGATGCCCCGCTCTCCGGCGAGTGTTGGGCACTCATGTTTTCCAAATCCTCGACGCGCACCCGCCTCAGCTTCGAGGTCGGTATCCGCGAACTCGGCGGCCAGCCCATTTTTCTCGCCGCAAACGACATCCAACTCGGCCGGGGTGAACCCATCCGCGACACCGCACGCGTCATGGGCCGCATGGCTCACGGCGCCGTCATCCGCACTTACGCGCAGGGCGACGTCGAGGAGTTTGCCGAACTCAGCGGGATCCGCACCATCAATGCCCTCACCGATGAGGAGCACCCCTGCCAGATCCTCAGCGATCTATTCACCATCACCGAGAAAAGGGGGACGCTCGACGGACTCACCGTCACCTTCATCGGCGACGGCGATTGCAATGTCGCGCGCTCGTGGATCTGGGCCGCCGCGCGGCTTGGTTTCGCCCTGCGCATCGCTGCGCCGAAACGCTTCTCGCCGCCCGAGGAATTGCTCCGGCGCGCCGGTGGCAATGTCACTTTGACCACGGACGTTCTCGCCGCCTGCCAAGGTGCGGACGTCCTCTACACCGATGTGTGGATCAGCATGGGCAAGGAGGACGAAGCCGCCTTCCGGCTTGCCCAGTTCGCCGGCTACCAAATCAACAAATCAACAGTCGACGCCGCGGGAGGTTCGCCGCTCGTCATGCACTGCTTGCCCGCTTACCGCGGTAAAGAAATTACCGACGAAACGTTCGAGGCCAACGCCCGGACCATTTTCGATCAGGCCGAGAACCGGCTTCACACCCAGAAAGCCGTTCTCACTCTGCTCCAGAGATAGGCGAGGACTCCGTCCTTACTGCCCGGCGACAATTTTGCGCGCGGCGTCGAGCGCTTCGGCAAGCTTGCTCGCATCTTTTCCTCCGCCGCGCGCATTGTCCGGACGTCCTCCGCCCTTGCCGCCGACAATCGGCGCAATCGCTTGAATGATTTTTCCGGCAGCCACTTTGCCGGTGTGCTCTTTGCCCACCGCGGCAACGAGTGACACCGCTCCCCCGAGAATTCCACCAAGGACAATGACACCGGCGAAATTCGCTTTCAGCGCATCGGCCGCCGCTTGCAAAGTGTCACCATCGGCCTCGCCGAGATCCGCGATCACGGTCGGGATACCGTTGATCGTTTCTGCTTTTTCCGCGAGTGAACCGGCTGCGGCAGAGGCTTCGCGCTGACGGGCAGACTTGAGCGCTCTTTCGATTTCCTTTTGTTGGGCGAGAAACGCCTCAAGTTTTTTCTCCACGTCGGCCAGCGGCGAACCAAGCTTTGCCGCGATGACTTTGAGTCTCTCGCGATCCGACTCGGCCGCGCGCTGCGCTTCGGCCCCTGCCACCGCTTCGATGCGACGGATTCCGGCGGCGACAGCTCCCTCGCCGACGATGCGGAAGGCTCCAATTTCGCCGGTGCCGCGCACGTGCGTGCCGCCACACAACTCCATGCTGTATCCATCGAGCGCGCCGGATTTCCCGCCGATCTGCACGACGCGAACCCGGTCGCCGTATTTGTCGCCGAAGAATTGCATGACATCGCCGCGTCCACGCACATCGGCGTAAGCGGTATCGGACCAACTGACCGGAGCGTTTTCCAAAATCTTTTCGTTCACCAAACGTTCGACCGACGAAACTTGCTCGGGCGTGAGCGCCGCGCTGCTGAAATCGAAAGTGAGCTTGTCGGGCCCGACATAACTTCCTTTCTGCACCGCCTCGCGGCTGACCAACTCATGCAGCGCCCAGTGAAGAAGATGCGTTACCGTATGGTGGCGCTGGATGGCATCGCGCCGAGCGCGATCGACGACAAGTTCCGCGTCTCCTCCCACCGCAGGAACATCGTTGCCTTCGAGCACGTGGAGCCAGACATCGCCGGCTTTCTGCGTGTTGGCGATACGCCAAAGATTTGATCCGGCACGTAGTTCACCCGTGTCGCCAACTTGTCCGCCCATTTCGGCGTAGCAAGCACTCCGATCGAGCACGACCGCCAACTTACCTTTGAGGTCGACGACTTCGAGGACCTTGGCCATGACCGACAAATCGTCGTATCCGCCGAAACGAGTCGGTTGTTTCGTGGTGATTTCGGAAACTGTGATGACTTCCTTCTTTTGTGCGGCGCGGGCCCGGGCTCGCTGCTCTTCCATCAATTTCTCAAATCCGTCGGTATCGACGGTCAGTCCGCGCTCACGCGCCATCAATTCGGTGAGATCCAGCGGAAAACCCTGTTCGTCGTAGAGGCGGAAAGCGAAGGCACCGGAAATTTTTCCGTCCGCACCGGCCTTGTCTGCTTCCGCCTCGAAAAGCGCGATCCCCTTGTCCAGCGTGCGATTGAAGGCTTCCTCTTCGCCCTTGATCACTTGTTCGACGTGGGATTGCTTGGCGCGCAGTTCGGGAAAAACATCTCCCATGGTGCGAGCGAGCACACCGGTGAGTTTGTAGAAAAACGGCTCATGGAACCCGAGCGTGCGTCCGTAGCGCACGGCGCGCCGCAGGATGCGGCGCAAAACGTAGTTGCGGTCGTTGTTGCCGGGATTGATCCCGTCGGCCACGGCGAAGCTGAGCGTTCGCGCATGGTCGGCGATAACACGGAAGGCGATGTCGATTTTTTCCTGTTCGCTATGCCCGGTCGATCCCGCCTCGGGGAGTGTCGATCCGTATTTTTTGCCGCTGAGTTTTTCGATCTCGTCGAAAAGCGGACGGAAAACGTCGGTCTCGTAGTTGGATACGCGAGCGTTGGAAAACTCGGTGAAGCCGCGCGTGCCCTGCACGATGGCGCAGACGCGCTCGAAGCCCATTCCCGTGTCGACGTGGCGCGCAGGCAGCGGCGTGAAGGTTCCGTCCGGATTGGCGTTGAATTGGATGAAGACCAGATTCCAGATCTCGATGCATTCCGCCGTGCCCTTGTTGACCAGCGCACCGCGCGTGTCGCCTTGAGGCGTCAGATCGATGTGGATTTCGCTGCACGGGCCGCAGGGACCCGTGTCGCCCATCATCCAGAAATTGTCCTTCTTGTTGCCGTTGACGATGTGGACCGCGGGATCGAGGCCGACCGCGCGGAAATGCGCCGCCCAGTGGTCCCAAGCTTCCTGGTCGAACTCGCTCGGATCGCCCGGCCCGGGTGCGTAGACCGTGGCATACATGCGCGACGGCGGAAAACTCCACCGCTCGACGAGCAACTCCCACGCCCAATCGATTGCTTCTTTTTTGAAATAATCGCCGAAGCTCCAGTTGCCGAGCATCTCGAAGAGCGTGTGGTGGTAGGTGTCGAGCCCGACGTCCTCAAGGTCGTTGTGCTTGCCACCAGCCCGGATGCATTTCTGCGTGTCCGAAGCCCGCGTGTCGGATCCCGGAGTCGCGCCCGGCCAGCGCGAGACATCGGCTTTCGCCTTGCCGAGAAAGATGGGCACGAACTGGTTCATCCCCGCATTGGTAAAAAGAAGGTTCGGCGAGTCGGGCATCAAGCTCGACGAGGGCACGATGCTGTGTTGCTTCTCGCGAAAGAAATCGAGGAAGCTGCTGCGGATTTCGCTGCCGGTCATGACACCCATGTTCGAAAGAAGCCGCCCAATCTAACCACCCCGGCCGGATGGACAAGGCTGCGCAGCAAGCTTGGGCAAACCGCGGTAGCGTGGTAGCTTCATTTTCCGGCAAGAAACACACGCCATGGCCTCCAAAGAAATCCAACCTTACCGCTGGTTCAACACCCTGCTCTGGGGCAACTCCGTCACCCTCTCATGGATGTGGGGTCTCGGGCTTTTTTTCTCGGTCCAGTTCACGACGCAATTCGGGTTGGCCGGACTTCTCAGCTTTGCCATCCCGAACTGCCTCGGGCTCGTCGGCTTCGGCCTCATCACGCACCATCTTGCCCGCCGGCAGGACGGAGGATCGGAGTCGCTCGGCAAGTTTTTCACCTCGTGGTCGCGTCCCTTCCGGCTGATTTTTTTCCTCTACCAGCTGATCGCCATCACGCTCACCATTTTTGCGCTCATCCGCTACGGATGGATGCCGCTCGGGCTGGAACCGCAAATTCTTTACCTTCCGCTCATCCTGCTCGTCATCCTTGCGGCGGGTGTTCTTTTCGGCGAGGAGTTCAACATCCGTCGCATCAAATGGAGCCACGGCGTCATTTTTCTCATTCTTGCCGGCGCCATCGGCGTCCTGCTCGCCGCCCCCTCGCAGATCTCGCCGGTCATGCCGCCGATCACCGTGGAAAAACTTCCGACCGACGACTGGAATTATTGGGGCTACATGGTGCCGATTTTCATCGGCTTTCTGCTCGGACCCTGGCTCGACCTGCAGCAGTGGCAACGCGCGATCCAAATGCACCGCGAACGCGTCTCCATCGCCGCAGCCTACATCGTCGGAGCGCTTGAGTTTTTCCTCCTCCTGCTCTTCCACGGCTTCCTCGCCTTGTGGGCCCTCACCGCGGGCGCGGCGCAGTATCTCCATGCCGGACTCGGCGGTCACGTTTACGGCCATGACTCGATCATGCGTCTGCTCTTCGAAAAAGCCGGGGAGCACCCCTGGATTTTCGGCGCTTACTGCGTCTTCCTCTGCGCCTGCGTGCTGACCACCCTCGACAGCGGCTACATCGCCCTGCGTTGGTTCCTGCAAAGCAACGTCCGCACCAGCGTCAATGCCATCTTCGCTCTCATTCCGACCTCGCTCGTCACCTCGCCCATCCCGCTTTTCCTCTTTTGCGGAGTCATTGCCCTTATCGGCGCGGCCGTCGGGCTCGAGTTGGAATACTTCATGATTTTCTACGCCACATTCTTCGTCGGCTACTCGGCGCTCGGTGTCGCCCGCTGCTACATCAACACACCGGCCAACCGCATCCCGCAAATCAAGATGTTCTGTCTCGGCAGCCTTGCCGTGGTCATCTTCGCCTTCGGCTATTTGCTCGGCTATCCGGCGTTCATGATCATCGGATCATTGCTGCCGCTCGGCTATGTCATTTGGACGCTCTCCAAGCCGACGGCGTCGGAGGACTTTGTCAGCGACGCCGATCAACTCGGCGCGCCGGCCGACGACATGGGACCGCTCGCCGCGCCGCCCATGCCGGCCGCACCGGTCGTGTCCGGCCCGCGTGCCAATCTCGTGGAAACCGTGGCCGAAACGGCGGCAGCCATCGGCGATGCAGCCAAATCCCTTGTTGGCGCCGTGCAGCATCCCCTCGGAGGCCACTTCGAGGGCAAATGGTTTGTCCATTCGTTTGTCGCCACCTACGCGGATACCAACTCGGTCGGCAACGTTTACTTCGGCATGTATGCCATGTGGGTCGGCAAAACACGCGAGTTGTTCTTCAACCGCGTCATGCCGAAGTTCAACCTCAAGAACACGCCGTTCTACATCCTGACGCGATCGTTCGAGCACAAGTTCGTCCGCGAAACGCGCGAGTTCGAAACCGTTGTCGTGCGCATCCGCATCGCCAGCTACAACCGCAAGTTCGTCACCCTCGAGCACGAAATCTACGACTCGCAAAACCAGCTCCTCGGCAAGGGCCAGCAGAGCCTGCTCTTTGTCTCCTCGTCGGATTACCGGATGATCGATGTGCCGCCCGAGGTGCACACCGCTTTCCTCCCCTACGTCTGAGCGCCGCGCGCGCTCAGCGCACCGCCGGATCTTTCCACTTCTTCCACTCCCGGCGCGGTTTGTCGTAGAGGGTGAACACCGCATTGGATTGGGCCGGCGGACCGGCCTTGTCCGGCGTGCCGAAAGCGATAGCACCGCCACCTCCCCCGATCGGCAGCGGCATCGCCGCGCGCAAGTCGATGTTGAGGAAGCCAATCGAACCGCGCAAACCGCGCTCGTCCCAGAAAACGGAATTCTGTCGCACCAAGTGTGCGTATTCCGACTGGATGCCGACGACCAATTCGACATTCTGCCCGTCTTTGGAAAGGCTTTTGTCGAGAACAACACCGACCTGCAAATCGCGGTAAAGCACCGGTGCGCCTTCGCCCGCGGATGTGGCGCGCGAGACAAGACGGAATTTCCGCCCCGCCTCGCTCTGCTCGACAACGATGTTCTCATCCTTCGGCACCCGACCGTTGAAAGTCGTCTTAAGCGCCGAGCCGCGACCCGGTTCGCATTCAATGACCACGCCGGTGATCAGCGTTTCCAATCCACTCACTCCCTGCAATGACAGCTCCGGTTCCACCAATGTGAAACTCGAGCCGGACAGGCGCAAAAATTCGAACCCCGGATTCAGCCGTGCCGTTGTTTGCACGCGGCCATCGATCGTTTTCACATCGGTCACCATGCCGACGGGCACGCCGAGATAAGTCAGGCGTGTCTGGCCCGCGCGGAGACCGCGCCCGATCGGAAACGAAATATTGATCGGCGGCCCGCACGCTTTGGCCAAGGCTTCGCTCTCGAGGAGAACCGCGGTCGATCCGTCCTCCAGCAAAGCACCGCTCGCGCCGAAATCGTCGAAGGCCACAGCTCCCTGCAAAAGCGTGTCCAAAGCGGTAAGATCGACACGGATTCCGCCCGGACCCATCGTCACCGAGGATGCGGGCACCGTCCAAAAGCGCGAACTCGTCTTGAGCAGCGAGCGCTTGCCGCTTTCTACTTCGATATCGATGTAGGGCTTGCCGGTCGGTGAGAGCGACTGCTCGCGCACGCGGCCGACCTGCACGCCGCGATAAATGACCAGTGCCCCGCGCGAGAGCGGTTGCGTCTGCTCCGATTCCAGCCGGATGGGGATTCCTGTTTCCTCGTCGCCCAGCAGCGGACTCGTGTCGCGCCCGCTGAAGTGCAAACGCTTTTTGCCGGTTCCTTTACGCGCCCGCAGCGAGTTTCCCTGGATCAAAGAGGTTAACCCGGTTGCACCCTGCAGGGAGAATTCCGGTTGCTCGATCCAGAATTCGGTGGTTTCGACGGCCAACCCCGCGGCAAATTTTTCCAAGCGCACATGCACGATGGCCTCATCGAGCTCCTTGTTCAGATGGACTTTCGTCACAGTTCCCGCCCTCAGTCCGCGGAAAATAAGCTGCGTCTTTCCCTCTTCCATGCCTGGCGCCTCGCGGAAGTGGATCTCGATCTCCGGTCCGATGCTGTCGAGATAATCGAAATACATCCAACCCGCGGCCACCAGGGCAACCAAGGGAAACAGCCACGCCAACGACAAACCGCGCCGTCCATGCACGACCTTCCCGTGGTCTTTGGGTTCAGCCGTGCTCACGCCTCGGCCTCCCGCCAGATCATACGCACGTCATAGCTTGATGCGGCGAACAACGTGCAGATCAACACCGCCGCAAAAAACAACGCACCGGGTTCAGCAGTCACGCTGGCCAGTGTGCCCAATTGGCCGACGGCGACGAGCACGGAAAGCAGAAAAATATCCACCATCGACCAAGTCCCGACGGTCTCGAGCGTGCGGTAAAGTTTCGTCCGCCCACGCTGGTAGTGAGGAGTTCCGTCCATCCAGAGCAGCCAAGCCAGCGCGGCGAGCTTCATGAAGGGCACGACCATACTGGCGAGAAACACCACGACAGCCGCCGGCCAGAGCCCCACGTGAAAGAGTTCGAGGACACCGCCCCAGACAGTCAGCGATGCAACCTCGCCCGGGATCGCCATGGTCATCACAGGAAGAAGGTTGGCGAACGGATACAAAATCACGCCCGCGAGCACCAGAGCGAGGACGCGCTGGCGCCGCGCGGCCAAGTCGAGTTTAGGTCGCAATCTGGCATCCGATTCCTGACCGACATTTTCGCGTATCTGCTCGAGGAGCAAACAGCACAACGACAAAAGCAAAACGAACACCACGCCCTTGTCCCAAGTCACTTTGCCCAACAGATCGAGACGCACCACCGCCACGAAACAAGCGACGAGAAAGACCGGCACGAGATTCCACGGCGTGAGATGTTCCACAATCCGCCAGATGCGAAAATCGCCGGGCCACGTCCGGCCGAGGGCACGCGCGGAGAGAACGTAGGACGCGAGCAGCAAGGTCAGCGCCGGCGCGAGAATGGCGCAGAAAAAAACCAAGGCCGCCAATGGAGCATAGTCTTGCGCGATCAAACCCTGCACCCCGGTGATAATGTGGTTCGACTGCTGCGCCCCTGCCACGTTGAACGTCATGATGGGAAAGACATTCGCCATAACGAGAACGACCAAACCGGTCAGCGCAATGGCCAGGCTGTTCTGCCGCGCCGAATCGACTCTGGCTGCAGCCAGCAATTCTCCGCAGCGCGCGCAGCACAGTTTCTCTCCGCGCACCAACTCGCGATGGCGATAAGGCGCCTCACAGGCGTGGCACGTGTCCCAATCGCCAGGCAAGGGAACCGAGACCGGACTGGCGATGGAGGAAGTCATTCAGGCCACTTCGATGATGCGCGCGGCGATCACGGCTGCGTCGACCGGCTTGCGGCTATGCAACAATAAGACCGGCTCGCCTTTCGCCACGCGCTCGCCCTGTTTGCGCAGACATTCCACGCCAACCGCAAAGTCTACCGCGTCGCCCGCCTTGGATCTTCCCGCGCCAAGCTCGACACAAAGTCGCCCGATTTCCAGCGCATCCAATTTGGTCAACGTCCCATCCCTCGGTGCAGGGACTTCGCTAATCACCGGAGCGCGATGCACCTCGCGCATTTTTTCCAGCGCCGTGACATCGCCGCCCTGCGCTTCGACCATGGCGATAAACTTCTGCCAAGCACTGCCGTCGGCAAGACGCGATCGCAACTGCTCTTTCTTCGCGGGAACCAGACGGGACGCCAGATCCAGAGTCAATTCGATCAAATCTTCCGGACCGCCCCCTCGCAACACCTCGACACACTCCGCCACCTCCAGCGCATTGCCGGCTGTCCGACCAAGCGGCTGATCCATCGGGTTCAATAGAGCACTTGTTTCCACACCAGCCCCGCGGCCCACGGCGACCATCGCGTCGGCCAGTTTTTGCGCATCCTCTTTTTTCTGCATGAACGCGCCGCGGCCGAATTTCACGTCGAGCACAAGGCGATCGAGCGACTCGGCCAACTTTTTCGACATGATACTCGCCACAATGAGAGGCAACGAAGCCACCGTGCCGGTCACGTCGCGCAGCGCATAAAGTTTTTTGTCCGCCGGACAAAAGTTTCCCGTCTGACCCGCGATGAAACAGCCGACCTTTTCCAACTGCGAAAGCATTTCGGGCCAACCAAGATCGACACGGAATCCGGGGATACTCTCCAGCTTATCCAGTGTCCCGCCCGTGAAGCCGAGCCCGCGACCCGAGATCATCGGAACCCACACGCCCTCGCAAGCCAGCAGCGGCGCGAGGATCAGCGAGACTTTGTCGCCGACCCCGCCGGTCGAATGTTTGTCCACCTTGGGCGGTGTCCCTTTCGGCCACGCGAAGACATCACCCGAGTCGCGCATCTGCATGGTCAGCGCCGTGGTCTCCATGTCGTTCATCCCGCAGAAAAAAACCGCCATAGCCCAGGCGGCCATTTGGTAGTCCGGAACCTCTCCGTCGACATATCCCCGGACCAAGCCGGCGATTTCTGCAGAACTCAGTTCACCGCCGTCCCGCTTTCGTTCGATCAGCGACGGAACATGCATGACTCCGGTTCTTCAGCCCTCCGCAGCCGGTGAATGAGGCATTACCACCCGATCGGGTGCCAAGCCGTTTTGAACTCGATCGTGTCGAGAATCCATTGCGGACGGTCCGCCACGCGCCAGTCGCCGACCGGCACCGTGTGGCGTGCATAGCGCTTCAAATTTGTCGCTGTTCCCTCGTGCAGCGTTTTGTCTAGCGCCTCGTCATCACAGCCGTTGACGATCGCGTTCACATCCATGTGCGTCGCCGCTGTTGGCGCGATGTCGGAACGCTTCCCGGACAAAATGTTCACCACGCCGCCGGGCAAATCGCTGGTGGCGAGGATCTCGCCGACGGTCAGGGCCGGCAGAGGCGCCGTCTCGGACGGAACAACGATGCACGTGTTGCCTGTCAAAATTGTCGCCGCCACCAAGTGCACCAACGCGACGAACGATGGTTTGTCCGGACAAAAAATGACCACCACGCCCGTGCCTTCCGGGTAAGTGAAGTTGAAATGCGGGGATGACACCGGATTGACCGAACCGAAAACCGCCATGAATTTGTCCGTCCATCCCGCGTAGTGCACGAGCAACTCGACCGCATCGGCAACCTCCCGGCGCGCGGCGGCCGCATTGGCGCCGGTGCTGCGCATGATCTCGCGCTCCATTTCGTCGGCCCGCATCTCGAGCATTTCGGCCGCGCGGTAAAGAATTTGGCCTTTGAGATACGCGGTGGTCTCGCTCCATTTGCCGAAAGCCTTGCGCGCCACCACCACGGCATCGCGGAAGTCCTTGCGCGAACCACGGCAGATCTGGGCCAGGGTCGTCTTGCCGTCCGGAGCGAGAGCAGGAACAACTTTACCGCTTTCGGAGCGGATGAAGCTCCCACCGACATACATCTTGTAGGTTTTCAGCACTTGCAGGCGGCCGTTTCTTGCCGCCACGGGGGTCTTTGCCATAGCGTTTCCACTGTATTTCATGGGTTTATCGAAGGACGAGAGAATATTTGTCGCCGGGCACCGCGGAATGGTCGGAAGCGCCATCAATCGCCGGCTGCTTAAAGACGGATTTTCACAAGTCCTCGGGCGCACGCGCACCGAATTGGACCTGCTCGACCGTCGTGCCGTGCGCGCATTCTTCGAACAAGAAAAGCCCGCTATCGTCGTGGATGCGGCGGCCAAAGTCGGCGGCATTCTCGCCAACAATGAACAACCGGTCGAATTTCTCCTGCAGAACCTGACCATCCAAAACAATCTCATCGAAGCCGCGGCCGATTTCGGCACGCGCAAACTCCTCTTTCTCGGAAGCTCCTGCATTTATCCGAAACTTGCCCCGCAACCCATTTCCGAAGAGTCCCTGCTCACCGGACCGCTCGAACCGACCAACGACGCCTACGCCATCGCCAAAATCGCGGGGATCAAACTCTGCCAATCGTATGCCCGCGAATACGGAAAAAATTTCATCAGCGGAATGCCGACG
>Ga0315900_10007954_pt1 | contig 13766 bp, 18 predicted proteins | sample LakEriMetagenome_FD_203521 | JGI IMG/M metagenome (GOLD analysis project Ga0315900, IMG submission 203521) | Freshwater fungal communities from buoy surface, Lake Erie, Ohio, United States - Buoy 12 MA114 | ecosystem: Environmental > Aquatic > Freshwater > Lake > Lake biofilm | place: USA: Lake...
ACCGGCACGAAATCGTCGGGCTTCGGTCGTTTGCCTTTCTCCGTGTGCGGTGCCAGGGCCACCGCTGCCAACAATCCCGTCTGCCGCCATGAATCCGGCAGAGCCGAGAACCACCGCGTGTAGGCGATATGTTCCGACAACTCTGCCGAAGTCATCCGGCGGCACAACTCACCCTGGGTCATCTTGAGTTCACGAGACAACGCGACGATGAACCGCCGCGTCGGGCTCGCGTTCAGGATTTTCCCAGTTGCTCAACATCCTCCTCGGTCATCCGATTGTGCTTCATCGCCTCGTCGAACAGGCGACCCATCACCGCCCCCGACTTCTTCGCCAGCGCGGCCACCTGCTCACGCGAAAAGAGCAGGTCGCCCTTCTCGTCACACAGGACGCGGGCCAGATACTCGGTGCGGAAGTTCTCCACGCCCGTCTCACGCTTGCCCATCCACAGCCGCTCGTAGTTGTCTCGCTCGCCGACGCTCATCACGCGAATGTGAACGTCACCGCCCCACTCGGGGACCGCCACTTTCTTGAGCCCCATATCGTCAGCCGCGAGGATCTGTTCTGCCGTCAGTGCCATGTCGATTGCTCCTATGGATTGGTCGGTGCGCCGACCGTGTCCATCACCTTAAACGTGTGGGCAAATCTCACGACGCCGTTAGCCGTGGCGTTGATAGTCACGCCGCGATAGATGCAGTCCACGTCGCACAGCGTCGCGGCTGGCGTATTGACGGCAGTTGCCCCGTTTAGGGGCGGGTAGCGGCGAATCGTCGCGGCCGGTGCCTGAATGGTGAGTTGCTTCCGTCGCCCGTACTCGCTCGTCGGCAAACTAGCGATGGACAACGAGAGCAACCGCACTTCACCCAGGTTCGGCGTCCACGTAGTCGAGCGGCCGAGCGGCAGGTCGCGTTGAAGGTTGACCTCCAACTCCTGCACTTCAGACAGCGTCGCGCCGCCCCACGTGAACGTGAACCCCTGGCACGGAATCGGCATCGCGGCCTCCCGTCAGCGGGAGATCGTGAGGACGCCCTGACCACGAATCGCGTCGTTCGTCGCCAGCGTCAGCGTGCTGGACTGCACCGTGTGGTAGCTCACCGTCGTGCCACCAACGAGCGTGGCCCCGGCCACCTGGATGTGGTACGTGCCGGTCGCCCCGTCGAAAATCACCGACTTGCCGATGTAGTCGAACGTGATGGTGCGACCCGACCCGCCGTCCTCTGCCGGAGGGACAAGCGGCGCGTCCATCTGGAGAACCTGCTCGCCAAGGGTCTGCCCGAGGTGGCCGATGTTAATCCTGGCATCGGCGGCCGCGCCTGGGTTGTTGTTGGACAGCACGATGTTCGTCACGACGTAGGTGGCACTGACGCCGTCGAGCGTAATCGTGAGTTTCGTGCCGGAAGACGAAACGCCAGTATCGTGCGGAGTCGAGAACGACATTATTCAGGGCCCCAGAGAACTTGATAGGTTTGCGACACGCTATAGACCGGCGGCAAATCACCGCCGGCCAACTGGACGAACCCATCCGCCTCATTCAAGAGGCTGACGAGCCGAACGCTCACGTAGTTTCCCACGCCGCCGCCCCACCCGTCCAGACACGACCGGACGGCGTCAGCGAGGTCTCTTACTTGCTCATAGCCCTCCGCGAAGAGGTCGATAGCAAGCGTCACCGTGGGCATCCCGACCGGGCCGGATAGCGACTGCTCACGCTGGACGCCTTGCCGCCGCCATGTGGCGAACGGCAACGCCGCCGACGCCGGGGCAATGACCGGGTAGATGCGGCCAGCCAGAATCGACGCCACGGCGGGGTCAGCTATGAGCAGGTCGGCAATCACTTTTTCGGGGGCTTTGAAACTCAATCCACACCTCCCGTCGCGGATCTGGTCAGGGTCGCCAACGCCTGCTCTAGGGACAGCCGCAGTTCCCGCTGGAGGATTTCCGCGACCTGGCCCTGGGCCTGATTGAACGCCGTCTGGAGCGGCGGCCGACCGGTAGACCCGCCGACCGGCATGGCCGGGATGCTAATGGGCGTGGACGATTTCTTGAAGAACGCCTGCGGCGTGCCCGGCTCGGTCTGCACCCGCTGGCCGCTCTGGCCGCGTGGCATTCGGGGCGTCTTCAACATCCGAAACTCGCCGAGCCGGTTGTAGCTCGATGCGATGTAGCCGCCCTGCCGCTTCACCTCGTGCGTCACGACATCGACGGTCTTGCCCGACTTCATCCGCCGAACGTGGCCGAGTCTCGTGTACGGCTTGTCCGCAGGCTTCATTACCATGCGGCTTTGCGTGCCTTGCTCCAGCCACCACTGGTGAAACGCCCGGTCCTTCCCAGCCCGCACGCTGCCGCCCGCGGCACTGGACGAATCCGCCCGCCCGGCACGGCTATAGCCCACGATGCCGACCGCGACGCCGTCCAATCCGTACTCGACCACCTTGGACGTAACCGCTCGCTTCAGGTTGCCGGTCGGCCCGACAGGCGAGACTTCCCGCAGCCGCATCTCAACGGGCTGAATCGCTTTCTCAATCGCCGCCGCGAGCAGCTTGGTCTTCGCCGGGTTGTCCTGCAGCGTGCGACCGAGGGCGTCCTGCAACTCGCGGAGCCCTTCCATTCGCGCCGACAGGAAGATGCCAACGGTCGCCATTAGTCCACCCGCTCAGTGCAGAGTGCTTCGTGGTGGCTGCGGTTGCCATGTTCGAGGAGCGACGCGATTTCCAGCACGCGACCACGCCACAGAATCCGCATCGTGCTGGTCATGTCCGTGACGTACCGCATCCGCACGCGATGCGATACCTCGGTCTGCTGCTGCCCCTGGAGCAACACCTCACGGCTCGATAGGCCGTCGACGCTGGCCCATCGCTCCGCGAACGTCTCCCACGTCTGCACGGTCTCGCCCATGGCGTTCCGTCGCTCGGTCGCCTGCTGAATCGTCACTCGCTCGCGGAGTCGGCCGAAGTCAATCATGTGCCGTACAACACCAGGGTGTAGGAGGCGGTGCCCGAAGTGAACTCCGTCTCGATGCGAATCATGTGACCGCTGGCATCCCAATCCGAAACGCCGCAGTTGCCGAACGACCGAACGACCTCATTGGGCAAAGTCTGGTCAAACACCACGCAATCGCGGCTGCTCTGGAACGCCACGCGGGAGACGTTGGTAAACGACACCACGCCGCCCGCCGCGTCGCGGAACTGCGGCAGCATCGGGTTCGTCTGCACCGTCACACCAGCCGTGCCGACCGTGCCCGTCACCACCGCCACCTTGCCCTCGGTGTATTCGGTGGCGTCCTGTATGGCGATGCTCTTAAGCGACTTGACGGCCGTCACCGTGTCATCGTCTGCAAACTGCACATCGACGGCGATGCGACCTCGGATGCTCACTGGTAGCTCCCCCACTTCGCGGAATCGAGCAAGGCTTTGACGCCAAACGGAATCTCCGAGAGGTTCACGGCGTCAGCCGCCATCCGCCGCTCGTACCACATGCCCACGAGCCACAGAATCGCGTTCTTGATTCGCTGCTCTACGGCACTGCCGTCAGCACCCTTGCCGCCCCACCACGTCACGCTCACGGCGTTGTAGTCGAGTAGATGGCTCGGCCAGGAGCCGTTGTAGAGCGTGCGGATCACGCCCGGCGTCGCATCGCGGTCCACCCGATACTGGCTCGTCGCCAGAGTCGCCGTTGCCTGCGTCTCAATCGTGTAGGTGATGCTGACCGCTGTCACCGTGCCGCTGCTCGCCATCGGCGGGCGGGGCAGTTCGATTTCGCGTGGAAACGAATCGAGCGTCATCCGGTACTGGGTATGGATGAACGTCTCGTCGCAGTACGCCTCGCACCACTCTCTCGCCGCCGTGATGAGCGACGAGATGTAGGCATCGTCGGTGGACGTATCGACGCGGCAGTGGCTCTTCGCCTCCGCGAGCGTGACCGGCTCAACCGCTGGCTGCGTCAGGGTTTTGAGGCTTCGAAACCGCACGCTTCGTCCTCCTGGGGGTGGCGTCGGCACGCTCGTAGTCGTGTTCGACGCTCGCCGTCTCAATCAGATCCATCTGCTGCTCACGCTCGGCCAAGCCGTCGCGGATGAGCCGCAGGGCAGTCTCGTCCTCACAATCGACCACCGTGCCAAGGCGATAGGTCGAGTAGTTCTTCAACAGTCTTATTTTCATGATTGGGGCACACTCCATGCAGTTTTGGGCTTACCGTTCGCCGTGTAATCCGACACGTACTGAAACACCGGCTTGGCAAGGTCTTTGCCCGGCCAGACCGCGACCCATTCGCCGTGGCCGATTGAGACGCGGGGCGAGACGTAGACGCGGTTTCCAGCCTTGCGGAACTGCTTCCAGAACCAGATGTCGGCGTCGGTTCGCCCGTCGCCGTACTCGCCCTTGTCATTGGGCTGGTCCTGAAACCACGGCTTCGGTGTTCGCTTGAGAGCCTTGGTGGAAATCACCGTGCAGCCGAAGTGGGCACTGTCCACCTCTTGCACGGGCTCGGCAAACCACGACATCGGCAGTTCCGTTGACCCTCCAGGCGGCTGCGTGTCCAGCGTCCCCTTGAGCGTGAACATCGGGCGGCCGTCCTCCCGCTTCACCTGCATGGGGGCCAGGGCGTCGCACTGAAACGCCATCGCCATGGCGACCAGTTCCTCGACCGTCTTGCGGTCCCAGAACGAATCCATGTCGGTGCAGAGCAGGTATTCGGTGGAGTCGGCGAACTGCTCCATGCACCGCTGCAAGACCTGCCCCCAGAGAGCACCTTGCCCGAGCGTCGGGCGGATGCCGAGCGGCATCAGGGCTTGAGCCCATCCGAAGACGTTGCTCAATGGGCCGAATCGCGGCCCGCTCATGATGCACTCGATGCGAACGTCTACGTCCGTGCCGCCGACTTTGACAATCATGCCTGACTCCAGAAACGAAGATGGCGGGCATGGCCTTGTGCCACACCCGCCATCCACTGTGTCGAGGCTGTCAAGCAATCAGCCGGAGTACTTGAGCAACGCACCCTTGGCGGAAGCCGACTCGGCACCGACTTCGCCCTTGGAGAGCCGACCCACGAGCACCACGCGAGCGTTGGTGTCGTTCGGGGCGGTCGCCAGCGAGATATATCGCGGCTTGCCCCGCAGGTCGAAGTCCAACCGCACGATGGTCGAGGCAGCCGTCTGCGCCGCCGCCGTGTTGGCCGAACTGGTGATGCCACTCACAGACCCGTAGGTCGAGGTGTAATCAGCCAGGGCCGCCACGGTGTCGCCAGCCCGCAGGCTGAACGTGCTGGCAACCGCCGAAGTGCTGACGCACGCCCCGTAGACGCCGTCCACCGACAGGTACTCGTAGCCGAGCGTGTCAATCGTCAGGGCCACGGTGGCAGCCGAGCTACCGCTGGTGACGAGTGAAGCAACGCTCCGAGTGGATTCCGCGAAGTTCAAGGGTCAGTCTCCTAGAGGGTCAAAGGTCAGGCGGCGAACCGGAGGGCAACGACAGGACCAGCCTTGCTCGTGTCGCCAAGGTCGTTGGCGACCATCGCCACGCGAGCGGTGGCGAAGGTGAGCATCTGGTCGAACTCGATGAACCGGCTGGAATCGGTCTTGATGGTCACCTCGCGGCGAACGCCGTAGGTCGCAGCCTGGGCGAGATCCCCGAACAGGCAGGCCACCTGCGAGTTGGTGCCGGTCAGGCGATTCTCAAGCGGCTGCGTGATGACAACCGGGAAGCCGAGGAACGAGAGGTTGGAACCACCCGCCACGTCGGCCTGATTGTTCCCCGAGGCCGCCATCATCAGGCGAAGCATCGAGGCACCGTAGCCAGCGGGCGAGACGTACCACTTGGCATTCCCGCGAGCCCGAGCGTAGACCGGGAGCCGAGCCACCGTGTTGGTGAAGTCGGCCAACTCCAGCCCGCCGAACGTGGTGTTGCCGCTCTTGGCGTTCACCACGCCCGCCGTGTGCGTGCCATCGATGATGGCAACAGCCACGCCGGTCGTGCCGTGGTAGGTCGCCCCGGTGCCGGTGCCGATGAAGCCCGAGTTGTCGAAGGCTTCGCTGAAAGCCTGCGCCACCTCGACCGCCATCAGGTCGGCAAGGTCGACCACCGAATCCTCGAACAGCGACATCGGGATGCGATTGTCGATGCCCCAGAGCTTCGCCGTGAGCTGGATGTTGTCCAGCGTCACATCCGAAGTCGACGGGGCAGCGTTCTCCCCGATGGGCCGAGCGGAAAGGCCGCCGGTCCGACGGGCAATCAGCATCTCGCCGGTCGGCATCGTGACGTTGCGGGCGTTCGCGGGGAACACGCCGAACTCCTCGACGAGCCGAATGACTTCCGCCGACAGCTCGGGGCTGGTCAGCACACCGCCGAGGCTGTTGATGCCGCCCGCCTGGGCGCGAACCTCGACGCCGTGGTCATGGCACCACCGCCGCGCCTCGGCATCGCCGGTCAGCGTGGCCTTGATTGCCATGCCCGCACGGTACGCCCGCTCTTCGCAGCGGAAGCCACGGAGGGGACGAATCGACTTCGGCACGGCGTAAACCTTCGAACGGCTCTCCACGGCGGGGGCCTCCTCGGGGGTCTCGGTCTTCTCGACTCGCTTGGCCGGGGCACCACGCTCCAGCACGGCGCGGAGCTCCAACTCCTTCGCCTGCACCCGCTGCAGGAACTCAATCCGCTCGCGGAGCTTGTCGGCCTTGGTCTCAAGGCTGCGGAGCGACGCCTCTTGCTCTTCGCTCATGGGCTCGGCCGGAGCCTCACCATCGGGGGCACCTTCGGTCAGCGTCTCCATCTCGGCGACAACGGAAGCCAGTTCGTCGAGCAGTGCCTTGATCTTGTCCACGAGGTTTCGCTCCTGTGTTCGGGTCGCGGCGACCAATCGCCGTCTACCCCGAAACTAAGAAGCGAACCCCCGACCCATGCAGTTATGGGACGGCGTTAGTAAACAACTTTCGCCGCGCGACTTCGGAGGCGGGCAGCAGTTGCTTGTCCGTGCAGCCGCAACGCGGGCACCGCAGATAGCGAGTCTGGTACTCGCCAGACCGCTGCGAGGACGCCACCGCAAGGCGACCATCGCGGCACTTCGGGCACGAATCGCCACTAGCGGCCATGCTTCGCCAGATACTCGCGGAGGTCTGCGGTCTTTTTTGCCGCCGCAATAGCACGTTCCGCATTCGCGAATCTGGAACGCTGGAACACGTCGAACGACCGCTTTGCTACCGTCACGTCGGCATCGGGATACGCCGGGAACGTCACCGGGCCAACGTCCAGCAGCGTGTCTACGCGGGTGATGGTCCGCACGCTGCGTCCGTCCTCTACGCTCCACGCATCGCCGCCGCTCGGGACGGTGAACGAGAACGACGAGCCCTTGACGATGCCCGCCCGAATGTTGCTGGCGATGTCCCACCCGTAGGTCGTGTCGGGCACCGGGAACTCATACCGCAAGCCAACGTCATCGACCGAGAGTTTCAGCGTGCCGGGATAGCGGGCCAGCGGGAAGTTCGCATCGTGATTCCACAGAGCCCGCGTCTCCAGCGGCTTCTTCCGCCCGCGTCGCTCTTGGACGATGCCGAACGCAGCAGGGTCGATCCGCTCGATGAAGTCGCCCAGGTCGAGGGAGTTGACGCCGAACTTGGCGGCGTAACCCACGACGTACTCGCGGTCGGTTCCGTCTTCGCTGCGGGTCTCGACCGACAGGAGCGGCACGGCCGACTCCACTTCGTCAATCGCCAGGGCGCGTCGTTCGATGTTCATTTCTTCTTTCTCCCACGCTTCGGCTTCTCAACCGGCGGCGATTCCGGTTCGGGTTCGCTCCGCACGAACTGCGGCGAATCGTCCACCCACACGTCCACCTCGACGCCAGCCTCTTTCGCGGCTTCGTCCTTCAGCCGCTCGCCCACGAGCAACACCTGCGAAAACGCATCGGCGTACTCGCCCAGCGTGTCGGTGACGGTCTGCCGGTTGTCGGCGGTGTCAGGCCGACGGCTGACCATCACGACCGTGTTGCCGTCCGCAACCGCCTTGCGTGCGAACTCGCCCCACAGGGCAGGGTCGGCGGCGAACGTCCGGTCGAAGTCGATCGAGACGGTCATCGCTCGTGACGCTGGGAGCGAACGACCGAACGTGGCCGGTTCGTTGGCCGGTTCCGCAGGGACCGCCGGGGGCGTGTTTTCAGGCACGCCCGCGAGAATCGCGTCAATCTGTTCGGGACGCATGGCCGGGAAGGCTGCCGCAACCGCTGCAGCGGCACCGGTTCTAGTTAGAACGCCTGTGGCAACAGCCTGCAGGATTGCGAGCAGCCCCGTGATTTGGGCACCGTTGAGCGACACGTCGGCCACCTGGGGCTCGGCATCGCTCGCCGGTGCAGATTCGACAGGAGCATCGGTGGCTACGGGCTCGGCAACCGGCTCGGCCGCCGGAGCCATCGCCAGCCGGGCCGCAGCGTTCGCCTGCTCCAAGGTCTGGAAGTTCAGCGGCACCACGCGGATGTCGCCGCCGTCCACCGGATTCAGATTCTCCAGACCGCGAATCTCGTTGACGCTGAAGACGCCCAACTGGGCCATCGTGTTGTAGAACGCCGACCGCCCAGCGGCATCGGCACGCAACGCCCCGCGAACGTCGAACTCCGCGAACGTCTCGTCATCCGTGAGCAGGTCGCGGGTAATGGCAGACTCAAACCGCCGCAGCCAGGGCATCAACCCGTTCTGCACGTAGTCGAGGCTCTGCTGTTCGATGTTCGAGAACGACGAACGCGACAGGTCGCCCACGAGATGCGGCGGCACGCCGTAGATGCGGCACACCTCTTCGACCGCAAACCGGCGGCTTTCAAGGAACTGGCTCTCTTGGTTGTTCCCGCCGAACGAGTCGATTTTCAGCCCGCCCTGCAAGACCGCGACCCGATGGCTGCGGTCAGGGCCACGATGCGCCCGCTCCCACTGGTTCCGCGTGTTCTCGGCCGCCTCGGGCGAAAGCATCTGGTCCGTGGTCAGCACGAGCCCCGGCCGGGCTCCATTGCCGAAGAACGCCGCGCCGTGGATCTCCAGGGCACGGGCAAACCCAATCGCGTCGCCTGCAACCTCGACCGGCACCATGCCGTTCACGCCGTCATCCGACAGCCATCGCAGGTGCATGACCGCATCTTGCGAGTAGACCGTCGAAGAGCCCCGGTCCTCCCGGTACGTGTACCGCAGCCGCCCGTTCTCCAGGCGGTCCACCTTCATCCGCGAGGGATGCAGCGGAACCAACTGCCGCGAGTCGCCAGCCCCGCGAATCTCGCAAAACGCATTGCCATGCGTGAGCAGGTGGAGCATGAGTGTTTCCCGCCACTCATAGCTCGTCTGCCACTCGTTCGGCGTCGTGTGCAGCAGCCGATACAGCGGGTTGTCGCGGGCCAGTTCCTTGCCGCCACCAGCGAGCCGCCGATAGAGGTTGAGCGGAAGCCCGGCCACCGACGCCGACAGCACGCGAACGCACGCCAGCACGACCGTCGCCCGCAAGGCACTCTCAGGGTCAACTCGCACGCCAGACGGATTGCGACCGCCGCCAGCCCAGCCGCCGGATTCGTAGTCCCAACTGCGGGAATCGCCTTCAGGGAGCCACAGGATGCGGGTGTTTTGGGCAATCATAGGATGAGGATGGAGGGCTCGATTGCCGGCCCTTTCACCTCTTGCGACGCATGGACGCCAAGAGCCATGACAAGGGCAACAATGCCGTCAATGCGTTCGTTGCTCTTCGCCTTACTGGGCTTGATGTTGCCGTTGTGGTCCTGCTGAATCGCCACGTTTCCGGCCTGCCACGCGAGCACCGGATGCCCGCCATGCAGCAGCTTTTCCGAAACGACCAGCGATTCGAGCACCTTCGCGGGGCCACTCATCGCGCCGTAGCCCTGTCCGTAGCCTAAGACGTTTACCCCATCCCCTTGCAGTTGATTCGCCAACTGGGTCGCATTCCAGCGGTCGATTCCCACCTGCCGGATGTTGTATTTCTTCGCCAGCGTGTTGATGTCGGCCCGCACTTGGTCGAAGTCGGTCACGTTGCCGGGCGTCAGGTGTAAGTGCTCCTGCCTCGCCCAAACGTCATACGGCACCTTGTCGCGCCGCACACGTTCCCGCATGTTCTCCTCAGGAATCCAGAAATGCGGCTCCACCCAGTACCGCCCATCCTCCAGCGGAAACACCAACACGAAAGCCGTCGTGTCGAACGTGGTCGCCAGGTCTAGCCCCGCCCAGCACTCCCGCCCTTGGAGCGTCACCGGGCACGCCTGCCCACCGCGAGCCCAGGCGTCCATGCGGAGCCAGCGGGTGTCCTGCTCCGTCCACTGGTTGAGATGCAACTGGCGAAAGGTGTTTTCGTATGACGGCATCTCGACCGCACGAGCACACTCGCTGCGGAGATATTCGAGCTTCACGCTCACCCCCAGGTTCGGGTTCGCTTTCCGCCACGTCGCCTCCGACTTCCAATCGTCTTTCGCCCCGGCGGCGTAGATGGCCGGCAGGAACGAATCGTCCTTGATGGCACCACTGGCAACAGCCTCCGCGTACCGCCAGATTTCCCAGCAGATACTCTTGCGGTCGTAGCCAGCCGTCGTGATGTAGACCAGCATCGGCTGCCGCCTCGCGCCCATCGAGGTTTGCATCACATCGACGAGCTCGCGGTCGGGCTGGGCGTGCAACTCGTCGAAGATGACGCCGTGAGCGTTGAGCCCGTGCTTCGTGAATGCCTCGGCCGACAGAGCCTTGTAGAACGAGTGGGTGTCTTCCCGCACGATGGAGTTGCGAAACACGCGGAGTTTCGTGCGGAGTTTTGGCGACTGCTCCACGCAGACCTTCGCCATCTCAAACACGAGCCGGGCCTGGTCGCGGTCGGCAGCACATGAATAGATTTCCGCCCCCGGCTCGCCGTCGAACAGCAGCTTGAGTGCGATGCCCGCACACATCGTTGAGTTGTGCGTCGGGATGAGCGACTTCCCGACCACAAACATCCCATCCATGGAAGCGACTTGGATGCACCGAACAGGCACAGAAAGAACGGGCTCGCATGACTGAATCTGCCTTGACCGCGACCTGGCCTGCCGGCTCGTCGCCGCCCGCACCCGCGCCTGCTTGCGGGTTAGCCTGAAAACCCGCATCGGGAGTTGCGGCGTGAAAGCGACAAGATACGAGTCGCAGATTACTCGGCCGCTAATTTTCGCCGGCTTTGCATGGAAAGACGCCTTCAGGCCAAGAGACACGGCAAGTTCGTAAACCTGCGTTGCTAAGTGCTTTTTGATGCTTACAAACGTGCATCGTCCAGCCTTGGATATTGTTCCATCTGTATCCATAAGCCCCTGCAAAAGCGCCAGCCTTTGCGGGACAGATGCTTGCATGTATGCGTCTGGGATGTGTTTTTTCCCGAGGAGTCCTTCGCGGCGAAGAGTCGCTTGAAAACCGCCCCTTAGTCCAGCGACATAGACGTTAGGGTGCGAGTCGTACTTTCGCCTTGTGACCAGTACGCCAGCGGCCTCAATATTCCGCAGTAACTCATCATCCTGTCTAGCACATGTGATTCTGGCCGCTGCTGTATGCCCATCGCCAAGCCAACACCCAAGAACGTACGGGTCTATTGGCAACAGTTGCTGCGGAAGTTCGACAGCGTCGCACACGTCTACGCTGTGGTTGTTTTCACCGCTTGACTTCAGCGTCTCTGCGATTTGCTGAGTAGTCCGCACGCCCCAGCCAGCGCGTCGGTCGAGGCACCCGTGATTGCCAATCCCAGATCCGGGGGCATGCACCAACGCACGAGTTCGCCACAGATGGTCCGCATCAGCAACAATCGTATCGCCGTGAGAAAACCGCACTGCATAGCACTGCCGTCCATGCAGGACAGGAGTTGCGGCGATAACTCGAACTGGATGCCCGTGCGGGTGAAACACATAGTCGCCGACGCGAATCTTGCCCATCGTTGACCATCCGTTCGTGGTCAAGACAGGAGTATCAAGAGCCAGGGCCTTCCCGTTCTTGCGTGGGATGGCAAGTAGGCTCGTGCGATACTGCCGAAGTTGGTCTTTCCGCAGCGTCCCGAAGAGCGTTCGCACGTACCGCTGCTGCCAGGGCTCGAGCGTGAACGGCTTGCCGCCGAGCTCGCCCTTTGCGTGCGTGAGGTTCTCCTCAAAGAACCGCACCGCCATGTCGGCCTTCTCGTTGCGCGGCCCGAGGTCAGGCGAACATCTTGGCGTCGTCTTCGTCTTGCGGGGCTGTTTGCTCAACGGCGGAAACCCTTGCAAGGGCCGATGCGGTAAGCCCGAACTCGGCCGCGAACTTCAACATTTGATTGCGGGCGTCACGCTTCCGCAGCCATGCCGGGTGATTACTCACCCTACCCTTATCGTCCATGATGGTCGTGCCGTTCGCCTTCAACTCCGCGTCGGCCTGGACCATGTCCGCGAACGCATCGCAGTAGCAGGCGAGCGTCTGCTGGTGACGCGGGCTCATCACCCGCGACGCCTCCAGCATCGGCACGATCCGCTCCCACTCCTGGCGGGCGACATCGGCCAGCCAAGCCGGGGCCGGCGGCACGCCGGACGGGGCGTCGATGCCAGCCGCGTGCGGCCCGCGAATCCGCGAGCCGCGAAGCTGAAGGATTGCCTTAGGTGTAGGCTTCCGTCCTTTGCCCATGGTTTAGGCACTCCAAACTTCCAATTTCGGCCACGCCTGCGGTGCGGGGAACATCTGGTTTTCCTCAGCCAACCCTGGCGAGTCTCCCCCTGCCCCTCCCTTGTGCAGACGGCTGCCTAGTTGTGCAGCATCTCTCGGTTGGTCTTCCGCTGGTGGCACGCCTGGCAAAGACACTGCCCACCCGCAACGTCATACCGCGAGCGTCCATCCTGGCACCTGTCGGTGCCATGCACGACCGGGCTCACATGGTCCGCGTGTGCCTTGCCCTTGTCGCTGCATATGGTGCCGCACGCTCTGCACTGCCATGCGTCGCGTGTCAGCACCGCGAGCCGCCATGCGGTGTGTCGCTTGTCGGTGTATCCACGCTGGTACGCATTCGGTCGATGCTCCACACTCGCGGAGCGTAGACGCGGCGGTCGATGCGTGGGGATTCGCGTGGGCACAGGGTCACGACTTGAACGACACGACGCTCACGGTGCCGGTCGAGTTCGTCGTGCCGCTCACGATGCGGATGAATGGCACGCCGAAGAGCGCATCGGGCAGATTGTAGACGCGACCCTCGGTCGTGCTCGGTGCGAGCGTGATGTCGGCGGCCACACCGCTGGCGTCATAGACGCGGCGATACGGGCCAGCCTCGTCGATGGCTCCCCAGCATTGGAGCGAGACGGCGGCCGTGCTCATGGTGCCGCAAGAGATAACGCCGCCAGCCATGTCATCGCATCGCAGCGTCGTGGCGTCGGCGGTTGCCGTGCCGAGCGTGATGCTGAACCGCCGCGTCCGCCGTTTGATTTCCGACTCGTTCATTCCTCGTCTCTCCTGGTATGGCCTGCCTCCAGCCTACGCCTGCGGTCGCCTTGCCGTGCAGTCCAGGGCTCCTGCGGTTGCGGCATCAACGCCACCGCGTCGGCCATCGGCACCACTTCGACGGCGGGCAGCAGCACTTCCTTGTCGGCATGCTGCCACATCTCATGCAGCCAGCCGCCGGGTTCGACGGCGGTGAGGATGTCGGCCGACAACATCAGCCGCCCATCCGCAAGGGCGCGAGGCATGGCGATACAATCGGGTCGGCCATACTCGGCGTGCAGTTCCGCGAGCCGCTGAGCCAATTGCGGCGAGAACAGCAGGGCGTGTTCGCGGCCCCAGTCGTAAG
>Ga0315900_10007956_pt1 | contig 13764 bp, 8 predicted proteins | sample LakEriMetagenome_FD_203521 | JGI IMG/M metagenome (GOLD analysis project Ga0315900, IMG submission 203521) | Freshwater fungal communities from buoy surface, Lake Erie, Ohio, United States - Buoy 12 MA114 | ecosystem: Environmental > Aquatic > Freshwater > Lake > Lake biofilm | place: USA: Lake...
AGCAACATCTTCAACCATGGTTGTTTGACTACTATCTGCAGAAGCAACAACCGTTGTTTGTGTTTCACTAGAAGTCATAGCAATTGATTCTGCTTGACTTACAGACTCAGCGGCTGATTGCTCTGTCTGACTCATTGTTGACGCAAGGGCTTCTCTACCCATCTGTCTTCCCGTTTCTAAAGTCTCAGAGGCAGAATCAGATGATTCCATCATTTCAGTTTTTTGTTCTTCTTCCTTTGTTTCGACGCTTGTTGTTTCTTGAGCAACGAAAGATGAGGAAGATGATTGAGTTGTTGAAGTTCTTGTTGAACTTTCTGTTTGTGTTGTAGTTGCAGCAGAAGCGGATGCAGAAGAACCAGAGGCTGCGGCAGTTGCATCTGAGGCAATGGCGAGAGCACCTTCTAGCGTATTCTTAGAGATTGCATCAGCAAGGATTGCTGCTTTTTCATCATCTGATAATTCACGATATGCCGCTACAACTGCAGGAAGAGATGGTTCAGAAGAATCTTCGGCAGTTTCCTCAGCAACTAACACTTCTTCCTCTTCTGATGCTTCTTCTTCAGAACTATCAGCAAGCATTTCTTCTAAATTCTCGTCAACAGTATCATCTAATTCTTCGTCAGCAACTAATACTTCTTCCTCTTCTTCAATCACTTCAGCACCATCAGATGAGCCATCGTCTGAACCATCATCAGATCCAGTGTCTGTTGTAGTATCTGTATTTGTATCTGTTGTGTCGAGAGAGGCTAACACTTGCTCTGGATCAGAATAGTCAATAGTGCCATCATCAATACCAAGTGTGTCAATAATGCAACTTGGATCAAATGGATCTAATACGCAATCCACAGTTGGTGGTTGTTCTTGAAAACTGTAATATGTTCCAGAGGTTGGAGTTCCCTCTGTATAAAGGAATAGATAATCTGAATCTGGTCTTTGTATAGAAGTAATCTTTAATGCCTCACCACCAGAACTAACTGCAGTCCAACCAACTAGATCTTCACCCTTTGTGGCAAGCTGACTAAACAATATAGGGTCATTGCCCTTAAAAATAAAAATGTAATCACTGCCAGGAGCACTGACATTCATACCAGCAAGACCGCCAGAGGATGGTAATGGAGGTGGCATGTAATTAATCTGAAGCATTGCATTGTCAACGCTAGGACCGTATAATCCACCCCAGAAGCCAGCATCGTTACCAGTAAATTCTAATCTTGCACTCGTAAATAAAAAATCAGATTGCACATGGCTATACCAACCAAAACTTTGCCAGGCACTTTGTGCTTCTTGTCCAAGTAGACATAAACCAAGGATTTCAACACCACCAACACAACCAATATTTGCCGTTGATGGTGTACCACTTAATAATAAAAAAGAGTTATTCAATCCATTTGTATCATAGAACTTTAAAGTGACAGAAAATGGATCAATTGGACCATTAATGCTAGAGCAGGATCCACCAATAAAATTACGACAAGAATTATTCAAATCAAATGAAAATATAAAATTAAATAGGTTTGTTTCGTACTGAGAAAGATCAATATCTTGATACAATGTTCCTTGAAGATAGCTGAATGTGTATAGTTTTCCATCACCTGCTGGGACCCAGTCACCAAGAGGAAACCCTGCTTCCTTCCATGCACCGCATGTTGGTGGACCAGAAGCACAATTGTCCATTGTTGGATTTACAACAATATTTGGAACATTGACGGCATTGGTCCAATCTAGCTGCTGCGCATTAAGCGCAGCACTAGAAAGTAGCAATAATAGAGCGAGTAATCGCTTCATTATTCACCAGCTGGTTTTGCTACTGGAAGATCTTCAGTTGTATCTTTTTTCCAAACTTCCCACCATCTCTTACGGAAGTCTGGGCGTTCTTCTTTGTTAGCAGCCCACTGTTCGTTGGCTTCTTTACCAATCTTACCCATATATGGGCAAGGTGTGCCAGCCATTTCCATAGCCTTGAACACGCGCTCGTCTTGGCACATCATTGATACAGCAGCAACCTTCATACCCATGTCATATAGAGTCTTAGATAACTTCAATCTTTCGCAATTCATATCGCGGACTGCCTTACCAGCAGAAAGACCAATGACCTGAGTTTGAACAGCACCAGAAACGCCACTGACGCAGACATCCTGGCTATATGTTGAGATCATAGGCGCGATAGCACTAGCAGGTGGTGCCTTAATCTCTTGTTCTACCTTTGTAATGTTTTCGTTACGATTGATGTTCGTATTTGTATTCTCAGTCTTTACATTGCTTTGGCTTGTGCTTTCAGACTTATTGACATTTTCGTTCTTATTTACAGCCGTTGAGGTGCTTACATTGACATTGTTATTATTGTTTGTATTTACGCTAGTGCTATCGTTTTTATTAACATTAGTATTTGTGGAAACACTGTTGTTATTGTTATTATTTGTGTTTACACTTGTTGAGTTATTGTTGTTTGTGTTAACATTGTTTGAGTTAATCGTTGTATCGTTCTTATTGTTATTATTATAAGTGACTTCACCAGACATGTTGTTATTATTGTTATTCGTGTTGGTAGAAGTGCTCACATTATTATTAAAGTTTGTGTTTGTAGACACAGAGTTATTGTTATTATTATTCGTGTTCACGCTCGTAGATGTGTTCACATTGTTATTATTATTCGTGTTCACGCTAGTTGAAGTATTCACATTGTTGTTGTTATTTGTGTTCACGCTCGTTGTCGTGTTCACATTATTATTGTTATTCGTCGAAGTCGTATTATTCGTATTCTGATTGATATTTGTCAAAGTACCAGATTGAATGTTATTATTCGTATTCACATTCGTATTGGTATTCGTATTCGTAGAGGTGCTGGTGCTAACATTATTGTTGTTATTATTATTCGTTAAAGTACCAGATTGAATGTTGTTATTTGTATTCACATTCGTGTTGGTATTTGTACTGTTAACGGTAGAAGTGTTAATGTTAGTGTTGGTATTATCACTAGTTGTAGTGTTATTGTTATTATAGTTTACCGTACCACTGTTAATATTATTGTTCGTATTCACATTGGTATTGGTATTTGTAGAGGTCGAAGTCGAAGTGTTTGTGTTCACATTCGTATTCGTATTATCAGAAGTCGAAGTAGAGGTCGAAGTGTTCGTATTCTGATTAATGTTCGTTGCAGTACCAGATTGAATGTTATTATTTGTATTTACATTCGTGTTGGTATTGTCCGAAGTCGATGTGGAGGTCGAAGTCGAAGTTGAGGTAGATGTTGTATTAACATCCGAGGTCGTATTGACCGTAGAAACTGTTGTGGTCTGACCAAAAGCTGCTCCAGATGCTAGGAGAGCAAGGACTGCTAGTATTTTCTTCATTGTATCCTCTGATTGTTGATTTCATAATGAATCAATCAGCAAGGGCAATTATATAAAATACAGCCTGTATAACTTTGTTATTTAGTAAATTTCACGCCACTGCAGCGCTGCACCAACTGATGCAACCTGGTTTCCTGCAGTCGTAATTGTTCGAACAACAACTACATAAACTTCTGAGTTTGTTGAATCAAAGTTTTGAACAATGATATTTTTCTTCGCAGCAGTCAATGAACCTGATGCAACAGGAGAAAGTGAGTTTTGAGATGCACCCGCAGGAACAAATCCAGTAGCAAAGGATTCGCCATTCGTAATGGTATCTGCATTTATACAATATTCAACACCGCTTGAATTAGATGCAGAAGTCCAAACTAAAGCGCCAGTGTTATTTGCAAGGAAAGATGAGTTTGCTAATTTGCGAACTTCGTATACGATACTATTTGTTTCAGCGTGCAAAGCAATTTGATTTAATCGAACGCTGATACGATTTGGGAATCCTTGAAAACTATTTTTAAGTCTAATAGCAATTAGTGGTAATTCTGTGGCAGAAGGTGTTGCAGTTGATCTATTGTTTGCAGTAATCGCAAAGTCAATGCCCGATTCAACATAACCACCTTCACTTGCTACGGTAGAACAGATCTGATCAAACGATCCGCCAGTTCCTGGTCCTGTATTTCGTACTTCACAACGAACAGGAAGATTTGGATTTGCAATATAAACCTCGTCTAAAATATTTGAATTATAATATTCATGAGCAATAATAATTTTACCATCATGCACGAATCCGCAGCGAACGCGACCAACACCAAGCCATTGGAAATCTGTGTAAGTTAATTGAGTTTTAGTGATATCAAGATTAAATCCGCTCAATCCAGTTCCGTCGCATTTATCGCGATTCCACTCAGACTGTGGAACTCGACGTTTATAGGTATATGGTTGACCGTTCACTGTTGTTACTATATTGGATTCATTTGCTGTATTACCAGTATATGAGCGAATGACCCAGTTAAGCGTCTGTGTCGTATTTGCGACTAGATTTCCATTTGCTGTATCACTACCCACTTGTTCGAAGTAGATACCGTCGCGATCATCGAAATATCCAGTTCTTTTGGTTACATTTCTTTGTGGTGCACCGAAAACGAAAGAAGAAAAGATTAATTGACTTTTTCCTGGTTGATAGTGGTGGTAGAATTTAGTCTGGTGAATCGCATACGCAGAAGAATTACTATTGGTTGCGAGTGTTGCGCAGGCTTTATTCGTAACGTATGTGACTGTTCCATTTGATGTTTGATCTAAAAAGTTTGGATCGATCGCAAAGAGGTGCTTATAATCACCGAGCGTGAACAACTCAGAAACACGAGTACGACCAAAGGCATCTGGAGAAATACCTTTGACTTCTAATCCATCGCCAACAGCTGTAACAGGAAACGGATTGCTGGTTGTAACAATCGCGTTTGCGTTGAGTACATTTACATTTTTATTATAGAGATAAGTCATTAGATAATTCTCCAAGAATCGCCGCGATATAACATGTGAATCGCCCCGTTATTCACCGCGAGTATAAATCCGTTTGCGTCGTTGTCTACTCTTGCAGAAACTGTAATATTATGTGTTTCACAGTTTCCTGATTCGTCTTTGATCACAACTTCACGACCAGAGGAAATTCCACCAGGAATCGTAATCGTAACAGGTCCAGCATAGTTGACGCCGATATAATAGTCGTTTGCAACAACTGTATATGCATTTGTTGTGACGAGTGTAGTATTGTTTATAATTTCGCCAGTATCAATCTCATCAAGACTGAATATTCCATTATCCCATCGCATGTATCTTCCATTTTGTGCGGAAGTGCGATCAAAATCATCGGCATCAAATATACGAACAATACCTGTTCCACCACCACCCCAAGAAAGCGTGTTGACTTTTTGCAAAAGATCTTGAACTGTTTTGCGAAGTGCCTGGAATTCGTTGTCTTGTAATGCAGCTGCCAATGGCGGCTTCTTTGTATTTGAAACCGTGTCAAGATAATTTGCAACCTGCTGAACTTTATATTCTTCTGGTGGCTGTAGATTTGTCTCTGCAGGTTTTGCTGGCTCAGATATTGGTTCTGCTTCGACTAATAAATCTTCTTTGAGAATTGGAATTGGCGGAGATGCTTCTTTCTTGAATTCACCAAAAATCGCAGCGGCAAGTTTTTCTTCTCTTTCAATTGACTCGACTAACTTTTGATCAACAGGTTGACCAAACATTTTAGCCATTTTAACGAGCAGTTTTTTCTCTTCAAGAGTTTTCATAAATTATGCAGCGTAACGAATGATTATGATTCCAGAACCACCGTTTCCAACAGTATTATCAAAGTTATTACCGCCGCCGCCTCCACCACGATTTGCTGTCCCTGACGTTGCAGTATTACCACCACCACCATTACCACCTACTGCACTTCCTCCGCCTCCCGCACCACCACCTGCATAATATATTGCAGTTCCACTGATGTTTGATTGCAAACCAATACCACCATTGCCGCCACTACCACTTGTATTTGCACCAGCACCGCCTGCACCACCGCCTCCGCCACCGCTGTCACCTCCACCCAGAACCCAACCACCATCATAACCTTGTCTTGCTGCGCTTATGTATGAACTTCCTGGATATACACCCTTACCACCAGCAATTGGTGCGTTTCTTTGAGCAGCACCACCACCAGAACCACCATTACCGCCTGGAAATCCGTAACCATATGCTCCGCCACCAGCACCTGATCCACCACCACCGCCTATTCCAATGACAGAAACACTAGAACCAACAATAGAAGAATTAGAACCAGGATCACTAGTTGTTGTGTACATATTTGTGGATCCTGAACCTCCACCACCAACAGTTACTGTGTAAGTTCCAGGTGATACAGAAACATTTCCTGTCAATAAACCACCAGCACCACCACCGCCACCACCCCAACCAGCATGTCCACCTTTACCACCACCAGCAACAACCAAATATTCAATATCACCACTACCACTTGTAACTTGGAAAGAACCAGAAGAAGTAAATGTATGGACTCTATATCCTGCAATATTACTTACAGTTCCGCCAGTTGCTGTGATTCCCATTGTTGCATTGATACTAAATGCTTTAGATGATTTTTGTAGTTCTAAATCTGTTGCAGTGACAGTGAAGTTGTATGTTGTTTGCGCTCCTGGTGGAGATGTAAGTGTTCCGCTGAGCAATCCATTTGCTGCCAATGTTATTCCTGATGGCAGTGAACTTCCAACATCTAGTGCATAACTTACAGTAGAGTCACTAGTTGCTTGCAATGTTGTGGATAGAGCAGAATCTTTATTCCATCCACTCAATGCAGATCCAGTAACCCAAACAGGTCCTGCTGACACGACCATTCCTGGCACGACAACTGCAGTCCCACCATCTGGATTGACAACGTATAGTGGATAAGTTGTTCCTGTGGAAAGTGCTGGAGTTGTGAACGAAAGTGATGTTGAGTTTGTTCTTGAGACGGCAGGTGCAGCAGCACCATTGATATAAACTTGCACGCCAGATTCGAATCCAGTTCCAGTAAGAACAATTGATTCATTGCCAGTATTAACTGCAGCAGTGGCGCTGTTTGGATAAGTGATCGTGGTAACTTTTGGACCACCACCAGCTTGAATCTGAGTCACCACAGTTGTTTGTAACTGTGTTGTAGTAATTGTATTCGCTGTAATGTAATTGCCGTCTAATTTGCGAGCCATTTGTTTTTCCGATTATCCGTTGAGTTTGATAATAACAATACCAGAGCCGCCAGAGCCACCATAAGAGGTGAAAGAAGCATCACCACCTGCACCGCCACCGCCACCGCCAGTGTTTGTTGTTCCAGATGTACCATTCGAATTGGCAGGTGCTCTTGGTGCGCCAGCTCCTCCTCCTCCTGCTCCACCAGAACCAGCAATATCACCAAATTGGGTTCTGCTTGTACCTGCTCCTCCGCCGCCAGCATAAGTTAATGTTATTCCTGTGATAGAAGACACAGCTCCACTACCACCATTACCATTTGAACCTGCTTGCGCGTCTTGACCAGCAGCTCCTGCGCCACCGCCACCACCGCCATTAGCGCGGAAGTTTGGATAATTGCCAGTAAGAGCGTTTCCTCCATTATTTCCTTGTGATGGTGACACGCTCGGTGTATTACCAAGCCCACCATTACCACCACCATCACCGTGACCACCACCACCAGAACCACCGTCTGCAGCACCAACATTTGAAGGACCTCTAACACCACCTTTGCCGCCACCTGCGGAAGTTATAGTAGCAAAAATTGAAGAAGATCCATTAGAAGCTCCATCACCTGTATTTGTTCCTGCTCCACCTGCACCAACTGTAACTGTGTAGGTGTTTCCTGCAGTTACTGGGAAATTTGCACCAACTCTAAATCCACCAGCACCACCGCCACCACCGCTGGTGTATCCGCCTCCAGATCCTCCTCCACCAATAACTAGATACTCAACAGAAGTGACGCCTTCTGGACATTTCCATTCTGTTGTTGAATTGAAAACTTGAATACCAAAATTTGGCATTACATATTTGAGAATTACAGTACCAGAACCACCAGATCCACCTGTTCCAGAATTAGAACCACCACCTCCACCACTACCAGTGTTTGGAGATGCTGCCGTATTTACTGCACCTGCGCCACCTGATCCAGCTGATCCAGCTGATCCACCATAACCACCAACTCCACCAGCACCACCACCTGCATAGGTTACGCTAGAACCAGATAAACTTGACGCTGTTCCATTTCCACCATTTCCACCAACAGAAGTTGTTCCGTTTGTACCAACAGCACCTGATCCACCACCACCGCCACCACCATATGCTGGTGCACCATACGTTGAATTACCACCATTATTTCCTTGAGACGGGTTTACAGATGGTATATTACCAGAACCACCTGTTTTTCCTGAGTTTGGATTAGATGCAACTCCTGCACCACCACCAGATCCTCCATTTCTACCATCAGAATCTACTCCACCATTTTTACCACATCCGCCGCCACCACCGCCAGCAGAAGTAATAGTATCAAATACAGAACTAGATCCATTAGATCCTGCAACAGTTGAACCGCTTGGAGTGCCAGTTCCACCGTTTCCACCAGCACCAACAGTGATTGTATAAGTGTTTCCAGCAGTCACTGGAAATGCAGTTCCTGTTCTAAATCCGCCAGCACCGCCACCACCTGCTCCAATGTCACTTGCACCACCACCTCCTCCACCACCAGCAATGACAAGATACTCAACCTCAGTGACACCTGTTGGACATGTCCATGATCCAGATTGTTTAAATGTAACTACAACAGTTTTTGGTGAAGGGTAATTCCATACTGGATTTACAACCTGTCGTGTGCGCGAAAGCACATGAGTTGGATTCAACCCACGATTTCCAATCGTTATAAGTGAACCAATCTTAAATCCCATTAGGTGATCTCTGTTCCAAAGACGCTGAATGAAAGATTTGAGTTTGAAGTATATACAGAAATTACATCCGTGTTTCCGAGTGTAATTCCTAATGACAATGCAACAGTATCTAGTGCTGCAATTGGAGCATCATAAGCGAGATAGTGTTGATTGGCAAGAGCAGCTCCTGCTTGTTGTGCTGCAACACGATAAGTGCAATTTGATCCATTATTTCTATTTACAACCACAATCGAAGAAACAACTGTCTGTGTTGCTGCAGGAACAGTATATACGTTATGTGTGGTGTTTGCAGTTGCTGCAACCTGACCAAGAATTTTATATGTTTCTGGCATTTTATAGTCCTGTTAAAAACGATTTAGCAAAGCCACCAGAAGCACTAGCGGCTGAAGTGTTTGCAGTGTTTGCTTGAGCATATGCAGCATTTGCTGCTGCGAGTGCTGCATATACTTGACTCCATGCATTAGCGTTCATTTGAGTTGTGGTGACTGTATTCGCTTGAATCGCACCGCCTTTGAGTTTACGAGCCATGATTATTTATCCTTTAAAGCAGAAGTTGGTGCAGTGAAGTTAGATGTGTAGCGAGCGTAGCCTTTGGTGATGCGAAGATCGTCGATGTAGCCATTATGTAAATAATTTGTATCATAATATCCACCAATTACCATATATGTTCCAGTGTAATTGTTTGTGTCTGCTACTGATATTACTTCTGTGCCATTGACATAAAGTTTTGTAGTTCCACTATTTCTTACTACTGCAGTATGATACCATGTATTTGGTGTAATACTATAACTTGCACTTTCAGAATTACCGTTGCGATAAATTTGCCAAACACCAGTCTGATAACCAAGTGCTAAATTTGATGTTGATGCTTGCAATCCTCCAGCCGTCGACGATATCTGCCATATTCCTCTATGGTTTGTATCCAACTTATTTACCCAACACTCTACCGTAAAATTTCCTGTTCCAAGAGCTATTAGCGGATTACTTGGACCAGTATGTACACGATCTCCAGTTCCATCAAAATACATTGACGCTGTGCCATACTTATACTGTGCAGTGCTCACTTTTGCATCACCAACTGTCTCAAGAATATTCTTCGCTGTTTGATCGAAGATGCCAGCATTGGTGAAGTTGCAGAGTAGAGATGTGTTGGCGATGTTTGTTGGTGGTGATGTGATTGTTGGTGCAATTGCAGAACCTTTTATAACACGCAAACCAGATATGTAACCTTTATGAGTCGTTGTAGAGTTATACTCACTCAATACACCAATGCTGATTGTTTCAGCTGCATTGTTTATCGTTCCTGAAATACTGGTGGTCCCCACAGATACTCCATTCTTATAAAAAGTTAATGTTGTGCCTGATCTTGTAACAGCAAAATGATCCCATTGTCCTGTTGTGTTAGTAACTGAAGCTGTGTAGTTTTGTGTTCCACCAATATTTGCGTAAAGACCAATCAATGTAGATTGGATTCTAAAAATCCAAGCTGTGCTGGAACCCCACTGACACACCAATACATTATACTGTGATGCAAAAGTTTCAGTATATGCCCAACATTCAATAGTGAAGTCACCAGATCCAAAATCAAATGCGGCATTGTCTGTAATGCGTAAATAATCATCAGTTCCATCAAAATACCCACTCCCGCCAACATTCGCTGTTGAATATGCAGCTGTTGGAGCAAATGGAGACCATGCTTGAATTGATGTATCACCATTGCGAGTGACTGTAAATGCATTCGTTGAGTTATCAATAAATCGATTTGATTGAAGCGTGAGTAGAGATGTATTAGCGATATTTGTTAATGGTGATGCTGGTGTAGTAAATGTAGTTGTGTAAAGTGCACTACCCTTTACCATGCGGAAGTTAGATATATAACCTGTAAAAGTATAACCTAAATTTGTAGGATCGCCGCCTATTCCCAAAGACGCGGTACTGTTTAAGTTCACGGAATTTGTAACCGAGCCCGTTGATACTCCATTTCTGTATAATACAAGTGATGTACCGCTTCTAACTACAGCTATATGATACCAATTATTAGGAGAATATGTTCCCGAAGATTCTGTTATCACTAAAGAACCATTGACCCAAAGTTCTATTCTTCCACTGGTAGAAAGTGTTTGCATTAAAATAGCACCTGAAGCAGTAAACCCCTTTCCAAATACAGTTGCTACCCCAGTACTTGTTGGTTGCATCCAAAATTCAATAGTAAAATCACCACTTCCCATTTGCAGAGCTGCATTGTCGGCAACTGTTAAATAATCCCCAGTACCATCAAAAAATGCACTCCATCCAGTTTGACTAAACGGAGAGAAACTACCTTGAGTTGCATTACCATTTCTTGTAATGGTGAAATTATTATTGCTAGAATCTAAGAATGTGTGGTTGTTTTGATTGTTCGTTCCGTCAGCATGAATCAATAGAACATTATTAGCGAATAATACACCTTCTCCAGTTGACGTCGTGACAGTAAACTGTCTCGTGGAGTCTTGATTTTGAGCATCAGTTGCAATCACACTAAACGTATATGTTGTTGCATTACCAGTTGGTGAACTGACTGTTCCACTGATTAGCCCATTTGCTGCAAGACTAATTCCAGTTGGTAAGGTATTTCCTGCTGCAAGCGCATAAGTGATTGGTGTGTCACCTGTGGCAGATAGAGAATAACTCCAGGAAATTAACTCATCTTGCGATGCACTTAAACTTCCTGCTGACGTGACCCATGTTGGCTCACCAGAAATTAATAATCCTGGATATAGAATCGCAGTTCCACCATCTTCTGGATTGATCACATAAACAGGATAGGTTCCAGTCGAAAGTGCTGGTGTTGTGAAAGAAATATTGCTTGCACTGATAAACGATTGAGAAGGTACAGCAGCACCGTTCACAAGAACTTGTGCATTGGCAGCGAAACCAGAACCAGTAATATAAACAGTTTGACCACCTGTTGAGTTTGCAGCAGTGTCATTGCTTGGATAGATGAGGCTCTTGACTTTCGGACCACCACTAGCACCAGATTGAATTTGAGTCACAACAGTTGTTTGTAACTGGGTTACACTAATCGTATTCGCTTGAATTGCAGAACCAGGGAGTTTATAGATACTCATTATTTGTCCTTCAACGCAGAAGTTGGCGCTGTGAAGTTTGATGTGTAGCGAGCATAGCCTTTGGTGATGCGAAGATCGTCTAAGAATCCATTTAATGATCTAGTATTACTTGCATCTGAAGCGCCTATGACAGAATAATTTGTGCCACCATTATATGCATTTGTGTTTGTTGCAGTTGATCCAATTTGAACGCCGTCTACAAATGCTCTTAGTGAACTTCCTGATCTGCACCATGCAATGTGATACCAAGTATTAATACTTGGCGACCATGAAAAGTTACTATCGAATGCTGTGTTGTATCTGCCGATAACTAAACCTACACCAGTTCTGTAAAGAATATCATAGGCTCCTGTTGTGCCATCAGATCCCAATATTGCTTGATCTGCGCCAACGGTATTGAAGCGCACCCAAGTTTCAACTGTGAAATCGCCAGATCCAAAATTTAATAGAGTTGCATTCTTGGTTATCTTGATATAATCACCAGTACCATCAAACGAAATAGAACCAGTACCATACTTAAATTGCGCAGTGCTAACTTTGGCATCACCGACTGTTTCAATTACATTCTTCGCTGTTTGGTCGAAGATGCCAGCGTTGGTGAAGTTGAGAAGTAAAGATGTATTAGCAATGTTTGTTGGTGGTGCTGTTGGTGGAGTAAACGCAGAAGTATAAACAGCAGTACCTTTCACAATTCGAAGACCTGACAGGTATCCATTTAGAGGATTAACTCCCGCAGATGGTCCTGCGCCCACACCTAAATTAGAGGCACTATTCATTAAAGTCGTTGAGTTAGTGACAGTTGTAATCAAACTGCCATTCGTGAATAATCGTATCGAACTTCCACTTCTCGTTAATGCAATATGAAACCATTGACCTGTTGCCATTGTTCCAAAAGAACTGCCGCTCAAAACATCCCATGTAGATCCAGAACTAGCGTATGCTATGAGACTACCTGACGACAGGAAAATCAGATAGGGACTGATAGCTGCAGCATTCCATCCTTTATCAACAACAATTTGTGTGCCTGATACAGAATTGAAATATACCCAAAATTCAATAGTAAAATCAGTAAATGATTCTAATGCGACATTATCTGGTACTGACAGATAATCTCCAGTCCCATCAAAATACCCACCACCACCCACATTTGCTGTTGAATACTCAGCAGTTGGAGCAAATGGAGACCATGCTTGAATAGAAGTATCACCATTGCGTGTGATTGTGAAGTTGTTATTGCTATTGTCTATAAATCGATTTGATTGCAGTGTAAGTAATGCCGTATTGGCATCTGAAGTAAATTGTGTTGTTGATGGTGTGAAATTGGCTGTATATCTTGCACTATTTGAAACTCTTAAATTAGAAATATATCCTGGCCAATTTTCAGTAGTGCCTGAAGTCCAAGAACCAATATATCCCGTTGATCCACTAAATCCTACATTGGTTGTTGTATCTAAAACCTTTGTTCCACCAATAAAACCAAACACATTAGAAGATTGTCGAACAACTGCCACGTGAACCCATGTATTTTGAACTAGATTAGTTGCAGCTGTTGCTGCAGAAAAACCATAAAAACGAAGTTTTCCTGCATCTAATAACATTCCTAAACTAGTACTGGTTACAAAAATATCATGAAAACCAGAGTGATTTCCTGTGTAATATACCCATGCTTCAATTGTTAATGGTCCAGTTCCTATAGAAGATAATGTTGATCCAGGACTATAAGTTAGATAGTCCCCAGTTCCATCAAAATACACACTATGACTGTTTGAACTTAAGAGACCAGATGAGAATGGCGAGAACGATTGAACAGACACATCACCAGCGCGTGTGATTGTAAAACTATTTGGT
>Ga0315900_10007958_pt1 | contig 13761 bp, 12 predicted proteins | sample LakEriMetagenome_FD_203521 | JGI IMG/M metagenome (GOLD analysis project Ga0315900, IMG submission 203521) | Freshwater fungal communities from buoy surface, Lake Erie, Ohio, United States - Buoy 12 MA114 | ecosystem: Environmental > Aquatic > Freshwater > Lake > Lake biofilm | place: USA: Lake...
GGCGCACGGGATACCGAGCTTCTTCGCGATGTGCCGTTCCATCTGCGTGCCAAGCACGAGTTCCGGCTGCGACGCCGCGATCGCCTGCTCGACGTCCAGATAGTCGTCGGTGATGAGCGGCTCGATACTGTACAGCTTTGCCGCGTCGCGCACTTCACGTGCGAACTCGCGACTGTAGGTGCCGAGGCCGACCACCTCGAACGCAAGTTCATGGTGCGCCACCTGCGCAGCCGCAACCGCGTGCGTGGCATCGCCGAAGATGAAGACGCGCTTGCCGGTCAGGTAGGTGCTGTCGACGGAGCGCGAGTACCAGGGCATCCGCGATTCCGCACGTGCCTCTCCGTCGGGAAGGCCGGCGAGTTCGCAGACCTCGCGGATGAAGCGGCGCGTGGCATGGACGCCGATCGGGACCGTCCGCGTGCAGGGCTGGCCGAAGGCCCGCTTCAGCCAAGCCGCCGCCTGGCCCGCGATCTCGGGATACAGCACGACATTGAAATCGGCCTCACCAAGCGTCGCCAGATCCGCCGGCGTCGCACCGAGTGGCGCGACGACACCGACTTCGATTCCAAGTTCACCGAGCAGCTTCACCAGCTCTGCGACATCGTCCCGGTGGCGAAAGCCAAGCGCCGTGGGTCCAAGCAGGTTGCAACGGGGCGCGTGGCCGGCAGTGCGGACCCTGTGCTGCACTGCGGGGGTGGGGGCATGCGGACCTGCGCAAGCCCGCACGAGTTGGTAGAAGGTCTCCGAAGCGCCCCAATTCTCCTTCCGCTGATAGGACGGCAGTTCGAGCGGAATGATCGGGATCGGCAGTCCGAGCGTCTTGGCCAACCCACCAGGATCATCCTGGATGAGTTCCGCCGTGCACGACGCCCCCACCAGCAACGCCTGCGGCTTGAAGCGCTCATACGCGTCAAGGGCGGCGACCTTGAACAGCTCCGCCGTGTCGCCCCCGAGATCCCGCGCCTGGAAGGTGGTGTAGGTGACAGGAGGACGGGCAGAGCGCCGCTCGATCATCGTGAACAGCAGATCCGCATAGGTGTCACCCTGCGGAGCGTGCAGCACATAGTGGACATCGCGCATCGCCGTCGCCACGCGCATCGCGCCGACATGAGGCGGCCCTTCGTACGTCCATACCGCCAGCTGCATGCTAGGACTCCAGCCTGGTACGTCGTTCGAGTGGACGAGAGAACAGGCCGGCGAGGTCACCCGCCTGGTCGTAACCCTGGATCGGCGTGAAGACGAGTTCGATCGACCACTTAGTCGTGAAGCCCTCGGCCTCGAGCGGATTCGCGAGCCCGAGACCGCAGACCGTCACATCGGGGCGGGCCGCGCGGCAACGATCAAGCTGGCGGTCCACGTGCTGTCCCTCAGAGAGGAGTGCGCCCTCGGGCAGCAATGCCAGTTCTTCCGCCATATGCTGCCGGTGCAGGTACGGCGTGCCGACTTCGATCGGTCGCATGCCAAGTTCGCGTGCCAGGAAGCGCGCCAGTGGAATCTCCAGCTGGCTGTCGGGGAAGAAGAAGATGCTTCGGCCTTCAAGCCGCTCGCGATGGCGGAGCAGCGCAGACCGTGCACGCGCCTCCCCGCGCTCGGTGACGGATCGGATCTGGCTGTCCGGCGTCTTCCACACTTCAGCCGCCGCACGTAGCCAGCGCGTCGTTCCCTCGGCACCAAGCGGGAACGGTGCGGCGATGCGGGTCGCACCGCGGCCTTCAAGGGCGCGAGCGGTATCCCCAAGAAAGGGCTGCGCGAGAAGGAAGCGCGTTCCAGGCCCGACAGCGGGCAGGTCGGCCGCCTTGCGGCCCGGCAAGAAACGGACGGGCCCGACACCGAGCGCCATGAAGTGGCGGAGCATCTGGTCCTCGACGACCTCCGCCAGCGCCCCGACCACGAGAAGCGAACGCGCCGTGCCAGGTTCGGCTGGCATTTCGGGAACCAGGGCAGCGAGACAGGCATCCTCGCCCTGCGTAAAGGTCGTCTCGATCCCGCTACCCGAGTAATTCAGCACACGCACTCGCGGGGAAAGTTGCATCGACAGGCGTTGCGCTGCACGCGACAGATCAAGCTTGATCACTTCGGACGGGCAGGACCCGACAAGAAACAGCATCCGGATATCGGGGCGTCGCTCGAGGAGACGCAGCACGACACGATCGAGTTCCGCGTTGCAGTCAGCCAGTCCGGCCAAATCGCGCTCATCGATGATGGCCGTGGCGAAGCGCGGCTCAGCGAAGATCATCACTCCTGCAGCGGATTGCAGGAGGTGTGCACAGGTGCGGCTTCCGACGACGAGGAAGAACGCATCCTGGATCTTGCGGTGGAGCCACACGATGCCGGTGAGGCCACAGAATACCTCATGCTGCCCTCTCTCGCGCAGGACAGGCGCAGCGGAACAACCGCTCGATGCGGGAGGGATCTCGGCGATGCTCATGTCGCGCGCATTCCCCCCAAGGGAACCGAGCGCGCTTCCTGCCGACGCGCCGCACGCAGCTTGAGTACGAACTGCACGGCGTTGACGACGTAGGCGGCGTAGGCGGCCAGGGCCAGGAGCATCTGCCCCCGCGCCTCACCGAAACCGGCGAGAACAGCAGCGAGGTAGACGCTGTGCAGCGCCAGCACCAGCATGCTGAAGACGTCTTCCCAGTAGAACGCCGGCGCAAACAGATACCGGCCGAAGACCTCCTTCTCCCAGACGCAGCCCGTTACCATGATCGTGTACAGGACCATGGTCTTCACCACGACGGAGGCCGTCGCCGCGACGAAGCCTTCCCCGGTCAGCAGATACCGGACAACCAGCGCAAGGCTTGCGAGGAACACCACGAACTGGACCGGGGCCAGCACCCCCTGGACGATGGTCCAGGGCGACGCATCCCGGCGCGCGCGTTCTTCGGGCGTGTAGAGAGGCGGCGCGCCAGCCATCGCGCGCGGATGCCGGCGCCCCGACGCCGCTCCCCAGGGCGCCCCGTCAAGGGCGTCGAGCAGACCAGAAAGCCGGCGCGTCGTAAGCATTGCTTGACAACCCCTGGTCATTGGCAGTCCGCTGGCGATTGCGCGTTTGGTCCCGCGAAACTCGGGACACACCACAGCACACGCCCGGAAACTGCGATCAGAACCGATTGCGATGGCGGGCCCAGTTTTCGTCCTCTCTCCACCACCGCGTTTCGAGAGGGAGGCTAATGAGGCGACCGGCTGAGTGTCAAGCACGATTGACGTAAATGCTAATTGACATTCGGTCCGGCTGCCCTGACAGTCCCTGTCACGGGAGAGGGCCATGACCTCGAAACCCCTGTTCGCCGGAGCAATCAGGGCCGACATGAACGACGGCGGTTCGTTTCCCATCACAGAGATCAGCAGCGGTTCCGCTGACGGCCGCGGGATGGGCCCGTTGCTGCGCGGCGACGGCGGCGATCGGGCAGCGCGGCAACTCAGTGGCGATCGCCGCCGCGTCGCATTGCTGGCCAAGGCACTTGAGGCGGAGGTGATTCCGCGCCTTGTGATGTCCCGCCACGAACACGCCGCGCCGGCCTATCAGGGTGCCCCCGGGCAACGCGATCTCACCGCAGCCGATGTGGAGGCGCTGACGGCGCATGTTCTGCGCGGCGACCTGCGCGGTGCGGCCGGTTTCGTCGGCGCGTTGGTCGGTGGGGGCCTTCCGATCGAACGTATCTTCCTCGAACTGCTCGCACCGACCGCGCGGCATCTCGGTGAGCTGTGGGAAGCCGACCGTTGCGACTTCACCAGTGTGACGGTCGGCCTGTGCTGCCTGCAGCAACTTGTACTCGACAACTCCCACGCCTTCGGGCCCAGGCACGGGCGCGGCGGCGTCGACCGGCGGATCCTGCTGGCACCGGTGCCTGGCGAGCAGCACAGTTTTGGTCTGGTGATGGTCGGGGAGTTCTTCCGTCGGCAAGGCTGGGATGTCTGCAGCGCGACCGGTGCGGCCGGCAGCGAGCTCCTGGGAACCGTCAGGAAGCAGTGGTTCAGCATCGTCGGCCTGTCGTTGGCCGGCGAATGCCGTCTGGAGCCGCTGGCAGCGTTGATCCGGGACATGCGCCGTGCGTCGCGTAACCCACAGCTTGGGATTCTGGTTGGCGGCCGGATCTTCGCCGAACAGCCGGAACTCGCCGCGCTTGTGGGTGCCGATGCCACAGCGAGCGACGGCCACCAGGCCGTGCTGAAGGCGGAGACCCTGCTGCGGCTGCTTGGGCAGGAGGCATGACATAACCGATCTGGAACGGTGTGTGTGCGTGCCGCTTGCGACTGGTGACCAGGAGGAAGGTTCTACAATGGGGTCCCCGGGGATGAAGGACGGGAACAAGCGTGAGAGCGTTCAGAGCCCCACGGACATCGCTCGGGCATCTCGATGCGGAAGCCGCAGCGGGGCTGGTCACAGCGTCCGCGGACGTCGCGCTCGTGCTTGACGAGCAGGGCGCGATCCGGGACATCGGCTTCGGCAGCGACGAGCTTGCGCGCGATCTCGCCGTGGCTGAGACCTGGGTCGGGCGGAACTGGATCGACACCGTCACCAGCGAGAGCCGGAACAAGGTCCAGGCCCTGCTCGGCGGTGCGGAACAGCACGCTGAGCCGCGCTGGCGCCATGTGAACCATCTTTCGCAGGAGGGTGCGGTACTGCCCATCCTCTGCTCGGTCTCCGCCCTGGGGCGTGCCGGCCGCCGCGTCGTGTTCGGACGCGACCTACGGCCCCTTTCGCAGCTCCAGCAGAGGCTGGTCGAGGTTCAGCAGTCGATGGAGCGCGACTATTCGCGCCTTCGCCAGGCCGAGACCCGCTATCGGCTTCTCTTCCAGATGTCGGGCGACCCGCTTGTGGTGCTGGATGCCGAGTCGCTGCGCGTGCTCGAAGCGAACCCCGCCGCACAGAAGCTCTTCTCTGGTGCGGTTCGCCGTCTGCAGGGACGGCCCTTGCCCGAGATGTTCGCGCATGACGACCGGGCGGCGCTGTTGACGACGCTGCGCAGCACGGGACGGGCGAACGAGATCCGCGTACGCCTTGCCGACGACGGCCCCGAAGTTGTCTTGTCCGCATCGAGCTTCCGTCAGGAAGGCGGGCTTCTTCTCCTCGTAAGGTTCGAAGGTGCGCACGCCGAAGCCGACGCAAGTGAGGCGAACGAGGCGAGGCAGCGCGTCCTGAAGGTCGTCGATAGTGTCCCGGACGCATTCGTGGTGGCCGACAGCGAAGCCCGCATCGTCAGCGCCAACCCGGCCTTCCTGGACATGGTCCAGGTAAGTTCGGAAGACCAGGTCCGCGGCACCCCGCTCGACAGGTGGCTCGGCCGTCAGGGCGTTGAGCTCGAGGTGCTTCTGGCGACGCTGCGCAGCCGCGGCGCCGTACGGCTTTACAGCAGCGCCATGCGAGGCGAGTTCGGCTCCGTCACCGAAGCCGAGATATCGGCGGTGAGCGTGACGTCCGGTGGCCGGGCCTTCTTCGGGTTCTCGATCCGGGATGTCGGCCCGCGGGTCCGTCCGCCGACCCGCGTGGCGGACAGCACGACGCGATCCGTCGAACAGCTGACCGAACTGATCGGGCGCGTGCCGTTGCGCGACCTCGTCCGGGAGGCCACCGATGCGATCGAGCGGCTCTGCATCGAGGCAGCGCTGGACCTGACGGGCGACAACAGGGCGTCGGCGGCCGAGATGCTCGGGCTGAGCCGGCAGAGCCTCTATGTCAAGCTTCGGCGATATGGACTGGGCGACCTGGGGTCCGACGACGATGCCGAAGCCTGAGGCGTCATTGTCCACTCCCTCCTCGATCCCGCGCGGCGCAGCAGGGTTGGCGCGCCCGTCGCCCGCAGTCGTGCTCGAGCTGTTGAAGCCGATCACGTGGTTCCCGCCCATGTGGGCGTTCGCCTGCGGGATCGTCGCGTCCGGAGCGTCGCTGGCCGCAGCGTGGCCACTCGCGTTGCTCGGCGTGATCCTGGCCGGCCCGCTGGTCTGCGCGATGAGCCAGGCTGTCAATGACTGGTTCGATCGCCACGTCGATGCGATCAACGAGCCGGACCGGCCGATCCCGTCGGGCCGCATGCCTGGGCGATGGGGTCTTTACGTGGCGATCGGATGGACGATCGTCTCGCTCATGGCCGGCGCCGTCCTCGGGCCGTGGGGGTTCGGGGCAACCGTGCTCGCGGTGCTCCTGGCATGGGCCTACAGCGCACCGCCGGTGCGCCTGAAGCAGAATGGCTGGCTGGGCAATCTGGCGTGCGGGCTCAGCTATGAGACCCTGCCCTGGATCACGGGCGCCGCCGTTTTGTCTGCCGCAGCGCCGGATCCGCGTCTGGTGGCGATCGCCGTGCTCTACGGTCTCGGCGCGCATGGCATCATGACGCTGAACGACTTCAAGTCCCTCGAAGGCGATCGGCGCTTCGGGGTCAATTCGCTGCCGGTCCTCCTCGGACCGGTACGAGCCGCCCGCGTCGCCTGCGTTGTCATGGCGGTTCCGCAGGCAGTGGCCGCTGCCCTCCTGGCGCTTTGGGGTTTCGACACGGCAGCCGTGATCATTGCATCCCTGCTGTGTCTTCAGGGTCTTGCCATGCGGCGCTGGCTGCGCGACCCGCGCACGCTGGCACCCTGGTACAACGGCGCCGGCGTCACGCTGTTCGTCGCTGGCATGATGGCAGCCGCGGTGGCCCTCGCCCCGGTGTCTGCACCGTGACCCCGGTTGCTCACGCGCCTCCGCCGCTTGGCTGGATCGGCATCGTGCGCCTGGGACTTGTCCAGACCTCGCTTGGTGCGATCGTCGTTCTCACGACCGCGGCGCTGAACCGCGTGATGGTGGTCGAACATGCGTTGCCCGCGACGATCCCGGGCGTCCTCGTGGCGTTGCACTACGCGGTGCAGATGCTGCGGCCGCGTCTTGGCCATGGATCAGACCAGGGTGGGCGACGCACACCCTGGATCATCGCGGGGATGGCCATCCTCGGGTGCGGCGGCGTCCTTGCGGCCGTGGCCACGGCCTGGATGGGAACGGAACTGATCCCGGGACTCATTCTGGCCGCCTTCGCCTTCCTGCTCGTCGGCATCGGTGTCGGCGCAGCTGGCACGTCCCTTCTTGTGCTCGTCGCGGCGCGGGTGGCACCGGCACGCAAGCCAGCGGCGGCGTCCATCGTCTGGATCATGATGATCGCGGGGTTCGTCGTCACGACGGCGACGACCGGGCGACTGCTTGATCCGTATTCGCCCGAACGCCTGATCGGAGTGACCGCTACGGTGGCGCTGATCGCCTTTTTCGTCAGCCTGCTGGCGGTCGCGGGCATAGAGGGGCCGCTGATCGCGCGCCGGCCCGCAGCGCAGCCGCGTACTGATTTCCGTGTCGCGCTACGGGAGGTATGGGCCGAGCCGGTCGCGCGGCACTTCACGATCTTCGTCTTCGTGTCGATGCTGGCCTACAGCGCGCAGGACCTGATCCTCGAGCCGTTCGCGGGCGCTGTCTTCGGCATGACACTCGGCGAGTCCACTCGGCTTTCGTCGGTCCAGCACGGCGGCGTTCTGGCCGGGATGGTCCTGGTCGCCATCGTCGGTACCCTCGTCAAGGGCAGCATCAGGGCGCTTCGCGGCTGGATCCTCTGCGGGTGCGTGGTTGCCTCTCTTGTCCTGGTCGGCTTGGCCTTCGCGCCCAGCGGCGGGGAAGCGTTTCCGCTTCGAGTGGCCTTCTTCGTGCTTGGCCTGGCCAATGGCGCTTTCGCAGCCGCCGCGATCGCCGCGATGATGCAACTTGTCTCAAGCGGCCGGACGGGTCGCGAAGGCGTCAGGATGGGCATGTTCGGCGCCGCACAGGCCATCGCCTTCGGGTTGGGCGGGTTGTTGGGCACCATCATTCTCGACGTTGGACGGCTCGCGACCGGGAGCGTGACCGGCGGGTACAGCGTGGTGTTCCTGGCGGACGCGGCCTTGTTCCTCGCATCGGCCGTCCTGGCCCTGCGCATCGGGCAGGGCGCGACGCAGCCGCGCGACGACTTCGGCCGGATCGCCCAGGCGGCCTCATGATTGGGGGAGATGGAATGACGACCGAGACCTTCGACGTCGTGGTGGTGGGCGGCGGGCCATCTGGCGCGACGGCAGCACACGACCTCGCATGCGGCGGACGCTCCGTCCTGCTGCTCGATAAGGCTGGGCGCATCAAGCCGTGCGGCGGTGCGATCCCGCCGCGCCTGATCAGGGACTTCGACATCCCGCAGCACCTTCTCGTCGCGAGGATCACCTCGGCCCGCATGGTTTCGCCGGCGGACAAGGAAGTGGATATGCCGATCGACGGCGGCGGTTATGTCGGCATGGTGGATCGTGACGTCTTCGACGAGTTCCTGCGCGCGCGCGCCGCTGAGGCAGGTGCCACGCGGGCCACCGGCAGTTTCGAACGGCTCTCTCATGACCCGGACGGCACGGCCGTCGTCGAGTACCGCCCGAAGGGCGCACCCGATTCCACGCCGCCAACGCGCATCCGTGCGCGTCTTGTGATCGGCGCCGACGGCGCCCGCAGCCAGGTCGGCAAGCAGGCGGTTCCTGGGGCGGACAAGGTGAAGTGCGTCTTCGCCTACCACGAGATCGTCGAGGCGCCCCGGGACGAGGTCTCGAAATACGACGCCACGCGCTGCGATGTGTATTACCAGGGCAAGCTGTCGCCCGACTTCTATGCCTGGATCTTTCCCCACGGTGACACCGTCAGCATCGGCACTGGCTCGATGCACAAGGGCTTCTCGCTGCGCGGTTCGGTCGCTGATCTGCGCAAGGCGACCGGCTTCGACAAGGTGCGCACGGTGCGCCACGAAGGCGCCCCGATCCCGCTGAAGCCCCTGAAGAAGTGGGACAACGGGCGTGACGTCCTGCTGGCCGGCGACGCGGCCGGCGTGGTCGCACCGGCATCCGGAGAGGGGATCTACTACGCCATGCTCGGCGGACGGCTGGCTGCCGATGCCGCAGAGGAATTCTGCCGCTCCGGCAATCCCGCGGCGCTCGGGCTCGCCCGCAAGCGTTTCATGAAGCAGCACGGGCGCGTCTTCTGGGTGCTCGGGATCATGCAGTACTTCTGGTACTCGTCGGACAAGCGCCGCGAGAAATTCGTCAAGATCTGCGAGGACAAGGACGTCCAGCGCCTGACCTGGCAGAGCTACATGAACAAGGAGCTCGTGCGCCGCGATCCGATGGCGCATGTGCGGATCTTCTTCAAGGACCTTGCCCACCTTTTCGGCTTCGCGCGGGCCTGATGAGCCTCGCCTGCGCCGACATCTGCGGAGCCTATGCGCAATGAAGCTTTCCTCGCTCGACCAGCCGCTCCAGGGACTGCGTGCCACCGGCTTTGCCGGCAGCCCCCACCATCGCGGCTCGTCTCGCGCTCTGCCGCTCAGGGTCGGCACCCGCGGATCGCCGCTGGCATTGTGGCAGACGCGCCATTTCCTCTCGCTGATCACGCGCGTCTGCCCCCTGCTGCGGGAGGTGAACGCCTTCGAGGAGCACGTCATCGCGACCAGCGGTGACAAGCTGCTCGATCGTCGGCTTGCGGACATCGGCGGCAAGGGCCTCTTCGCGAAGGAAATCCACGAGGCTCTGGCGGATGGGCGAATCGACTTCGCCGTCCACAGCCTGAAGGATCTCGAGACGGAATTGCCGCCCGGCATCGTGCTAGCCTGCACGCTACGCCGCGAAGATCCGCGCGACGCCATCATCCTCGGTTCGACCTGCCACGCCCCCGACAGTGCCGATCCGTACGCCTGCCTTCCCAAGGGCGCGCTTGTCGGCACGGCCTCCGTGCGCCGCCAGAGCCAGTTGCTCCACGCGCGTCCGGACCTTCAGGTCGAGGTGATCCGCGGCAATGTCGGCATGCGACTGTCGAAGGTACGCGCCGAGGGTGGGCCGCAAGCCTCGCTGCTGGCGCTTGCGGGCCTCAAGCGACTGGAGATGGAGCGCGAAGCCGGGATCGTCCTCGACCAGGACATAATGGTGCCGGCGGCCTGCCAGGGCATCGTCGGTGTCACCGTGCGGGCCGACGACATCGAACTCCGCGAGTTGCTGTCCGTGATCGAGGATCGCGACGCGGCCATCGCCAGCGCGGCGGAACGTGCGCTGCTCGGGGAACTTGATGGGTCCTGCCGCACCCCCATCGGCGGACATGCCCGCGTGGACGCCGACGGCAGCGTGCACCTCACGGGCCTCGTGGCGCGCGCGGATGGCTCGTTCCTGCTGAAGCGCCGGCTTGAAGGATCGGCAAGCGATGCGGCGCGCCTCGGCCGCGAACTGGCAACCAGCCTCCGACGGGATTCGCCCGCCGACGTCTTCGGCTGATCCACGCGCTGGCTGTGGTCCGGGCGGCTTGCCGCCCCGGACCGGCCAAGCGCTTCACATCGTCCCCAATGTTCGGCGCCCCACACAGGCAGGGCGCCGCTCCATGTCAGTCGGCGAACTGGCCCGCGGCCTGCAGGATCGGCCGCCAGCGCTCGATCTCGGCGATGAGATGGGCACGGTGTGCAGCCTGGGTCTGGCGAGCCACCGGTTCGGGCGGGCTGGCGAGGTCGTTCAGCCGGGCCATCACGCGCTCATCGCGCAGCGCGAACCGCAGCGCCTGGTTGAGCCGCGCCGCCACGGGGGCGGGCGTGCCCTTGGGCGCGTAGAGACCGTGCCAGATCGTGACCTCGAAGCCCGGCAGCCCGGCCTGCCCGGCGGTCGGAACACCCGGAACCTGCGGCAGCGGTTCCGCAGTCGTCACCGCAAGCGCCTTGAGCGAATTCGCCCGGATGTGCGAGGCCGCGCTCGTCGTCTGGTCGCAATAGATGTCGAGGCGCCCGGCGATCAGCTGCGGATAGATCGGGCCGGAGCCGGTGAAGGACACCGTCGTGACGCCCACGCCCAGGCTGGCCTGCAGCAGCGTGCCGCAGAGCTGGCTGGCGGAACCGAGCCCGGCATTGGCGAGGTTCACGGCATCGCGCCGCTCGCGCACGTAGCGGATCATGTCCGCGAAGGTCTGGCCCGGGAAATCCGGGCGGGCGAGCCAGACCATCGGCGTCGCCGTGACGAGTCCAAGATGCTCGAAGGAGTCGACCGGATCGAAGGGCAGGCGACGATAGAGGATCGCGGCGGTCGCCATGCCGATGTTGTGCAGCAGGATGGTGTTGCCGTCCGGTCGAGCCTGCGCGACTCGGTTGGCCCCCGTCGTGCCGCCGGCACCGCCAACGTTCTGCACAACCACGTTCACGCCCAGGTCACGCGACATCGCCTCCGCGATCATCCGCCCGACCGCGTCCGTCGGCCCGCCGGGCGCGAACGGGATGACCATCGTGATCGCTTGGTCGGGCCAGTTGCCCTGCGCCCGGACAGCGGGCGCGGCCAGCAGCGCCGCGCCGGCCGCCAGCGCACCACGGCGCGAGATCGTCGTTGTCATCGGTCCGTTCTCCCCTTCTCGTTCATCGCTCGATGCCAGTGCCGGCATCCGGCATGCGCCGGGCTCGGGACTGCGCACCGACCGCTCATGATCTCAGATCATCGCGACCAGCCGCCGACCTGCGCCAGCTCGACGCGCGCTTCGGCCGCGGTCATCGGCTCTGCGCCGAACTCGCGCAAGATGCGCACGGCCCGCTCGACCAGGACGGTATTGCTCGTCGCAAGCTCGCCCTTGTTCAGATAGATGTTGTCCTCGAGCCCGACGCGCACATGCCCACCGAGCAGCCAGGCCTGGGCCAGCATCGGGAACTCCATCCGGCCGATCGCGAAGGCCGCCCAGGGGCTGCCGGCCGGGATGATGGACTTGGCGTAGTTCAGCGTCTCGGGGTTCCAGTCGAAGCCCCAGCGGATGCCCATGCAGACCTGGAACAGGCAGGGCCCCTTCAGGACCCCTTCTGCGATCAGCTGCTTCGCCAGGCCGATGTCGCCCGAGTCGAACACCTCGAGTTCCGGGATGGTGCCGACCGAATAGATCAGCTCCGCCATGCGCGTGACGGACCAGGGCGCGTTGATCACCACCGCGCTGCCCGACCACATCGTGTTCAGGTCGAGGGTCGCGATCTCCGGCTTCAGGGCGACGATGTGCTCGACGCGCTTCTCCGGCGGCAGCAGCGTGCTGCCGCCGGCGGCGATGCGGGGGTTCTCGCGGTCCGGCACGAAGCGTCCGCCCGGGCCGGTCGTGAGGTTGATCACCACATCGGTCCCGCTGTCGCGGATACGATCCATCACCTCCTTGTAGAGGTCGAGCGACATGCTCGGACGGCCCGTTTCCGGGTCGCGGACGTGGATATGCGCCACGGCGGCGCCGGCCTTCGCGGCGTCGATCGCGGCGTTTGCGATCTGCTCCGGCGTGATCGGCAGGTAGGGGGTCTGTTCGGGCGTCGTGATGTTGCCCGTGACGGCGCAGGTGAGGATGTATTTCCGCCGCATGAGCCTACTCCTTCGCCGGGCCGAAGGCCGGCTTGCCACGGGTGATGTCGAGGAAGCGGGTGATGATCACCCGCTCGAACAGGCCGTTCTGCGTGAAGGGATCGCCGGCCGAGAAGGCTTCGGCCGCGGCGCGGTCGGGCACGTCCACGACGAAGACGCTGCCGATCCGCTTGTCCCCGGCGTCGTCCACCATGGGCCCTGCGAGCTTGATGTCCACCGGGCTGGCCTGGAGGTAGGCGCGGTGCGCATCGTAATGCGCGTCGCGGATGGCCTGGCCATCGGGCCGTTGCGTGCAATGGATCAGGAAGAGCATCAGGCGGCGTCCAGCTTGGGGATGCGGAATTCGTAGGTCAGCCTGGCGGGCTTGCCGTTCTTCTTCGGTGCGTCCCAGTCTGTGACCAGGCTGGCCTTGACGCCGAAGACGGCGTCGTCGTGAAGGTACGGGTCGCCATCGCGGAAGATGTGCGTGATCAGGTCGCGGTAGCCTGGCTTCTTGATCCAGAAATGCACATGCGTTGGGCGCATCGGCCCGCGTCCCATGGCGGCCAGCACGCGACCCACGGGCCCGTCATGCGGCACGGGATAGCTGGCCGGCATCACCGTGGGGAAGGCCACGATGCCGTCCTTCCCGGTGACGAAGCGACCCCGCATGTTGTGCTCGTCCCCGATCTGGCTGTCGTAGAAGCCCTCGGGCGAGGTGTGCCAGGCATCCACCTGCGCGCCTTCGAGCGGGTTGCCCTGCTCGTCGCAGACCTTGACCTCGACCTCCAGCGGTTCGCCTGGCACGCCCGGCGACATGTTCTGACCGTTCGCCATCGGCGGCGGATTTTCCCGGTGGAACGGGCCGAGGACCGTGGTCTCGCTGACGCTCGCATGGGTCCGGTGCGCGATCGCATCCACCAGCATCGAGACGCCGAGGATGTCCGAGAGCAGGATCACCTCCTGCCGCTTGTCGTCGCACCAGCGTCCGATCTCGCTGAGGAAGGCGACACCGGCCTCCCACTCCTCCGGCGTCAGTTCCACCTCGCGGACGAAGTCATGGACGTGGCGGATCAGCGCTTCCATCACATGCCGGATGCGCGGCTCCGCATCGGGGCGGATGCGGTCCAGCACCGCCTGGGTCAGGTTCTCGCTGGTGTAGGTGATGTGACCGTTCGCCATCGGGCCGTCTCCTCAGTTCTCGCCCATGGTCAGCACGACGCGCCCGCGCGTGCCGCGCGCAACCTCGGCATAAGCCTCGGCCCCGCGTTCGAGCGGGTACCGCGCCGCGATCGCCGGGGCGGGGTGCGAACCGGCCTCGAAGCCGGGGCGCAGCGCCTCCATCATGGTCGCGCATTCGGCGGCCGTGCGCTTCAGGCTGTCCACCCCGATCAACCGGCATTCGCGGCGATAGAA